>VYMF01000059.1_pt1 | contig 35907 bp, 32 predicted proteins | sample 5115271 | NCBI WGS metagenome assembly VYMF01 (sample SAMN12291778, study PRJNA351875) | freshwater metagenome | isolation source: freshwater lake | place: USA: Michigan, Wintergreen Lake | collected 2013-08-08
GGGGGACTACGGGAGGGGGACTACGGGAGGGGGACTACGGGAGGGCGACTACGGTTATCTTTGGGGATGTTCACGACTTGCATTCACTGCAACGGCAGTCTGGGCAGTAATGAGGCATTCGAACTATTCCCGGTGGGGTCGCGGCTGGCGTTCGATGCGCGGCTGGGGCGGTTGTGGGTGATTTGTGCGGGGTGCGGCCGGTGGAACCTCTCGCCGCTGGATGAGCGGTGGGAGGCGATCGAGGCTATGGAGGCCCGCTTCCGGGACACGCGGTTGCGCGTGAGCACCGACCACGTGGGGCTCGCACGGCTGCGCGAAGGCGTGGACCTCATTCGCATTGGGGAGCCGCAGCGGCCGGAAATGGCGGCGTGGCGCTACGGCGATCAGCTTGGTCGGCGGCGAAACCGGCAGCTGCTGGTGTCGGGTGCGGTGGTCGGTAGCGCGGTGGCCATCATCGGCGGCATCATGGCGGCGGGGGCCAGTATTGCCAGCTTTGCCGGCGTGTACGCCAACGGCGATATCTGGGACACCCTCATTCACGGCCGGCCGGGCAAGTCTATTGGCCACATTGCGCTCCCCGACGGGCGCGTCGTGGGGCTGCAGCGCCGGCACGCGCGCATGAGCTCACTCGTACGCAGTCGAAATGACGAACTCCACCTGCGGTTGGAGAGTACGCAGGGGACGCACCTGCTCATCGGCGAAGACGCGATGAAGGCGGCCCATCGGCTCATGCCGACCGTCAATCGCTTTGGCGGCACAAAGGCCAACGTGCCGGACGCGGTACGGCTGCTGGAGGACGCCGGGGATCCGCTGCGGGTCTGGAAAACCGTGCAGCAGCGGCATGGCTGGACGACTGGTGACATGCGCTGGGGCGGAGGCACTTGGATCGACGGCAACAACTCGCGGAAAAACATCCGCAAAATGCCGGGCGCTCTACATACGCTCAGCGTGCGCGAACGCCTCGCGCTCGAAATGGCGCTGCACGAAGAGTCGGAACGGCGAGCCATGGAGGGCGAACTGCATCTGCTCGAAAGTGCGTGGCGCGAAGCGGAGGAAATCGCGAAGATCGCCGATGCCATGTTCACGCCGACCGCCATTGCAGAACGGCTGGCCGAAATCCGCCGAAACGTCTGACGACCCATGTACGCGACATGCCTGCACTGCCGCGAGCCCCTGGGTCGCAACGAGTCGATCGAGGCGTTGCCCATAGGACGGCGCGTTGCGGTCGACGCAAAGCTCGGTCGCCTCTGGGTCGTGTGCCGGTCGTGCGAACGATGGAACCTCACGCCGTTCGAAGAACGCTGGGAAGCCATCGAGCAGGCGGAGCGTGCGTTTCGCGACACGCGGGTGCGCGTCAGTACGGACAACATCGGTCTCGCCCGGTTGCGCGAAGGCACCGAGATCGTGCGCATTGGCACACCGCTGCGCCCGGAGTTCGCGGCGTGGCGCTACGGCGATCAATTCGGGAGGCGCAAGCGCAAGCTCATCATGAACGGCGTCGGCGCGGCGGCCAGTGTGAGCTTGGTGATTGCCGGCGCCACAGCGGCTGGAGTTGGTCTCGCGGGCATCGGCAGCGTGGTATATCTCGCGTCCATTGCGACGGGGCTGTCCATGTCGGGCAAACTGTTCCGGCGCTTCCCGCACCCTGATGGCGGGACATTCGTTCCGGTGGGTACACCGCGCCTGGTGGAGAGTAAACGCGCCGACGGGTGGGGCGTGAACATAGACTACGCCCAGATGCTCGATGACGAAAACGACGCGCGCCGCCTGCGCGGATGGGATTTGTCGCGCTGGCAACACAAGACCGAAGCGATCGGAAGCACGACATTGCACGGGCACGATGCCGTTCCGGTGCTGCGATGGCTGTTGCCGCTCCTCAATTATGCCGGGGCAGGCGCCTCGCTCGTGCAGGACGGCGTGCGCGCCATCGAGGATGTGGGCGGCCCGGAACGATTCGCCGCGTGGGCCGTCACGCAGCGTCGCGAATGGGCGGCGCGCAGTACCTTCGGCGACACGGGTGATTGGCGGCAAATGCCTGCGCCGGTACGACTGGCCTTCGAAATGGCGATACACGAAGACGCCGAGCGTCGTGCGATGGACGGCGAACTCGCCACCCTCGAACGTGCCTGGGCCGAGGCCGAAGGCGTGGCGCGCATCGCCGATGCGCTACTCGTGCCGGCCGATGTGCAGCGCAAGCTCGACGACCTGCGCGATACACGCGCGCCGGAGTAACCGGCGCGATCAGTGCCGCACCATACTCCGCAGCAACGCCCGCACCGGCGCCGCGTCGGCGCCATGCACCAGGAGCGGCGGCGCGATCAGCTCGTACTGACCCGCCGGCACATCGCGCAAATCGAGATTTTCCAGTACGAACGCGTTCCGCCCGAGCAGCGCATGATGCACCTCCAGCGTCTTGCTCTCACGCCGGTCCACACTGGGCGCATCCACCCCCCACAGGCGCAGCCCCTGGCTCACTAGCCATTCCGCTGCCGACGTCGACAAACACGGCCAGTCACCGGGAAACGTTCCACCCGCCACCGACACTCCGGTGCGCAGCAGCACGCGCAGCGGCACGATGCCGCCCAGCAGGTCGATCATCTGCTCCACCTCGAGATCACGCGTGATATCGTGACCACGCGGCAGCTCGATCACGCGTGCCGGCCCCACGAACGCGTCGAGCTCCAACGCCTCCGACGCTGGCCACGCCGAGTGCACGTGGAGAGGCGCATCGGCGTGCGTGCCCACATGAAAACTGGTGGTGACGGCCGCCAGGTTGACGCTCTCGCCGTTCTCGCGGCGGCAGGTCCATCCGCACGCGAACGCCTGATCGCCCGGCCATTCCGGGGTCTGTGCGCCCATGGGAATGGAAATGTCATGCAGCATGCGACGCCTTGGTCAGAACGTGGAGACGCCAAGCGACGTCACGTCGCGCACGTCCATGGTTTCGTCGGTGAAGAACGGCTCGCCGTACTGCACACGAATGAGCGACCCGTAGTGCGCCGCATGATGACGCACGATGTCGTACAACGGCTCGCCATTGGGGTATACCTCACCCGCCTGCGTGAGCCCGTCGAACTGCGAGCCGTACACCTGAATGGCCGCGAGCTTGCGCTCGAATTGCGCCGTGATGTCCACGACGAACGTGGGCTTGGTGTAGTCCTCACGATACGTGATGACGTGCAGCAGCTTGAACGGACGGAACGGCTCGTGATCACCGGGCGCGTATTTTCGAAGCCCCGCCAGAAAGCAGGCATCGCGCACCAGTTCCGTCGTGCGACGGTGATCGGGGTGCCGGCCGCGCGGTGCCGGCGCGATCACCACGCGTGGCCGCAACCTCCGAATCACCTGGACGAGCGTGGCGCGCGTCTCGTCGTCGTTGCGAATGCCGGCGTCGGGAAGCCCGAGATTCTCGCGCACGTGCACACCCATGAGCTGACGCGCGGTCTCCGCCTCCTGTGCGCGCAACTCCGCGCTGCCGCGTGTCCCCATCTCGCCCTGCGTCAGGTCGAGAACGCCCACGATGCGGCCGTCATCAACGGCTTTGATGAGCGTGCCGCCACAGGTAAGCTCCACATCGTCGCGATGCGGACCGATAGCCAACAGATCGAGTGCCATACGCACAAAGATGCGCCGGTGAGCGCACGGGCGCATCTGACAGGCGGAACGGTCAGCCGGGGCGGGTGAGGTACGATGCCACGCGCTCGGCCACCTGCTGCCCGCTGGCAATACAGTCGCCCACCGACACGCCATTGCGATAGTTGCCGGCGAGATACAACCCGGGGTTCTGATGCTCCGTGGTGTCCGCCGCGTCCTTCACGGCCTGATACCCCACCGTGTACTGCGGAATCGCGCGGGGCCAATACACGTGCTTGGCAAACACCGGCTCACCTCGCACTCCCAACAGCTGCCGCAAGTCCAGCAGCACCCGTTCGACGAGCAGGTCGGTGTCTTCACGTGCCCGATCCGCCTGACGCGAGCCACCCACAAAACAGGTGATCGTCACGCAGTCATCAGGCGCACGGCTGGGAAAGAGTGAGGAACTGAACAGTGCGCCCAGAATACTGCGACGTTCCACGGCCGGTACGAGCACACCGAACCCATCGAGGCGATGCGCCACCTCGTCACGGTGGAAGCCAAGCGTGAGCGTGCTCACCGGGGGATACTCCACGCGCTCGATGGGCGCCGAGAACTTGCGCATGGGCGCTGGCAGCTCCATCGCGGCCAACACGTGGGCCGGGGTGGCCATGACGACCGCATCCACCGTTCGTGACCGTGAGGTCCCATCCTGTCCGGCGTCGACAACCCACCGCGCTTCCTGGCGGTGTACGAGGCGCACCGGGCACCCGAGGCGAAGCGTCCCCGCAATGGACGCCTCGAGTGCATCGGTGAGCGTCTGCATGCCGTCCACGAAGCTGATGAGCCGCGCCCGCGCGGCCGGCGACGAGGTCAGATGCCCGGCGTGCGTGGCCGGGTTGCTCTCACCGCTGGTGAAGCGCTTGCGCTGCATGAGCAGCCCCTTCGAGAGCGATCCATATTGCCGCTCCAGCTCGGCCACGCGGGGGAACGCGTGCGCCATGCTCAGCGTTTCCGGGTCGCCAGCGAAGATGCCGGAGATGAACGGGTCGACGGCGTAGTCGAGCACTTCGTGGCCGAGTCGGCGGCGTACAAAGCTGCCGACCGATTCGTCCGTGTCCTGCGTGCGCGTTCGCACCAACGGCTCGAGCAGCACCCGAAGCTTGGCCTTGACCGAGAGCAGGCTGGTGCCGAGCATCGTGGCCGGTGTGAGCGGAAAGGGCGTCATGACCCCGCTCCGCACCACGTATCGCTTGTTCGCCTCGGGGTTGGCCTCGACGACATCGTCCTGCAGGTCGAGTTGCTGCAAGAGCACGTCGACCGCCGCAGAGGCTACGAAGGAATTGGGACCATGTTCGGCGAGGAACCCGTCGGCGTGCGTCGTGCGAATGGCGCCGCCGGCGTGTTCGCTGGCTTCGTACAGGGTGACATCGACCCCGCGTCGACGCAGCTCGTGCGCGGCGACCAATCCGGTGACGCCCGCGCCGACCACGGCGACCGAGCGCACGTCTCCGCCGTCATCATCGGTCGGCGACAGGTGGCCGGCCATGTCAGCGAGCACCCGCATTCATCACGCTCCTGCGACGTCCGTGACCCAATCGCGAGGCTCGAGCATCTGCAACAGTCGCGCTTCGAACGAGTTGGGGGTATAGCGCGGGGCATACTGCCACATCGCCAACGGGGGAAGACTCATCAGGACGCTCTCCACGCGGGCATTGGTCTGCAAACCAAAGGTCGTGCCACGATCGTGTACGAGATTGAATTCCACGTACCGGCCGCGACGCACCAACTGGAACTCCCGCTCGGCGTCGTCGAAGGGTTCGTCACGACGGCGGTCGACGATAGGTTCGTAGGCCTGTCGCAGCACCCGGGCCACCTCGGTGACAAACGCCTGCGCGGCGTCGAAGTCGAAACCGTATTGGCTTTCGTTGGCGCGCAGGTGATCGAAGAAGATGCCGCCGACACCGCGCGCTTCATTGTCGCGATGCGTGTTCACGAAGTACTCGTCGCACCACTTCTTGAGGTCGGGGTACAACGCGTGGTGGTGGCGGTGGCACATCGCGTGCAGCGCGCCATGAAAGGTGCGCGCGTCGTCGAGGTGCGGGTAGAACGGCGTCAGATCGGTGCCGCCGCCAAACCAGCAATCGGTGAGCTGGCCATCCGCATCGGTCAGCTCGAAGTAGCGCACGTTCAGGTGCACGGTGGGCACCTTTGGGCTGCGCGGATGCACCACGAGGCTCACGCCCGTGGCAAAGAAGTGCGTCGTCCCCGACGCGGCGCCGCGACCACCCAAGCGTCGCGCGGCTGCCTCCGGCAGTACGCCCATGACGGCCGAACGGTTGATCCCCGCCTTCTCGAACGTGACCCCGTCGGTCATGACGCGCGCCACACCGCCACCGCCGCCGGGACGTTCCCAGCGGTCTTCGATGAAGGTACCGCCCCGATCGAGCCGACCGAAGAACGACGTCAACTCATCGTGCAGGCCGGCGATCCACCGCGTGACTTCGCTGCGACGGTTCGCGACCGTCGCCGTGGCATGCGACTCTTCGATCTGTACGGCGGTCATCAGACACCTGCCAGCTGGATCGTCTGCGGCTGTGCCGCGCGCGAAGCGGCGCGGCGCTCGTCCGTCCACTCCCATTCCTTCACCGCGTCGATGAACGCGCGCGCGTGATCCGGCTTCATATCGGGGAGAATCCCGTGGCCGAGATTGGCCACGTGCCCGACCGGTCCAAAGGCGCTGATCATCTCATGCGTTGCGGCGCGGATCTCCGCCGGCGACGCGTACAGCGTGCATGGATCGAGATTGCCTTGCAGCGCCACGTTGAACGGCTCCGTCTGGCGGCGCGCGTCCTGCGGCGTCGTGTGCCAATCGACGCCAATGGCATCGGCCTGCGTGGCCGCAGCGATCTCGCTCATGGCCCACCCACCACCGGGCGCAAACACGATGACGGGCACGCCCGCATCGCGCGCACGCAGCGCCGCCTTGGCCAGGTAGGGCAGGGCAAAGGTGCGGAACGCGTGCGGCCCCAGGGCGCCCGCCCACGACTCGAAGAGCTGCACCACCTGGGCACCGGCTTCCACCTGCGCCACCAGGAAATCGCCAACTGCGGTCGCGAGCTGATCGAGCAGCGCGTGCGCCAGTGTGGGGTTCTCGAAGAGCATCTTCTTGGCAACGGCAAACTGCTTCGTCCCTTTGCCTTCGACCATGTATGCCGCCAGCGTCCACGGCGCACCGGCGAAGCCGATGAGCGGCACGCGCCCGTTGAGCGCGCGCCTGGTCATGCGCAACGCGTCGAGCATGTAGCTCAGCTGATCGCGCGGCTCCACGGGGTTGAGCCGCTTGAGATCGTCCAGGGAGCGAATGGGCGAGGGGAACTGCGGGCCGACCCCTTCGTCGAGGGTCAGGTGCATGCCCATGGCTTCGGGGATGACCAGGATATCGCTGAAGATGATGGCGGCATCGACCCCGACGAGATCGATCGGCTGCAGCGTGACCTCGGTGGCGAGTTCCGGCGTGCGGCACATCGTCAGAAAGTCCGACGTGGCCCGCACGGCGCGGTATTCGGAGAGGTAGCGTCCGGCTTGCCGCATCATCCACACCGGGGGGCGTTCCACGGTTTCGCGGCGCAGCGCGCGCAACAACAGGTCGTTCATACTCTGGGGAGAGGCGGGCTGGGGAGAGCCCGGGTGATCTCAAGCAACTCGATTCGAGAAACTCGAGGGCCGTACAGACTCCCCCGCGACGCGCCGCCCAAGGGCCGTGCGTCGCGGGGCCAACGGCATCAGGAGAACTGCTGGGTGGTGACGAGCGGGACCGCAGGGTGCGAGGTCGGCGCGGGCGAAAGCCGCGAATCTGCGCGGACCGCCCGCTCCAATGGCGCCGTCGCACGTGGTGCTGGTGCCGGGGCCGGCACCGCACGATGGGTGCCCGTGGTCCGACGGGCCTGCGACGCGCCCGCCCCTTCGGCTGGCGCGAACATCTCGAGGAGCATCATGGCGTGCTGATCGAGCGGTTCGCCGCGCTGCAGCGCCCGACGCAGCGCCGCCATCGGCCCGGCAAGCAGCTTCGCCACGATGCGCGACGCCGCCTTCTCGGCGACGCCTTCGTCCTTCGCGTGGAACGCCACTTCACGACGCGCCACATCTTCGAGCGCCTCGCGCAGCGGTTTGATCGCATCGCGCGCCGGCATGGTCGCCACCCAGTCCATGAAGGCGGTCGTCTCTTCCGCGCAAATGGTTTCGGCGTGCGGGACCGCGTCCTTCCGCATCACTTCGGCCGACAATACCGGCTGGTGCAACGTGTCGAGATCGATGAGCGTGACGCCGGCTTCGTCGGAAACCGCCGGATCGATGTTGCGCGGCACGCTCAAGTCCATCATGAGCAGCGCGTAGCCACTGGCGGCACACGCCTCACGCGCCCGCGTGAGGGCGGCCGCCTCGAGCACGGGGACTTCGCTGCCCGTGGCAACGATGACGACGTCGGCCATGGCCGCTTCGACATGCAACGTGTCGAACGTGGCCGCGCGACCGCCCACCATGCCGGCGAGGCTCTGCGCGTTCTGCAGCGTACGATTCACGACGACGATGTCACGCGCGCCAAGCTTGTGCAGCTGCTTGGCCGAACGGGCGCCCGTCTTGCCCGCACCAATCACGACACACCGCGCGTTCTCGAGATTGCCGAAGCGCTGTGCCGCCGTGATCGCGGCTTCAGCCCCAACCGAGTTCCGGCCCGCGGTGAGCGACGTCTCGGTCTGCACCCGCTTGCCGGCGCGCAACGCGGTTTCGAACAGGCGATGCAGCACCGGCCCGGCCGCCTGCCCCCGTGATGCCCGCTTGTATGCGGCCTTGAGCTGCCCCAGAATTTGCCCGTCACCGAGCACCTGCGATTCCAGCCCGGACGCAATGCGGACCACGTGCTCCGCCGCCGCCTGACCGACCCGGCGCGTGGCCGTCGTCAACAACTGATCCCCTGCAGCGCGCGTGCGCATCCACCGACGAGCGAGCACCTGAACGGACCGTTCGATGACGCCGGGGTCATCGCTGTCTACCCATGCGTACAGCTCCGTGCGATTGCACGTGGAGATGAGCGCAGATTCGGTGATTACGTCGGTGCGCGCCGTACGATACAACTGCGTGAGACGCTCTTCCGAGAGATGGAAGCGCTCACGAGTGGCCACATCGGCGTGACGGAAATCGATCGCGATCGAGATCAGCATCGGGGGGGGGATGCGGAATCGGAAATCACGCGGGCGCGAGGCCGGCGAGATGCGCCAGGTTCTTGATGAAGATGCGGAAGTGCGACATGGGCTTCGCACGCACCAACTGCTTGCGCATGTAGCCGTCGAACGTCAACTGCTGCACATCTCGGTCACGGCAGATCGCCACGAAGCGCTCACGCCGGTTATCGGTGCTGTACCAGAAACTCTGCATCACATCGAGCACGAAGAACACCGGGCCGTGCATCTTCATGAACTGCCGACGCGCCTGCTTGAGCGCCGATGCCTTCCCCGTCTGCAACGCGTGTTCGACCGCGTTCGCGGCGAGGCGGCCGCCGGTCATGGCGTAGAAGATGCCTTCTCCGCTCGCCGGCGCTACCACCCCGGCCGCATCGCCGGCAATTACGACGTCCCGACCGTTGTCCCAGCGGGGGAGCGGCTTGATGGGAATCGGCGCGCCTTCCTTGCGAATCGTCTCCAGGCGGTCCATGCCGGTGTCCGCCCGCAGCTTGGTGACCGCCTCCTTGAGGCCGAATCCCTTCTGGAGCGTGCCCGTGCCGATGGAGGTCGTGGCACCGTGCGGGAACACCCAGGCGTAGAAGTCGGGGGAGAGCGGCGCGTGGTAGTACACATCGACCCGGTCGTGCCCGAACACCTCGCTGTCCGAAACCGGCGACTTCACGATCTCATGGTAGGCAAAGACGTGCTTGATCTTGTGCGAGCCCGGGATGCACTGCCGGGCAATGGGCGACAGCGCGCCGTCGGCCCCAACGACGAACTTGGCGCGCACCGTGCGCGTCGCGCCGTGGCGCGAACGGCCTTCGGTGTACGAGAGAACCGCCGTGCCATCGGGGTCACGCGAAAACTGCGTGAAAGCGCCCGTCCGGCGCGTGGCGCCCGCAGCAGCGGCGCGGGCGCGGAGCCACTCGTCGAACACATCGCGGTCCACCATGCCCACGAAGCCGTCACCCACCGGAATGTCGACCCGCTTGGCCGTCGGCGAAATCACCCGCGCCGTGTTCACCCGCGCCACGAGCAGCGACTGCGGAATGCTGAAGTCGCGGAGCAACTGCGGGGGGACGGCGCCACCACATGGCTTGGTCCGCCATGCGCGATCGAGCAGCAACACCTTCCGGCCGGCGCAGGCCAGATCGTGCGCCGCAGTGGCGCCGGCTGGGCCACCACCTACGACGACGACATCGAACAGTTCCCCGTCCTGATAGGGGGCACTGCGTTCCTCGGGAGTCGGGTCCTTCCGCTGCTCGTTCATGCGTCACGCTCCAGGTAGCTCATTGGATCACCGCCGACAACATCTCACCACGCTGTTGAAACACATCCGTCGCGCGCTCACTCGACGCACTGCGCAGCGCCAACCACGCTGACGCGCCGAACAGCAGCGCCTGTACCGCAAAGACAGCCAGATAGCCGCGCACCGGAGAGTCGAGAATCGCGCGGGCCGCATCGACGCCAGCGGCCCCGCTCATCGTGCCGACCGCGTACGCCAACGCCTGCGCCGCGCCAAACACGCCAAGGCGCAGCCCCGCGCGGCCATCGGTCTTGTCGCCCGTGAGCGCCATCATCGAGCCGATCGCGCCAATCGCAAACACCCCGTTGGAGAGGCCAAGCACGACCACGATGGCCGTGAACACCGGAACACTCGAAAAGCCCGGCGACGCGACCATGGCGAGATACGCCAGCGCAGACGCCCCGCAGCCCGCCGCCGCCCAATGCCGGAGTTGCCCCCTCCGTGTGGCCAGCAACGCGGCGACGATCATGCCGGCCAGCACGCCGCCGTGATGGGCGCCCGAGAGCTTCGTGCTCTCACCCGGCGTCATGCCGAACGCGATGCCGGCAAACGGCTCGAGAATGAGATCCTGCGCACTGTACGCGAACATCGCGAGGAAAATGAACCCCGAAAACAGGCGCGCGGCCGGCTCGCTCCAGACGGTCTGCAGCGTGGTAAGGAACGAGGTCTTGCCGTCGATTTCATCCTGCGACGGCATGACCGGGCGCGGACCGCGCTCCACGCCAAGCGTCGCCAGCCACGCCACCAGTAGCCCCACCACCCCGATGCCGCCCGCGATGGCGATGAGGCGCGTATACGAAAACGGATCGAGCAGCGCGCCCGATGTCGCGGCCGTGATGATGATGCCGACGATCATGAGAATCCACGTGATCGCCGCCGCGCCCGCCCGCTGCGACGGCTTGGCCCGCTCGCTCATGAGCGCCAACAGCGGCGTTCCCGCCGCACTGACCCCGGCGCCAAGGATGACGCTCGCCACCGACGCCAACGCCACCCCCAACCCAACGTTGGTGGCCATGACCGGAATGCTCGCCGCAACACCGAGGCCCCCCAGCGCGCACACCAGCAGCCCCCCGAGAATCCACGGCGTACGGCGCCCATGACGGTCGCTGTCGTGCCCCAGGCGCGGACGCAAAATGAGCTGCACACCGAAATGCAGTGCCACCAGTAGCCCCGGAATGAGCGCCGGCAGGCCAAGCTCCACCACGATGACCCGATTGATCGTCGTCGTGAGCAGCACGACCACCGCGCCGATGGCCGCCTGCACGAATCCGAGGCGCGTGAGCTGCCACCAACTCATGCCTGCCTCAACGCTGCGGCGCGCGTGCGTCGACATCGATACCGACGCCACGGCGGTCGCCATCAGCGGGCACCCTCGGTGAGCGCATGCGTGACCATCGGCAACGTGCGCACGGCAAACGCCGAGACCATCATGCCGCTGACATAAAAGGGCACACCGAACGCGCTGAGATACAACGCGCGTTCAACCGGCTTCTGCACGAACCACCACATGAGCCCCGCCTGAATCGTCGCCAGCACACCAATGGCGAGCGCAAAGGCCGGACGTCCCCACAAGACCAGCAGGCCGATCACCACCGCCTGCGCCACCAGCATCACCAGCGAGGCCACCCCGCCGGCCGCCGTCGGGCCGAGCATCACGGGCAGCGAATGCACGCCCATGGCGCGGTCGCCTTCGATGGCCTTGAAATCGTTGAGTGTCATGATGCCGTGCGCGCCGATGCTGTAAAGCACGGCCAGCAGCAACAGCGGCATGGGCGGGAGCACGTTGCCCAGCATGATCCCCGCGCCGGTCACCCACGCCAGCCCCTCGTACGTGAAGCCAACGGCCGTGTTGCCAATCCAGCCGTTGCGCTTGAAGCGGAACGGCGGAGCGCTGTACCCCCACGAAAACGCGAGGGCCACGCCAACGGCGAGCAGGCCAAAGCCGCCCAACGGCAACGCCCACACTACACAAAGCGCGCTCCAAACAATGGCGATCGCCAATCCCCAGTGACCGGGAATGCGCCCCGAGGGAATCGGGCGGCTGGGTTCATTGATCGCATCGACGTCGCGGTCGAACCAGTCATTCACGGCCTGGCTCGACGCACACACCATTGGACCCGTCAGGCCAATACCGAGCGCCAACGTCCACAGGCGCTCCGACGACAGTGGCACCCCCGCAGAGATCGCGCCGCAGGTGAATGCCCACATCGGTGGGAACCAGGTGACAGGCTTGAGCAGCGTCAGGACCGCTTTGGGGTCCAGCCGCGCCACCACCGTCTGTTCGGAATAACTGACGCCCATATCTGTCTAGTCTAGTTGACAGTCGTCCAATGCGACAGAGCCCGATGCCGTTTCGCCGGGCACATCACCCATCTTTTTTGGAGAGACCGGCGGAGGCCGGTGGGGCTAACTGGCGACCTCCTCGTCGCGGTCGGAGCCCGGAGTCACCAGCCGGTGCCTTCGGAGCTTCACATACAGACTTTGTCGGCTCACGCCCAACACCTCGGCCGCCGAGGTGCGGTTGTCGTTGGTCAGCTCGAGCGCCGCCTCGATGAAGTGGCGCTCCACCAGATCGACCGTGTCCCGGACCAGGTCGCGTAGCGACACCCGGCCCACGAGCGAGGTCAGTTCTTCGACCGCGCGGGTAAGGTCACGGGCCCCCTGTGGACCGCTGGCGAGCCGGCGACCGATGTCCCGGATGGCGAAGCCAATGCACGGCTCCTCCCCTTCCGGGACCCACACCGCCGACACCTCCACTTCGCACTGGTTGCCGTGCATGCCGCGGGCAGAGGTGGCCATGAGCCGGACCACCCCGTTCTTGCGCAGCGTGCCCACGAACACCGAAAAGTCGGCACCCGGCCGGCCAATGTAGTTGGAGAGCGAGCTGCCCCGGAACTGTTCCTCGCTGGCGAGCTCGGTGATATCGAGAAACGCGCGGTTTGCCGTCAGGATCTGCCCCTCGAGGTCCGTCACCACGAAGGCGTCGGGCGAGCGCTCGAGCAGGTCGATGAGCCGAGAGGGCGAACTGGCTCCCCCACTCGCGCCCGCCTTGGGGAGCTCGGCGGGGGAGAAGCGCACCAGCAGCAGCGTCGATTGCTCCTGTCGGAAGCAGGAGGCCGAGGCGTGGAAAGTGCGCCCCCCGTTGAGCGTGATCGTGATGTCCCCCGACCGGCCGGCGCTGCGGGCGTTGGCGAACAGTTCGTCCAGGGCACGCGCGGCCTGCGCATCCATGCCCATGGGGAACGAGCGACCAATGAGGCGGTCGGTCGGCTCCCCGAAAATCTGGCCGGCGGCGGCGTTGGCATCGAGCACCTTCAGGGTGCCGGCGTCGAGCACGACGATACCGTCGCTCGCCAGTTGGAACAACAGGCGGTAGCGAGTTTCGACGTGTCGCAAGCGCCAATAGTCGCGCTCCATGGCCTGCTGCGCCTCGACGAGTCGCTGCTGCAGGGCGGAGACATGACGCATGTCGCGTCCGACCGCGACCAAACTGCCATCGCGGCCAAGCTTAATGGTGGTGTACGAGACCGGAACATCGGCGACATCGCCCATGACATGATTGACCTGCCGCCGCTTGGAGACGCCCTGGTGGACGGCCTCCTTGACGAGGGTGTCGATCTTGCTGCGCGAATCACTGGAGACCGTCTCATTCCACGGACGACCGATCCACTGGGTCGCGGAATCGAATTGCGAGTCGCCGCTCCCCATGAGCGCCACGTCACGGATGACGCCGGTGCCATCCATGACAAGCGCGATGTCACCCGCCACGGCAAGCAACGCTGCCGCTGACTTGGCATCGAGCTCACCGAATGCGGGATTACTCACGTCGAAGGGCTTCACGGAACTGGCCATACTCGCCGTGCCCCTTTGAGCGATGTGCATCCGTGGCGCCTGCGCGAGCCGCAGCGAGCAGTGACCGGGCGATCACCGGGGCCTGGCGGGCGTCGGTCGCGATGGCATTCGCGCCAACCTGTTCCGCCATTGAGGGATCATCAGCAAACAATTGTCCACCCACCATGATCTGGATGTTCGCATTGCGCGACGCAGATTTGAGGCGGCGAATATCCCGACGGAGCACGTTGAGGCGGCTCTCCGTGCCGACGGAGAAACCGATCACGTCGTACCAGTCGGTCGCGACCATGGAGAAGAGGTCGCCCTCGGTCCATGGGGCCCCCACGAGCACGCGCCAACCGTCGCGCAGCAGGAACTCCCCGACCATGATGATGCCGAGGGTGTGCTGTTCACCGGGGACGCAGGTGAGCAGGATACTGCCCACTGGTTCGGCATGGCCGGACTCGGCGAGGAACACCTGCGAGAGATCGCGCAGGAGCCGCTGCATGCGTCCGAGGGCGACCGTGACCTCGACGAAGTCACATTCATCACTATCCCACATATCGCCGAGCCGGCGGGCGGAGGGGCCGAGCAGATCGAGGTACACCGACTCGACCGTCGCCCCTTCGGCCAGCACGTCGCGGATGAATTGCGCGCCGCTGGTGTCGTCAGGGCTGCGCACCGCCTGCACGAAGGCATGGACATCCCGCTCCGAGAGCGCGCGAACCATGGCGGCGGCCAGGTCGGGGGACACGGGACCGACGCGGTGACTCGTCATGAGCTGCGGAACGAGCTCGTTCTGGATGGTGCGCTCGAGGCGCTCGAGGCGTTCGCGGCTGAGCGGCGAAGTCAAACGATCCATGGCATCGGCGGGGAAGCCCGGGCGGTGGGTCACCGTGAGGGAGCCGATAGCAGCTGACTGGAGTGACGCGCCTTGCATGGCCGCGAAGTCTCCTGGGCGCAATGGCAGGTGAGATATGCCCGGTAGGTGCGGCATACCATAACGTGTGTTCGGCGAGATTGATAGAACGAATGTCCGCCGATAATGGTACCGGTGGGTCCGATTGTCAAGAAACGTGTACGTCAATTCTGCTTGACAACTTCGTGCACGGATCGTACCGTCAACACATCTGGGCAGCGAACCCCCGGAAGAGACGGCTGATGACAGTTGTGCCCCCCCAAGAGACGGTTGCGATCGGCGCAGCCGCCCAGGTCCGTGCGTCGGCACCCACCGTACGCACGGGCCTCTACACGCCTGAAGAACGCAAGCGTCGCGACGCCACCAAGTGGACGCTGGTGCAAGGACTCCTTGCGCCAGTCCAGTTCCTGGTCATGGCGGTCTCCGTGACGCTGGTACTGCGCTATCTCCAAACCGGCAACGGTCTCGAGGCCGCGCACGTGTCCATTGTCGTGAAAACCCTTGTCCTGTACACCATCATGGTGACCGGCGCGATTTGGGAAAAGGTGGTCTTTGGCCAGTACCTCTTCCACGAATCGTTCTTCTGGGAAGACGTGGTGAGCTTCTTCGTGATTGGCCAGCACACCGCCTATCTCATTGGGCTCTACCTCGCGTGGGACCCTCGCTTCCTTATGTGGATGGCGCTGGTGGCCTATGCGGCCTACACCGTCAACGCCGTGCAATTCCTTCTCAAGCTCCGGGCGGCCCGTTTGCAGGAAGCGGCAGAAACGGCGGCGCGCGCCGCGACCGCAGGGGTGCCCTCGTGAGCGCCGTGCTCGAATTACCTGTCCTCCGCGAGCGCGGCCAGCGGGAAGTGTTCTGCGGCCTCACCGGCATCGTCTGGCTGCATCGCAAGATGCAGGACGCGTTCTTTCTCGTGGTGGGGTCGCGCACCTGTGCCCACTTGGTCCAGTCGGCGGCCGGCGTCATGATTTTCGCCGAACCGCGGTTTGCCACAGCCATTCTGAGCGAGCGCGATCTCGCCGGGCTGGCCGATGCGAACGATGAGCTCGACCGTGTCGTGAAGCAGCTGTTGTCACGCCGTCCGGATATCCGCACGCTCTTCCTGGTGGGCTCGTGCCCGTCGGAAGTCATCAAGCTCGACCTCGGTCGCGCCGCCGAACGGCTCAACGGCCAGTTCATGCCGCAGGTGCAGATCCTCAACTATTCGGGGAGCGGCATCGAGACCACGTTCACGCAGGGCGAAGACGCCTGCCTGCGCAGCATGGTGCCGCACATGCCCGCGAGCACGTCCGCAACGCAGGAACTGCTGGTGGTGGGCACGGTCGCCGACGTCGTCGAAGATCAGTTCGCGCGGCTCTTCACCAAGCTCGGGATCGGCCCCGTACGCTTCTTCCCGCCCCGTCGTGCGCGGGACTTGCCGCCGGTCGGCCCCAATACGCGTCTGTTGCTGGCGCAGCCGTTCCTTGGCGAAACCGCGCGCGCGCTACTCGCCCGCGGCGCCACGCTGCTGTCGGCGCCCTATCCATTCGGGGTCAATGGGACGACCGCGTGGCTCAAGGCCGCCGCGGACGCCTGGCAGATTGCCGACGACACGTTCGACGCCTCGATCGCGCCCAACGCGCAGCGTGCACGACTCGCGCTCGAACGCTATCGCGTGCAGCTCGACGGGAAGCGGCTGTTCATGTTCCCCGACTCACAGCTCGAGATTCCGCTCGCGCGCTTCCTTCACGAAGAATGCGGCATGGAGCTCGTCGAAGTGGGCACCCCGTATCTCGACCGGCTCATGATAGACGCCGAGCTCGCGCGCTTGCCGGACACGGTGCAGCTCAGCGAAGGGCAGGACGTGGAGAAGCAGCTCGATCGCTGCCGAGACGCGCGCCCCGACCTCACGGTCTGCGGCCTCGGCCTCGCCAATCCGCTGGAAGCCGAGGGGCTCCGCACCAAGTGGTCCATCGAGCTGGTCTTCTCGCCCGTGCATGGCTTCGAGCAGGCGGGCGATCTGGCAGAACTCTTCGTGCGCCCGCTCGATCGCGCACAGCGACTCGCGGTCTGAGACAGCCATGGAACTGACCCTCTGGACCTACGAAGGACCGCCGCACGTCGGCGCCATGCGCATCGCCACGTCCATGACGGGCGTGCACTATGTATTGCATGCGCCCCAAGGCGACACGTACGCCGATCTGCTCTTCACCATGATCGAACGACGTGACCGCCGGCCGCCCGTGACCTACACCACCTTTCAGGCCCGTGACCTCGGTGGCGATACGGCGGAGCTGGTGAAGACCTCGGTCCGCGAGGCGTACGAACGCTTCAAGCCCGACGCGATGCTGGTGGGTGAGTCGTGCACGGCCGAACTCATTCAGGATCAGCCGGGCTCGCTCGCGCAGGGGATGTCGTTGCCCATTCCCATCGTGCCGCTCGAGCTGCCGGCGTACTCCAAGAAAGAAAACTGGGGCGCGAGCGAGACGTTCTATCATCTCGTGCGCACGCTGCTGCAGCCGGTAGCCCCGCCACCGGGCACGACGCGTGAGCCGGTCCTCGACGTCATCCGCCGCGAGGGACGGCGGCCGCGGGCCAACCTGCTGGGCGCCACGGCGCTGGGCTTCCGCAATCGTGACGACGTGCGCGAAATCACGCGGCTGCTGCACGATCTCGGCGTCGACGTGCATGTCTGTGCGCCGCACAACGCCACAGTCGCCGACATCCGCCGCATCCCCGAGGCAGACTTCAACATCGCGCTCTATCCCGAAGTCGCCGAGACCACGGCGCGCTGGTTGGAGAAGACCTTCCGCATGCCGACGGTGCGCACGGTGCCCATCGGGGTGCTGGCGACGCGCGAGTTCGTCGAAGAGATCGGGGCGGTCACCGGCATCGACGTGCAGTCACTCCTCGCCCATGAGCGGGCGGGTAGTGCGCAGGTGGATGCCAGCCGCTCGCTCCTGCCGTGGTACTCGCGCTCCGTCGATTCGACGTACCTCACCGGCAAGCGCGTGTTCGTCTTCGGCGATGCGACGCACGTGCTGGCGGCGGCGCGTATCGCGCGGGACGAGTTGGGTTTTCAGGTCGTGGGGATCGGTACGTACTCGCGCGAATTTGCGCGCCCCATTCGTGAATACGCCGCGAAGATCGGTGTCGAGGCGCTCATCTCCGATGACTACCTCGCCGTCGAACAACGGGTGGCGGAGCTCGCGCCGGAGCTGGTGCTTGGCACCCAGATGGAACGCCACATTGCCAAGCGACTCGGGGTGCCCTGCGCGGTGATCTCGGCGCCCATCCACGTGCAGGACGTGCCCGCGCGCCATTCGCCGCAGATGGGCTTCGAAGGCGCCAACGTGATTTTCGATACGTGGGTGCATCCGCTCATGATGGGGCTCGAGGAACATCTCATTCACATGTTCCGCGAAGACTTCGAATTCGGGGATGGCTCCTCGCCCTCGCATTTGCACCGCAGTGCGCCGCGTGGCGCCGGCGGGAGCGGCACCGCCGTCCTCGACGAGCCCTCGCGAAACACGGAGAACGCCACGTCGTACGCGACGGCAACACCCGCTGGCCTCCACGCCATCACCGTGCCCGAGGCGGCGAGCGCGGTCGGGATTACCGAGGAAGAGGACGAGGTCGCGGACGGGAGTATCCCCGTCGCTGTGACATCGACGTCATGGCTTCCCTCGGCCGAAGCCGAACTCAAGAAGATCCCCTTCTTCGTGCGCGGCAAAGTCCGTCGCAACACGGAGAAGTTCGCCCTCGATCGCGGGATCGGCGAGATCACGGTAGACACCATGTACGACGCCAAGGCGTTTTATGGCCGCTGACACACGCCCCCAGCACATGCGCGTCTGCATCACGACGCTCGACGCACACCTTGCTGACGCCTTCGAACGCGCCAAACAGGGATTGAAAGGCGTGCCGGGGCTCCATGTGTCCATGCACGTCGCCGCCGATTTCGGCACCGATGCGAAGGCGGCCGCGCGGGCGCGCGAGGATATCGCGAAAGCGAACATCGTCGTCTGCACACAGCTCTTCCAGGAAGAGTACGCCAACGAAGTGTTGCCGGCGGTGCTCGCCCGTCGCGACGCTGCCGATGCGGTGCTCTGCGCGCTGTGCACACCCGACCTAGTGAAGTGCACCAAGCTCGGCAAGTTCGACATGATAGCGTCGGAGAGCCGTTCGCCGTTCTCGCCCATCTCGTTGCTCAAGAAGCTTCGCGGCTCGCGCGGCGACGGCAAGTCGAGCGGCGAACGGCAGATGAGCGCGCTCCGCACGTTGCCCAATATTCTCAAGTTCATCCCGGGCGCCGCGCAGGATGTCCGCGCGTATCTGCTGCTCATCCAGTACTGGCTTGCCGGATCGGATGAGAACATCGAGCAGATGATCCGCTACGCCGTCGACCGCTATGCGGCAGGCCCGCGCGCCAAGTACAAAGGCGCGCTCAAGCCCGCGCAGCCGGTCACGTATCCGGAGGTGGGCCTCTGGCATCCGGCGCTCCCCAATCGCGGGATCACCGAAACGGCGTCCACTCTGCCGTCGGTCAAGAACGCGGTGGGCACCGTAGGCGTGTTGGTCGGCCGCTCGTATCTGCTGGCCGGCAATGTCGCGCATTACGCGGCCGTTGTGTCCGCCCTCGAAGCCAAGGGGCTTCGCGTCGTCGCCGGCTTCTCGTCGGCGCTCGATGCGCGCCCGGCCATCGAACGGTTCTTCACGAACGGACGTGGGCAGGCCACCATCGACGCGATGATCAACCTCACCGGCTTCTCGCTGGTGGGTGGCCCGGCCTACAACGACTCGGCGGCGGCGCAGGTGGTCCTCAAGGGGCTCGACGTGCCGTATCTCACGTTGCAGACGCTCGAGTTCCAGACCATCGAAGAGTGGCAGCGCGATGCACGCGGGCTCAACCCGCTGCAGGCCACGCTGCAGATTGCCATTCCGGAACTCGACGGCGCGATCGTCCCCACTGTGTATGGTGGCAAGGGCGCGCCGGTGGAAGGAAAGCCTGCCGCCTCGGAGCCCATTCCCGAGCGCGTGGATCGTGTGGCGGAACGTGTGGCACGACTGGTGTCGGTGCGCCGCAAAGAACGCGCGCAGCGCAAGGTCGCGATCGTCCTCTTCAACTTCCCGCCCAATGCCGGCAACACGGGATCGGCGGCGTATCTCGCCGTGTTCCCGTCGCTGCAGCGTGTGCTCGCCGAAATGAAGGAGGCGGGCTACACCGTCGACCTGCCGGCGAGTGTCGACGAACTGCGCGAACGCATCACGCAGGGGAATCGCGAGCAGTTCGGGGCGCCGGCGAATGTGCACACGCGCATCCCGGTCGACGATCATGTGCGCCGCGAGACCTTCCTCAAGGAAATCGAGAATACGTGGGGGCCGGCGCCTGGCCGCCAGCTCGCCGATGGGCAGTCCATTCAGGTCATGGGTGTCCAGTTCGGCAACGTGTTCGTTGGCGTGCAGCCGAGCTTCGGGTGGGAAGGCGACCCCATGCGCCTGCTCTTCGAAGGCGGCTTTGCGCCTACGCATGCCTTCAGTGCGTTCTACCGCTGGCTCAAGCAAGACTTCCAGGCGGACGCCGTGCTCCACTTCGGCACGCACGGAGCGCTCGAGTTCATGCCTGGCAAGCAGTCGGGACTCGACCACACCTGCTGGCCGGAGCGCCTCATCGGCGATCTCCCCAACGTGTATCTGTACGCGAGCAACAACTCGTCGGAAGGCACGCTGGCCAAGCGGCGCGGCAATGCCACGCTCGTGTCGTATCTCACGCCGCCGGTGTCCAACGCGGGTCTCTATCGCGGCCTCGCCGACCTCAAGACGAGCCTCGATCGCTGGCGTCAGCTCGATGGCTCCCGCGCGGCCGATGCCGACCAGTTGCGCACGTTGGTGCAGCAGCAGGCGGCCGCGGTAGAATTGGCGGCGGCCGAACCGGCGTGGACGGCGCACGAAACCGATACGCGGATCGCGGAGATTCGCGAACGCCTGTTGGAACTCGAGTACAGCCTCATCCCGACCGGATTGCACGTGGTGGGTGAGCCCATGACGCCGGAAGCGCGGACGGAGATGCTCATCGAGATGGCCCGCAGCGGCCGTCCCGAAGTCGACCTCCCGTCCATTGGCGAGACGGTGCTGGCCGGCCACGGCGACACGCGGTCGGACGACAGCAAGGGCAGCGCCGTCGAAGCCATCGTGCGTGCAGCCGTGCAGACGCTGGTGGAGCAGGGGGACCTGCGCGCGGCGCAGGCGGCCGGCCGCACGGCGGCAAAGGCGAACGGCATGCGCCTCGACAACGACAGGCAGTTCGATCAGCACCTCGAGTTGCTCGCCGGCTACGATGTCTCGCTGCGTGAAGACCGCGAAATCGAGGGCCTTCTGCGCGCCCTCGACATGCGGTACGTCGCGCCGGCGCCTGGCGGTGATCTGCTGCGCAATCCGCAGGTGCTTCCGTCGGGGCGCAACATCTACGGCTTCGATCCGTATCGCGTGCCGAGTGCGGCGGCGATGCTCGACGGGCGGACGCGCGCCGAGCAGTTGCTGGGCAAGCACCAGCAGGAGACGGGCGAGTTCCCGGAGACGGTGGCAGTGGTGCTCTGGGGCACCGACAACATGAAGAGCGAAGGCACACCACTCGCGCAGGTCATGGCGATGATGGGGGTCGTGCCGCGTTTCGACAGTGTGGGCCGTCTCACCGGGGCACGGTTGCTGCCGCTCGAAAGCCTGGGCCGTCCGCGTGTCGATGTCGTCATCACGCTGTCCGGCATCTTCCGCGACCTGCTGCCGTTGCAGGTGAAGCTGCTGGCGGAAGCGTCGCTGCTCTGCGCGCAGGCCGACGAAGACCCGTCGCGCAATTTCATTCGCAAGCACGCGCTCGAAACCGTGCGCGACACCGGCTGCTCCATCGAGCAGGCCTCGTTGCGCGTGTTTTCGAACGCCGATGGCGCCTACGGTTCGAACGTGAACCTGCTCATCGAAACCGGACGCTGGGACAACGAGAACGAGCTCGCCGACCTGTTCGTGCAACGCAAGGGTTTCGCGTACGGTCCCGATGGCAAGCCGCAGTCGCAGCCGGCGCTCATGAAGCGCGCGCTCGGCAAAGCTACGTTGTCGTTCCAGGGGCTCGATTCCGTCGATCTGGGCGCTACCGACATCGACCAGTACGTCGAGTCGCTGGGCGGCATGACGCGCGTGATTGCGCAGCAGAACGATGGCAAGGCGCCCGCGGTGTATGTGGGCGACTATGGACAGGGGCAGGGCAAGGTGCGCACACTCAAGGAGCAGGTGGAGCTCGAGAGTCGCACCAAGATGCTCAACCCCAAGTGGTACGAAGCGCAGATTCAGTATGGCTACGAAGGCGTCCGCAACATTACGGGCCATCTCTGCACCACCCTCGGCTGGTCGGCGACGGGCGGCAAAGGCACGGTCCCGCATTGGGTGTACGCCGAAGCCTCGAAAACCTTCGTGCTCGACGAAGCGATGCGCAAGCGCATCGCGGAGGCGAACCCCGATGCGGCGTTGGGCATTGCCCAGCGCCTGCTCGAGGCCAACGACCGCGGCTACTGGCAACCGGACGACGCCACGCTCGACGCGCTGCGCGATGCTGCGGCGGAGCTGGAAGACCGGCTGGAAGGGGTATACGCCGCGTAGTGGCAGATGGCAGATGGCAGAGGGCCGTAGGCGATAGGGCGAAGGATTCTGATGTGGTTTGGCACTCCCCACGGGTACACGCATGACAAGTTTGAAGCTTCCCATCATGGACCAGGTTGGTGACGGTGACGGTTCCGTACAGGTTCACCTGGACGAGAATCAGAAAATCGAAGGCGCGCTGGTCATTGCGGTGTACGGCAAGGGAGGGATCGGCAAGAGTACCACGTCCTCCAACTTGTCGGCGGCGTTCTCCAAGCTCGGCAAGCGGGTGCTGCAGATCGGATGCGATCCGAAGCACGACAGCACGTTTACGCTGACGAAGAAGATGGTCCCCACCGTCATCGACGTGCTGGAGAGCGTGGACTTCCATGCCGAAGAGTTGCGTCCCGAAGACTTCATGTTCGAGGGGTACAACGGCGTGCAGTGCATCGAAGCCGGCGGTCCGCCGGCCGGCACGGGGTGTGGTGGCTACGTCACCGGACAGACCGTGAAGCTGCTCAAGGAGCATCATCTGCTCGAAGACACCGATGTGGTGATCTTCGACGTCCTCGGCGACGTGGTCTGCGGCGGCTTTGCCGCGCCGCTGCAGCATGCGCACTACTGCCTGATCGTCACGGCCAACGACTTCGACTCGATCTTCGCCATGAACCGCATTATCGCGGCCATCCAGGCCAAGTCGAAGAACTACAAGGTGCGCCTGGGTGGGGTCATTGCGAACCGGTCGCGGGAGACCAACGAAATCGACCGCTTCAACGCGGCGGTTGGGCTGCGCACCATGGCCCACTTTCGGGACGTCGACGCGATTCGTCGTAGTCGCCTGAAGAAGTGCACGATTTTCGAGATGGATGCGACCGACGAAGTGGTGACGGTACAGAACGAGTATCTCTCGCTGGCGCAACGCATGCTGGACGATGTGCATCCACTCCCGGCCAATCCCCTGAAAGACCGCGAAATCTTCGACCTCCTCGGATTCGACTGATGAGCATACTCAAGGATCACTCCCCGACTCCAGGTCCGTCGTTCCAGGGAACGCCGCTTGGGGGTTCGCACGCCGCATCGGTGACGTACCGCGAGCGGCGGGCCTGGATCGGGGAGTACTTCGACCGCACAGCGGCCGAGGCGTGGAAGACGCTGACTTCCGATGCGCCCGTGTCCCGGGTTCGTGCATCGGTACGAGCCGGCCGCGACCGGATGCGCTCGACGTTGCTGGGCTGGGTGCCGCCCGACTTGCACGGGAAGCGGGTACTCGATGCCGGCTGCGGCACCGGCACGGCGGCCATTGCGCTGGCACAGCGTGGCGCCGACGTCGTCGCCATTGACCTGTCGCCCACGCTGGTGCAGCACGCGCAGGAGCGCGCGGAAGAGCAGGGGGTCTACGACATCGATTTCCGATCGGGTGATATGCTCGATCCATCGCTCGGCTCGTTCGATTATGTCATCGCGATGGATTCGATCATCCACTACGAACTCGACGACATGATCCGCGCGCTCACGGTGCTCGCGCCGCGGGTGCGCGATCGCATGCTCATTACCGTCGCCCCCCGGACACCGATGCTGTCGGTGATGCGCGCCGTCGGGAAACTGTTCCCGCGGGGCGATCGCTCGCCGTCCATCGTACCGGTGTCGGAGAGCGCATTCCGCAACGCGTTTGGTGCGCAGCCGGTCCTCGATAGCTGGGGCATGGTCGCCACCCGCCATATCGAGTCGGGCTTCTATCGCTCGATGGCCATACATCTGCAGAACGCCACACTCGACGCGCACGGCGCGCGTCGTCGCTGATTCTGTGCAGGACTTTCGGGAGGACGCAGGATGGAACTGACGGGATGGAGCGTGGCGGCGGCTGTCTTGGTCGTCGGTGGCGCGTGGTACATGATGACGCGCACAAGCGAGGTCCCCTGCACGGTGGATCTGGAGATGACACACGATCATTTCCATGCCCACGTCGACCTCAAGGGGGTCGAGGTGGATCCCGGAGACGAAGTGCTCGTGCGCAACACACCGAGCCGCATGGCGTTCGGCACGACCACCACGTTCGAATCGAGTGCGGAAGTAAAGCGGGCGAGCTGGCTCAAGCGCCAGATCGTCAAGCTCACCGGCGGCACCGAAATTCACGAACTCTACGAAGTCGGCTTCGAAGGCTGATCACGACCTATGTACACTACCGAAACAGGCGTTCCCGTCCGCGCGATGAAGCCGGTGAACGACACCACGAAGGCGGCCCAGCAGGACGCCATCCTGAATCCGCGCTTCTACACCACGAACTTTGCCGAAATCGACGCCCTGACAATCACGCCGGAGAACCGGCGGATGTGGGACGAGATCCTGGCCGAGTTCCGTCGGGATCCCAACAAGGATCACTTCAAGCGGAATGCGGAGTTCGATCAGAATTTCGAGGACATGGACCCGGCGCTGCGCGAGCAGTTCGTGGAGTTCCTGACCTCGTCGGTGACGGCCGAATTCTCGGGGTGCATACTGTACGCCGAAATCAAGAAGCGCATCAAGAACCCCGACGTGCGCGAGCTCTTCGGGTTCATGAGCCGCGACGAAGGGCGCCATGCGGGGTTCATCAATCACACGCTGAACGACTTCAACGTCGCGGTGGACCTCAGCTTCCTCACGAAGGCGAAGAAGTACACGTACTTCCAGCCCAAGTTCATCTACTACGCGACGTACCTGTCCGAGAAGATCGGCTACGCACGGTACATCACGATTTTCCGGAACTTCGAGAAGCAGCCGGACAAGCGCTTCCACCCCATCTTCAAGTGGTTCGAGAACTGGTGTCTCGATGAGTTCCGCCACGGCGAAGCGTTCGCGGTGCTCATGCGTTCCAACCCGCAGTTCCTGAGCGGGGTGAACAAGTTGTGGATCCGCTTCTTCCTGTTGGCCGTGTTCTGCACCATGTACATCCGCGACCATGCCCGGAAGCCGTTCTTCGACTTCATGGGGATCGACGTCGATGAGTACGACCGCAGTGTGATCAAGCTGACGAATCTCATCAGCCGTCAGGTCTTCCCGGAGACCTTGGATACGGACAGCGAGGCGTTCTGGGGGCTCATGCACCAGATGTGGCTCAATACGGACGCGATGCGAAAGGCGGAAGCCGGCGGAGGCGGAGTGTTCACCAAACTCACGGTTACGGCGCTGAAGGTGGCCAACGGCCTCACGTTCCTGCGCTTGTTCCTCCGCACACCGCACCGTCAGGCGTTGCCGGCCGACGTGCGCATGCAGCCGGTCTGGTAAGGGCATGAGCAAGTCCGCTCCGCTCGGTGCGCGTGTCTGGCAAAAGCTGGGGACGCGTTTCCTGCCCTTCGCCGATGTGGCCACGCCCGAGCTTCCACTCGGGCGCTTGCTGCGCCTGTCGATGTTTCAGCTGTCGGTGGGCATGGTGCAAACGTTGTTCGTGGGCACGCTCAATCGGGTGATGATCCTGGAGCTGCGGGTACCGGCATCGCTCGTGGCGATCATGCTGGCGATCCCGCTGCTGGCGGCACCATTCCGGGCGCTGGTTGGATTCAAGTCGGATACGCACCGCAGCATTCTGGGGTGGCGCCGGGTGCCGTTCCTGTGGGGCGGCACCATGGTGCAGTTCGCTGGCCTGAGCATCATGCCGTTCGCGCTGCTGGTGCTCTCCGACGGCCCCCGGGTGGGCCCGTCGTGGATTGGTCATGCCGGGACGGCGCTGGCCTTCCTGCTCGTTGGCGCAGGCGCGCACACGACACAGACGGCGGGGCTGGCGCTCGCCACGGACCTTGCCGAAGAGGACAAGCGCCCGCGGGTGATCGCCTTGATGTATCTGACCATGTTGTTGGGCACGTTGGTCAGTGCGTTGGTGCTGGAAGGCGTCCTTCGGGATTTCTCGGCCATGCGCCTGATCCAGGTGATTCAGGGCACGGCGGTCTTTACGATCGTGGTCAACGTGGTGTCGCTCTGGAAGCAGGAGCCACGCGTCCGGGGCGTCGTGGAGTACCAGAAGGGAGAACGTCGCCCGTTGTTCCGGCATGCGTGGCGTGCCTTCTCCGAAGGGGGACAGGCGGTGCGGCTGCTCACCGCGTCCGGGCTCGGGTTCTTCGCATTCAATCTGCAGGATGTGCTGCTGGAACCGTACGGCGGCGAGATCCTTCACCTGTCGGTGTCGTCCACCACGCAGCTCACGGCCCTCATGGCGCTGGGTGCGGTGGCGGCATTCTGGTTGTCGGCCGTGCAGCTTCGGCGGCGCATGGACCCTATCCGATTGGCTGCGGTTGGCGCATTGTTGGGCGTCGTGGCGTTCGCCCTCGTGACATTCGCTGGTCCGCTCGATTCCCCGACCGTGTTTCGCGTAGGCGTGGTACTGATCGGGTTTGCAGAAGGGCTCTTTGGCGTCGGCACGCTGTCCTTCGCGATGGACATGCGCGATGCGTCGCAACATGGAATTGCGCTGGGCGCGTGGGGCGCGGTCTTCGCGACTGCCGAAGGACTGTCGTTTGCCTTGAGCGGCATCATGAAGGATTGGTTGTCACATCTGGCGTCGACCGGCGTGCTGGGGCCGGCGCTCACAGGGCCCGGTGTGCCGTACTCCACCGTGTACGTGCTGGAGATCGTCATGTTGTTCGTCACCTTGGTGGCACTGGGGCCGTTGGTCGATAAACGCCGGACCGTCGAGGCCGGCCGTCTGCGGGTGTTTGGGTTGGCAGACACGCCGGCGTAACCCGTGTTGGGACGTGGTGGGCTGTGTGGTTTCCCCTTTTTTCGGAGTCAGCACATGATGAAGTACGTGGACGGAGCGCAGGTGGCGATTTACGCGTTCTGGCTCTTCTTTGGAGGGCTGGTTTACTACCTGCGCCGGGAAGACAAGCGGGAAGGTTACCCTCTCGAGTCGCCACAAGGCCCGCGTGAAGGCTGGCCAAAGCCGGCGGACCCGAAGTCCTACTTGCACCGCACCCATGGTGATGGAGGAGCGCACTGATGTCGGAGATCAAAGCGGAGCCAGCCGACTACTACAACGGGTCGCCAATGATTCCTACCGGGAATCCCATGGTGGATGGCGTTGGACCCGCGTCGTGGGCGAATCGCTCGGATACGCCGGACATGACCTTTCATGGCACGGCCAAGATTGTCCCGATGCGCCTCGACCCCACGTTCTCGATTGCCAAGGGCGATCCGGATCCGCGTGGCCTGCCCGTCATTGCCGCCGACAAGGTCACCGCCGGCACGGTCATCGAGGTGTGGGTCAATCGATCGGAGCCGCAAGTGAGCTACTACGAGGTGCAACTCGCCGGCAGCGAGGCACGCCGCCTCGTGCCGGTGGGCTTCGTGCAGTGGCCGAACCTCGGCCTGTGGGGCAATGACCGGCTGCTCGTGAAGGCGATCACGGCGGCGCAGTTCGCCGATGTGCCGACCATCAAGCGAGACGATCAGATCACGTTGCTCGAGGAAGACAAGATCTGTGGGTACTATGCCGGTGGGCATCTCTATGCCTTCGACGAGCGCTCGCAACCGATCATATGAGTGCTGCCGTCAGCGGCGCGCCGCAGTACATCCGCGGCGTGCCGCACCCGCTTCCCGCCGGTGAGCGCCTGCTCTGGGAAGGCGGCCCTGCAACCGGGGCCGTGGCGACCCATGTGTTCCACTGGCGTCTCCTGGCGGCGTACTTCGCGGTCATGCTTGCGTACTGGGCCTTCTCCACCACCGAGCCGGCGGGCACTGCGGTCTGGGTGATAAGCTTTCTGGTGCGTCTGGGGCTGGCCGCATTCGTCCTGGCAACGGCCTTCGGACTCGCCAAGACCGTGGCCGCCACTACGTGGTATGCGATCACGTCGCAGCGCGTCGTGTTGCGCATCGGGATGGTGTTCTCGATGTCCATCAACATTCCGTTCAAGCTGCTCGCGTCTGCCGGCGTGGGTCAGTTCCCGGACGGCACCGGACAGGTGCACCTCGAGATCGTCACGGGACATCGTCTGGCATACATCGCGCTCTGGCCGCATTGTCGAGTGTTTCGCCTCAATCAGCCGCAACCCTTGCTGCGTGGCTTGATGGAGCCGCAACGCGTGGCCACGATTCTTGCCGATGCCGTCGCGGCCGCCGCCGCCGCCGATGGCACGTCGCGCGTCGAGCGAGCGGGAGAGTCGTCGCGCGTCGTTGACCGCCAGACCGTCGCGCAGCCAGCGGGAGCGTAGACCATGAGCGGTATCGTTTTCGAGCCGGAACCGGGATCCAGCCGTGATGGGCATTCGCTGCGGGTCCCGAAGCCTGCGCTCTACATGGCCGGGCTGGTGGTGCTGACCACCTTTGCGCTGGCCATCGCCGCCAGTGTGTTCGGTATTGGTGCCGATCGTGAACAGCCTTCGGCCGTCCTCCTGGAACGGCTGCTGCGGTTCCAGGATGCCCCCGATCACGGCATCACCGTGATCGACGCGACCACGAACACCGTCGCGGTCCAATTGCCGCCGAACGGCAACGGCTTCTTGCGTGGCGCGTTACGCGCCCTCACGGGGCGACGTCGCGCTGCGGGTGTCGGCAGCGACCAGCCCTTCCGCCTCGTGCGCTATGTCGATGGTCGGCTGGTCCTCATCGATCCGGTCACGACGCAGCACGTCACGATCTCGAGCTTCGGCGCCACGCAGATCGAGAGCTTCGACAATCTGCTCACGGCACACCCGGGGCCCGGGCCGGCCACTGGAGCGCCCTTCGTCCCGGTCCCCTAGGACTCTTTGGAACACGCGGCCGCCATCGAGAGCACGCCGGTGGTCATTCCCGCCGGCCAGTGGCGTTGACGGTCACATTGCACGTCACGTCGCCGCCCGTGCGCATGCGGCGGAAATAGACGATGCTGACGGTCACCTGCAGTCCCCCGGTGGGGGTGAACCGCCCGTTCAGGCGCGTGGTCAGGGCGGTCATCGTGCGCGCTTGATCGGGAACGATGCGAAAGGTGCTGGCGAACCACCCTTCGGCGTCGATGTTGCTGGGAAAGACATCGCCGCCCTCGAACGCCACGCTCAGCGTATCGTCGCCTGGACGATGCTGCACCACGGCGATGTCCTCGGCGTTGGGGGCTTTCGCCCAGACCTCGACACACTCGCGCGATCCCACCGCGCGCGCCGCTTCGTAACGCAGCCGGAATCGCCCTGCCACCCCTTTGCTGCGCACCGCACCGTCACCGTGTACCGGCGATATGGCACCTGCCGCGCGAAAACGCACCGGGACACCGAACTCGCTGATGATCTCGTCGATGTCATCCTTGCGGATCTCGTAGCGCAATCCGGTTTTCTGGTCGCGGAACAACACCGAGCCGGCCTGCACGACGTCCACCCGGCCACGCAGCACCTGCCCACGACGCAAGCGCAGTTCGTCGAATGTCATCATTGGGCGACTCGCCGATCGTGACACGACGCGGGGATCGCCACCGGCGCGTCGGGCGGGTTGCACAAACATCATCCGCGCGGAATCCGCCGATGCCGGGAGGACCGCTTTCGTGAGGGATGGCACCCCTGGTCGCTCCGTGGCAATCACGGCCACGCCACCGGTAATGGTCGAGGGGACGAGTCGACCGCCACGCATTGGTATGATGCTGGCCGGCGAAACCGGAACGGCAAAGCTGCCGGCCGATCCCGATGGTGTGGCCAATGGGGACGGCACCGGGGATCCGCTGTCACCGCGTACCGGCGCGACCGCAGGTGCGCTTTGCGCCGGGACGCTATCGGCCGGCGCGCCGCTGGCGGTGGCAATGGGCTCCACGCTGGGTGACGGGAGTGACGCCTGACGGGGAGCCAACGCGACCCGCACCAGGACACTCATCGCGATCAGCGCGAGCGCACCAGCGACCCCTCTGGTGACCCAGTCGACCACCGGTGACGTCGCGACCGACGGCGACGTCCGATTCGCGGTCGTCGCGGTGGCCGATTTCCCGGGAGTCGTACCCGGTATCGCCCCCGGCGACGGTGCACTCACCCCTGATGCCGAGTGGCTCCGTGGCCCGCTCCCGGTCGAACGCGTCTTGCGCTGGGCGATCGATCGTGGGAGGGGCGCCGGGCCCGTGCTCTTCGAGGCCGCCGGGGCCGCCGGGGTCGTCGGTGTTGCGCGTGTGTGCCTTGGGGCTCGTGGCGGCGGCGGTGGCGCCGGCGTCGCGATCGGTTCCGGCGGCGCCACCGAGAGTTGAGACGGGCCGATCACGCCCAACGCATACGCCCACGATTCGAGTGCCCACCGCGCCATCTCCGGCAGGAGAAAGCGCTCGGCACACCATTGCAACAGGAACGGGGACACCATGGCGTTCCAGCGAGCCTGATCCAGGGCGGTCTTGGGGAGCGTGGTGTGCCACCCGCGCCGATACGCCTCGAGCAGCAACTCCGCATACGGACGGGCATCACTGCCGGCGTGGTCGAGCAACCGATTGCGCACCACCAGCAGCGTCGGCTGATGCCAGTCCGCCGGATGCTCCGTGATCAGGGTGCGAAGCGCATCGCGCATTCGCTGGCGCGGATCAAACCAGGAGGCCGTCGTCGTCATGCGCCGTGGCTCACGAGGTCCCTGCGGGGAGTCGCGTCGCCAGCAGGTCTGCGTTCACGACGCATTGCTGCTGTCGCCCCCAACGGATGATCGCGCTGGTGCGCGTTTCACTTTCCGCATGGAAGCCGTCGCGCGTGAACCGTCCGCGCATGCGGAATTGCCACGCGATGTGGTCTGTCGTTCCCGCACTTGGCTCTACCACAAACCAGCCATCGGCGGCGAGCGATCCCCGCACCGGGCGCCTGGACAACGAGAACTCGGTGGCACCGGGGCGGTGGGCGACGACCTCCTCACTGACTCGCGCGGCGACGAGGGCACGCGCTACGACATCGCAATTCGTTGTGCCCCGTACCGACCGAACGTACTGCACCACGCGATAGCGGCCCGCCACGCCCCGTTCGCGTACCGCGGAGGCCAGTGCGTCGGCGCGCGGCGACGAGGGCATGTCGCGGGCACTATCGAGCACCACGGGCATGGCGAGGGGGCTGGTGGCATCGCCCCCCGCATTGGCCACTGGCGTTGTCGCGATCGACGGGGCGGCTTGCCCCACCGCGTCGGCGGGGCGGTCTGCTGTGCGGCGCTGGAGCGCCACCCACAGCGAGCCCCAGCAGACGATCGCCAAGACCGCGAACACCCCCACCGCGCGCCGTTCGTAGGGTTGCCAGAGAGGACCAGGCGAGCCACCGCCGGCCCCGCGCATCGCGTGCGGTGCGTGCCCGACAACCGCGGCCAGCGCACTGCTTCGCTGCGGTGTGCGACGAGGGGCTCGGCTCGTCGAATGGCCTGAGGGCTGATGCCATGACCCCGCCGGTGGCGCAGGTGCCGTCCCGTTGCCGTGGTCCGTAGTGACGACGTCTTCGGCATGGATCGAGCGCGGTGAATCCGCGGTTGATGTCAGCCCCAACGCGACCCCCCAGACATCGACGGCCCAGCGTGCCACCTCCGGCTGCAGGTAGCGCGCCGCCATGATGCGATGCACCTGGGCGGCGCGCACGGTGCTCCACGCCGCTGCGGGCTGCGTAGGAGTGCTCTGCGACGACAGAGCAGGGCGCACCATCTGGCCCAGGTCCAGCAGGAGCGCCACCAGGGGGCGGAAATCGCTGCCGCAATGGTCGAGCACCAGATTGCGCTCCGCCGTCGTCAGCTCACGCTGGCCATGCTGCGTGTGTGACCAGACGGCCAGTACCGCGCCCTGTACACGCGCAAAGGCATCACCGACCCAAGGCGGCGGCGGCGAGGGGAGCGGGTCCGGAAACGACGACATAACCAATCAGGCGCTCTCGGTGAGCGGGGCCAGCCGAAGCACGCGCGCCGGCAACTCGTCGCCGATGCGCAGGCTCAGTCCGGCCACGACTTCGACCGATGTGTTGCGGCGGATCGCCGAGCCTCCTGCGGTATACCACGGTGAATCGCTGGTATTCACCAGCCACCATTTGCCGGCGTGCTGCGCCACGTATCCCCGCGGTGTCCGATCGGCGCGCTCATCGGGCAGGCACCCCACGCGGAGGTGCCAGTCGTGCAACGCAAGGTGGTGCCAAAGCACGAGCAGGTCCTGTTCGTCGACCATCCCCTGCGGCGTTTCGCGCCAGAAGTGCGCCGCGAACACCGGGCCGCTGATCCGTTCGGTGCCGGCGAGCGATGTGAACGGGAGTCCTGCACCCAGCACGGTCCACTTCCCGCTGGACAGCGGATGCAACCGCTGCATCGTCTTGTACAGCGCCATCTCCCACTCCGCGGCATCGGCCCGCAACCGAGGGGCATGCAGCCCATCGACAAATGTGCGGGAGAAGCAGTGCGAAAGGGCGTGCCCCAGTCGGCGGTACGGGATCAGGACAGGGGTATGCGGCGGGTTTCGCTTGTCGGTGGCATGCTCGATGAACAGCGCGCGCGAACCCATCGAGAGACGCTCGTCTTCCTCGGCAGAGCGCGTGCTGTTGACCCGCTTGCCCTGCAACGGATGTCGATGCAGCAGCAACTCGTACAGCAGGACGGCGAGGGCATGCTTGTCCGTGGCGATGCTGGGCTGCGCGGTGCCGGCGAGCACTTCGGGCGCAATGTACCCGGGTGTTCCGAGCACGGCTGGTGGTGCAACGCCGGGCACCACCAGCGAGTCGATGTCGATGATGCAGGCATCGCCGCTCTTCGGGTCTACCAGCACATTTTTGTTGGAGAGGTCGGCGTGCGCGAGTCCCGCCATGTGCAGGCGTCGCACGGCGCGCGCCAGACGGACGGCCACTTGCAGGCGAGTCAGCAGCGTCCCTGTTTCGGCCTGGGGAACAAACTGTGACGCCTTCCCGCCCGTGAACCATCGCACCTCTTTTTCCTGTGGCGATCCGAACCGATCCGTGAAATAGAAGTTCGGGCGATACGTTGGCGTCACGACGGCCAGCGGGGGCCACACGAGCTGCTGTCGCCGCGCAAACGCAACGGGGACCGCCTGCTCGCCGCTGGCCATGCCGACCGGCCAACAAAAGTAGGGCGCCCAGTAGGCGCCGTTGTTGGCGAGGGCCGGGTTGTAGTTCGTGAGAATGCGGGTGAGGCGATCCATCCGTTCCCGCCGGTCGCTCAGCGCGCCGTAGTAGAACCCCACGGCGAACTGCCGATCCCGTGAGAGAAAGACGCGCTTTTCGGCGCCGGTCCCGACCGGTTCATCCTCGAGTTGCAGCGTGCGCCCATCGGTCAGGCGGCAAGTCACCGTTCCCATCGGCCACTAACCGTTGGAGATGGACGTGGCAAACCCCGAGGCCGTGGCCAGACACAACGTGCGATCGTCGTTTTCCCCGCGCTTCTCGAACGCCAGCCATTCCGTCAGGGCGTGCAGTGGATCGGCCGCTCGCAAGACGCTGCCCGTAAACACGGGGATGAGGGCGGCGGGCAACGGGGTCTCACCAGCGATGCCGTCGCGCAGTGTGGTGACCAGCACGCGGGCATGTCGCGTGAACGGGTACCAGGGATCTTCGACGCCATCACTGGCCAGCAACACACCACTCACCTGGTCGCCGGGCTGCACACGGATCGACGATTGCAACACAGCAAGTGCGCCATCATCGGGAAGAAAGTGCGTGACTTCGCCAGAAAAATCCCCGGTGGCTGCCGTGAAGGGATGTGACAGCGCCCCGTCGGTGTGCACGACCGCCATGGCGCCATCACCGACCTGCATGACGGCCAACAGGCCGTCGTGCCAGGCCGCCACCAGCAGTGTGGTGCGCAAATCGCGGAGGGCTACGCCGACACGCGCGGCAAAGTCCTGCAGGCGATCGTTGGCCATCTGCGCCGCATGGCGCATCGCCGGTCCCAGCGCGTCGCGTGCGGCGTGGCCATGCTGTACCGCGTCGCGCAGCGCCTGGGTGACGGTGACGGTGGCAATTGCCGCACCCAAGCGGCTGTACGTGGCCGAGCCGGCCCCGTCGGCGACGGCGGCACACCACCCCCGCGAAAAGTCCACAAGATGGCCGGCATCTTCGCGGTGATCACCGCGGTGCGCATGCAGACGTCCCCGACGCAAGCCGAGCAGCAGCGACCAGCCGTCGGCGCGCGCGTGAGTTCCCGTGGCCTCGTACACCGCCGCCGCACTACCCGTCGCGAACAGCCCGGGCGCGACCGCCTCGAGATGCTCGCGCCACTCCGCAGGGCACCATGGTGCCGTTGGCGCCAACGCGTTCCAGATGGGGCGGGGAGGCGGTTCCGCCCCCGCAGGGAGCGTGGTCGAAGCGGAGCCCGTTTCGGACGTGTCTGGTGTGCCACCTACGCCTGCGGCAGCAGCAACAGCAGCAGCGTCGGGTGACGGCATGGGGCCAGCGGGCACGCCGCGGATCACGACTTACGGAACGATCGTGATACCGGGCGGCGGGGGCGGCAACGTGATACTGCCCCCATCGGCCATGGCCCCGACTTTGGCACTCGTCTGCTTCACGCTGGCCGACACGAAACGGAAGAACGCCTTGAACGCATCCGGTGACATGTCCTGCATCTGAATCACCGTTTCCGTGATCTGCTTGAGGACATCGGTATCGGCCTGATCACCACACGCCACGGCAATGATGTTGGCCGGACGGCGCTCACGCAGCTGTTGAGCATACATCGGCCAATCCACGTCGGTAGGGGCGCCATCGGAGAGCACAAAAACCAGCGGACGCCAATCCCCCTTCTGGTCGGCGGTCGTCCGCACAATTTCCCGGTCGAAACACTCCAGCAGCAGTCGCAGCCCGTCGCCGAAGTTGGTTGGCCCATTGGCCTGCAGGTCCGGCGGATTGAACATCGCCACTTCCGTGAGCGGCACGACCTGTTGTGCGGCATTCGAGAAGGTGAGCACCGACAGGTAGGCACTCTCGATGGCCTGCGGGTCACCCAGCAGGTCGCGATGCAGCTGGCGGATACCCGACTTGACCGACTCAATAGGGGTGCCCTGCATCGAACCGGACGCGTCGGCAAGGATGTACACGGGCAGACGTCGCGTAGACACGGGAGGACTCGGTGGGAGAGGAAGGGGAGGGCCCGGACGCATTTACGGCGCGACAAGCCAACGCAGGTGTAATGCGCGAACGCGGGGGGCGGTTTCTGCATTGGCCAGAAATCGCGGTTCCCGCGCGCCGCAGCGTCCGCAGCGGCCCCGCTCCTGCGGCCTGGGCTCCTGCGGCCTGGGCTCCTGCGGCCTGGGCTCCTGCGGTCCGCGGTCTCGGCGTGGCCTCGCGGCATCGCGCCGAGACCGCAGACGGCAGCCACTCGGACGGCAGGGGCGCAGGAGCACCGCGGTTCCCCCGCTCCTGCGGTCTGGGCTCCTGCGGTCTGCGGTCTGCGGTCTCGGCGTGGCCTCGCGGCATCGCGCCGAGACGGCAGACGGCAGCCACTCAGACCGCAGGGGCGCAGGAGTCCGCCGTTCCCCCGCCCCTGCCGTCTAAAACCCTGCCGTCCGCCGTCTCGGCGCAAACCCGCCGCATCGCGCCGAG
>VYMF01000068.1_pt1 | contig 35541 bp, 42 predicted proteins | sample 5115271 | NCBI WGS metagenome assembly VYMF01 (sample SAMN12291778, study PRJNA351875) | freshwater metagenome | isolation source: freshwater lake | place: USA: Michigan, Wintergreen Lake | collected 2013-08-08
GAAAACCAAGTCATAGTGGTAGAAAATCTGGCAGTCAGAAACATGGTCAAAAACCAGAAACTAGCCAAATCAATTAGTGATGCTGGTTGGGGTCAATTCTGTACCATGTTAAAATACAAGGCTGAATGGGAAGGAAAAGTCTATATAGAAGTTGACAGATTCTTTCCTAGCTCTAAGACTTGTAGTAACTGCTTAAATCCTGTTGATAGTTTGAGCTTAGATATTCGCAGTTGGCAATGTCCTAAGTGTGGAGAAACCCACGATAGAGACATTAATGCCGCTAAGAATATTCGGGATGAAGGTTTACGAATTTTGGCGGTAGGGCATACCGCTACTGCTTCTGGAGGGAGAGTAAGACCAAGTAAAGGCACTGCTTTTGCAAGGCATCTCCCTGTGAATGAAGAATCCCCACGCCTTTAGGCAACGGGAGTGTCAACGTCAACAAAAGGCTTAATCGTAGGCGCGAATCATCGCTTGGGTTCCCTGTTTAATTCCCTTGCCTTCGTCCAATTCCGCTACTGCTTTAAATAGGGTTTCCGCTAAATCTGTCCCAGGCAGAATTTCCCCGGCTGTCTGGGCAGTTTCTTTGACTAATCGCAAATCTTTTAAGATATGTTCAATCATAAAAGCCGGCTGTAAATCTTGGGCGAGGATTTTTGGTCCCAAATTTTCTAAAGCCCAAGAACCCGCCGCCCCCGTTTTACAGACTTCTATGACTAAATTGGGGTCTAATCCTTGAATTTTTGCCATTTTTAGAGCCTCACACAGCGCCACCATGTGAACCGCCCCCAAGACTTGATTACAGAGTTTTACCGCTTGTCCGTTGCCGATTTCGCCACACCAGCGAATAGTTTTGCCCATGGCGTGAAAACAGGGTAAACAAGTCTGAAAATCCGCTTCTTTCCCTCCCACCATAATAGTTAAAGTGCCGTTTTTCGCCCCAATATCGCCCCCAGAGACGGGAGCATCGAGAAAACGGAGATTATTTTCCTCTAGCTTTTTACCAATCATCCTAGCGGCTTGAGAGCCAATGGTACTCATATCCACCACCAGAGTTCCCACCGCTGCCGATTCCATGACACCCCCCGCTCCCAAAATTACTGCCTCCACGTCAGGCACATCCCCGACGCAGGTAAAGACAATCTCGGCATCCCTGACGGCGGCGGCGATACTAGAACAAATGTTCGCACCAGCTGCCCCGGCAATGGTTATCCCCGGCACCTCTGGGGTACGATTCCAAGCATTGACAACAAAACCTTGACGGACAAGATTAGCCGTCATCGGCGCTCCCATCACTCCTAATCCTAAAAAGGCAATTTTTTGACTCATGATTTTGGCAATAATAGGGAACAGGCAGAGTGAACTGAAAACTAAAATCTGATAACTGATAACTGATAACTGATAACTGATAACTGATAACTGATAACTGTTTTAGGATTCTACCATTTGCAGAAATTGGGCTTCTGAAAGGGTTTTTATGCCTAATTTTTGAGCCTTTTTGAGTTTCTCACCGGGGGCTTTACCGAGGAGAATATAATCAGTGTTCGCACTGGGGGAACTGGTAACAGTACCACCGACATTAATAATCAATGATTTCGCTTTCTCGCGACTGATTTTGCCGAAGGTTCCTAGTATAACTACGCTTTTTCCCCTTAGGGAATTTTCTGCGGATTCTTGACTCGTTTGGACTATCTCCTCTGCGGGTTGCACTTCTAAACTCGTATCGGCAACCGGGATTTTTTCTGCTGCTACTACAGGAGTTTCCTCGGCAATCACTGGGGGAGTTTCCTCGGCAATCGCCGGGGGAGTTTCTGGTTCTTCTACTACCGGAGTTTCACTAATAATTGCTTCTGGTTCATTAGTGGTAATAGGGGCAGTTTGTTGAGAGAAATCGTCTCTTTCTTGTTGTAGGTTTTGAATTTGAACCTCTAAAGCGGCGATTTCTTTTTGCTTAGTTGCTAACTCACCCTCAAACTTAATTTTTTCCTTTTCTAAAGCTTTAGCTGCCGTTTTTTTGACTTCTAAATCTTGAGTTAGTTGGCGATTTTGTTGGCTTAATTCCTCGATATGACGGGAAGTTGTGGTTTCTAATTGGTCTTTTTCGGCACTTAACTGGTGTAGTTGAATCTCTAAATTAGAAATGTTTTCCCGATAAGTTTCTAGCTGTTGCGGTAACTGGGTTAATTCCTGTAATTGCCCTTCTAAATGAGCAATTGTTGCCTGAGAATCGGCCAATTGTTGCGGTAACTGGGTTAATTCCTGTAATTGCCCTTCTAAAAATGAGCAATTGTTGCCTGAGAATCGGCCAATTGTTGCGGTAACTGGGTTAATTCCTGTAATTGCCCTTCTAAATGAGCAATTTTTTCGGCAGCAGTGCTTAATTGTGCCGATAATTCCCCTTTCTGGGCTGCTAAAGCTTGTAACTCCAGTTTAGCTGCTTCGAGACGAGCGCCGAGACTGTCCTTTTCGGCGGTTATGGCTGTCACTTGAGCGACGGTTTCTTGCAGTTTTATAGTTAAATTGTCGCATTCTTGGCCTAAAGAGAGCGATCGAGTTTGACTTGCGGCTAAATCTTCGCTGAGAGACTTTTTTTCCTGCTCTAACCCGGTAATTTGACCCTGTAAGCTGGCTATTTCCTGCTGTCCTTGCTCATACTGTTCTGTTTGGTGAGCCAGATTCTGTTCTAAGGTTTGAATTTGACCTTGCAAGCTGGGAATTCGGGCGGCTAAATCGCTTAATTCTTGATTTTTATGCTCTAAATCGACCACTTTCGCCTTTAATTCCTCGGCTTTTTCTAGCTCTTGCTGTAAGAGAGTTTTATCCTGTTCTAGGGTCTGAATTTGACTATAGAGAGAGTTGCTCTGTTTTTTGGTCAAATCAAATTGACGGTTAATTTCGCCTTTTTGCTGCTCTAAAGTTTGAATCTGTGCCTCTAGGCTAGTAATTTGGGCTTTTTCTGCCTCTAATTGCTCCATCAGACCAGCTTTCTCCGCTTCTATTTCCTTAGCGGTGGTTTTCAGTTGTTCGATTTCACTCTCACCTATCTGCACAGCTTGCTGGAGGGACTGGAGAGAATTTTCTAAATCCGTAGCTTTGTGCTGTAATTGGGCGGAATGTTGTTCTATGTGAATTATTTTGGCGTGCAGCTGCTGATTTTCGTCTTTTAAGTCTGATTGCGCCACGTCTAAACCCTTGACTTGAGCCAACAAATCTGAGTTACTTTGCTGTAATTGCGCTTGTGCGGCTAAAAGGGAGGTATTTTTGCTGACGAGACTAGAGCGCGACCAGAGGAATAGTCCTCCGAAAACAGCACTTAAACCTAATCCTTCATAAATTAATTCGTTGAGCATATCTACCCTCCTAGACAAGCGAAAAACAGTCACCTAACCGAACTGATGCGGCAATTTTGGTTATAGACCTACATCTCTACTTATATCAGTTACGGGGTACATTCGGGGGAAGGGGGGAAAAGTCACTTCTTTTATCCCAGGGTACAAAGGTGATTTAGCTGTTCGCGTCATGCTAACTTGTATCTGATCCCATTCTTGGGTGATTTTCCAGTTGATTTCTTCCTGATGATCAAAATAGTAGCCCATGGACGCAGGAGCTATAGTTGATAATTATCCATTCAAAAATGCGATCGCCTTTTGACCTTTGACCCCTTCCCCTTGAACTGCGATCGCTGATTTGTTGATAGTCAATAATTGATTGAAAAAACACGGATGAGAAGCTAGGGACATTTCTTCTCTGCCAAGTCGCTAGAATGGGACTAGACTTCTCAAGCTTGAAGAATCTTCCTATGTCAGACGCTGTAACGATCGCCGATATTTACAAGTTATTTGAAAGAACTGAGTCCCAATTTGCCGAGTTTCAAAAGGAAGCTGATCGCCGCAGTGCCGAAGCTGATCGCCGCAGTGCCGAAGCTGATCGCCGCAGTGCCGAAGCTGATCGCCGCAGAGAGGAAGCTAATCGCACGATGGAAGAATTAAAAAAACAGGTACAAGAAACGACCAAAGCTGTTAATAACCTAACAACGCGCTGGGGCAGATTCGTTGAAGAAATGGTAGAGCCTGCGGTTGTGCGTTTATTTCAGGAACGGGGCATTGATGTCACCCAAACGATGAGTCGCTTGAAAAGTAAGCGTCCTGGGGCGGCAATGGAGATTGATATTGTGGCGGTGAATGGGAGTGAGTTGGTGGCTGTGGAATGTAAATCTCGACTGTCGAGGGATGATGTAGATGATTTTGTCAGCCGATTACAGCGATTTAAGGTTGCTTTCCCCCAATTTCGAGAGTTTCGGGTTTATGGGGCAGTGGCAGGCATTGAAATTGATCAGGGGATAGATGTCTATGCCTATCGGCGCGGTTTGTTTGTGATTAAGCAATCGGGGGAAACGGTTAAAATTATTAATGATGTTCAGTTTCAACCTTTGGGTTTTGCTGAAGGTGTTTAATCTCTTTTTTAAGAAGGCGTAATTTTGCGATCGCCCTTTTAGTTAATAATGAATAGTTGATAATGTAAACTGTCAGGAGTCATTTTGGAAACCATTATGGAAATAAAAAACATTAAACAAAAAGCCAGAAATTTAATCGATAAATTGCCAGATAATTCTACATGGGATGATACACAGGTAAATTAAATTTAATTTATTATGTTTAATTAATAGTAATAGAATTGGTGCGTTACGGCGGATTGTTAGTCTTATTTTATTATCCAAATTAGTAACCGCAAACACGCAGCCTACACTCTACAGCAGCTTAACAGGAGTCGCACTCATGGTTCTGGTATTTGTAAATCTCGACAAATTTTTCGCGTCAAGAATTCATTGATTTCACGATGGCGCGGAATAGCTGAAGATTTCTGATGGACACGATTTACATAAATCGTATGATTGCCGCCTTCTCTTAAGAATTCACAGCCATAATTTTCTAAATGACGAATTAAGTTTATACGTTTCATGCAGCCCAGAAAGTAACAGACTCTCGAATCACTTCTTGTCCTTGCAGTTGCTCTTCAGCTAATATACGATTAGCTTCTAAAACTAGCTCAATTGCTTCTTCTAAATTGCTTCTAGTTTCTTCTAGAGTCTCTCCTTGAGTATTAGCTCCTGGCAATTCTTCGACAAAACCAATATAGCCTTCGGGAACTTTCTGGAATATTTTTGTTAGTTTTAGTTGCATGATTTACCTCAGAATTTTAAATTATATAACCCACTATCATTAAAGTTAGCGGTGCGTTACGGCTGCTGAAGTGAAGCTAACGATATAATCGGATACAGCCCAAGCTGCATAATTAAGAGCCTGACGAGTATCTTCCTCCTCCAACTCTGGATAAGCCTCTAAGATTTCCTGAATAGATAACTGACTAGCCAACAGTTTCAGAACAAATCCTACAGTGATACGCATTCCTCGAATCGTTGGCTGTCCAAGACATATTTGTGGATTAACAGTAATACGGTCTAGCTCTCTAATCACCGTGGAACTCCTGAGATAAACTCCTCCTGTATTGTTACATACAGCAATGAATGTTGGACAAGTTTCTGCGCTGCTGCGTGTGAATTAAGCGGCGACGAGAGTAAATATACAGCATTTATCCACCAACTAACACCAATCACGGGTTGAGGTTTCGTTGAGGACATCGAGAGGGAAAAGCCTTTTTGGATATTCTGAGCGTTAGCGGTGGTTTTAGAATACACCATCTCTAGGAGCCTATCTTGCTATAATGTAAACTGTCAGGAGTCATTTTGGAAACCATCATGGAAATAAAAAACATTAAACAAAAAGCTAGAAATTTAATCGATAAATTGCCGGATAATTCTACATGGGATGATTTGATGTATGAGATTTATGTGAGACAGGCAATTGAAGCAGGATTAGCCGATAGTGAGGCGGAAAAGGTTATTTCTGTGGCAGAAGTACGCACTAAGTTCAAGCTAGAGTCATGAAAGTTTTCTGGACAGAAACCGCCGTTAATCATTTATCATCCATCTACAACTACATATCACAAAACTCCCCTCAATATGCTCAAAGACTGGTGGAAAGATTGACCAGACGCTCAGAACAGATTGCTAATTTTCCCTTTTCGGGTCGTCTTGTTCCGGAGTTTGAAACTGAGCAGATCCGAGAAGTTATCGAGGGTTCTTATCGCATAATTTATTATATCAAGCCTGAGCAAATCGATGTTATTGCGGTACTTCATGCGGCGCAAAACATTGAAAATCCACAAGACTAACGATAATGCAAGACCATTGGGGGAGTAAATTAATGGCAGCAGTGAAGATTACCAAAAAACGCAAGAAAAAACCACAAAGGCACAAAGAACACAAAGATTTTCTCACTCATAACTTTCTAGTAGGAAGCATACTACAAAAAAATCGGGGCGATGGTTGACCCCTCGGTGACAGGTATCGGAATCCCAGAACCCGCATGGCTTCGTGGAAAATTACCTGTTTGCAAAAGTTCACAAAATTCTGTAGCCTTATATGCTACAGTCCTTTAAGTCTCCACGCGAGAGAAGAGAAGCTATAACTAAGAAGATGCAATCCTAACCCACCTTTTACTTCTCTTTTCCATTCCCTTTCCCTCTTAAATCCCTCATCAATCCCCCATCCAATCCAAGACCACTCATCATCACCTCCACTTCTTTTTTCTCCCATCATCATCATTCTGTTGCAATATATAAGTACAGGAAAGTGATGGGGCAGGGTGTTTGCATTACTATAATCTAATTCGTTAATCCCCAACCATCCTTGTTTCTGATTCTCCCAACCTACGCAAGCACCAAAACGATACCATTTTTTAGCCCTATGATACTCCTCCCAAGTATTATGCCCCCTGTCAAAACTGCCCCATTGTGGCCAGTCCCAATCCGCAAGGTCATTGAAGATTTTCGCCTGTCCCTTGATGCCAAATTTCCCTTCGCTGTAGTCCATCCAGAGACGGTCAATCTCATCGATTACCTCTAGGGATACTTCTCTAAAAAGTTCGTCGAAGTCATAATAATTTTCTATAACCATCCACTGATACATAATGAAAGCAGTTTCGTAGTCGGCTTTTTTCCAATCCTGTTGCTGTAGGTGCTCCTCTAACTTTTGATAGATTTGTTCTTGGTTTTCTATGAGATATTCTCTCTGTTTTCTTAGTTCTTTTTCGTAGGCACTATCAGCTTTTTGATTATATTGTACCGAGATCATCTTATCGAATTGTTCCCTAAACCTTTCAGGGTTTTCTATCTCTGCAAAAGCTAGACGGAAAATCTCGCGCCATCTTTCCTCATTTTCGTTTTCTTTATTCCCCCAAAGTTCCGTTAAAGTCTTGGCTGCTGTTGCCGCTAAAGCAGAAAGCTTACTTGCGTCTTTAGGAAGCTCGATATGGGGGTTAATATGTTTGATGTGAGAGGCGCGGTAGAACGTTTCTCTGTCCTCATTGCAGATTACCTCGATCAAGCCTTTATCCTGTGCTTGTTGTAATTTTTTCTGATAGTTGGGAACAGATTGACAAACCGCTTCTAAAGCAACCAAAGGGACAGGAATTTCATAGATTAGGCAATTACTGACCACTTTTTCAAGAGCTTCATCCGTCAATAGTTGAGGTTTTTCTTCTAACCGCCAGACTATCTTATTGCGCCAAGTAACATCAGTTTCATTCTCAAATGACCGCAACTTTGTATCTATATTCCCTGCACTTAAAACCTCATTATTGAGCCATTCCAAGAGACGGGGGTTGCCATCAGCAAGGTTTAAAGCTCTTTCTATATAGTTTTTATCAATCTTACCCGAACTAAAATGCTCTAACCGCCGCAGTTTCTTTTCTAAATCGGACTCTTTGTATTTGAAAGAGGGCAAAGACTTCAGATGATAAAATTCCTCTAATAGAGGGGAATTGAAGGTATAGCGCGAGGTAATAATCAGGCGATGATAGTAATTAGTTTCCTGTATCGCCCAAACGAGAGCTTGTAATAGTTGAGCTGCCCCTGCTTTAAGGATATAGTCATCGCTGGATGAAGGGCATTTTAAGTTCCACTCGAAATCATCGAGGATGAGCAAAAAAGGCTGGTTTAACTGACCAAAAACATCCCTTAAGCGATAGTCTAGCTCCTCATTAGAATCCAGAAGGATTTGACGTTGTGAACGATCTAATTTTTTAGCTAGGGTATTAACCAAGCTAGTTTGATCAATTTGTTGATGCCAGACAAGCTTAGTATAGTCTGGAAGGCGATCGCACAACCGAGCGGCGAGGGTACTTTTCCCGTTACCACCAAAACCTTGCAGGAAAACGCCGGCCTTATGAATTGCTTTAGGATTATCAAAGGGTTTTTTCAGCACTTGCAAGCAATACTGAAGATCACGGCGGCGACCGATAAAAGTTTCCCGTGTGGCTACCCGCAAATATTTCGTTTCTGGGTCCACAAATTGGTCAACAACGGATACGGGAGGTAAAGGTTTTTTCTGTCCTCTGCTTACCAAAGCTTCTGGGATACTTCCCCTCACATAGAGGCGTAAACAATGCCAATCCCTCGCCTGATTTCCTAATAATTTCTGATAGGCAAAAGCTAACGACTCGCTCAAAGTAAAGCCTTGAGAAAGCTTTTCGTAGAGGATGGCCGCCGTGTCAGCAGCTTCGTTATCCCTGACGGGTTGACCCCACCCCAAAACAGTTTTAGCCCCATTTTCTAATAACTTCTCGGCCATGGAAAGGATCCCATCACCATCGGAGTAGCCTGTCCGACACCCTGATAAAAACAACAGCTTAGGTAAATTAAACTGTAATTCTCTGGCAATATCTTCGGCGCTAGTATCTTGCCTATCTCCGTATTCCGTCTCGGTAATAAAATAGGGTTTCTGATCCTTGATGGTAGCGTGTCCGCTCAAGTGGATAACATCGAAGTATCCCCTATCTTTACTGGCTATCAATTCGCCCAATTCCTTGATGCAGCCGCTCTCTTCAACGGTTAAAGATAGGGGTTTCCCTCTAGTTGCTTTGAGGATCTTCCCCTCTTCTGCCTCAAAGTCTAGTATAGGCTCGACACCTCTAGCAGAACTTGCCATGAAAACCACATTTAAGGCTCGATCCTGCGGGTTGTTGTCAACAGTTAACAGCCTTTCATTACCCGTTTTCATCCACCGCATGGGAACAATAGCGGGAAGCTTAGACACCAGAAAACCCTGACCATCGTGTAATAATTCCCAGGGTAGATGGACTAATCCTTTGCTGGTGCTGATAGCCAGAACTATTTTCTCTCCCCGGTGGCTATCTAATTCGCTCTGGAGGATGCGCTCCGTACCATCTAACCATCGGTATAAACCTTGTCCTGTTGTGGCGTGATCTTTCGGTAAACGGGTATAGTAATCGGTGTCAGCCTTTTCACTTAGGTTGTCTATTTCACTCAGGAATCTTGTGTAGGTACGGGTTTGGTTAGGGTTATCCCAGAAAAATCGGAACTCAACGCTATTGCTACCCCTCTCCTGAAGATCAATATGCAGTATCTTCATTTTTCTTGTTCCAAGAGTTTTTGTAGTTGCTCTAGGGTAGCATCTTTGAGCAGCAGGCGATCGCCGTTTTTGCTGACAATCAACACCCGTTCGATCTTCGGGGTTTCAGGAGAGTCAATTTTTCGCTTTAATTGGTAAAATTTCTCAGCGATGGCGATTGTTCCGCTAATAATGCCGATGATGGTGGCGATGGTAGCAAGGGTTCCCTCTCTCTCCACTTCAGAGATAACTTCGTAGCTGCCTTGCACCCCTTCCATCTCTAGGATATCCTGAGCAACTTTGATAGCATCGGCTCCTTGAATTTCTATCTGCATCAGTTTTGTTCCTCCTGTAAGTACCCAAGCAAAATGATGCTAAATCCGTTTATTAAAAACTGATTATCTATTCCACCTTTTGCTTGTCCTGATATCTAGCCTATACTCAACGAATTTAGCACGAAACCCAACCAATGTCCTATTATCAAATAATTATAAATGATTTTGCCTGGTTATTGGATGGGGTGTTGGGTAACAGTCGTCAACCCAACCTACCTTCCGCGCTTTCTAGCTGTCGGTTCTAAGAGTTAGATTACCAAGTACAAGCTGAGCTAAGTCATCAGCTTTCTTTGATTGTTCTGCCGCCAATGTCCTTAGCGTAAACTCTTGTTCGACAGCATCTCCAATTTGTGTTTGAATCTCTTCTGGGGGAACAATTATTTGTAATTCTAGTAATCTAGACGGGCTAATTCTCTGTCGCCCCGTTGCACCAGTAACGTTTGCTGTCGCTTGTCGGGTAAAATGATCAGAACGTAAAGCCCGAAAAAGGTAATAAAGATTAATCTCGGCTTGTGATTTTTTTCGCAAAACAATAAATTCAGTTGAAGCTACTGCGTTAGTTACATCTTGAGTTACTAGCGCAATCTTTTTGTTGGCCAAGCTGGGCATGATCTTGGCGAAGAGAATGTCATTCTTTTGAAAGCGATGTTTTGTACTTCCAATCTCATTTCCTTGATTAAGTTTAAGAGTTAATATATAGCCATAAATATCATCTACTTCTCGTAAATCTATATATTCAAATATTTGACCAGCATATCTACTAGAGCGTGGATTAACGCTTCTTGATACAACATCTACAAAGTTTCCTAAAGGCTGCTGTTCAAACTCACCTATTTGCTCATGCAAATATTGTGTATAAGCTGCACCAGCATCAACTGTATCGATACTACGGGCTGATTCTTCAGTGATTGTTAATATTAAAGGGTCTGGTTTAATTAACTCGATAGTCATTGCAGTTCTAGTTTTACTCTATGATAGGCTTCCGCGATAACAGGTAAATCATTGAGATCAGTTTCTCTATAATATTTTGAGGTAATGTCATAGCCAACGTGTTCTGCTTGTGCTAAAAAACGCTTTTTATTGTCTCCAGTAGTCTTCTTGAGATACAAAACACAGGTTCTAGCATTAGACCCCCCAAACGGCTTAAATGATCCGACAGGTAAGCTTATACAACCATGAATATGTGTACGAGATTTCACAAAGTTGCGAACTTCAGTCTCGGAAACTCCGCTGGCAACACCATGGGGCAAAATAACTAGCAAACGTCCAGTTTCAGGCTTTAATAGTCGAATTGCTCTCTCAAGAACCAAATAGTCTGAACCTTGAGCAGCTTTACCTCGTCCTAGATAATACCGGTTTAAAGTAGCAGAATCTTCATAGGGTATATTGAACGGGGGATTAATGAGAATTACATCAAACATTGCTGCGTTATTTTGCTCAATATTTAAAAAATCAGTTCTGCGTCCATCTGTATTCTCAAAAACATCTTCTCTAATTGAATCTCCTGTATAAATATGTTCATAGCCATCACCATGTAAAATCATATTTATTCGACATAAAGTGGCTAACCGAGGATTTATCTCAATTCCCCATAGATTATTCGTGACAAGATTACTAACTAAATGATCTTTTTCATCTTGGCTAGAATCAAGAAATCGAATTTTTTTGCGGACATTAATAAACGCTCTAATAAGAAAGCCACCACTTCCGCATGATAAATCAAGGACTTTTTCTCCAATTTTTATATCAGCTATCTCAACCATGAACTCAACTAATTGTCTTGGGGTTAAATACTGTCCTAAGTCCCCTCGGAGTGTTCCAGTAAGAAAGGCTTCATAAACAGAACCAACTACATCTCCTCCTGCTCCAGCCAAGCCAAGTGGTGTCTTAAAACCATAAAGACCAAAAGGCTCTAATTCACGAACAATTTTTTCAACAGTTTCGTTGCTTCTAATTTGAATTTTAGTTCCCGTAGGGAATACATTAAAAGTCTGTTTTGCGTCAGTAAACATTTGCTGTAAAGCAGCTAGAGGTCCACTGCCAAGAAGCCAGGAAGATGTAAAGCGATTGGGTGCAAGGCCTTCAGCATCTCTTTTCTCTTCGTTAAACTTACAAGTGAGAATTTTAGTTAGCTCATCAAATGCAGACTCGGCAATGAGTCCTTCTTTAGCTAACTCTTTTCGACATTCCCTAAATGCTATTTCTAAGTCACCTTTATTTTCAATAGTTACTAAAAGTCGCTCAGCAGCTTGTCGCTTTTCCAATTGAACTACATTGCTAGAGACAGTAAGTATTGTGCTTTCAAGCTCTTGCGGTTCAGGAACGGATTCTAATCCGCCAATATCGTCTCTATCCAAATAATAAATCTCCCAATCACGTCCATTAGTCAGAACTGCAATTGGTGTAGATGGTTCAAGAAGTTGAGCATAGGAAAGCGCTTGGTTAACATCCTCCTCGCTCAATCGATGCTGAATACGCTTGGTTTCAACCACAAGAGCCGGACGTTCCCCAATATAAACAACGATATCAGCTTGTTTTCTAAATCTATGTCCTGAAGTTCCAGTGATTGAGACTTTTCGACGTATCTGGTTCCTGTCGTAACCAAGCCTCATTATGAAAGGAATAACAACATTCTCAGCACAGTCGTCCTCAGAGTTCAACGGTGGTGCTTTGCGAAAAATGTCATCTAAGATAGCCTGTTTATTCAACGGCATAATAATCTATACACCTATGGGTTACACGATAACTAAGCCTACTGCAAACCAGAGCAGTAGGTAAATAGCTTAAACCGTTGCGTTGCTGTTACAGGCAATACTACTATTAACCAGCTTAGTTGGGGAAAAAATCTCAATTACTATCAATGGTTAACCTAAGAAAATATTTCAGTCTCTCCGTCGGGAAATAACCTATTAGAGACTGAAAAATCTTAGTCATTCCATTCCCCTTTGGGGGGTACGGGAGGATTGCGTCGAAGATGGCGGGTTAAGTCCTCATCCGGTTCCCTTTCCCCTCTTAGCCACTGTTTAATCGCTGTTTCGATAATGCGACTAGGATCGTTAGTCAGGTGTTTAATCTGTTCTAAAACTTCCGAGTCAAGGTGAATAGCGATTTCAACTTTCTCGGCCGTGCGCTGAGTCGGTGTAGCATTTTCGTTCATAAGCTCTATTAATGATTGCTATCTATCATTCTACCCGTCAGTCGAGGATTCTTATCCAAGAGTTTATCTATGGTAATCCGATTTGGACAAATCTTACATCTTCTCCCTAGCCATTGCCCTTTCCCTGATTTCGTCAGCATAATCAAGCCTACCGTGGTTTCCTGTGGATGCCGAGAGGGGAAGCCAAGGCCGAAACCATGACTATACTTGCAGTTTAGCTTTTTTTATCTTTACCGAAAAATTGGGTTTAAAGCCTCGCCCTTTTAGGACGGCTTTGTGTTAAACTGATTGGTAAGCGGAAAATCAGATGTGTAGTCGTGACACGCGAACTGACCGTTGGACAAAAGCTAGTGTCACCAACCCATTTCGGGTTGCCCCAATACCTTACTGCTCTAATCAAAAAAAGTACGGCATAGGTGGGAGATAAAAAAAATTAAATAGGGTAGGGCATACCCGAATTTACGCTTGGGGAGTAGTCCCTAAGAGTGCTTGCCTTGTAGGTGTAGTCGGACTAGACATGAAGCTGTAAGACCAAAATTAGCTTTGCTAGTAGAGGCAGGATTCAGCCCAAGAATCTCCGCACTTTTAGGGCGGAGAGTGTCAAAAACCCCTGACTTTTGCCAGCAGTGAACCACGATGACTGACGTTCCCGTTTCTCGCATTCGCAATTTTTCCATCATCGCTCATATCGATCATGGTAAATCAACTCTCGCTGATCGCCTCCTGCAAATTACGGGAACCGTAGCCCAACGGGAGATGAAAGAACAATTTCTCGATAATATGGACTTGGAACGGGAACGGGGTATCACCATCAAGTTACAAGCGGCGCGCATGGATTACACCGCTAAGGATGGTCAAAAATACGTTCTCAATCTGATTGACACCCCGGGCCATGTGGATTTTTCCTACGAGGTTTCTCGGTCTCTAGCGGCGTGCGAGGGAGCTTTATTAGTTGTAGATGCGTCCCAAGGCGTGGAAGCGCAAACTTTAGCCAATGTTTACCTAGCACTGGAAAATAACCTCGAAATTATCCCAGTTTTAAATAAAATCGACCTACCCAGTGCCGAACCGGAACGAGTGGCGGCGGAAATCGAGGAAGTGGTGGGTTTAGACTGTAGTGAGGCGATTCGTGCCTCGGCTAAGGCCGGGATCGGTATTAATGATATTCTAGAGTCGATCGTCCAATTAGTTCCCCCTCCCCAAGATACCCTCGCAGAACCCTTCCGAGCTTTAATTTTTGATAGTTATTACGACGCTTATCGAGGGGTAATTGTCTATTTCCGCGTCATGGATGGTCGGGTGAAAAAGGGCGATAAAATTCGTTTTATGGCTTCTGGTAAAGAATTTATTATTGATGAATTGGGAATTTTATCACCGCAACAGGTACAAGTAGATGAACTTCACGCGGGAGAAGTGGGTTATCTGGCAGCCGCAATTAAAACTGTCGCTGATGCCCGGGTGGGTGATACGATTACTCTAACCGCTAAACCGGCAAAAGAGCCTTTACCCGGTTATACAGAAGCAAAACCGATGGTTTTCTGCGGATTATTCCCCACCGATGCCGATCAGTACGCCGATCTCAAAGATGCGCTGGAAAAGTTAAAATTAAACGATGCAGCTCTATCCTACGAACCAGAAACTTCTAGCGCCATGGGTTTTGGTTTCCGTTGCGGTTTCTTGGGACTGCTACACATGGAAATCGTGCAGGAAAGACTAGAAAGGGAATATAACTTAGATTTAATTACCACTGCTCCCTCGGTAGTTTATCAGGTCACTACCACCGATGGGGAAATTGTCGAAGTGGATAATCCTAGTTTGTTACCTTCCCCACAAAAACGGGAAAAAATTGAGGAACCTTATATCCAAGTGGAAATGATTACTCCGGAAACCTATGTAGGTGCTTTGATGGAATTATGTCAAAGTCGTCGGGGAGTTTTCAAGGATATGCGTTATTTTACTAAAACTCGCACCGCTTTGATTTATGAGTTACCTTTAGCAGAAGTGGTGACAGACTTTTTTGATCAATTAAAATCTCGATCGCGCGGTTACGCTAGTATGGAATATCAATTAATTGGCTATCGGGAAAATGAGCTAGTTAAATTAGATATTATGGTCAATGGTGATCCCGTTGATGCTTTAGCGATGATCGTTCACCGGGATAAAGCTTATTATGTTGGTCGCGCTTTAACTGAGAAGTTAAAAGAATTGATTCCCCGGCATCAATTTAAGGTTCCCATTCAAGCAGCTATTGGTTCTAAAATTATCGCTAGTGAACATATTCCTGCTTTAAGAAAGGATGTCTTAGCTAAGTGTTATGGTGGTGATATTAGCCGGAAGAAAAAGCTGTTAGACAAGCAAGCAAAAGGGAAGAAACGGATGAAAGCGATCGGAACTGTTGATGTCCCCCAGGAGGCATTTATGGCAGTCCTAAAACTCGATCCTCAGTAAAGTCTAGGGGTGAGAATTAACTCACCCTTTTTAGTTTTGGCAGTGGCTAATTATTATGAAGCTTTTGAGATTATCCTATCAAGATTTAGCCTCTGGATTAAGTATAGATTATTGCGACTTTTTTCCAGATTTGAATTTATTAGTTGGTATCTCAGGTGCAGGAAAAACCTCTATTTTAAAGGCAATTAGTAATTTAAAAAGAATCGCTAACGGTGCATCGGTAAATGGTGTAAAATGGGATGTAGAATTTTTAACCAATGATCATGTTCGTTATCATTGGTTGGGTGAATTTGAGGTTAAAAAAGCCCGTTCTCTCATCAAAAATGATGCAGATGAAGTCAATAGTAATGACGGTGAAAATAAGGTTAGTATAATTAGGGAAACTCTTTTAAAAGATCAAGAGGTTTTGATCGCAAGAAACCAAGAGGTAATTGAGTTTAAAAATTCAAAGACACCAAAACTACCATCTTATTTAAGCTGTATAGAGCTTTTCAATCAAGAAGAAGATGTTTTCCCTGTTAGACAGGAATTTAACAAAATGATTTTCAATCCACTTAAGTTTAATATCTCATATTCAGCAGTTGATAAAATCTTGGAAAACGACGAATATGCCGAATATAACTCTCTCTCTGAATTACAATCGAGTCAACTTCGTATTTCCGACAAACTACTGATCACTTATGAAAAATATCCCGATACGTTCGAGATAATAAAGAGAAAGTTTTTAGATATTTTCCCTCAAGTTGAAGATTTAAAAATAGAATTTTTAGAACCATTAAAACTAGGTGAACTGTTTTTTTCATCAACTCCAATGATTTTATTTGAAGAGCCACCTCGCATACAAATAAAAGAAAAAAACTCTCATGTCTGGATTTTAGACCCAAATATCTCCTCTGGAATGATAAAAAGCCTGATGTTCTTAGCAACGATCAAATTATCTCCTGATGGCAGCGTTATATTAATCGATGAATTTGAAAATAGTTTGGGGGTTAACTGTTTGGACACTTTAACAGAAGATTTATTAGTTAATTATCGAGATTTACAGTTTATTATTACCAGTCATCATCCTTATATAATTAATAATATCAGTGCTGCCTATTGGAAAATAGTCACTCGTAAAGGAGGAGTAATTCAGGTACACAATGCGGCTGATTTTCATATTTCTAAAACTCGACAAAAAGCCTTTATTGATCTTATCAATGTCTTAGAAGAATTTCCCCAAGGAATTAGTTAATCGATGAATATTTATTTTTTAGTTGAAGGAAGAAGTACCGAAAAAAAGCTTTATACTGCCTGGTTAACTCATCTTATTCCCGAAATTGAGCGAGTTGATTTTTACGATCAAGTCAATCACAACAATTACTATCTTATTAGTGGTGATGGCTACCCCTCCATACTTCATGAGGGAATTCCTAACGCCATCGATAAAATTCAAGAAGTATCCAAATATAACTATCTAGTCATCTGTCTCGATGCTGATGAGGATACTGTCGAAGAAAGAGAACAATATGTTAATGACTTTATCACCAAACATATTACTGTTCCTGCATCACTCGAAATCGTGATCATTATTCAAAATCGCTGTCTTGAAACATGGCTACTAGGCAATCGCACTATATTTAATTCTAAACAACCTTTACAGGGACTTTTAGCTGATTATGTTCAACACTATGAGGTTTACGAAAATGATCCCGAACTAATGGGTAGATTTAATTGCAGAAATCATGCCGATTTTCATTTTGCTTATCTAAAGTCTATTTTTGAAGCTAAAGGTTTGTATTATTCTAAAAAATCCCCCGGAGAAACTCAAAAACAATACTATCTTAATGAATTAAAAAAGCGTATCGATCCAACTGAACACTTAAAAACCTTTCAGAAATTTATTAATTTTTGTGATAATATTCGCCAAAATTTCAGATAAATTGATATGTGGTGCTTCTGCCAAGGATGAAATATAAGCTGATCTGGCATCGTCTGCTGACTAATGGCTGGGTGAAAATGTAGTACAGACTGTGATCGAGAATACAAGACTATGACAAGGCTTTTGTCCTAGAAATTTCTAGTTCGGCAGATTTTTGTAGTATTGTAGTATAATGGTAACTCCAGAAAAACAATCCCAAAAGTGCCTTTAGTCTCTTCAGTTAGCAGTTACCAGATAGAAGTTAAAAATTGGCAATTTACTTGATGTTATGGCTTCCTTACGGGATATTCTCAGTTACTATCGCAATTATCAAAAAGCCGCCTTTTTGAGCATTGCTGCATCGAGTGTCTTTGAAATTATCGATCTGATGGTTCCCTACGCCGTCGGACAGATTCTTAATGTTCTTTCTCATCAGCCTTTAGATGGATTCGTCCAGTCTTTGGTCGATCGCACCATGGTTTTAACTCCCTTTGCCTCAGAAAAGTGGGTTAGTTTGGCAGTATTATTAGGCTTAATTTTCCTAACCACGGTAATTAAAGCACCAATTCAGCCTTGGGTGGGTGTATGGTTTCACTGGGAAATATCCTTAAGAGCGCGACGAGATCATCTCAAAAAAATTATTGCTAAAATTCTCACCTTACCCCTATCTTTTTACGATGAAAATAATCCAGGACGCATCGCTAACCGGATCGCCAAAGGGATAGAAAATCATACTTGGACTTATCCCGAAGTGGCGGGAATGATGATCCCAAAACTGTTTAGAGTTTTCGGTATTTTTATTGTTATTTGGGTAATTCAATGGCAAATCGCCCTTGCTTTTCTTATTTCTTTTGTATTAATTGTAGCTTTTGTTGTGAGAGATTTAAAAGATTTAATGCAAAAAGAAAGAATTCTTGATCAGCACATCGAAAATACCCAAAGTCGCAATTCTGAGATTATTACTAATATCAAAACTGTCAAAGCTTTTGCCACAGAAGGACAGGAATTATATCGTCAAAAACAGCGTTTAGAGAGAGAATTTACCTACGTTATCCATCGCATTCATAAGGGTTATGTGGACTTAATTACTTGGGAAAAAACCCTTGTCCAGGCTAGTTTATTTGGAGTATTTTTTTTTACTCTCCTAGCCACCGTTCAAGAGAAAATCTCGATCGGGCATTTTATCACCACCTATACCCTCGCTAGTATGGCCTATGCGGAATTAGATCCCCTATCCCAAATGGCAGAAACTTTCGCCCGTCGCTATGCTTCTATGGCACGTTTACAGGAATTTATCAACTTGCCTATTGGCACTGATGCTGGTAGTCTTTTAGCCGATCATGCCCAACATAATCCCTATCGTTTTATGGGTAAACTAGAATTAAGTAATCTTAGCTTTGGCTATAGTCCAGAAAGAATGATTGTCAAGGATATTAATATTCTGATTGAACCCTATCAAACCGTAGCATTAGTGGGAAAATCTGGTTCAGGAAAATCCACTTTAGTTAAGTTACTTTTCCGCTATTTTGAACCGAATCAAGGGCAAATTATGATGGATGGCGAGGATATTAGTCGCTTAGATGTGACTTGGTATCGGCGACGGTTAGCGATTGTCCATCAAGAAGTAGATGTGTTTAATGGTACGGTGTTAGAAAATCTCACCTACGGTAATCCTAATATTAGCTTTGAGAAGGTAGAAGAAGCCTGTAAAATCGCCCGTGTTGATGAATTTATTCAGGAATTACCTAATGGTTATTCCACTATTGTAGGGGAAAGGGGCGTGCGTCTTTCGGGGGGACAAAGACAGCGTTTAGGAATTGCTAGGGCGTTAATTGTTGATCCAGATGTGTTAGTTTTTGATGAGGCCACTTCTAGCTTAGATTATGAGTCAGAAAGAGCCATTCAACTAGCCATGAAATCAATACTAGGCACTCGCACCACGATTATTATCGCCCACCGTCTTAGTACTGTTCGAGAAGCTGATCAAATTGTCGTCTTGGATAATGGTCGTATTGTCGAGATCGGTAGCCATGACCAATTATTAAATCAGCAGGGAATCTATCAACGTCTCCACTCTTTACAAGAAAGCGGTGAACTGGTTTAGTTTTAAGATAGTCCCCGATAGCAGACCGAGAAAATATGATCTAATGGGAGTTGATACCATGTCTAACGAAACCGTTACCTATTCCCTAGAAGCTGTTTTGACGAGGATTGAGGGGAAAATTGACAATCTCCAAAAAGATGTTAATCAAAAATTTGACAAAATCGACGAACGGTTAAATAAGCTAGAGGTGGGACAGGCAAAGTTAACCGAAAAGGTTGAGGGCATCGATAATCGCCTAAAATCAGTGGAAGGAACCCAAAAAAATCAGGTTTGGACATTAATTATTCTTTTGGCAAGTGCGGTCGCCTACGGCGCGGCGAAGCCGACCGCTACAGCCGGTTGGAAAGTATTTTTTTCAGGTAATCCCTAGAATTAATAGTAGCAACCTCACCACCCCCTTATCCTGATCGGTTAGCCAAAAATTGTCACTTTTCCGATTTAACCCTCTGCTAACCAGCGCACGGCATCCTTAGCGTGGTAGGTTAAGATAATATCGGCACCCGCCCGTTTAAAGCTGGTTAAAGTCTCTAAAGTCACTCGTTTTTCGTCAATCCAGCCATTTAACGCCGCCGCTTTAATCATTGAATATTCCCCCGACACATTGTAGGCAGCCACGGGTAAATTAGTCATTTCCTTGATTCTCCAGATAATATCCAGGTAAGATAGAGCAGGTTTAACCATTAACATATCTGCTCCCTCTAATACATCTAATTCCACCTCTTTTAAGGCTTCCCTGGCATTACCCGGATCCATTTGGTAGGTTCTGCGATCGCCGAATTGGGGGGTAGAATCGGCGGCATCCCGAAACGGCCCATAATAGGCAGAGGCATATTTAGCCGTATAGGAAAGAATCGGTGTATCACTATAACCCGCCTCATCCAATCCTTGACGAATTGCCTGCACGAAACCATCCATCATTCCCGATGGTGCAATGATATCCACTCCCGCTTTTACCTGGGAAACGGCGGTTTTTTGCAATAATCCCAGAGTAGGATCGTTTAACACCCTGCCGGTTAAATCTCCCGTTTGCAGATAACCACAATGACCATGGTTAGTATATTCACACAAACAAGTATCAGCGACAATGAGTAGATCGGGAACTGCCTCTTTAATCGCTGTGGCCGCTTTTTGCACAATACCATGATCGTGCCATGCTCCCGTCGCCTCTGTGTCTTTACTTTCCGGCAGCCCGAATAAAATAATCGCTGGGATTCCTAAATCCCGCACTTCCTTGGCTTCGTCAACAATTTTATCGATTGATAATTGGTACACCCCCGGCATCGATTTCACTTCCTGGGCAATACCTTCCCCCGTCGTGGCGAAAAGGGGATAGATAAAGTCATTGGCTGTCAAGACGGTTTCACTCACCAGACGGCGCATTTGAGGGGTTTGACGCAGACGACGGGGGCGATGAATAGGAAACATAGTTTTTTGTGATTAAATCGGGAATCTTGTCTCGATTCTTTAGTTTAAATCTTTGCTTAGGATGAACACAAATCGATTCAGCCGGCAGCTGGCTGCCGGCAGCTATCCGCAATATTTAGTTATTTTGAGCTTAATCAAACTATTTAGGTCAAAAATGACCTGATGAGGCTCTATCGTCGTTTTGAGAGCGAAAAACCAGCAATTTGACTAAAATTTAATCTTTATAGCCATCACTTTTGCTGTTGCCACCACCTCATCTCTTTACAAAACTTTACCTCATCAGTTTTAAGTTCACTGACGGCTCTCTTGGATAGAGGTGCAAGCGTTCACTGATTACTGTTTACTGTTCACTGTTCACTGACTCCCAAAACCCATCTCCATTTGCGGGAAGGATCGTTTATTCTAGGAAATAAGAGCGATCGATTCAGGATTTTTGCTATGGCCAACTTAGGTGATTTAGTCAAAAAAGCAGTTTATTTGGGCGTAGGCATTGCTACCTATGCCGCCGAAAAAGCTGAAGTAAATTTACAAGAATTAAGAAATCAAGCCCAAAAATTAGCCGATGAAATGATTTCTCGCGGCGAAATAAACGCGGAAGAAGCGCGCAAATACGTCGATGAGTTGGTGAAACAGGCACAACAGCAAACGGTAGAAGGTAACGAATCTAATATTCCCCATGAACCCCGACGGATAGAAATTATTGAAGATGAGGAGGACACCAAAGCAGCCGATCCAAAAGTAGATGAATTGCGGCAACAGGTGGAACGTCTTCAGGAGGAATTACGGAAACTGCAACGGGATTAAAACCTAGATTTTAGCGACAAATAATTAATTATTACCAGACAAGGGATGCAAGTATAAACATGGACGATTGGCAGAAGGATTTTTGGGAAGTGATCGAAACTGTGGCGGTGGGAATTGAAACTTTTTTCCAAGAAGTGACCCAAACTATCGAAGAAATTAATGAGGAAATTATCATCGATCTGGAACAGTTCATTCAAGAGGTTTTACCCCAGGAATTAGAAGAATTTTTTAACTCCGATGAATCCCTATTTTCGGAATTAGATGAATCCTCGGATTTTATCCTCACTCCCAAGGTTAACCCCGATCCTAACACCCATCCTGCTTGTATCGGTTGCCGTAATTATCACGGTTATATCTACGGAGGCAATCTTCTCGTCTGCGGTTTCCATCCCTACGGTTGGGATAGTGATAGTTGTCCCGATTGGCAAGCAGAGGATTAATTATTTTTCTACAAAATCAGGTAGGGTTATTATCCCTACCCATAACTTTTATCTCAAAGCAATTGTCTGTCATTTTTAGTTAAGAATTACCCTTGGGAGCATGGTAGGGTTCCGCATCAAAAGGCTGCATCCCCACATCTGGATATTCATCTTTATTGGGGCTAAAAATGCGAGCAAAAGCCTCTGTTAGGTACTGGACAGCATTGTGTAACGTATCCTTGATATTCATTGCTTTTCTCTCCGACTCTCGACAACAATCTCTGTTCAACTTCGGATAAGGTTGATCCACCCCTCCACCCCAATTATCTGGCCAGAATCTCATCAATTGTTGACTTTTGCAATAATTCTTGAATAATCTTCATAAGACTTTATGTTTTTTCTTGTTTGTCTAAACTTTTATAATAATTCTTGTATTTTTGTAAAGCAAAGATTATTCAATAAAACACCGTATCTTTGTTGATCATCTAAGCATAAATATCCATTGACAAAAACTTTTAATTGAGCATTATCTATCTCCTCATCCAAAAAAGGCTCGATGGCTTTCTGACGAAGTTCTTTAATTTTGTTGAGGTTTAATCCCAGCTTTTCGATAGTATTAATTGCTTTTTGATCATCTTCTTGTGCGGGTTTAATTGTACCATCATAATTAAAAGCAAAGTGAGACTCACAATCGGGATTAAGTGGAGAGATTAAGAGATTTTCATCAAACCAGCTATTTTTTAGATTACCACAGTGCCGAGGTTCACCAGTCCTAAGATTTGCCTGACAGGAACATAGCAAATTGGCATAATCTAAGGTATCAACAGTGGGATCACTTTGAGGTTTAAAATGTTCTATATGGCATTCACCATCAACCAATCGACTTTCACAATAACAACATATTTCCCCCTGTTCTGTCATCAAAGCTTTAATTAGTATTTCTTTTGGTTTTCCCCCTAAATTTCTAAAGTCGGGCTGCCAATCTGAGTTAGCTTGCTCTTTCCAATTCTTAAACTCCGGTGGTTCTTGTCTTTTCCTAATATACTTCATTTTCCGATAATTTCCTTGCGTCGAATGATAACTTCAGCTTTAATTAATTCTGGATCATCTTGAATTTTAGCTCTGAGATCATTGATTTTATTTTTAGCTGCCTCTAATTGATTGTGAGAGATTTGTTCATAGATATCTTTCAAAGCTTCAGCGATTTCCTGGGGACGAGTTGTCTCTAATCCCATCAAATCTTCCAAAATTCGATCAACATTTTTGCCGTAGGACTCCTGCACGGGATGAAATTTTATTCCCATTTCTGTTTGTTCCATGAAGTGTAAACTTTCTGGTTGAACATGAGTGATAATATTAGGAGAATGGGTGGAAATAAAAAATTGACAGTTAGGAAAAACTTCTAGTAATTTAGGTACTACAAATCTTTGCCATTGAGGATGTAAATGTAAATCAATTTCGTCAATGATAATAAGGCCATTACCCGTTAAGGGATCAGGATTTTGAGGATTAGCAATCGCCATTCTTCGAGCTAAATCTCCCAGCATAGCAATCAGACATTTTTCTCCATCAGAAAGTTGATTAACAGTAACTATTTTATCCTTTTTTGTTACTTCCATTCTCAAAGGATTACGACGGACGCTAAGATTAGTAAAATCTGGTAGAAAACGTTCGATAGTTTTCCGAACTGCTTCCAATTGGGGATCGGGAAAACAAAAACCTTCTGGTTTAATTTCAGCTTCCCGATATTTTCTATTTTCATTTTCTAAATCTTCACGCTCGCGAAACCATTCAAAAAAAGTGCGAAAATCTGATCCACTGGTTAAAGCATTTTCGTAGGCACTTAGAGAATCAAATTGATGTTTTGTTTTAATTTTTAAAGGTGTATCTAGCACCGCTCGATTAACAGAATAATAAACAAATAAAGGTAAGTTAATTTGTCCTTGATGTTCAGTAATTTGTCGTTGTATTTGTTGAGTGTATTCATTTAATTGGCTAAAATTACTCCGTTCCCCAGCGTGGATATATCCAGTCCTAGTTTTTACTATTTTCCAAGTAATCTCTTGACTATCTTCCGTCACCCCAGTGATTTCAATTATAGCCGTCCACTGACCATTATTAATCTCGGTTTCGCTAATCTGTTGTCCACTGGCATTAGTATTTTTTAGGCGATTAACTAACCATGAAAGCATAATCGCCAAACTATCTAAAACGGTGGATTTTCCAGCACCATTAACTCCTATAAATACGTTTAATTGCCGATGAAAGTCGATGTTTAAACTGACTGCACCTCGATAATTAATAAGCTTTATAGACTTAATTTTCATTGATTTTTGTATCGACAAGATTTGCTTATATTTGAGATAATTGCTAGAGAATGACTCTCCAATAATTGCCAGTAAAACTTAGATAAGGTTAAGAGACAGTAGGACAAGGAATAGAAAAAAATATCGATTAAAGAAATAATATCTGGTTTTGGCACAGAACCGGATATTCATAATGATTATTTATCATTAAAACTCTTGCATAATTAATTTTAGAGGGTTCAAAAACGGTAAAAATAAGAATTAAATTGCATAAAATTCTTAAATAGATCATTAATTGATTAATGCTCATTCTTAATTCTCCTGACTCCTGACTACTGGCTCCTGACTCCTAACCCTAACAACAATTTTTGATTTTTACAAGAGGTCTATTTACCCTCGACCAACTCAAAAAAACCCCGACTGACTTTCCCGATCGCTGCTGTCTGTGAGACAATCGATCGAGTGTTATCCTAAACTCCGCCAATTTTCATGTCCGACGACGCTACTATTCGCACTGCTGTACAACGTCTCTACAATACCTATCCTTTCCCCCCCGAACCGCTCCTAGACGAACCTCCTCCGGGTTACAATTGGCGCTGGAATTGGATTGCTGCCTATAACTTTTGTTGTCATCGTAAACCCGAACGAGAGGATATCCGGATTCTCGATGCGGGTTGTGGTACTGGTGCAGGAACCGAATATCTGCTCGCGCTCAACCCCTTTGCTAATATAGTCGCTATAGATATCAGTGAAAAAGCCCTAGAAATTGCCAAAGAACGATGTAATCGTTCGGGAGTAGCCGCAAAACACCGAGGTTCTCTGGCTTTTCACCATTTACCTCTAGAATCTGCCACTAATCTCCCCGGAGAATTTGATTTAATTAACTGCGTCGGGGTGCTGCACCATCTCCCAGACCCGATTAAAGGTATTCAATCCCTCGCGCAAAAACTGGCCCCCGGGGGTCTGCTGCACATTTTCGTCTATGCACAATTGGGACGCTGGGAAATCCAGTTAATGCAATCTGCGATCGCACTTTTGCAGGGAGACCGACGCGGGGATTATAAAGATGGGGTCGCTGTCGGCCGAGAGATTTTTGCCTCTCTACCGGAAAATAATCGCATTTTGAAACGGGAAAAAGAGCGTTGGTCAATGGAAAATCATCGCGATGAATCCTTCGCTGATATGTACGTTCACCCCCGGGAAGTGGACTACAATATCGATACCCTCTTTCAACTGATTGATGCGTCAGGATTAGCCTTTATTGGCTTTTCTAACCCTTCCTACTGGCAATTAGACCGTTTATTGGGTAAATCCACCGAATTGATGGCTAGGACGCAAAATTTAGGGGAAAGGGAACGTTATCGCTTGACGGAATTATTAGACCCGGAAATCACCCACTATGAATTTTTCCTCGCTAAACCACCGATTTTCACTGCTGATTGGTCCGGGGATCAAGTCCTAGAGAATGCAGTGGCCGAAGTTCATCCCTGTCTTTACGGTTGGCCTAGTGCAAGTGTTCTAGATTACGATTATCGGCCGGTTAATCTCTCGGAGAGAGAATTTGCTTTTCTACAAGCTTGTGATGGTCGTTTAACTGTGGCAGAAATCGACGCTCAAGTTGCCTTAGGATTAACTGGGGTGCGTTCTTTACAACAGCGCCAACTACTGATTTTAAGTTAGAGAAAATTTGGGGATGTTAGAGATAGCGTCCCTTGGCAATGGGTAACTTGTGAACTAACTTGGCTAAATCTTGCCAAAACTTTTTTTTCTTAACAATTATCACCCCCCTGTCCCCATAGTTTCAGCCCCGGAATTAACCGGGGCTGAATTATAATAGTTAAAAAAGTGGACAAGGCTGCTAAATTTCTGATCAGTCCAATTTTTGCCCATCGGCAAATGGGAGAATTTAATCATTATCCCAAGATTCCGAGGCGATTAAGTCACCAATTTGATCTCTGAGAAGGTAGTCACATCGTTCTAGTTCACATTCAACACAAACCCACTCCCGGGGGGGAATGAACTGACAGAGAGTGTAGATCGGTTGGTGTCTGCTTACTACCCCCTGTTCTACCATCTGACGGACTTCGTCCTTGATCATCCTGATAGAGTAAGCGGTGGGAGCGGTGGAGAAAGTTATGGCACTCATGGGAGATTTCCTGCAAGATCTACAAAAGAAGTCTTATCACTAACTATAGTCTAACCTATGGAGGGACAAAAGAGATTTTTTGCTGTATCGACGATTACAATTTTTTATATATAGCGAAACCCTCTCCCCTCGCCAGTTTAGGCTTGGGTTAAGAAAAGTTAAATTTATCGGCTAAAAGTTGTCGAGTCCTCTTATGCCAAATCAGTGATCAGTTATCAGTGATCAGTTATCAGTGATTAGTGATCAGTTAAGCTGTTGACTATCTAATATTACTGGTTAAGACTGCACCGCAGTGCCGGAGTTGGCAGCAGGGAGAGGAAGTTCGAGCATTTGTACTGAAGTTTCCCCTACGCATTTTAAAATCAGCACAGCTTATCAGTGATCAGATTTGAGTTTTCAGTTCACTGTTTACTGTTTACTGATCACTGAAAAAAGCTTCCCGCTTACCCTAATAAATGGGGAATAAAAATAAAAGCCGCTACGAGTAAAGCGGCGATCGAGGCGATTAAAACGGCACCAGCGGCACAATCTTTCGCTATTTTGGCTAAATCATGGTAGGATTGCCCCACCGTCAGATCTACCACTGATTCTAGGGCAGTGTTAATTAATTCTAAGACCATCACCAGAGCGCAGGTAAGGGTGACAATCGCCATTTCCATGGCATTAACCCGCAAAAATAAGCCCCAACTAATCGCTACTAGGGTAATCAGGGTGTGAATGCGAAAATTTCTCTGACTGACAAAAGCATAACAGACTCCCGCCCAAGCGTAGCGAACACTGACTAATAGATTCGAGGCGACTTGCCAAGCGTATTCTCTTTGACTGGGATTGTTGCCCTCATTCACCTGTCCCGATCGAGGGATAAAATTATTGTTGAGATAGGGATTAGGTATGCTGGCAGATTGGTTGGCTTGATGATAATTTGTCTTCATATTCCTCAATAATGCTTGACAAAAATAACTAACTATGTATCGGCAATTTTGACGGTTGTTAACAAAGTTTCCTGTAAAGATAGCATTTCTAACAGACTTGTTTCATCGGGATGGTCCCAACCCAAAAGATGTAAACAAGCGTGGGCAGTTAACCAGGCCAATTCTCGCAACAAAGAATGATTTTGTGTTAAAGCCTGTTGTTGTGCTGTCTCCACAGAGATGATAATATCCCCCAAATATAAAGGTTCTGTCTCTAAAATGCCCTCATCGACTGGGAAATCCACTTCGAGAGCGGCAAAAGCGAGAACATCCGTCGGTTGATCTTTGTGGCGATACTGGGAATTATAGGTCCGAATTTCTCGATCGTCTGTTAAACGCAAACTTAGTTCATAACCGGCGGCAACGGGGAGATAATCCGATAGATAGCCTAACCATGTCTCCAACCAATAGTGCCAAGTTTCCCCATCCACAGGACTATTTCCGGGATCAAAATAATTGTCCTGTAGGCATAAATCCACCACTAGGGGCAAAGTCTCACTCACCAGATTTCATCCTAGGGACGCGTCAGATAGGAAATACCGACAAAAAAGCCTAATAGGGCCGCCGTAGTCAAAAAAAAGTGTTTTAAAGAGATGCCTTTTTTCTTGACCATATTCCGCATCGCCAGCTTGACGTAACTGGGTTGCGCTTCGTTGGCGGTTTCTACTGCGGGGTCAGTGGTGCTAACAGGTTCAGTCATCAGTAATTCCCCAGACAAAGATTGATCGCTATAAGTGTAACAGATTATTAAAGAAGTGCCAAAAAAATTCAAATCCAGGGAAAAATTGTTCCCCGTCCGGGATAGTCAAAACCGATCAAACTGTTTAAACCAGAGGTTTCTAACCAGTTGCGCCTTTAAACCAGCCCCTGAATTTTAATACAAATGCTCTCCCCTTCTCCCCACTTCCCCACACCCCACTTCCCCACTTCCCCACTTCCCCAATTCCCCACTTCCCCAATTCCCCAATTCCCCAATTCCCCAATTCCCCAATTCCCCAATTCCCCAATTCCCCAATTCCCCAATTCCCCAATTCCCCACTTCCCCAGCAGTCTAACCATGTCTTCCCACGATACCGAAAGCATCCAGACTATTTTTCAAAAAATTTGGGGCTATGATAGCTTTCGCTTTCCCCAACAGGAGATTATCGAGACAATTCTAGCGGCAAAAGATGCTCTGATTGTCATGCCCACGGGATTCGGTAAATCTATCTGTTTTCAATTGCCCGCTTTATTAAAAACCGGCTTAACCCTAGTGATTTCCCCCTTAGTTGCCCTGATGGAAAATCAGGTGGAGGAATTATTAGCCAAAAAATTACCCGTTGCCCTGATTCATCACGAAATCCCCCGACAACAGAGAAAGAAAACTTTAGATGCGATCGCAAGTCAAACCCTGCGACTTCTCTATCTTTCGCCGGAAACGCTCTTAAGTCCGCCCCTCTGGTCAAAATTAACCCTTCCCCACGTTAAAATTAACGCTCTCATCCTCGACGAGGCCCATTGTTTAACCCAGTGGGGCGATAATTTTCGTCCTGCTTACCGTCGTCTTGGTGCTGTCCGTCCCGCTCTTCTGCAATCAAAACCGGCCGGCAGCCAAATAGCGATCGCTGCTTTTACCGCCACCGCTAACCCTGCCACCCGTGAGACTCTCACCCGCGTCTTACAACTAGAAAAACCACAGCTTTTCTTAATAAATCCTTACCGTCAAAACCTTGACTTAAGCACCAAAATATGTATTAGCCCCGGTTGTCGTCGTCATCAACTATTAAACTTCCTCACCAGTCAACCTCGACAATCCGGCCTGATCTATACTCGTTCCCGTCGCCATAGTGAAAATTTAGCGACATGGTTGCAATCTCTCCATTATCGCACCAGTGCCTACCATGCCGGTTTATCCCCCTTTCAGCGTCGGGAAATAGAACAAAATTGGCTGCGGGGGGATTTAACTTTTGTTGTCTGTACCTCAGCTTTTGGCATGGGTATCAATAAACCCGATGTGCGTTGGGTTGTTCACTACCAACCCCCAGCTTTACTATCGGAATACCTACAGGAAATCGGCCGCGGTGGTCGCGATGGCGGCAAAATGCAGGCTCTCACCTTAATTAGTGAACCGACGGGATGGTTAGATAATAGCGATAAAAACCAGCAAAAATTCTTTAACTCCCAACAGGAGCGTCAATACCGACAAGCTTGGCAAATTTTAGCCCAAATTCCCCTAGAGGGCAAAGTGGAGGCGATTAGTGCCGAATTTCCCGATGGTGCGCTTATTCTCTCCCTTTTACACAGTCTCGATCGCCTAGAATGGCTCGATCCTTTTCATTATCGGCTTATTTATCGCCATAATTCCGCCAAGATGACTTTTAAACCCAAAAATGAGATGTTTCCCTACCTCTATACCCGTCGCTGTCGTTGGCACTTTCTCTTAAATGCCTTTGGTTTTCAGGAAAATGGCGATAATTTTCGCTGTGGTCATTGCGATAATTGTCGTCGCGGCTGATACCATTTAGTGAACAATTGACTATAACAAATCACCGCACCCGAAATAATAGTGAAATTTTGTGACAAAGTGCAGCCAGATACGAGAATCTTTGCCATAATTCTGGAAAGCTTCTGTGATAAGTCTCCTTAAAGGAGATTGTTTGCAGTAAGCTAATCTGGCTAACACGCTTTTGGGCGTGATATAGGGAAAAGTTCGGGTGATTGCGCCTAAATGGAGTGATATGCCGAAAGTTGAACCATATCGTTACTCTGGAGAGTGTTATACGGAAAGTTGACCTATAATATGTAGTTAGGCTTTAGTCAGTATCATCATGGAAATAGCACTTGAAATTCTTGTTGATCACTCAGGAAGTATGGCAGGCAAAAAGTTTGACCGTGCTAAGCAGATCCTTACAGATGTAGCACCCGATTTACTAGGCTGTGCAACTTGGATAGGGGCAAAAACCTTTTCAGGTAACTCTGACATGATCAATTCTGTGTATAAATACAAGTTAAATACTAAAGACAGTGTTAAACTATATGACTTTATAAGTAAGATTAAAGATCCATCTGGTGGTACTCCAATTGCGGGAGCTATAAGAGATGTTGTTAAGTCTTTTAAGTCTCTGCGGCAGCTTAAAGAATTTGTCCCGAAGGTTGTTCTGATAACAGATGGTTGGGATACTTCAGGTGGTGATTGGAAGGCAGAGATTGAACAAGCAAAACTAGATGGTATTGATTGCGAGATTCACATCGTTGGAATTGAACTAGATGAGGCGAAGAAAAAATTGGCTCAAGAAGCAGCCCTTGAAACTGGTGGTACATTCACAGCAGTGTCATCTGTTCCGAGTGGTTATGAAACAGAGAAATTGATAGATACTTTTAGGAACTCTGTCTTAAGTTCAAAGCCCAAGCTTCTTATCCATACTTTAAACTTACGTGCGGATTTGAAGATAGAGTTTTCACTTCCAGTTGATTTAACTTCTGAGGAGGCGGATAAAATCGCAAAGTTCATCAAAATATTGCCTCTATAATGTACTCAACCTGATGAGTGCGATAGCCAATCTTGTAGTGCGATAGCCGATATTGTAGGGTGCGTTCCCTAATGTGGCTCCTACTGGTCCACCGATCGATTTTTGGGGAACGCACCATGCACATTTATTGAAGCTGTGGGTTTAAATGCGATGCTGCTCCTCCCGCTCAAACCCCGGAACCCTCTGCCCTCGTCGGTCTGGGGGCTGTCGTCGCTCTGGGGGCTGGCTTCAAGCGATCGCAGATCTTGTAGGGTGCGTTAATGAAATGTAACGCACCTTGTCCAATGTTCAAAGTTGGTGCGTTACGCTGACGCTAACACACCCTACATTTGTTGTTTTGGTTCTTCGTTACTTGGTATGGTTCGATAGGGGTGCATAAATCAACTAAATCCTTATCTGGCAAGAGACTTAATTGATTAGTTCGCTTTAGATCGAAAACAATTGACAAAAATCGCAGTAATGTCTGTTTCTATAAGGGTTTCATCCCTTATAACCCTGTCCGTTGCATAAGACAAACCGAAGAGCCTAGTGCTATTAGTGGGGCTAATTGGTAGCGCTATGGCGAAAGACTAAACTTGAAAATTAGGTATATGACCGATGACAATAACAATAGCTGTTGAAAAAGCACCATTAGTTACTGATTCTCAGGGCGTTGTACGAGTTGCTAACACTCGCGTTACCTTGGATACAGTTGTGACTGCTTTTCTTGAAGGGTGTACACCAGAAGAAATAGGAGAGCAGTATCCATCTCTACAACTACCGGATATCTACTTAGCAATTGGTTACTACCTCAGACACCGAGATGAAGTTCATGCATACCTTGCAGAACGTCAACGTCAGTCAGAAAAAAATCGGCAGGAAGTTGAACAGCATTTTAATCCAATTGGAATCCGTGAACGATTGTTGGCAAGGAGAATCCAAAACGTTTAAACCATTATGATTCGGTTTCTTGCTGACGAAAATTTTAATCACCAGATTGTCCGAGGCATTCTTCGTCAAAATTCACAGATAGACGTTGTGCGGGTTCAAGATGTGGGATTGTCAGGAGTCGATGACCCCGCTGTTTTGGCGTGGGCGGCGCAAGAAGGACGTATTGTTCTCACCCATGATGTTGCTACCATGACAACTTTTGCTTGCGAACGTCTTGAATCAGGTTTATTCATGCCTGGGTTGTTTGAAGTTAGTCGTCGTGTCCCAGTAGGGTTAGCAATTGAAGAGATTCTCTTGATTGCTGAGTGTAGTCTTGAGGGAGATTGGGAAGGTCAGGTAAGATTTCTTCCGCTCCGCTAAAAACAGCAGTGCAATCGCTACCTAACGTTAGACGGAACTTTATAAGTGCATTAAGGATGTTATCTCAATGAACATTTCACAATTAATCGATAAAGCTTGGGAAGCAATAAACAGATATTGTAGGGTGCGTTCCCTAATGTGGCTCCTACTGCTCCACTGATCGATTTTGGGGGAACGCACCATGCACATTGATTGAAGTTGTGGGTTAAAGTGCGATGCGGAAGGCACTGCGTAGCAGATCGCCGATCTTGTAGGTTGGGTTGACGAAAAGAAATCCAACACCTTCGGAACTAAACTGCCAACGCTAATCTTGTATTGTTCTTAACCTTAAATAGCCTTTGGCCTACATGAGCATATTCACAGATTGACAGTCAGCGAGGCATTCAGCTATGTTTGAGATATTTAGAGCAAAACTTTTGAATGCCCACGCTGTTGACCGTTGGCCCATATCGATTCTTTTGCTACGCAGGCGATCGCCATGAGCCACCTCACATCCATGTTGAACGAGATCGAGAGATCGCTAAATTCTGGCTTCAGCCGGTTCGTCTTCAGAGTAACCAAGGATTTAACCGCACCGAAATTAACCGCATTCAAAAACTTGTTCAAGAAAACCAAGAACAATTACTAGCAGGCTGGAATGACTTTTTTAACGAATGAAGTATTTGAAACATTGGCAATTCAGCAATTGGCCATCACAGATGACACACTCAGTGTAGATTTGTCTGATGGGCGCACTATATCTGTTCCCCTGGCATGGTATCCTCGGCTCCTGCATGGCTCAATTGAGGAGCGCAATGATTATCGCTTGCTCGCTGGTGGCAGTGGAATCCATTGGAATCAACTAGATGAAGACATTAGCACTAAAAACTTGATTCTTGGCCAACCATCAGGGGAAAGTCAAAAATCATTGAAGCGTTGGTTAAATAATCGAGTGCGATCACCGATCTTGTAGGGTGCGTTCCCTAATGTGGCTCCTACTGCTCCACCAAGCGATTTTTGAGGAACGCACCATGCACATTTATTGAAGCTGTGGGTTAAAGTGCGATGCCGCTCCTCCCGCTCAAACCCCGGAACCCTCTGCCCTCGTTGGTCTGGGGGCTGTCGTCGCCCTGGGGCAGGCTTCAAGCACCGCCCCACCCAGGCAGACAAAAACTAAGCGCTAGTTGAAGGGATTACAATAGGAGAACCGCAAGGGTCTCTTTTTTTGCTATTTAAAAGAGGAGTATTTGATATTTGCTTCTTTTTAATGGAGATTGGAGAAATCATAAACCTCCCTCAAGGCACTAGACACAAGCGAGCTTATCATAAAACCATCGCTGATTTGACAATCGCCAACCCCTAAAAATTATGAGCGTAGTTATTCCTAATGACATACTGACCGCATCAGGACTCTCCGAAGACGAGCTAAAACTAGAAATCGCCATCATGCTCTTTAAACAAGACAAAATCAGCATTGGCAAAGCCCGTCATCTCGCAGGCATGAACCTCCTCCAATTTCAACACGAACTTAATCTACGAGAGATTTGTGTCCATTATGACCTTGAAGAATTAGAAGAAGATATCCAAACCTTGCAAAAACTGGGCAGACTATGATCGTCGTGAGTGACACCTCACCCATTACTAACCTAGCCGCCGTTAACCAGTTAACCCTTTTGCATCAACTCTATGGAACAATTATCATTCCTCAAGCCGTTTATGACGAAATGGCGAGTTTAGGTTACGCCGTACCTGGCACGATTGAAATCATGACCTTATCTTGGATAGAAACACGGCCCGTCACCCAGCAAAACCAAGTTAATCAACTACTCAATAAATTAGACCGAGGAGAATCAGAAGGGATTATTTTAGCGCTAGAATTAGGCGCAGATATATTAATTTTGGATGGAAGAAAAGGACGCAAAGTTGCACAATCTCTTGGGCTAAATATTACTGGAATATTGGGCGTTTTACTCGAAGCCAAGCAAAAAGAACTGATTATGAATATTAAACCGATTGTTGATCAGCTAATCTTAAAAGCAGAATTCCGAATTAGCGAAACACTCTACAGAAAAGTTTTGACCATTGCGGGAGAATGATTCTATTGCAATATTTCAACCCATTTTACAAAGTGCGATGCCGAAGGCACTGCGTAGCAGCACGCTGATCTTGTAGGGTGCGTTCCCTAATGTGGCTCCTACTGCTCCACCGATCGATTTTTGGGGAACGCACCATGCACATTGATTGAAGCTGTAAGTCTAAATGCGATGCCGAAGGCACTGCGTAGCAGTACGCCGCTCTGGTGGGCCCAGTTGGGGAATGTTAGCGAAGATTCCCAATGTTTGGTTAAAATAGAGGGGCAAAAGTTGCCACAGGGTCAAGCCAATGACAGTTCGACAACCCCGCTACAGCAAAGAAGAATTTGCCCGACGTGGTAATGAGATTTATGAATCTCAGGTACGTTCTCAAGTTGAGGAGGGAAATCAGGGGAGAATTGTGGCGATCAACATCGAAACTGGAGCGTTTGAGCTTGCCGACGATACGATTACTGCTACCGATCGTCTCTATGAGCGTGTCCCTGATGCTCAACCTTGGGTGATTCGTATTGGACATAGATCCGTCTTCCGTTTTGGCAGTCGCAGCCAGAGAAAGCCAGTATGATGTTCGGTGTGGTCAATAATAATTGTGAAGCAATCCTCAAGGTGGCAGTTGGTCGCATTGGCTCACCCAAAATAGCACTCAATGCTATCGTTGATACTGGATTCACCAGCTTTTTGTCTTTACCGCCTTCTGTCATCACAGATAGGGGCTTGCCTTGGCACTATCGAGATATTGGCACATTAGGCGACGGGAGCGAAGTCGTTTTTGAAATATACAAAGCTTCTGTGATCTGGGATGGTCAAGAGCAGATTATTGATGTGGCAGCTTCTGATGCAGAGCCGTTAGTGGGGATGGGTCTTTTGTATGGCTTTAAACTTCAGATTGAGGCAGTGGAAGGTGGGCGCGTTACAATTGAAGCGCTATGACTCAGCCAAAGTATTGCTCAGGTGATTAAGGGCGAACGTGACAGCTTAAGTAAGCTACTCCAATCTCTTGATGAAGCGATCGCAACCGTCAAAAAAAATTCGCAATCGTTTGGATACTATATCAAAATAGCGTGTATTGTTCGTCATCGAAAATTTTGGGTCTGAAACCCCGTCGTAGAACGACGGCTTTACCGTTAAATACTAGCGCATTTACCAAATATATGCTAAAATGTGAGACATGGAAAAAGCCTACTCG
>VYMF01000061.1_pt1 | contig 35391 bp, 35 predicted proteins | sample 5115271 | NCBI WGS metagenome assembly VYMF01 (sample SAMN12291778, study PRJNA351875) | freshwater metagenome | isolation source: freshwater lake | place: USA: Michigan, Wintergreen Lake | collected 2013-08-08
ACCTTCTCGGAAGACTGGTGCCAGGTCACACGATCTTCGCCATGGACCACAAGCGCGGATTTCGGAACGTCCGTAGAGGCGAAGAAATGGCCCGACTGCTTCCGGCAGTTGCGACAGTGACAGGCGTCGGGAGCGGGAAGTTCCCCTGAAACCTCGAACGTGACCGCTCCGCAGAGGCAGGAACCCCGGTGCATCCTCGGTCTCCCCGTCAAATGTCCAGATCGGCTACGGCGAACTGGGCATTGTCCTGGATGAACTGGAAGCGGGCCTCGGCCTTCTTGCCCATCAGCCGTTCGACCAGATCCTCGATCTCATCTTCGGACGCCGGAACCGTGACCCGCGCCAGGGTGCGCTTCTTCGGGTCCATGGTGGTCTCCTTGAGCTGGGAGGCCATCATTTCACCCAGGCCCTTGAACCGGCCAATCTCGACCTTCTTGCCCTTGAACACCGTGGCCAGAAGTTCGTCGCGGTGGGCGTCGTCGCGGGCATATTCGGACAGGGGGCCGGCGCTGATCCGGTATAGGGGGGGCAGGGCCATGAACAGGCGGCCCTGACGGATCGTCTCCGGCATCGATCGGTAGAAGAAGGTAATCAGCAGAGCCGCGATATGGGCGCCGTCCACGTCGGCGTCGGTCATGATGACGATGCGCTCATAGCGCAGGTCCTCGATGTTGAACCGGCTGCCGGGCTGGACGCCCAGCGCCAGCGCCAGGTCGGACAGCTCGATATTGGCACGCAGCTTGTCGGCCGTGGCCGAGGCGACGTTCAGGATCTTGCCGCGCAGGGGCAGGATGGCCTGGGTGTTGCGGTCCCGGGCCTGTTTGGCAGAGCCGCCGGCCGAGTCACCCTCGACGATGAAAAGCTCCGTGCCCTCGGCCGTCTGGCGCGAACAGTCCGACAGCTTGCCGGGCAGGCGCAGCTTGCGCGTCGCCTGGGCCCGCTGGACCTCCTTGTCCTTGCGTCGCTTCAGCCGGTCCTCGGCCCGCTCGATCACGAAGCCGAGCAGGGTGTTGGCCTGTTTCGGACTTTCCGTCAGCCAGTGGTCCAGCGGATCCCGCAGCAGCTGTTCGATCAGCCTCTGGGCGTCGGGCGAGGACAGGCGGTCCTTGGTCTGGCCCTGGAACTCGGGATTGCGGATGAAGACCGAAATCATGGCCCCGGCGTTGGCGATGACGTCCTCGGCGGTGATCAGGCCCGCCCGCTTCTCATTGGTCAGTTCGCCATAGGCCTTGAGCCCCTTCACCAGAGCGGCGCGGAAGCCGGCTTCATGGGTGCCGCCGTCGGGTGTCGAGACTGTGTTGCAATAGGAAGAGACGAAGCCGTCGGCTTCGCCAAAGCCGATCGGGCTCCAGGTCACGGCCCATTCGACCGCCCCGGCCTCGCCCTTGCGTTCGACACGGCCGGCGAAGGCGGGCGTCACCGTCTCCAGTTCGCCGATCCGCTCGGCCAGGGCGTCGGCCAGGCCGTTGGGGAAGTGGAAGACTGCGTCGGTCGCCGTCTGGTCGGTGATCCGCTCCGCAGCACAGGTCCAGCGGATCTCGACACCGCGGAACAGATAGGCCTTGGACCGGGCCATACGGAACAGCCGCGCCGGTTTGAAGGCGGCTCCAACCCCGAAGATTTCCTCATCCGGCTTGAACCGGATCAGGGTGCCCTTCTTCTTCGACGGCCCGCCCTGCACAATCGAGCCCAGCGGCAGGCCGCGGCTGAAGGACTGGTTCCACTCGTGACCGTCGCGCCAGACGGTGACATCCAGCCGCTCACTCAGGGCGTTGACGACCGACACACCGACGCCGTGCAATCCGCCCGAAGTTTCATAGGCCTTTCCGGAGAACTTGCCGCCCGAGTGGAGGACGGTCATGACCACCTCCAGCGCGGACTTGCCCGGATGTTTGGGGTGAGGATCGACGGGAATCCCGCGCCCGTCATCCTTGACCGACAACCAGCCCTCAGCATCGAGATCGACGGTAATCAGCTTGGCATGGCGGGCCACGGCCTCGTCCATGGCGTTGTCCAGCACCTCGGCGAACAGGTGATGCAGGGCCCGCTCATCGGTGCCGCCGATATACATGCCGGGCCGTTTGCGGACCGGCTCCAGTCCCTCCAGCACCTCGATCGACGATGCCGAATAGTCACCGGCCATGGCGGAAGTGGACGGGACAGGGGTGCGCACGGGCTCAGGTTCCCGCCGCGGGGGCACGGCCTGTGTCGCCACGGCCTGTGGGGTCAGGGCCGGGTCTGCTGCGGGCACCGCAGGCGTCGGCGCCGGGCCTTGCGGCTCGGGCAGATCATCGAACAGGGAAGGCGCGGCGGTGGGACCCATGCGGATACTGTGAAACGATTCGGGGAGCGGTCTGGTAGGCCCGGCGGGGCTTCTCCACAAGCGGCACAGTGGTCGGCAGGGGCGATGGAAGAACGGCGCGCGTCAGCACCGCCATGAACAGCACCCACGGCAGGCCCTGGTGCGCCATCAGTATGCTTTCCGAAAGGCTCAGCACGAGGAAGGCGGCCATGAAGCCCAGCGCCCACCAGCCTTCACGCACCCCCGGACCCATGGACCGCAGCGCTGTGATCAGGGCTGTTCCGGCCATCAGCGATCCCACCAGAATCGCCCCGGGCCAGCCCAGCTGGACCAGCAGGTCGATCCAGCCGTTGTGCGCCGAGGGCACGATCCAGCCGGTCTCCTTGCGGACCCAGTCGGCCGGTGGCGATTCTCCGATCCGGCCCCAGAAGGCCCCGTAGCCGTAGCCCGTCCATGGGCGATCCGCGACCTTGCGCATCAGGCTGTCCCAGATATCGGTCCGACCGGTCAGCGACGGGTCCTTGCCGAGGGCCTCGAGCACGGCCACCGAATGGGTGTCCCATATCCAGAGGCTCAGTCCGCTCAGCACCACGGCGGTCCATATCACCACGACCGAGAAGGCCGCGCCGCCGCGCCGCATGCACCAGAAGCCGCCGATCAGGGCCAGGCCGACCAGGAGGCAAAGCAGGGAGGTCTTGGACTGGGTCGCCAGTACAAGTCCGCTGGACAGGACCAGCGCAACCGCCGGCATCAATCGGCGCGGGTCAGGGGAGGCGAGGCAGGCCGCGGCAGCGGTCGCGCCTATGACCATGACGGCCCCCATCTGGTTCTTCTCGTACCAGAGGCCGCGCCAGAGACCGGCATTGTCGAACTGGTGCACGCCGATCGCGGGGAAGGCGAAGACCATCACCAGACTGCCGACCGCCATGAACAGCGCCGTCTGCATCAGCAGGCGCGGCAGATGCGGCCCGCGGAAGACGGCGCCGAGATACAGGGCAAACCCGCAGCTGACGGCCAGGGCGATAACGCGGCGCATGGTGGTGGCGAAATCAAGCGACCAGTAGCGCGAGGCGAAGGCCAGTCCGACCACGGCAACGATGGCGATCATCGCCGGCCAGGCGCGCCACAGCCGTTCGATCCGGAACAACAGCAGGCCCAGGATCGCCGCATAGGCCGGCAGCCAGACCAGCCGCAGGATCGGCGTCTCTTCCTGGGTCGGCGCGAACACGGGCCCGATCAGGGCCCCGGTCAGCATGGCGATGATGACGCCGCAGATCACCCGCTCCCACAGGCTGGGCGCAGGCTCGGTCAGGACCATCTCTGGACGGGACTCATGCACCGTTGCAGGGTCGGCCCTCAGGCTTAACGAAGGGTTGGGGAAACCCCGATCAAGCCTTCTCCACAAACGTATCGATCACCTTCTTCTCCCCGGCCTTTTCAAAGTCGATCAACAGCTTGTTGCCCTCGATCGCCTTCACCGCGCCGTAGCCGAATTTCTGGTGAAAGACGCGCTGGCCCAGCGACCAGTCGCCGCCCGCCTTGGGGTCCGCCGTGGCCAGCAGGCGGCCATCGCCCTCGATCAGCGTATGCCGCGCAGGTTTGGCTGCCGGGGCCCGTCCGGCGGTGAACGACTGCGCCCGTTTCCAGCCCGGTGAGGCATAGCCGGCCCCGAAGGTCGGCATTTCGTCCCATCGGGACTTGGCGTCCTTCATCCCCGGGGTGACGCCATAGTAGCCGGTGTCACTCTCGGCCTCGACGTGGTCGAAGGGCAGTTCATCGACGAACCGGCTGGGCAGTTGCGAGGTCCACCGACCGTAGACCAGCCGGTTGGCCGCGAATGAAATCCGCGCATCGGACTTGGCCCGGGTCACGCCGACATAGGCCAGGCGGCGTTCCTCCTCGAGGCCCTTTTCGCCCTTCTCGTCGATGCTGCGCTGGCTCGGGAAGACGCCTTCCTCCCAGCCCGGCAGGAAGACCAGCGGGAACTCCAAGCCCTTGGCCCCGTGCAGGGTCATGATCTGCACCGAGTCCGCGCTCTCGCCGCGGTCCAGGTCCATGACCAGCGAGACATGCTCCAGATAGGCGGGCAGGGTCTCGAACTGTTGCATCGACTGCGTCAGTTCCTTGAGGTTATCCAGCCGCGTCTGGCCGGTGGCCCGGTCAGCCTTCTGCATGTCGGTATAGCCGCTCTCCTCCAGAACGGTCTCGGTCAGCTCCCAGTGGGTCGTGGTCTGCGCAAAGGTCCGCCAGCGGTCGATATCGCGCACGAAATTCGACAAGGCTGTCCGCGTCCGCGCCTGCAGTTCGTCCGAGGTGATCAGGTCGCGCACCGCCGACATGGCCGAGACGCCCGACAGCCGAGCGATCTGCAGCACCTTCTGGACCGAGGTGTCTCCGATTCCGCGTTTCGGCACATTGACGATCCGCTCGAAGGCCAGGTCGTCGTCCTCGCTCAGGATCAGCCGCAGATAGGCGTGGGCGTCACGGATCTCGGCCCGTTCGAAGAAGCGCGGGCCGCCGATGACGACATAGGGCACGGCCAGCAGGACGAAGCGTTCCTCGAAGGCGCGCATCTGGAACGATGCCCGCACCAGCACCGCCATGTCCTTGTAGGGGGTGCCTGCCCGCCGGGCGGTCTCGATCTCGTCGGCCACCAGCCGGGCCTCGGCCTCGCCGTCCCAGACGCCGCGCACCCGGACCTTGTCGCCGCTGGAATCCTCGGTCCAGAGAGTCTTGCCGAGTCGGTCCCGATTGGCGGCGATCAGGCCCGAGGCTGCGCCCAGAATATGCTGTGTTGAGCGATAGTTGCGCTCCAGTCTTACAACCTTGGCACCGGGAAAGTCCCGTTCGAAGCGCAGGATGTTGTCGACCTCGGCCCCGCGCCAGCCATAGATCGACTGGTCGTCGTCGCCGACGCAGCAGACATTGCCGGTGGATGACGTCAGCAGCCTCAGCCACAGATACTGGGCGACGTTGGTGTCCTGATACTCGTCGACGAGGATGTAGCGAAACCGGTTCCGATATTCCGTCGCAATATCCGCATGTTTGGACAGAATGGTAAGGTTGTGAAGCAACAGGTCGCCGAAGTCGCAGGCGTTCAGACTGACCAGCCGCGCCTGATAGGCGGCATACAGGGTGTGCCCCTTGCCGTTGGCGAAATCTTCTGACGGTGGCAGCTTGTCCGGCGTCCAGCCGCGGTTCTTCCAGTGATCGATCAGGCCGTTCAGCGACTTGGGCGTCCAGCGTTTGGTGTCCAGCCCCTCGGCCTCCAGCACTTGTTTGCAGACCCGCTCCTGATCATCGGTGTCCAGGATGGTGAAGGTCGACTTCAGCCCGACCAGTTCGGCATGCCGCCGCAGGATCTGCGCCGCCACCGAGTGGAAGGTACCCAGCCAGCGCAGGCCCTCCGCCGACGGCCCGATCAGATGGGTGATCCGCTCGCGCATCTCGCGCGCGGCCTTGTTGGTGAAGGTAACGACCAGCAGTTCCCACGGCCGTGCCCGCCCGGTGGCCAGAATGTGCGCAAGCCGGGTGGTCAGCACGCGCGTCTTGCCCGTCCCGGCGCCCGCGAGCACCAGCACCGGCCCGTCCACCGTCTCGACCGCCTCGCGCTGCTCGGGGTTCAACCCCGCCAGATAGTCAGCGGCGGGGCCTGCGACGCCGCCGGGGCCCCGGGATCGAGCCAGGTCGGAGATGCGCGGGGCAGGGGGCTGGCCGGTATCGGGGGGGAGACTCATCGGGAGAACATAAGGGGCACGATGCCCGATGTCAGCGGGGCATTCGCGGCCCTGTCGGAACCGCCGGACCTTGCCGTCGCAAACCGGGTCAGCGCAGCTGGTAGCTGACCGTGGCGACGACGCGCACCCGCTTGTTCAACGAGGTCGATTCACTGTCGATGTCCTCCCGGGCGAGGATCTCGAACGAGCCCTGGGTCGCCTGCCGGATCGGGCCCAGCGGTGCGCCGGAATCCTTGGCGAATTGTTCGGCACCGGACCGGGCCGAGGCCGTGGCCTCGGCGATCATCGACGGCCTGACATCGTTCAGCTTGGTGAAGACATAGGTGGGGGCGGCGAAGTCCAGTTGAACGCCCTCACGCACCAGATCGTTCAGCGCCCGCTCGGTCTGGGCCACGCGCTGGACGTCGGTTGTCCTGACCGTCACCCCCTGGCTCAGGATGTAGCGCACCACATTGTCGGTCGAGCCGTATTCGCGGGCCCGGGTATCGGTCACCTGCAGCCGTCCGATCGTCACCGCCTCGGCCGGATAGCCCTGGCGGGCCAGGAAGGCCCGGACCAGTCCCAGATCGCGATCGACCTGCGCCTGGGCGACCGGCAGGTCATCATTGGCCGCCTTGAAACTGAGGGTCAGGACGGCGAGGTCCGCCACCACATTGCGCTCGGCCACACCGCGCACGGTCACCTGTCGGTTCCCGACCTGGGCATTGACCACGCCCGAGCCGATGAAGGCCCCCGCGCCGATCAGTCCGATGGCGATCAGACCCCCGAAGAGGGCCGGGGGGATCAGGGTTTTGTCGATCTTGTCGAGCACGGTGATTTTCCTTCGGGGAAATCAACCATGCGCCAACCTCGGCAGGTGTCAATCGGCCGAATTCGGGGCGATGAAGGATCGGTCGCCGCCGGTCCAGGACAGGGCGAGGAGGCGGCAGGCCGAGGCCAGCGGCGTGCGCCCGCGGCGTTCGTCGATCCGCTTCATCAGCCCCGCCTGCGACAGGCCGCCGGCGGCCGCGATACCGTCCAGAACGGCCCAGAACTCGGCCTCCAGCGCCACAGAGGTGGCGTGGCCGGACAGGGAGACGGAGCGCTTTTTCAACATCGTCGGGACCATGGCCATGACGTCGATCAGATCGTCATGACGTGTGACATGAACGTCGTTCACTTGCGCGGGCATTCGGGCTATGTTCCGTTCGACCGCACAGGGCAAACCTAATGACCGCCACCGCCGATTTCGACAAGCTCGACCGTCTGCGCCCGCAGCGCCTTGAGCCGCTCAGGGCGTTCCGCGCCTTCCGCAAACTGATCCGCAACAAGGAAGACACCGCCCAGGTGTTCGAAATCATGCGGGCCCTGTCCGGGCGCTCGATCGGCCGCGGCTACAATCGCATGCTCAAATCGCTTGAGGGCGGCCGTCAGGCCTTCCTGCGCGAGGAACTGGCCCACAAGCTGGATGATCCTGTCTGGCTGTCACAGTTCGGGCCGGGCTCCGTTGGAGCGGCCTACCGCGAGTTTCGCGAAGCCCGCGGCTTCACCGCCGAAGGTCTGGCCGATGAGGCTCGCAAGGTCGCCCCGCTGGTCGACGCCCAGCATCCCGTGGTCTGGTATTCGCGCCGTATCCGCGACGTCCACGACGTCTGGCATGTCCTGACCGGCTACGGGACCGACGCCCTGGGTGAGGCCTGCGTGGTGTCCTTCTCCTATGCCCAGACCCGTAACCTCGGCTTCGCCTTCATCGGCTGGGGCGCGGCCCGCGAGATCCAGCGCGAGGCACCGTCCGTGCCGGCGCGTCGGGCGGTCTGGCAGGCCTACCGCAACGGCCGGGCTGCCCGATGGCTGCCGGGGCTCGACTATGAGGCCCTGTTCGAACAGCCGCTTGAGGCCGTCCGGGAGCGCCTCAACATCCGCCCGGCATCCGTCTATCAGGCGGTGCCTGCCGAGCTCCGCGCGGGCCTCAAGCTACGCGCCTGACGGCGCTTTCCGGACGCCACAGGCACCGGGCCCAAAACGCTGCTTGCGCTGTTGTCAGGCATCCTCCACTTGCCGCGCGTGACTTCCCCCGACTCGGTACCACCCATCGCCCGTCTGCCCCTGTCGCGGACCACCCTGCTGGGGTTGGCCGGTGTGATGATCTGCGCCGTGATCTGGGGGACCACATGGTACGCCATCACCCTGCAACTCGGGACCGTGGCCCCGCTGGCCTCGCTCGTCTGGCGGTTCGGTCTGGCCACGGCGCTGCTGTTCCTCGGTTGCCTGATCTTCCGTCAGAACCTCCGACTGACCCGGGCCCAGCATCTGGCCGCCTTCGGGCAGGGCTTCTTCACCTTCTCGATCAGCTACAGCTTCACCTATGCGTCGTCGGCCCATGTCGCCTCCGCCATCGTCGCCGTCACCTTCGCCGCCCTGACCTTCATCAACCTGGTGCTGTTTCGTCTGGCGGCGGGCCAGAAGGCGGCGGCCGCCTCGTGGGGCGGGGCGGGCCTTGGCCTGCTGGGCGTTGCGGTCCTGTCCGGCGGCGAGGTGTTCAAGGCCGGATTCGGCAGCGACGCGGCGCTCGGCGTGGGCCTTGCCCTGATCGCGGTCACGGCCTCGGCCTTCGGCAATTTCTTCGCCTGGAAGGGCCAGAACCACGGCTCCGCGGCCATCCCCTCAACCACCTGGGCCATGGCCTATGGCACGGGCTTGCTGGCACTCTTTGGTCTGGTGACCGGCGTGGAGTTCACCATCGATCCGACCTTCACCTATCTGGGATCGCTGCTCTATCTGTCGCTGTTCGGGTCGGTGATCGCCTTTGGCCTCTACTTCACCATTGCCCGCACCATCGGCTACGCGATGGCCAGCTATGTTTCGGCCCTTACCCCGCCGGTCGCCATGCTCGTCTCGGTCCTGTTCGAGCGGGCCCATTTCGGCTGGTCAGCCCTGGCCGGGCTGCTGCTGGTCCTGTGTGGCCAGGCCCTGATGATCCGGGCCCCGAAAGTCCAGACCTAGCCGAACCAGCCGCGCTTCTTCTTCGCCTTCGTCTGCGAAGTCCCGGCCTTCCTCGCGGCCTCCGATGCCAGGCGATCGCGCTCTGCCTTGACGCGCATGGCGACGAGGATGGGGATGAGGCCGTATTTGACGCGGGGATCCTGACTCGGGTCGGCCATCTTCAGTCCTCCAGCTTCGCGCCGTCCAGAAGACGGGCTGCGCGCTCTCGTTCCGCTTCCGACAGGCTCCGTTCGGCCTTTGACCGCCCGTGAACGGCCCGGTTTGCCGCTGCCGTCGCCCTTGCCTCCGCCTTCGCCCGGTCCTTGCGCACCCGGTTCAGGTTGACCACCTCGCCCATACCGACCTCCGCCGTATGCAACCTGACCCGTCGTCAGGCGGTTCCCCCGGCATCCGCCGGCAGGAGGCTTACACGATAGACCCAACCCCGATCCGCGAACACCTCGAACTCGGCCGTTCCGACAGCGAGCCCTTCACCCTCGATGCAAGGGCAGCCGAGGCCGGTGCTCCGGTCGTGGCTTACCGCGAATTCACGAAGGCAGGCTGTCGCCGGCCGGGTCTTCGATCTATCTGAAGGATGCGCCGTCCGGTGGCGCGACAGGAATGAAGCCCTTGATCCGCCTGATCCTCAACCTTCTCTGGTTCATCTTCGGTGGCTGGCTGTCCGGCCTGCTGTGGCTGTTCGGCGGAGCGATTCTGGCCCTGACCATTGTGGGTCTGCCCTGGACCTTCGCCGCCTGGCGGATTGCCAGCTACTCCTTCTGGCCGTTTGGCCGCGAGGTCGTCTGGCGGGATGAACTGGGGGCCCAGGATGCCGGAACCGGACCGCTGGGGCTGGTGCTCAACATCATCTGGTTCGTCTTCGCCGGCTGGTACATCGCCCTGTCGCATCTGCTGATCGCGGTGGCGGAATTCATCACCATCATCGGCATTCCGTTCGCCCTCAAGGATCTGGAGCTGGCCAAGCTGGCGCTCGCCCCGATCGGTCGGACCATCGGCGACAAGCCGTAGGTCAGTCTTCGGCCAGCAGGACCTCCAGCATCATGTCGCGCCGGGTCAGGAAATTACGCGTGACCTGAAAATGGTCCGTGTCCTCGTATTCGACGCGGTCCACCCCGTGTTCGGACACCTGGTAGATCCATGCGTTGGGATAGCCGAGGATGATCGGCGAATGGGTGGCGATGATCAGCTGGGATCGCGCCAGCACCAGCTCGTGCATCCTGGCGAGGAACGACAGCTGCCGTGACGGTGACAGCGCCGCCTCGGGCTCGTCGAGGATATACAGGCCATCGCCGATGAACCGGTTCTCGAACAGGGCGAAGAAGCTCTCGCCATGCGACTGTTCGTGCAGGGAGGCGTCTCCGTACCGCCGGGCGCCGGCCGACTCCAGATAGCTGGCCGTGGTGAAGAAGCTCTCGGCCCTCAGGAAGAAGCCGTCCTGCAGCCTCTGGGGCGATTTGATCGGTCGCACGAACCGATGCAGCGGCGAATGCGAGGCGCGTGTCTCGAACCGGTGCTCGCGCCCGCCGCCCTCGGCATTGAAGCCCCAGGCCACGGCCAGCGCCTCGATCAGGGTCGACTTGCCCGTCCCGTTCTCCCCGACCAGAAAGGTCACATTGGGATGGAACGCCAGACAGTGCAGCGTCCGAACCGCCGGCAGGTTGAACGGATAGGCGGTGTCATCCCAACCCTCGCGCCGCTCGAACTGCGCCTCGATCCAGTAGGGGCGGGTGAGGGCGGTCATCTCACCCCGGCGAGATCATCTTCTCGGGCCGAACGGCCTCATCGAACTCGGCGTCGGTCAGATAGCCGCCGCCGACGGCTTCCTCGCGCAGGGTCGTGCCGTTCTTGTGTGCGGTCTTGGCGATCTTCGCGCAGGCGTCATAGCCCAGCTTGCCGTTCAGGGCCGTGACCAGCATCAGGGAATTGTCGAGGCCGCGCTTGATGTTGTCCTCGCGCGGTTCGATCCCGACCACACAGTTGTCGGTGAAGGAAACCGCCGCATCGGCCATCAACCGGACCGACTGCAGGAAGTTGTAGGCCATGACCGGGTTGAAGACGTTCAGCTCGAAATGCCCCTGCGAGCCGGCGAAGGTCACCGCCGCATGGTTGCCGAACACCTGAACGCAGACCTGGGTCAGGGCCTCGGACTGGGTCGGATTGACCTTGCCCGGCATGATCGACGAGCCCGGCTCATTCTCCGGCAGGGCCAGTTCGCCGAGGCCGGACCGTGGGCCGGAACCGAGGAAGCGAATGTCGTTGGCGATCTTGAACAGGCTCGCGGCCACCGTGTTGATCGCCCCGTGGCTGAACACCATGGCGTCATGCGCGGCCAAGGCCTCGAACTTGTTCGGTGCCGTTGTGAAGTTCAGGCCGGTGATGGCGGCGATCCGCCCGGCGACCTGTTCCGCAAAGCCGATCGGCGCGTTCAGTCCGGTGCCGACGGCCGTGCCGCCCTGGGCCAGCTCCATCAGTTTGGGCAGGGTCTGTTCGATCCGCTCGATGCCGTTGGCGACCTGCTGGGCATAGCCCCCGAACTCCTGCCCGAGGGTCAGGGGTGTGGCGTCCTGGGTGTGCGTCCGGCCGATCTTGATGATGTGGTCCCAAGCCCTGGCCTTGGCGTCCAGCGCGGCGTGCAGATGCTTCAGCGCCGGGATCAGGTCATTGACCACCTGTTCGGCGCAGGCCACGTGCATGGCCGTCGGAAAGGTGTCGTTCGACGACTGGCTCATGTTGACGTGGTCGTTCGGGTGCACCGGCTTCTTGGAGCCCATCTCCCCGCCCAGCATCTGGATGGCGCGGTTCGAGATCACCTCATTGGCATTCATGTTCGACTGGGTGCCCGAGCCGGTCTGCCAGACCACCAGCGGGAAATGGTCGTTCAGCCTGCCCTCGATGACCTCATTGGCCGCTGCGACAATGGTATTCCCGATGGTCGCATCAAGCTTGCCCAGCGCCATATTCGTCTCGGCCGCAGCGCGCTTGACGATGCCCAGGGCCCGCACGATCGGCAGAGGCTGCTTCTCCCAGCCGATCTTGAAATTTCCGAGCGAACGTTGCGCCTGCGCTCCCCAGTATCGGTCAGAGGCGACCTCGATGGGTCCGAAGGTGTCGGTTTCGGTGCGGTGGGTGGTCATCGGATTCGGCTCTTCGGCTTGGCTCTGGGTGCGCGCGGGGTGTAGCACGGGCTATCGGCCGAACAAGCCGTTCAACAGGAGGAGCAGGGGCATGGTCACATTGATCCGGCGGACGATTGCCGTCCTCCTGTCTTTCACCCCGTTGGTCGGCGCTACCGCGGCAGGGGCCCAGACTCCGCCGCCGCCCAATCCGATTCCCATGGTCGTCATCCGCACCAGCCAAGGCGACATCGGTCTGGGCCTGAATATCTACAAGGCGCCCGCCACAGTCTGCAATTTCCTGCGGTACGTTGAGGCGGGCCGGTATGTCGGCGGCCAGTTCTTTCGCACTGTGGTGGCCCGGACCGACGACAATCCCAACCCGATCGCTGTCATCCAGGCGGCGACCCCCGCCGGCAGCGACGACGCCGGTTTCGGCCCGATCCCGCTTGAGCGCACACGGGATACAGGCCTGACGCACAGGGCAGGGACCATCTCCATGGCGCGCGACGCGCCCGACACCGCGACCTCCAGCTTCTTCATTGTCGTAGACGACGCACCCGCCCTGGATTTTGGCGGTGCCCGCAACCCCGATGGTCAGGGCTTCGCGGCCTTTGGCTTTGTGGCCGGCGGGATGCCGGTCGTGCGCGCCATTCAGGCGCTGCCCGCAACGGACGAGGCCATCGACGCGCCGGTTCTGATCCTCGGCACCGAACTGACTACCCCGTTTCCAAACCGGTGCCGTCGGTGACCCCTGGCTGGATCGGTACGGGAAAGGTCCGTGCGCGCGAAACCGGCGACACGGTCGAACTGACCATCGACGGCCTGACGACACAGGCCAAATACTACAAGCCGCTGGTCTATGAGTTCATGCGCAAGGAGTGGTCGTCTCGTCCGTCCTACGGCGACTACACGGTCGAGATCCTGATGGAGCATGTCGGCGATCCGCCGTGGATGGACCTCGACAACCTGGCCAAGGCCCTGCTGGACGCGATCAAGGGCTATCTGTTCCACGACGACGCCCAGGTCGCGCGCCTGCTGGTCCAGCGCCGCGAGGGCGAGCGCGAGCGGATCACCATCCGGGTTTTTCCCCGTCGGCCGGTGGGTGATCAGGGACTGCTGCGCTGAAAACGCAGGGTCGGTAGCCGCAGTTGCATCTCCGCGCCGACAAAAAGCTGCGGCTCCGACGCCGGGCTTACACCGCGCTCGACCTCCTTTCGGGCCACACAGGCCCGCGCTCCGGCGGCCAGGGCCAGAAAGTCGGTGGCCGTCGGCAGGGTCTCGATGATGCAGCCGTCGAACCAGGGATAGGTCTCGTCTGCACCGCAACCGAACGAGGTCCGCTCCCGGCTGGCGGCGGTCAGCACCATCCGGTTCGGGGCCGCGAGGGCATTGATGAAGATGCCGGAAAAGCAGGCCGAGACCACCACCACCGTCGGTCGCGTCCCACAGGCCGTGCGGACGATGTTGGCCATGATGTCAGGCGTCATGCGCGGGGCCACGCCGAACACCATGGCATCGGGTGCGCCGTGTGAGGTGAAATAGAGCAGGCAGCCCGAGGTCCCCCGTGCCGCCGCGGCATTGATCCCGTCCAGGACCGCCGAGGCCGAGACCGGCTCCGGCACATCGGGCCTCAGGCTGTAGTCGACCATATTGGCGCGTGAGAAGCCGGCGGCGAGAAAGCCCTTCACAAGGTCGCGGCGGGCGTTGTCGAAGGCCTCGATCGGGTGGTTGGCTCCGTCCCGCCAGTCGGCGGCGATGATGGCCGACGTCCAGCCCGCAAACCGGCCGGGCGGGGCCGTCGTCTGGCCGTGGGCCGCGGTCGCGAACACAAGGGCGGCAACCAGAACAATGATCAGTCCCCGACCCATCCGCTTCCCCCGGGCTCAAGTCTGCCGCGAGATTATCGAAAGGTGCGCCGGGGAAAAGACCCTACTTTTTGCGGAACTGGTCCAGTGACACGACCTTCGGGCCGTCATCATCGCCGGACGGCAGGGTGCGTTCGGGATCGGCGTCCGAGGCTTCGGTGACGACTTCTTCGATGGTCGCGGGGGCTTCGAACTGCAGCAGGAACTGCACCGACGGATCGTAGAAACGCGTCACGGCGGTATAGGGCATGGAGAGAACCTTGGGCATGCCGCCGAATTTCAGCATGACCGAAAATCTCGTCGGTTCGACCTTCAGGTCCCAGTACTGGTGCTGAAGGATGACGGTCATCTCTTCCGGGTATTTGGCCAGGATGTCCGGTGGAACGCTGACCCCGGGGGCCCGGGTCTGGAACGTCACATAGAAATGGTGCGCCCCCGGAATGCCGTCGGGCAGGGCGGCCCGTTCCAGCGCCGAGCGGATGACGCCGCGCAAAGCGTCCTGCGCCAGCTGCTCATAGTGCATCTCGTCGACGGGGGGCGTCTCTTCGGCCATGGGTCGCCTCGGTTGTTCGCGCGAACTGATAGCGGGGCCGGCCCCCGGGCGGAAGATGCGAAGATGGCGAAAGTGCCGGGGATTCTGTTGGCAGGCTCCCCGACGGGCCCCGCCTGGGGAACTGATCCCCCAGGACTTAAGTGTTCGAAATCACCCGAACCGCTTATGCGGCGAGAGCGACTTCTCCAGCGAAGTTATCGTTCGCAGTTAGAAAATGGCCCGATACGGTGGGCCAGGACGAGCGAAAGCAGTCTTCTTTACACGTCCGTCGATGCTAGTCGGCCCCATAAGCCTCCGCCGATAACGCGGGGAAGAAATGGTGGAGCCGCCGGGAATCGCACCCGGGTCCGGTCCGCTTATTACAAGCGCGTTTATCGCCATAGTCCGGGCGAACCCGGACAGCCCCAACATAGGCGCTTTGAACCGACCTTCCAAGGGCTTCGCCCGGCGCGAGGGCGAGGCGGGCTACTCGAGACCGATCATCCGCCCAACGCCTCCGTCATCCAGCCGGGTGAAACCCTGACCGGCTGCGCGGGCGCCTGACCTCATCGGCTGCTCAGACCCGGGCCCAGCCCGGTGTCTGGTTCCTGAACCAGGTCAGTTGGCGTTTGGCATAGTTGCGTGTCGCCTGGCGTGTGGCCTCAATCGCCGCCGTCAGGGAGGCCTCGCCCGCCAGATGGGCGGCAAACTCGCGAACACCGACCGCCTTCATCGCGGGCAGGGCCGGATCGAGACCCCGTGCGACCAGAGCCCGGACCTCGTCCAGCGCTCCCGCCTCGACCATCTGCGCGACCCGGCGGTCACATTGGGCGTAGAGCGTCTCACGATCCGGCTCGATCACCAGCCCGGTCCATGATCCGGGTTCCAGCAAGGGCGTCGTGTCGGCGGTCCAGTCACTGAGGGCCCGGCCGGTGTGCTCCGCCACCGCCCAGGCCCGGGTCAGCCGCTGACGGTCCCCGGCCTCGATCCGCGCCTCCGCCGCCGGATCGACACCCGCCAGCCGCCGCCGGAACGCCGCCTCACCCCCGGTGTCGAAGGTCGCACCCGCCGCCTCGCGAACCTCGACGGGCACATCGGGAATATCCGCCAGCCCTGTGGTCAGCGCCGTGAAATACAGGCCGGTCCCGCCGACCAGCACGGCCGGACGCCGACCGGCCGCCAGTTCTTCCAGCAGGGGCAGGACCGTCCGGCTCCAGCGCCCGACCGACCAGGCGTCGGCCGCATCGGCGACGCCATAGAGCCGGTGCTCAGCCCGTGCCTCATCCTCGCCCGACGGCCGTGCGCTCAGCACATTCAGGTCGGCGTAAAGCTGCTGGCTGTCGGCATTGATGATCACCGCTCCAGTCTGCGCAGCCATCTCCAGCGCGCGCCGTGACTTGCCCGAGGCGGTCGGGCCGGCCAGCAGGGTGATCAGGGGCTCGGACAAGAACGGGACTCGGATTTTCGACCGGACAGGCGGGGGTGTTCGGCGATAGAACGCACAACCCGAGCCCGCAACCCGCAGGATCCCACCGTGCCTGACCGCGAATCCGTCCTCGCCGCCCTCGACACCGTCATCGACCCGAAGAGCGGGCAGGGGCTGGTCGCCGCCGGTCTGGTCCAGGGGCTGGTCGTGGCCGAAGACCGCGCCGGCTTCGCACTCGAGGTCGCCGCCTCGGACGCCGCCCGGTACGCCCCGGTCCGTGACGCCGCCGAGGCTGCGCTCAAGGCCCTGCCAGGCATGGTCAAGGTCGCCGTGGTCCTGACCGCCGAGACCCTGCAGGTCTCCGCCCCGCGCCGCGCCTCCCTCTCACCCCAGGCCGTGGATCAGGGGCGCCCGAAAGCCCCCGTTGCCACGGCCCGTCCGGCCCACGTCCGCCGCGTCCTTGCGGTCGCCAGTGGCAAGGGCGGCGTCGGAAAGTCGACGGTCACGGTCAATCTCGCGGCTGCCTTCGCCGCCCGTGGGTTGTCGGTCGGGATCCTTGACGCCGACGTCTACGGCCCCTCCATCCCGACCATGCTCGGCATCTCCGGTGCCCCGGAATATGTCGATAACACCATCACCCCTCATGAGGCCCATGGTCTGAAGGCCATGTCCGTCGGCCTGCTGACCAAGGCCAATGACGCCATGATCTGGCGCGGCCCCATGGCATCTCAGGCCCTGACCCAGATGCTGACCCAGACCCGCTGGGGGACCGAGGAGGCGCCCCTCGATATCCTCGTGGTCGACCTGCCGCCCGGCACCGGCGACGTCCAGCTGACCCTTGTGCAGAAGACCCCGCTGGACGGGGCGATCATCGTATCGACCCCGCAGGAGGTCGCCCTGGCCGATGCCCGTCGCGCCCATACCCTGTTCCAGAAGGTCGAAACCCCGACCCTCGGCCTGATCGAGAACATGTCCGGTCCGGTATTCGGCCGCGGCGGGGCCGAGGCCGAGGCCGGGCGTCTCGGCATTCCCTATCTCGGCGACCTGCCGCTTGACGCTGCCATGCGCGAAGGCGGTGACGCCGGCGTCCCGGTCGTGGTCAGCCACCGTGACGGTGAGATCGCGGCTCGCTTTACCGTCTTTGCCGAGGCGCTCGCGAAAAAACTCGACCTTTAGGGTTTTCAAACGCAACCCTGATCGCCACCTTGCGGGCTCCAGTCATGCGAGAGCCGCCCATGTCCGTCGACACCCTGTTCCGTCCCTTCCAGGTCAAATCCCTGAAGATGCCCAACCGCATCGTCATGGCACCGATGACCCGGTCCTTCTCGCCGGGCGGCATCCCGACCGAGGATGTGGCGGGCTACTATCGCCGCCGGGCCGAGGGTGAGGTCGGCCTGATCATCACCGAGGGCACGGTCGTCGAACGCCCCGCCGCCCGCAACGACCCCAAGGTGCCGGTCTTCCATGGCCAGGCCCTCCCGGAATGGAAGAAGGTCGTTGAACAGGTCCATGCGGCCGGTGGCCTGATTGCGCCCCAGCTCTGGCATGTCGGTGCCGCGCGCGGACAGGGTGCCGACTGGGAGCCGCTGGGCAAGGTCGACAGCCCCTCCGGCCTGACCAGCCCGGGCAAGCAGAAATATGAGCCGATGACCGAAGAGGACATCGCCGACACCATCGCTGCCTTCGGTGCCTCCGCCCGGGCTTCCCGTGAACTGGGCTTTGACGCCGCAGAGATCCATTCGGCCCACGGCTATCTGATCGACCAGTTCTACTGGAGTGGGCTCAATGCCCGCGGTGACCGCTGGGGTGGCCCCTCGATCGCCGAGCGGGCCCGTTTCGGGGTCGAGGTGGTCAAGGCGGTCCGCGAGGGGCTGGGCCCCGACATTCCCCTGATCATCCGCCTTTCGCAGTGGAAGCAGCAGGATTTCGAGGCGAAGATCGCCCTGAACCCCGACGAAATGGCCGAATGGCTGCTGCCGCTGTCCGATGCGGGCGTCGATGTCTTCCACTGTTCCCAGCGCCGGTTCTGGGAGCCGGAGTTCGACGGTTCGGACCTGAATTTCGCGGGTTGGGCCAAGGTCATCACCGGCAAGCCGACCATCAGTGTCGGCTCGGTCGGCCTGGATGGTGAGTTCATCGCCGCCTTCGGCGGAGCCGGATCCCGGCCGGCCTCACTCGACGGCCTGATCCAGCGTATGGAACGCGAGGAGTTCGACCTGATCGCGGTCGGCCGCGCCCTCCTGGCCGATCCCAACTGGGTGGTGAAGGTTCGCGAGGGCCGTCAGGACGAGCTGAAGGATTTCGAGCGCTCGGCGATGATGACGCTGAGCTGAGGGTCGAGGGACGAGAGGCGAGGGTCGAGGGGTGGCAGGCGCTTTTGCCCTCGACCCCCGACCCTCGACCCTGATCCCTATGCCCCCTCCACCACCACCGCCGTCCCATAGGCCAGCACTTCGGTGACGCCTTCCATGATCTCATTGGCCTCATAGCGCATGCCGATCACGGCATTGGCGCCCATGGCCTTGGCGTGTTCGACCATTTCCTGAAGCGCTTCCGCGCGTGAGGTCTCGGCCAGTCGGACATAGGTCTCGACCCGGCCGCCCAGCATGGACTGCAGTCCGCCGACCATGTCGCTGATGGCGTTGCGGGAACGCACGGTGATGCCCCGCACCAGTCCGAGGGTCTTCACGACGCGATAGCCGGGTGCGTCATTGGTGGTCACGATCAGCATGGTCATTTCCTTTCGAGAACCCGGAAGACGAAGCCGTGGTCGTCCTTCTCGCCGGCCGGATGGGCCTCGGACGATAGCTCGATCCAGCCGGTCTCGTCGAAGGGGGGAAACATCACATCGCCGTCAGGGTTCGCCTCGACCTCGGTGAGATAGAGCCGCTTCGCCCGCGGCAGGGCCTTCTCGAACAGGGCCACGCCGCCGATCACGCAGATCTCCCCAACCCCGTCCTCCTCGGCCGTCTCGCGGGCGATCTCGACCGCCTCGTCCAGCGTCGTACAGACCACGGCCCCGCGCGCCGAGAAGGATTCATCGCGCGACAGGACCAGGTTCAGCCGGCCCGGCAGGGGCTTGAGCGGCAGACTCTCCCAGGTCTTGCGGCCCATGATGCAGGGCTTGCCAAGGGTAAGGGCCTTGAACCGCTGCAGGTCACTGCGCAGCCGCCATGGCAGGTCGCCGTCCCGTCCGATCACCCCGTTGCGGGCGCGGGCGACGACGAGCACGAGTTGGGGCAGGGGCATCAGCGGGGCTCCAGCCATTGCAGCCACTTGCGCTGCATGGCCTGTTCAAGATCGATGCCTGCCTGGTCACAATAGATCAGCAGCATGCCCAGCACGTCCGCCGCCTCATCGCCAAGCTTGCCGGCGTCCGGCGCACCGCGCGCCCGCCCGCTCATGCGCAGATGCTCAGCCGTAAGCTCGCCCAGCTCCTCCTGGACCTTCAGCAGGGCCCAGTCGGCGGAACGGTCGATTGTGTACTCGCGGGCGTAGATCTCGGAAACGCGCAGGACGTCGGCCTGCAGGGCCTTCAGATCGAGGGTCATCAGACCGCGACCGGTGCCTTGATATGCGGCCAGGGCTCATAGCCCTCCAGCACAAAGTCCTCGAGCGTATAGGCGAACAGATCGTCGCGCGGCGTGATCGTCATGGTCGGGGCGGGCAGGGGCGCGCGGGCCAGCTGGGTCTCGGCCTGTTCGATGTGGTTCAGATACAGGTGGGCGTCGCCGAACGTATGGACGAACTCGCCCGGCTTCAGCCCGCAGACCTGGGCCACCATCATGGTCAGCAGCGCATAGGAGGCGATGTTGAACGGCACGCCCAGAAACACATCGGCCGACCGCTGGTACAGCTGGCAGCTCAGTTTCCCGTCGGCGACGAAGAACTGGAACAGGCAGTGGCAGGGCGGCAGGGCCATGTCGTCGACATCGGCCGGGTTCCATGCGCTCACGATATGGCGGCGGCTGTTCGGATTTGTCTTCAGCCCCTCGACCAGTTTGGTGATCTGGTCGATCATCCGGCCGTCGGGCGCGGCCCACGACCGCCACTGTTTCCCATAGACCGGCCCCAGCTCACCCTCGGCATCGGCCCATTCGTTCCAGATGCTGACGCCGTTGTCTTTCAGCCAGCCGATATTGGTCTCGCCACGCAGGAACCACAGCAGCTCGACGATGATCGACCGCAGGTGCAGCTTCTTCGTCGTCAGGACCGGAAAGCCCTTCGAGAGGTCGAACCGCATCTGCCGACCGAAGACGCCGAGCGTCCCCGTGCCCGTCCGGTCGTCGCGCCGGCTGCCGTTGTCGAGGATGTCGCGCAGCAGGTTGAGGTACTGCCACTCCGGATGATCGGCCGCGACGGCCCCCGTTCGGGCGTGAAGATCAGCGAGAGAGGCCACGGCGTTCATCCGACCACAGTGGGGGTGATTCGCGCCCCTTGGCAGGCGTGACCTCGGCTTGCTCACAGAAACGTGCCGGCCTGTGGGCGGATCATTCGCGCAGTTTGTCCCGGCGCGCCTGTGCAAGCTTGGCGCGGTTCTTCACCGCCCAGTCCCGCTTGACCATGATGGGCTTGGCCGCACCCGCGGCGAGGGGCTTGCGCCTTTTCACCCCGGGCTGGATCAGGCCATAGCGCCGACGCGAATAGGCCCGGGCGCAGTCCATGCAGTGGCGGTAGGTCCGCGCCGCATAGGAGGCGTGCCAGTTGCGTCCTTCCTGCAGGACCGTCTCGCATTCACGGCAGCGGTGCATGATTCAGCCGCGGAACCCGTCCGCATCCAGAAACGCCTGCTCTTCCGGCGTCGTCTCGCGGCCCAAGGCCCTGTTCCGATGGGGAAAGCGGCCGAAACGGGCGATGATACCCTGATGGTGCTCGGCCCAGCGATCGTCGGGTTTGCGCTCCATCCGGGTCTGGAAGAGCCGCACCTGAAGATCCTGATCGGCGCGATCCTCCGAATGCTGGAAGGGCAGGTAGAGGAACCGCCGGATGTCGCCCTCGACCTGCAGGTCGTGTCCGGCCTCCAGCGCACGCGCCGCAACCGCCCGCGCCAGCGGATCCGTCGCGAAGGCATGGCCCGTGCCGCGAAAGGCATTCCTCGGAAACTGGTCCAGCAGGATCAGCAGGGCCAGCGAGCCCTCGGCCGTCTCCGCCCAGTGATCCCGTTCCCGCCGCGCGGCGGAAAAGTGCGCCGCCTCGAACCGTTCGCGGAACAGGGCGTCAAAGGCGTCGTCTCTGGCGAACCACTTTGAGGGCCCGGCCTCTTTCCAGAAGGCGATGACGTCAGAAGGCGTTATGTCTGTGTGCATGAGTCACAACCTAAGCGCCCCGCTTCCCGTCTTCCATGACCGCGACTGCGATCTTTCAATCATTCGTGGCAAACGCGTCGCCGTGATCGGCTACGGCAGCCAGGGCCGCACCCATGCGCTGAACCTGCGCGACTCCGGCGTCGGCGACATTGTGGTCGGTCTGAAGGCCGGCTCGGCCACTCGCGCGAGGGCCGAGGCTGATGGCTTCTCCGTTCTGACCGCCGGTGAAGCCGCCGCCACCGCCGATGTCGTGGCCGTCATGGTCTCCGATGAAGCCCACCGCGACCTTTGGGCCAGGGAACTGGCCCCGGCCATGAAGCCCGGTGCCGCCCTGATCTTCGCCCACGGCCTGTCGGTCCGCTTCGGCCTGGTCGAGCCGCGTCCCGATCTCGACGTCATCCTCGCCTCGCCCAAGGGCATCGGCCCGCGCATCCGCGACCTCTATGAGGAAGGGCAGGGCGTCTTCTGCCTGTTCGGGGTGCATCAGGACGCCTCTGGCACCGCCCACGCCCTGGGCCTGTCCTATGCGGCGGCGCTGGGCTGCGGCCGCAAGGGTATCCTCGAGACCACCTTCGCCGCCGAGTGCGAGAGTGACCTGTTCGGCGAACAGGTGGTGCTGTGCGGCGGCGTGGCCGAACTGGTCGACGCGGCCTTCATGAAACTGGTCAAGGCAGGCTATCCGCCTGAAGTGGCCTGGTTCGAATGTTTCTATGAGGTCAAGCTGGTCACCGACCTGATGTACGAGCGCGGCGTCGCCGGGGCCTTCACCCGCATCTCCAACACCGCCGAATACGGAGCCTATCTGACCGGGCCGCGGATCATCGGAGAGGCCTCGCAGGCCGCCATGGACACGGTGCTGGAGGAGGTCCAGTCCGGTGACTTCGTGCGCAAACTGATGGCCGACTATGACGCCGGCTCGCCCGACCTCCTGGCCCGACGCAAGGCCCTGGCCGGCCGCACCATCGAGGCGGTCGGTGCGCATCTGAACGCAGTCGCGGCGCAGACCGTCGACGGCGCTGACTAGAGGGCGACCAGTCTCGCCCGGTCCATGTCGGCACTGAGCGCCACGGTTTCGCCGACCGCCGGGGCCGGGCCGGACAGATGCATCTGCAGCGCCTGCTCGCCCAGCTGGACCTCGACCTGGCTGAACGCCCCGGCAAAGCCCCGGCCCATGACCCGGGCCGCGGGCCCTTCTGCGGCAAGACCCAGATCATGGGGCCGCAGCAGCAACTGCGCCGGGCCGTCGTCAAGCGTCGGGGCTGCGACCGGACCCCAAGGCGTCCGGGCAACCCCGCCCTCAACCGCGACCGGGATCACATTGACCTCGCCGAGAAGGCGGGCCGCGGCCACGGAGACGGGGTCCCGATAGCAGTCGGCCGGGGTGCCGGACTGGATCACCCGGCCGTTCTCCATCAGCACCAGCCGGTCCGCCATCATCAGCGCCTCGCCGGCGTCGTGGGTGACGATCAGGGTGGCGGTCCCCGCGGACCGCAGGGTCCCTGTGAGATCCCGGCGAACCCCGGCCTTCAGGTGGGCGTCGAGTCCCGAGAAGGGCTCGTCCAGCAGCAGGACCTCGGGTCCGCGAACCATGGCCCGCGCCAGGGCTACGCGTTGCTGCTCGCCGCCGGACAGCCACTGCGGCCAGGCCGAGCCCCGCTCCCGAAGCCCGACCCGCTCCAGGGCCGCTTCGGCACGGGAGCGCTGTTCATGGCCCGTCAGTCCCTTCAGACCGAAGCGGACATTGTCCAGCACCGACAGATGCGGAAACAGGGCATAGTCCTGAAACACGAGGCCAATTCCCCGCCGCTCCGGTGCCAGGGTGCGGCCCGGGCCCGAGAGCAGGACATCGCCCAGCCGGATCTCACCGCTGTCGACCGGTTCCAGACCGGCGATCAGGCGCAGCAGGGTGCTTTTGCCGCTGCCGGAGGCACCCAGCAGGGCGGTGATCTCCCCGGCATGCAGGGCAAGACTCGCCTCGGCCACAGCCGCGCGGGTCCCGTAGGCCCGCGATACGGCCTGGACGGTCAGGAGGGGGGCTTCAGGGGTCTGGGTCATAACACCTCGCGTCGGGTCGGCGCGATCCGCCAGCTGAGCCACATCACGCCGGGCAGGGCCAGGGCGACCAGCATCAGGGCTGGCCAGCCGGCATTGGCCAGGCGCTCGTCCCGGGCATAGTTGTCGGCGATCACGGCCAGGGTGTCGAAATTGAACGGTCGCAGGATCAGGGTTGCCGGCAGCTCCTTCAGGACGTCGATCAGGACGACGAGGCCGGCGGTGAACAGGGCGGGTGCCGCGATAGGCAGTTGCACCCTCAGGGCCGCCGCCGTGGGCCCTGCGCCCAGGGTTCGGGCTGCCTGTGCCATGGAGGGTGTGACCCGCGCCAGTCCGGCCTCGACCGGCTCGAGCGCAGCGGCCATCAGCCGGGCCGCATAGGCATAGATCAGCAGCAACAGCCCTGCGGCGACATTGGCCGAGCCACCCGGAACCATGGACCATAGCCAGCCGGCCGGGATCAACAGACCGATCGCCATGACCGCACCGGGGGTGGCATAGCCGAGACTGGCCATCCGCCCGGCGATCGGGAACCGCTGTCCCGACAGGGCCAGGCTGGAGGCCAGAATGACCGTCACAACCGCCCCCGTCACGGCAAGACCGAGGCTGTTGCGCGCGGCGGCGGCAAGGCGGGGCCAGTCCGGGACCACATCCAGCGAGGTCCAGACCAGCCAGCCCGCCGGCAGGAGCAGGCCGAGGCCCACCAGCGTCAGGCAGTAGCCGGTGGCCGCAATGGCCCTCACGCCCGTCAGTCTCGTGACCGGCAGGGACTGGCCCCGTCCGCGGCCGTCGTCATAGGACCGCCCCCGGCGGCTGCGGCGTTCGATCCAGAGCAGCAGGGCCGCAACCCCCAGCAGCGGCAGGGCAAAGAGCGCCGCCGAAGCCAGAGAGCCATAGACGAACCAGGCCCGGACCACGCCCGTCGTCAGGGTCTGGACGTCCAGAAACTGGACCGCACCATAGTCGGCCAGCGTCTCCATCACCGCCAGCGCGACACCGGCGGCCAGGGCGGGGCGCGCCATCGGCACGGCGACGCGCAGCAGGGCCTGCCGGGCTGTGCATCCCAGGAGCCGGGCGGATTCAAACGCCTCACGCGGCAGGGTCACAAAGGCGGCCCTCATGGCCAGATAGACATAGGGGTAGAAGGCGCAGGACAGGACGAAGGCCGCGCCGGGCAGGCTGCGCAGATCGATCGCCAGGTCAAATCCGGCGCTGGCCCGCATCCAGATCCGAAGGTCCCCTGCCACATCGAACAGATCGGCATAGGCATAGGCCATCGCAAAGGCCGGCATGGCGAAGGGCAGGGCCAGGGCCCAGCCCAGCACGCTCCGTCCGGGAAACCGGAACATCACCACCAGCCAGGCCGCGAGCGTCCCGGCAATCCCCGTGAGCACAGCCACCAGTCCCGCCAGGGCCGCCGAGGTCAGGGCATAACGGGCGAGGTCCTTGCCCGCGATGTCAGCCGTCGCACCGGAGGCTGAGGCTGCGATCACCCCGGCCAGGGGCAGGATGGCAATCAGGGCCGCCAAAAGGCCCAAGGCAGTCAGCAGCGAGGGGACTCGCCGCCGACCCGCCTTCACCGGGAGAGACTCTTTCGTCAGCGCCAGCCGGCGGTCGTCATCAACGACTGCGCCTCCGCCTGTCGCCGCCCATAGACGGTGACCGACATGGGATTGGCCCGGAAGCGGGCATAGGCATCGACGGGTGCGGGATTGGCCACACCGTTGGCCGCCGTGAACTCATTGTTGGCCGTGGCGAAGACGGCCTGGGCCTCGGGCGTCGCGAGGAATTCGAGGAAGCGAATGGCATTGGCCCGGTTCGGCGCATGCCTGGCCACACCGCCGCCCGAGACATTCACATGGGTTCCGGCTTCACCAAGGGACGGGAAGGCCAGCTTGACCCGCTGGGTCACGGCCCGATCCGCCGCATCCTCACCATTGGCCATGCGGATATAATAGTAGGTGTTGGTGACGGTGATCTCGCACACCCCGGCGGCCACAGCGCGGATCTGGTCACGGTCGCCACCTTCCGGCGGACGTGCCATGTTGGCGACCACGCCCTTGACCCAGTCGCCGGCCTTCTGCGGGCCCCAGGCTTCGATCAGGGCACCGACCAGTGACAGGTTGTAGACACTGTCCGACGAGCGGATGCAGAGCTTGCCGCGGAAACGGGGCGAGACGATTTCCTCATAGGTATCGACCTCGTCCGGACGGACCTTTGTCGTGTCATAGGCGATCACGCGCGCGCGGCGCGCCAGTCCGAACCAGTGACCTTCCGGATCCCGCAGATTGGCAGGGATGGCGGCGGTCAGGGCCGCGGAGGTCACGGGCTGAAGCAGGCCTGCTTCCTGGGCCCGCCACAGCGCCCCGGCATCGGCCGCGACAAAGACATCGGCCGGGCTGTTGGTGCCCTCGGTCCGCATCCGCGCCATCAGCTGGTCCGGCCGGCCATCGATCCGGTTGATCTTGATGCCCGTCTTTTCCTCGAACAGGCGGTAGAGCTGCTCGTCGGCATCATAGTGGCGGGCGGTATAGAGGTTCAGCTCTCCCGAGGCGTCGGCGGCGCTCTGCCCGGCGGGCTCGCCACAGGCGGAAACGGCCAGAGCCATCAGGGTTGCGGCCAGCAGCGGGCGACGCACGGTCATGGGCTTTCTCCAGGAAACACCATCCGCACTAACGTTCTTGCGAAGCAATCGCAAGAGGGGCGCGTAGCCATGCCGCACCCGGCCCCGAAGGGCTGGCTACTCACAATAACGATGGTCTGGGGAAAAATGGTCGGAGTGAGAGGATTCGAACCTCCGACCCCTGCGTCCCGAACGCAGTGCTCTACCAGGCTGAGCCACACTCCGACTTGAGGAGGGGGCTTATAGACACGGGCTTTGGTGCCCGCAAGCGCCGTTTTGTCGTGCGGTGAAATAGTCTCGAAACCGGTTCTTGCATCGCCAGCGGCCTTCGCGTATCTCGACCGCCTTCCGGCGCTTCGGCCCCGGATGCGCCGGACCTGCTGGGGAATGGTGTAATGGTAACACTCCGGTTTTTGGTACCGTCATTCTAGGTTCGAGTCCTAGTTCCCCAGCCATCCGCCCTGCTGTCCCAACCGTTCTGCCATGAGGCCACGATCCGCAGCGTCATGGCCGTAGCGCGTTGACCCGGGCGGTGCCGACCTCAGGCCCGGACGCTACCCAGGCCCAGCCCGGGCGAGACCGTTGCCCGCCCTTCCGGGTCCAGGTCCAGTTGCATCAGGGTGACGTCAAGCCAGCGTTCAAACTTCCAGCCGACCTGCCGGTAGACCCCGGCCTGTGCGAATCCCAGCGACCGGTGCAGGGTGATCGAGGCGGCGCTGGTGGCGCTGTCGCTGACGGTGCCGATCAGATGGCGCATGCCCAGGGCTTGGCAGCGTTCGATCAGCGTCTGCAGCAGGGCCCGTCCCACGCCCCTCCGCCGCGCGTCTTCCTCGACATAGATCGAGACCTCCACGCCATAGCGATAGGCCGGACGCGGCCGGAAGGGTGAGGCATAGGCATAGCCCGCAAAGCGGCCGTCGATCGCGGCAACCAGCGAGGGCAGGGCGTGTCCTTGCACCGCACGGAACCGTCGGCGCATCTCCTCCAGGCCGGGTGCCTACATTCTGGTCCGACAGCAGCGGCCTGTCCGTCCGGCTATGAGACCCGCAACATGGTGGTCATTCACGCCGAGGAAGCCGGCCCTTACACTTGGAACCTCGCCCCCTAGACCCGGGCTGGGGCAGGGTCAGGCCCCCTCCCAGCCCTTGTCGATGGCCCAGACGGCGAAGGCATAGTCGTGGGCGACTTCCTTCAGATAGTCGAACCGCCCCGATGACCCCCCGTGGCCCGCCTCCATGTTGATCTTCAGCAGGATCGGCTTGCCCGAGGTCGTCGCCGGCCGCAGCTTCGCCACCCATTTCTCGGGTTCCCAGTAGGTCACCCGCGGGTCGGACAGGCCACCGGTCGCCAGCACCGCCGGATAGGCCATCGGCCCGACCTGATCGTAGGGGCTGTAGCTCATCATATAGTCATAGGCCTCGGGGTCCTCGATCGGATTGCCCCACTCCGGCCATTCGGGCGGCGTCAGCGGCAGGGTGGTGTCGCTCATGGTGTTGATGACGTCGACGAAGGGCACCCCGCCGATCACCCCGGCCCACAGGTCGGGCCGCATGTTGGTGATCGCTCCCATGAGCATCCCGCCCGCCGACCGGCCCTCGGCCACGATATGACCGGAACGGGCGTATCCGCGCGTGATCAGATGTTCCGCCGAGGCGATGAAGTCGGTGAAGGTGTTCTTCTTCGTCATTCGCCGCGCGGTCAGGAACCAGTTCCACCCCTTGTCAGAGCCGCCCCGGACATGCGCGATGGCGTAGATCCAGCCCCGGTCGACCAGCGACAGGCGGTTGGTCGAGAAGCTCGCCGGGATCGGGCTGCCGTAGGAGCCATAGCCGTACAGCAGCACCGGCGCGGAGCCGTCGACCGGCGTATCCCGGCGGCGTAGCACCGTCACCGGCACCAGCTCGCCGTCCGGGGCAGGGGCGTTCAGCCGCTCGACGACATAGTCCGCCGCATTATGGCCGGACGGCACCTCCTGAACCTTGCGCAGGGTCCGCTCGCGCGTCGCCAGGTCATAGTCATAGGTGGAGGTCGGCGTGGACGGCGAGTTGTAGCCGTAGCGCATGATGGTGGTGTCGAACTCCGACGCCCCGCCCAGCGATAGCGAGTATGCTGGCTCGTCGACCGCGATCCCGTGCTCGGCGCCCGAACGGTCGCGGATGACGATCGTCGTATTGGCGTCGGCCCGCTCCTGACGGGCGATATGGTCCTTCACCAGCGCCACACCCTCGATGTAACGGCCCGGCGTGTGCGGGACGAGGTCGGTCCAGTGGGCCTTGCCAGCCGTCGCCGTCGGGGCCTCGACGATCTTGAAGTCGATCGAGTCGTCGGCGTTGGTGCGGATGACCCAGCGGTCGCCCCAGTGGTCCGCGTCATACAGCCGGCCGACCTGGCGCGGCTCCAGAACGAGCGGCGTGGCGGTCGGGGTTGCGGCCGGGATGACCCGGGTCTCGGACGTCTCCTGGTTGGCGATGGAGATCAGGACGAAGGCGTCATCGGCGGAGCGGCCGACGCTCATGAACAGGCCGTCGTCGTCCTCCTGATAGACCAGGGTCGTCTCGCCGCCACGGGCCGGTCGACGGAAGATCCGGTCTGGCCGCCCGTTGTCATCGCGGTTGGTCCAGAAGAGCCATTGGCTGTCGGGCGAGAAGGTGAAATCGCCATAGGCCGAGCCGACCGGGTCCGGCAGGACCTCGCCGGTCGCCAGATCCTTGACGAAGATCTGGTGCACCTCGGAACCCTGCGCGTCCTCTGAGAAGGCAAACAGTGCGTGGTCGGGGCTGTGGCTGGCCGACGACACCTCGGAATAGGCCTTGCCCTCTGCCAGGATGTTGGCGTCCAGCAGCAGTTGCGCGGCACCACCACCCCGCCGCTGGCGCATGTAGCGGGGATGCTGATCACCGGTCCGGTACTCGACGAAATACTCCCAGGCACCGTCGGGCGAGGGGACCGAGCTGTCCGCCTCCTTGATCCGCCCCTTCATCTCCTCGAACATCGCCGCCTGCAGAGGCAGGGTCGAGACCATCATCGCCTCGCGATAGGCGTTCTCGGCCTCGAGGTGTTCCTTGACGTCGGCCTTGATCAGCGTCGGGTCGCGCAGCACGGCCTGCCAGTTGTCGTCCTTCATCCACCGATAGTCGTCGGTGCGGACCCGGCCCAGCTGTTCGATGGTGACCGGAATTTTCCTGGCGACGGGCGGGACAGGCGTTCCTTGGGACATCGAGGCTCCGGTTGGGCGGGCTTGGGCGGGAAGGGCGGTCGCCGCGAGGGCAGCAGCGGATGTGGCGAGAAGGTCGCGGCGGTTCATGTCGAAGCCCCTGAAATGACGCCGGACCTTGTGCGCGGGAGCCGCCCGCCGTCAAATGACAAACGACAGTGACCGGGATCGGGATGATGTTCGAATTTCAGACGCCGCCCCAACCCTATTGGGAGCAGGTGCAGGTCCAGGAGCCGCCTATCGCGGAGCTGGCTGCACCGGCATGGGACCTGACCGTCGGCCTGATCAGCGCCACCGTGCAGATCGACCAGAACAACGGCGATGGTACGCGCCGTGTCGGCACCGGCTTTCTGATCGAGGCTCCGAGGCCGGACGGAACACCACGAACCGTGCTGGTGACCGCCCATCATGTGCTGGACGGCATGAGCCTGCGGGACGCGCGGGTCGGCTGGCGCAGCGAAATGCCGGGCGGGGGTTGGCGGTTCGCGCCGGATCCCTTGCGGATCCGCGACATGATGGGTGACCCGGTCTGGACCAAACATCCGGACCGCGACATCGCCGTGATGGAGATTTCTGCGCCTCCGGTCTTCGCCCGCGCTGCCATCCCGCTGGAATGGCTGGCCAGTGCCGAGGATCTCGACAACTGGCAGGTCGGGCCGGGCGACGAGTTGCTGACGCTTGGCTTTCCGCGCGGCTATTCTTCCAACACGGCGGGGTTTCCGATCCTGCGGACTGGACGGATTGCGTCCTGGCCGCTGACTCCGATCGCAAGCTTTCCGACCTTTCTGCTGGATTTTCCGGTGTTTCCGGGAAACTCCGGAGGGCCGGTCTTCTGGACACCTGCGGCCAGGAAGCTGCCGGGCACGGTCCAGCCCGATCATCCGTTCATCGCCGGCGTCCTGACGTCAGAGGTGCGGCCGTCTGACGAACCGCTGGGCATCGGGGTGGTCGCTCACGCTTTGTATGTGCGCGAGGCGATCGCCTTGCTGGATGCTGCGCCGACGTTCGGGCAGGCACCCTGAGCGGGGCCCCTCTGCCTGTATCCGAAATACGCATAAGATATATTATGCGAAATCCTGGACAGGTCCTGGGCTCAGCGCTTCGGTGACCGATCCTGCAACCGCGCGGCCAGGCTCGATGTATCCCACCGCGAGCCGCCCATCGACTGAACCTCGGAGTAGAACTGATCGACCAGCGCCGTCAGTGACAGATGCGCTCCGTTGGACCGTGCTTCATCCAGCACCAGACCCAGATCCTTGCGCATCCAGTCGACGGCAAAGCCGAACTCGAACCTGCCGTCGGCCATCGTCTTCCAGCGATTGTCCATCTGCCAGGACTGGGCCGCGCCCTTGGAGATGGCGTCATAGGCCGCGTCGGTATCCAGCCCGGCGACCGCTGCGAAATGCACCGCCTCGGCCAGCCCCTGAACGACCCCGGCGATCGCGATCTGGTTGACCATCTTGGTCAACTGGCCCGACCCGGACGGCCCCATGTGTTTCACGGCCTTGGAATAGGCCATCAGCACCGCCTCAACGCGGGCCAGAGCAGCCGCATCACCGCCGGCCATGACGCTGAGCTGACCGTTTTCGGCCCCCGCCTGCCCGCCCGAAACCGGTGCATCGATGAAGGCAGAGCCACGCGCCGCCGCCAGATCCGCCATCTCCCGGGCGACCCGGGCCGAGGTGGTGGTGTGGTCCACGACTACAGCCCCGTCGGCCAGATGCGGCAGGGCTTCGCCGACGACCTGCCGGACGTCGTCATCATTGCCGACACACAGGATCAGCAGCTCAGCCCCGCTTGCGGCCTCAGCGACCGTGCCGGCGAAAAGCCCGCCCGTGATCTCTGACCAGGCGCGCGCCTTGTCCGGTGAGCGGTTGAAGCCTGCGACCTCATGCCCCGCCTGAACCAGATGCCGTGCCATCGGCCCGCCCATGACGCCGAGACCTGCGAAACCGATCTTCATGCTGCGGGCTCCTCGGCGACGCCATAACGTCCGCGGAAATAGGTCAGGCCCGCCCCCGGCCGGGTCTCGAACCCCTTGACCGCTCCGACGATGGTCAGATGGTCGCCCATCACGATCCGCTCGGTCGTCACACAATCCAGTCGGGTCAGGGCATTCTTCAGCCGGGGCGGTTCCGGACTGGAACTGTCGAATTCGTCGGAGGACAGCCGGCACATGCCCCAGGCAAACCGGTCTGACATCTCCCGGTCCTCGACCGGAAGCATATGCACGGCGAACCGCTCGGCTGCGGCGAAACCGTCGTGCCGCTCCGAACCCCGGTCGAGGCACCACAGGACCAGCGGCGGCCTCAGCGACACCGAGGTGAAGGAGTTGATCGTAATCCCGAAGGGTCCATCGGGCGTGTGGGCCGTCACGACGCAGACACCGGTGGCGAATCCGCCCAGGGCCCGACGGTAGGCGGTGACGTCAAACTGGGTGGGTTCGGAGGTGCTCACACCTGACGACTAGGGGACGGACCGGCTTCGGGCAAGGCGCGAGATGGGAAACCCGGCCTTAACCTTGGTGCCCCCACCCTGCCCCGCAGTTTCCCGTCAAAGGTCCGCGCCTCAATGTCCCTGAGCGATCGTCCGATCCTCATCAAGAAGATCAAGAAGGTCGTCGGCGGCGGCCACCATGGCGGTGCCTGGAAGGTGGCCTATGCCGACTTCGTGACGGCCATGATGGCCTTCTTCCTGCTGATGTGGCTGATCAACACGACCGATCCGGAACAGAAACGCGGCATCGCCGAATATTTCGCCCCGGCCAGTGTATCAGCGACCACGTCAGGCTCCGGCGGGATCCTCGGCGGCACCTCGCTCGGCGAAGACGGCTCCAAGAGTGAGGGGGCGCAGGCGACCATCACTGAACTCGCCCCCGAGGCCCCCAGCGAATCGCCCCAGGAAGTCGGCCAGAACCAGAACCTCGCGGCTGCCAGCGAGGAAGCCCTGCGCGCAGAGATCGCCCGCCGCGAGGCTGCCGAATTCGCCTCGGCCGCCGAATCGCTGCGGCAGGCGATGCAGTCGATGCCCGAACTGGCAGAACTGTCGAAACAGCTGATCATCGACCAGACCCCCGAAGGCCTGCGTATCCAGCTGGTCGATCAGGAAGGCCGGTCGATGTTCGACCCGACCTCCTCGCGGCCCAACGCCCGCGCCCAACTGCTGCTGCGGACGGTCTCACGCGTCATCAACCAGCTGCCGAACCGCATCTCGATTACGGGCCACACCTCGGCGGCGCCCGGATCGAACCGCGCCACCCTGCCGAACGACTGGCCCCTCTCGTCCGCCCGCGCCAATGCCTCGCGCCTGATCCTGCAGAGCGCCGGTGTTGATCCAGACCGGGTCTATCAGGTGTCCGGCAAGGCCGGCTCTGATCCGCTTTATCCGGACGACCCCACCCTGGCCGGCAACCGCCGTATCGCCATCGTGCTGTTGCGCGAGGCACCGGTCCTGCCGACGGATACCAGCCTGTGACCCCCGGCCCCGCATGCGTGTGTGGGGCGAATGGCCTTGCCCTGCCCCGCGGCCCGGGTGCAGTTTCGGCTCATGAAACGGCGCGTCACTCACTGTCGGCGAAACTGGATACGGACCTGATCCCGTGACCTTTGTTCCGCAGCGCCAGCTTCGCTTCTACATGACCACGGTGGCCCCCTGCCCCTATCTGCCGGGCCAGACCGAACGGAAGGTGTTCGCCAACCTGCCGTTCAGCGAGGGCGTTCACGTCAATGACGAACTGACCCAGGCCGGCTTCCGTCGAAGCCAGAACATCGCCTACCGCCCGGCCTGTGAATCCTGCGACGCCTGCGTCTCGGTACGCCTGCCGGTTTCCCGATTCAGCTTCTCAAAATCTCAACGCAAGGTTCTGAAGCGAAACGCCGATCTGTCCCGAGACCTGGTCGAGGCCGAGGCCACGACCGAACAGTTCGACCTGCTGCGCCGCTATCTTCACGGCCGCCATCCGGGCGGCGGAATGAGCGGCATGGGCTGGCTCGACTATGTCGCCATGGTCGAGGATACGGCGGTCCGGACCCATCTGATCGAGTATCGCCTGCCCTCGGCCGACGGCGGTCCCGGCGACCTGGTCGGCGTCTGCCTGACCGATCTGCTCGGCGACGGTCTGTCGATGGTCTACAGCTTCTTTGACCCGGCTCTGAAGGCCCGCAGCCTCGGCCGCTTCGCCATTCTCGATCATGTTCGTCAGGCGGCGATGGTCTCCCTGCCCTACCTCTATCTCGGCTATTGGGTCCGGGGCTCCAGGAAGATGGACTACAAGGCCGCCTTCCGGCCGATGGAACAACTGACCCGCCTCGGCTGGCAGCCGATGGACGAGCCGGTTACCGTTCAGCAAGACCGCAGCTAGCGGAACTTCCTGAGGCCGCGCGGACCCTGACGTCCGGCCCCGGCGCGCTTGCCCAGCCATTCCTTCCAGTCGGGCCAGTTCCGCCGCCGCCCGCCGCCGTCGACCCATTCCGGGCCGTGCGCGCCGTCGAACACGGCGACGTCGGCGAGGCCACCCTGTTTGAAGCTCTGCAGTTTCACGCCCTTGCCACGGCCCATTTCAGGCAGATCGGCGAGCGGGAAGATCAGGGCCTTGATGTTTTCCCCGATCGCCGCGACGTGGTCGCCGGTCACCCGAATGGCGGCCAGCATGTCCCCGTTCAGGACCTGTTTGCCGCCCCGCTTCTGGGCCAGCAGCTCATCTTCAGGGGCGATGAAGCCATAGCCGGCCTTTGACGCGACCAGCAGTTTCCCGCCCGGCTGATGGGCCAGCAGGTTGATGATGTCCGCCTTCTCATCGAGGTCGATCATCAGCCGCAACGGCTCGCCGTGGCCCCGGCCCGAGGCCAGTTTGTCAGCGCCGACGGTGAAGATGCGACCATCAGAAGCCGCAACGAGGATCTTGTCGGTCGTATAGCCCGGCACGAGGAAGGCGAGGCTGTCGCCCTCCTTGAATTTGAGCTCGGACGGATCCTCGACCTTGCCCTTGGCCGCCCGGATCCAGCCGCGCTCGGACAGGATGACGGTGATGGCCTCACGCGGGATGAAGGCCTCGACCGACACGAAGGCCGAGGCATCCACTGCCTCCGAGATCAGGGTCCGGCGCGGCGACGGCATGGCCTTGCGCACGGCCTCAAGGTCCTTGCCGACCTGTTTCCACTGTTTGGCCGGCGACGAGGAAAGTGACTGCAGCGCTGCAAGTTCGTCGGACAGTGCCTTGTATTCATTCTCGATCGTCATTTCCTCGATCCGCGCCAACTGGCGCAGTCGGGTATCGAGGATGAAGTCGGCCTGGAGTTCACTCAGCCCGAACCGCGCGATCAGGACCGCCTTGGGCTGCTCCTCCTCGCGGACGATGCGGATCACCTCGTCGAGGTTGAGGAAGACGATCCTCAGGCCTTCCAGCAGGTGCAGCCGCTTCTCGACGCGATCGATCCGCCAGCCGGCACGGCGCACCAGCACCTCGCGGCGGTGATCGAGGAAGGCCTGCAGACAGGCCTTGAGCCCCATGACGCGGGGCGTGCCGGTGGCGTCCAGCACATTCATGTTGATCGGGAAGCGGATCTCGAGATCGGAGAGCTTGAACAGGCTCTCCATCAGCACCTCGGGTTCGACCGTCCGGCTCTTGGGCTCGATGACCAGCCGGATGTCTTCAGCCGACTCGTCACGGACGTCGCCCAGAAGGGGGGCCTTCTTGTGCTCGATCAGGTCGGCGAGGTCGGCGATCAGCTTCGACTTCTGCACCTGGTAAGGCATCTCGGTGACGACGATGCGCCAGAGGCCTCGGCCGAGGTCCTCGGTTTCCCAGCGGGCGCGCAGACGCACCCCGCCCCTTCCGGTCTCATAGGCCTCAAGGATGGAGGCGTGTCCCTCCACAGCGACGCCGCCCGTCGGGAAGTCCGGACCCGGGACGATGCCGGCCAGCTCTTCGGTCGTGGCGTCAGGGCGTTCCAGGAGCAGGTGGCAGGCGTCGATCAGTTCGCCGACATTGTGCGGCGGGATCGAGGTCGCCATGCCCACGGCGATGCCGGAAGACCCGTTTGCCAGCAGATTGGGGAAGCCGGCCGGCAGGACGATCGGCTCTTCGTCCTGATCGTCATAGGTGGCCTTGAAGTCTACCGAGTCCTGGTCGATGCCCTCCATGAGAAGCACCGCGGCAGGCGTCAGCTTGCACTCGGTGTAGCGCATGGCGGCAGCGTTATCGCCGTCGATATTGCCGAAATTGCCCTGGCCGTCGA
>VYMF01000064.1_pt1 | contig 34338 bp, 21 predicted proteins | sample 5115271 | NCBI WGS metagenome assembly VYMF01 (sample SAMN12291778, study PRJNA351875) | freshwater metagenome | isolation source: freshwater lake | place: USA: Michigan, Wintergreen Lake | collected 2013-08-08
ATGTCGCCGGGCTTGTCGTCAGCCATCGTCGCGAGGGTGGCGCTGCCGCCGTTGGACCAGCCCATCAGCCCGATCCGGTCATCGTCCACGCCTGGCAGGGTGCGCAGGTAGCGCAGGGCGCCATAGGCATCGAGCGGGCGCACCGTGACTTCGTTCACTTCATCCGGACGTTCGCTGTAGCTGCCGCGCTCGAAGCCCCCGGGGTAGCCGCGAGGGCCAAAGCCGTCGACCACCAGGGCATAGTAGCCCCGTCCGGCCCAATACCGCGCCCAGTATCGATGGCGCATGGACAGGGTGGTCGCATCGAATACGCCGTCGGCGAGGGAGGAATAGGCACCGGCCCGCCCGTGCATGAGGACAACCGCGGGGGCCGCACCCGGAACGCCTTCGGGCGAATAGAGGTAGCCGATGAGCTCGGTGCGTGCGTCGTCCATACTGCGGAAGACCACCCGTTCCGGCATCGCGGGCCTGGCGGGGGCTTCAGGCGCGGCCGCATCCTGCGTCACTGCGGCCGCGACGGCGGTTGCCGGCAAGGCCATCAGGGCTGTGGCGAACAGGATCCAATGCATCGTCTTCATGGGAGACTCTCCGGGACAATCGCAACACCTTCGCGGCGGGGATCAGCAGCTCCCGAAAATCCGGTCGGCCTCAGGAACACACCGTGCAGGCCCGAATCCTCGCCGTTGATATCATCGCCACGGGCGACGAGGTTCGGGAAGGCTGAACACATCGAACAGGGCCTAGTCCCGCGCCCGCAGCCCGAGCCGGGCCGGGGCCCGGACACTGGAGCCGACAGGCGGCACCGGTGATCCCGGTGCCGCCGTCACGTCAGAAGCGCTTGCGCAGGGTGGCGTAGAACCAGCGTCCGCGGTTCGAATGCAGGCTGCCCAGATAGCCGGCCGACTGATCGGCCAGCGGCGGGTCCTTGCCCTCGATGTTGCGGACCCCGACCCGGATGCGCGTATCGTTCAGCACGCCCGGAATGTCGAAATCATACTGGGCATAGACATTGTGCGTCAGCCAGTCGTCGACCACCCATTCGGTGCCGTCGGCCAGGGTGGCGCTGGTATCGAGCACCTCGCTTACATAGCTGCTGTAGAGGCCGGCGCCCCAGTTGCCGTTGCGCCAGGTGATCGTCGAGGTCGCCCGCCATTCCGGCAGTCCGTTCTGCAGCCTCAGATCATTGGCACCGACGATCCGGACGCTGGGATCGATGTCGCCGGCAGCCTGGGCGTCCAGCAGAAGCGTCGAATCCTCGCTGGGGTCCTGGAAGAAGGTCAGCAGCTTGGCGGCGTTCAGGCGCCAGCTGAAGTCGCCCCAAGGGGTGTCGTCGATGCTGTAGTAGGCCCCGAAATCGATGCCATCTACGTCGCGCGGCTGCAGGTTGCGATAGTTGTCGATGACCCGGACCAGGGTGCCGACCGGGGCAAGTCCGGTGCCGGCGGCGGCGTCAATCTGGGCCTGGGTCGGTGCGGCGCGGACGACGTTGGGGTTTGAGCTGCCCTGGGTGCGCAGCAGGTAGTCCAGCGTCAGGGCATTGGCGTCGCCGAAGATCCCGATGAGGCTTTCCTGCTGGATGTTCCAGTAGTCCAGGGTCAGGGTCAGGTCACCCCATTCAGCGGGCAGGAAGCGCGGCTCAATGACCATCCCGACGGTGAAGTTTTCGGACTCTTCGGGCTTGAGCTCCTGGCTGCCGGAGCGCTGGCTGAGGGAGCTGACACTGGCGCTACAGGCACTGAAGTTGGCGATCCGGCCGGCCTGGACCTCGATCTCGCAGCGGATCCAGTCGGTGCGGGTGTTTGAACGCTCGACGCCCTCTTCGTAGAGCTGGGGAAGGTTCGGGGCGCGGAAGCCCTCGGACCAGGCCGTGCGAACCATCATCCAGGAGGCCGGACGCCAGGCAAGGGCGACCTTGGGCTTGGCGACGGATCCGAAGATCGAATAGTTCTCGGCCCGTGCCGCCAGCTGCAGGTCCAGCGAATGGACCAGCGGGATGTTCATTTCGGCAGAAACCAGCGGCACGGCCAGTTCGACGAAGGCCCCCTGGACGCTGCGCGAACCGCGCGTGTCCGGCGTCGGGCTGGCCCCCATCACGTCACTGCCGGTGGTCTGGCCGGCGTTGTTGGTGAAGGTGATCGTGCCGTCGAGGCGATCGTCACGGTCATCCGAGAAGGTCTCACGACGAAGCTCCACGCCCGCCGCAATCCCTGCAGGTCCCGCCGGCATGGAGAAGAGGTCGGGCCGGGAGAGCTTGAAGTCCCACATGGTCATGGTGGTATCGCTCACCCGCGACACATCCACCAGGAAGCTGTCGATGATGGCCTGTGAGTTTCCGACTTCGGGCCCACGCGTGGGATCGACCAGGCTGCCGCCAATGAAGGGATTGTAGGCATCCGGCGTCGAGCGCGACACCGCATCCTCGAACAGGGTGCTGCTGATCGTGCGCATCGAGTCATCGGTCTGCGAGGTCGAATAGACCAGGGCCGATTCCCAGTCGAAGCCGTTCCAGGCGCCGCGAAGGCCGGCAAGGAACCGCGTCGACAGGCTTTCGACGTTGATCACCTGCGGACCGGCGTCGAGCACGCGGTAGTCCTGCATGATCAGCGGCGCGCCCTCGGCGGGGAAGGCGGCCGTTCCGGTACCGGACGTCAGTCCGGCCAACCGGTTGGGGCTGCCGATCGGGCCGAGCGGGTTCCAGTAGGCGTTCGCCGCCATGATGATCGGAGCGTTCGCGAGTGAGGTCTCCGCCTCGCGCTGGGTGGTGTAGTCCGCGTAGTAGACGCCGGCTTCGCCGAAGAACTCCATGCCATTGTCGAACTCGTGGTTGACGAAGGCAAACAGATTGTAGCGATCGTTCGCGCCCACCAGGGCCCGCACGTCATTCACGTTATAGCGAAGATTGGCATCCTCACTCGTGGTCGTGAGGGTCGAGTTGTCGAAACAGGTACCGGCCACGGAGCCCGGTGCCACGCAGCCCGGGTTGGTGCTGGGCTGAAGATGGAAGACGCTGCTCGTGGTCAGGGTCTGGCCATTGACCCGGGTCGCGAGGGTGGTCGTGGCAAAGGTGCTGGTCAGGCGAATGAACTCGCCCCAGGGCGTATCGACCGAACTGTTGTCGAAGTCGGTGTCACCCGCGAAAGGCGTGTCGGCAACCAGTCCGCGGATATCGCTCGTGCGGGAATAATCCCGCTCGTAGGCCCAGAGCTCGCTGCGGGTGCTGTAGTCACCCATGATCGAGATATTGGTGCGGCCGTCATTGAAGTCACGGCCGGCCTGAATGCTGAAATCGTACTGGCGCATGCTGGTGCCTTCGGCACCGCCGCCGCCTGCCTCGACGGACAGACCTTCGAAGTTCGACCGCAGGACCGTGTTGATCACGCCCGCCACAGCGTCGGTGCCGTAAAGGGCAGCGGCCCCGTCGAGCAGGACCTCCACCCGGCGCACGCCCATCGTCGGGATGGCATTGGTGTTGACCGTGGCCACGGGAACCAGGTTCTCGGTCTGGGTGCCCGGGTGCAGGATCATCCGGCGGCCGTTCAGCAGCATCAGGGTGTTTCCGGTGCCGAGACCACGCAGGTTGATCGAAGCCGTATCCCCGCGGGCGTCATTGATGCCGCCCACGTCCTGGGACTCGTTGAAGGCGACGTCAGCGGCCTGGGGGATGGCGCGGAACAGTTCATCGCCGTTGGTCGCGGCGACACCGTCCAGGTCTTCGGCATCGAGCACCGTCACAGGGAGCGCATCATTGACCCGCGCGCCGCGGATCTGCGAGCCGACGATGATGATTTCGTCGAGCTCGGCATTGGTCTGGGCCGGCTGGGTCGTGATGACTGCGGCCGCGCTTCTGACGATGCGGACGCTGTCCGGGCTCACAAACTGGGCTTCCAGCCCGCTTCCGGCGAGAAGCTGGTTCAGAGCCGCGCGGACACTCATCTGGCCGCTTACGGCCGGTCCGTTGAGGCCTTCGACGAGATCGGACGGAGCCGCGAGCGAAACCCTTGCCTGGCTGGCCAGGGCCCGCACACCGGACGAAAGCCTCTGGGCCGGGATTTCAAAAGTCGCGGTCTGCTCCTGGGCCATGGCCACCGGCGGCAGGCCTGCCGTCAGGGCAGTGGCTCCCACGCCCGCCATCGCCAGACGGCGCAAGATCGCCGTACTCATCAGTCTACGCATTGTTCCCTCCCAAGGACATTTCCTGACTTAGACGTTCAGAACCGCCGAACCCCTACCTCCCGAGGGGTGAGACGGCTCAGCTCATGGCGCCGGGGGCCGCCACGAGATAGTCGAAACCCGCTCCGGGCTCTACCCGGGCGTCGAGCAGTTCGGAGACCGTCTGCACGGTCCGGTCCCGGTCCTCGACGCGCAGCCGCACCGTTATGCGACGGTTCGCGAGGGCGGTTCCCTCGATACGCAGCGGCCTTTCGTAGAACCGGTTCAGCTCTGCAATCAGGGCCTGCACCGGCACATCCTCGTAGTCGAGGACCCGCATTCGCCACTGGGCGACGTTCTCGACGGGCACCGGCAAGACCGCTGCGTCCGCCTGACCCGGCTCCGGCGGAAGGACGCTCATTTCTCCGGCGTGCAAACGCATCAGCTCCCGACCGTCTTCCCGGTCGATGATGGCGACGACCCCTTCGCTGACGGACACCTCCATGGCGTCGCCGCGACGACGGACATTGAAGGCCGTGCCGATGGCCCGGACATCATAGGCCCCGGCAGAGACGATGAACGGCCGGCTCGGGTCCTTGCGAACGTAGAAGACCGCCTCGCCGCTATCCATCCTGATCCGCCGACGGTCGTCGAAGTCGTACTGAAGGCGACTGTCAACGTTGACCGCCATGACGCTGCCGTCGGGCAGGGCGCGGGTCTGTTGTTCGCCGATACCGGTCCGGACCTCGGTCCTGCTCAGCCGGGGCATCAGGGCGGCCCCCGTGCCGACGGCCACCATGGCCGCCGCAGAGGCCGCGACCATGAAGGCGCGGCGGCTGGGTACCGGCCGGGCGACGGGCTGTATGGCCTGGGTCTTCAGGACAGCCAGCTCGCCCCAGAGCTCATGCATGGCATCGAGGGCGCGCTGGTTGGTGGCATCGGCGCGCCACCGGTCAAAGGCCTTGCGTTCTTCCAGCGTCGTTGCGCCGCGGCGCATGATCGCAAACCATTGCCCGGCTTCTTCACGCGCGCGCTCGTCCCTGATCATCGCGTCCGTCCGTGCCTTGCTGACCCCCTATAGACGCGCGGAGGGCCTTCATCCCCCACCTCGAAACGCAGACTCATGCGCGATCGATCTCTCGCGACAGCTGAACCATGGCCAGGCTGATGTGCTTCTCGACCGTCTTGGTGCTGATGCCGAGGCGACGAGCGATCTGCAGATGGGTCAGTTCATCGATACGGTGAAGGAGGAAAACCTCGCGCCGACGGTCGGGCATGCTTTCGATGATGGCGAAGGCCTGATGCAGGCGCTCGCTGGCGACCAGCTGCCGTTCGGGCCCAACCCGATCACAGGCGATGTCCGGGGCTTCTCCGGGATTGAACAGCCGCGTGGTCCTGGCCCGGCCTCGCAAATGATCGACGGCGAGATTGCGCAGGATGCGACGCAGGAGGTGAAGCGGCTTGTGGACCGGGGTCCGACGTTCCGTCTCGATGGCGCGAAGGGCGGCGTCCTGCAGCAGGTCTTCCGCATCATTGGGATCGACGCGCGAGGTAATCGCCCTCAGCGGACTCCGCCGCTCACTGAAGGCGGTCGTCAGAGTCTCCTCCAGTTCAGAGCGCGCCGGAATTGTCACCATACTGCATAGTCCGGTGACAGGACCCGGGGTGTCAAGCGAGCCAGCCCCCGAGGTCCAGGGCACCCTTTTGGCCAGCGGCGGCCAGGGCCTGGGGGTGCCCAACGGCAGCTAACCTCCGTCAGCCGCAGGCAGGGCGGTGCGCGAGAAACCGGTTTGGCAAGTTCCTGCCGATCGGCCGGGCCCGCCTTGGCTCGCGCTTTGACGTTGCCTTTTTGCCGTGGCGGTGGGGGCAGTCCAGCACCAAACTGTCTCCAGCTGGTGGGCTTGGGGCAGGGGAGGCGAGGATCCGCTTGCGCGGGTCCCGCTTTCACCGGGCCGTCGTCCGTCGGGCTGTGCCGATCCACAACCTTGCCTCCGGTCTGCACATTGAGGGCAGGGGTGATTTTCAACTTGCCGCAGTTGACCTGTCCGCACGCTTACCGTGCGGTGCGTTTGAGCGGAAAGAGCCCGCCTACGCCGTCAACAAGACAGGGCGCCGTCCCGGGCCGGGGCGTTGCGCTTTTTTGTTCCCAAGGGTGGGCTCAAGGACGATCGAGATAGGCCGTGACCCAGACCAAAGGCGCGTTCCAATTGATCGCGACTTCATTCTGGCTGAAAGCCTGGATGTCGTCTCGCCAGCAGGTCTGGGGCGCGCATGTCCCGCGCATCGTCAAGGCCACCGGATCGCGCATCATCTGGTTGTTCGGGCCACCCGACAGGACGCCGGCGGGTGGCTCCGGGTAGGCCGTATCCAGGGAGTGCGCCCAGAAGCGGTGATGCGGATGGCGCATCGGCCGGTCGCCATAGCCCGTGACGTAGGATTGATCCAACGGATTTCGTCCCAGCACATAGTCGAGGGTCGCGACCACACCGTCACGCAATGCCTCATCCCCGGTCAGGTCGTGAGCCACGCCCAGAATGAGCCCCCGATTCAGAAGGTCGGCGTTCGACCCCCAGACATAGTCGGGCCCCGCGAAGGGCAAGCCATAGCCCTGGGTCAGGCCTTCGGCCAGGTAGCCGCGCGCCCACTCGACGATACGGTGTCTTATCTCGTCACGGTCGGATGACGGGAGACGGTTTGGAACTGTCGCCAGGCTGATGGAACCCAGCGCGCGCACCGCGTTCCAGCTGGTATATACGCTCTCAGCTGATGTCTCACCCGAGGCTGTCGGGTGGTGAGCGGATCGCCTCAGGTCGGCCAGGTATCGGTCGTCTCCCGTTGTGACGAACATCTCCGCGGCCGCCCAGTAGAACTCGTCGGTCAGGTCGTCATCACCATAGTCGCCACCGCCATCGAATGAGCCGACGGCATAGATGTCGGGATGGCGGAGCGCGGCGGCATAGCCACGATCGGCTGCCATCTGGCAGGTCTGGGCAAACGCCGGATCAATGTCGCGCCACAGCCGCGCGCACTGGGCCGCAACCGCCACCAGGTTCAGCGTTGCGGCCGTATTGGGCGCATAGAGGTAGCGAGTCTCAGGGTCATCCGCCGGTGCGATCGGCAGCGCGGTCCATTTCACGTCGTGGACCTTGTGATGGACCAGACCCCCGGCATCGATCCGGGTAAAGGTCAGTGGCTGATCCGGGGCGAAGCGTCCGACGGGAACCTCCACGCTGGCACCCTCGGGAACCTGCATCCGGAGAAGGAACTCAAGTTGCCAGCGCACCTCGTCCAGGATGTCGTCAACGCCGTTTCCGGCTTCGGGGATGTCTGTCGTCCCATCCGGGTAGGCGGTGACGATGTTCCGGGTCCTGGCCCGCTCGTACGCGTTCAATAGAGTCCAGACCGAGATGCCGCCGTTGACGACATACTTCCCATGGTCGCCGGCGTCGTACCATCCACCCGACACATCCAGCGTGTGGTCGCAACCTGGCCAGACGTTGCCGCTGAGGTCAGGGCCTGAGAAACATGTCGCGCTGTCCGGCGTGTGGCCCGCAGGTCGCGCCAGTTCGGCGTGATCCACATGCTCCGCCAGGATCGGGATGCCGCTACGGTTCTGGTAGAAGTAGGCGAAGGCGTCTCGGTTTAGTTGTTGAAAGGGCCGATCCGATACGGCGAATGGTCGGCTTGTGCGCTCCCCGACCTGGAGACGATACCCGTCACCCTGAGTTCGCAGAGTTCCAAAGTCCAGATCGTGGACGCTGACGCCAGCAGTCGCGTCCCAGCCGCGAGGTCGGGATTGGCCCTGCGCGACCGTGTCTCCATTCGCGTCGATAACCCGCCAGGCCTGGGGCTGCTGACCGGTCTCGACAACCGTAGCCCGCTTGGGGCCCAGGGTCTCGAAGCCGACCTGATTCATCTGGATCGCGCTCATCCCGGCATCCTGGGCGGACGCGGTGCTGGCCAAGGCCATGCCGGCTGCGGTCGTGACGAGGATTTGGCGAAGGTTCATCTGTGAGTGTCCCCGAAGCGAGCGGCAGACCAGGTATCGAGCGCCCTGCGTCGCGGCGTCTTCGATCTGCTTTGCCCGATCGTCGTCAAACTCTGCCTGTGCAATGTCACCCGCCGCGCAGGTCAGGTCGGCACGACAAGTGTGTCGCGGGTTCTGTCTGTCCAACGACAGATCGCCTCCGGTCGGCGATTGTCATTGGACCGGGCACGCGGCACCCGCCCTTGTTTCGGTCAACCTGATGTCAGCAACAGAGACGTCGAGCTGACCGCTAGTTTCCAGGTGAAATATCGTGGGCGTCGCCGCCAGATTCTGCCCGGAGAAGCAGGACAGGGGAACGGCCACGGTCGCATAGTTGCCGGGCGCGAGGCCTCTCAGTGCTCCGGCGATCGGGACGGATGCGCTGCCGACGCCCAGGCTGACATCGCCTGTCGGGGAAGCGTTGACGCGTATGCTGAGAGAAAGCAGCATGGCCCCATTGGCCTCGCGCGCGATGTCCGACGGTGCGTCGGCTCCCATCTCGGCCCATGCCCTGGACCTGCCGTTCCAGGTCAGGCGAATGGCACCGTCGTCCTGGGGTTCTGCCGTCAATCCCGCCGAACCATACAGGGTCGTCCTGGTCCCGACGTAATCCATGTGGGGCGCATTGCTGTCACCAAGCCAGAACTTGTAGCCGTTCCATGCTTGGCCGCTGGTGAAATAGACGTTCCGCTCGCCATAGCGGGTCGTATCGGCGACCTCCGGCAGGGCGGGCGTTACGGTCGGGGCCGCGTAGGAAAGGCCAAAGCCATAGGCGAACTGAGGGTCGTAATCCGCATCACCGACGTTCAACGGGGTCTGGTCAGGACGCCGGGGCCAGGAGAAGCTGAGCCGCCCCTGGAAATCATGTTGCGGCGTGCCATCCGGGCGCGCCAGCAGCACGTCGGCAATCCCGGCACCCTCCGAACCTGGCAACCAGGCCGCCACGAAGGCGTCGGCGGCATTGATCTGGGGGTTCACGTACAGCGGGCGCCCGGACATCATGACTGCGACAACCGGAATCCCCTGCGCCTTGAGCCTGCGGATCAGTTCCAGGCTTTCGACATTGTCGTGATGCAGGGCCACGTCGCTCTGGTCGCCCATGAACTCGGCATAAGGGGCTTCACCGAACACCACGATGGCGACATCCGGCTTCTGGGGTGAGGTGCCATCCGGGCTGAAAAGCGCCTGCCCGCCGGATGCCTCTATCTGTGCCTTCAGGCCTTCATAAATAGAGGTTGCCCCCGGAAAATCGTTGGGCCCGTTGTCAGCGCCCTGCCAGCTCAGGGTCCACCCGCCGGCTTGCATGGCGATGCTGTCGGCACCGCGACCAGCGACCAGTACCGTCGCGTTCGAGCGGATCGGCAGCACACCGTTGTTCTTCAGCAAGACCAGGGATTTCCGAACCGCTTCCCGGGCAACGGCGCGATGTGCCGGTGTGCCGATCGGTTGCAGGCTGGTCGCGCGATTGGCGGGCGATACCGCGTCAAACACGCCCATCCGGAACTTGACCCGAAGTATCCGGCGGACGGCATCATCCAGCCGGCTCATCGGGATTTCGCCCGAGGTCACCTGGGCCACCAGATTGCCGTGCAGCGCTTTCCAGTCCTGTGGCTGGTTGAAGATATCCAGCCCGGCGTTGAACGCGATGGGGCAATTCGAATTCGTGCAGCCGGGTATCTGGCCGTGTGCCAGCCAGTCGCCCATGATGAAGCCGTCAAAGCCCATCCGGCCCTTGAGGACGTCGGTCAGCAAGCCCTCGTTGGCGTGCATCCTGACCCCATGCCAGGAGTTGAACGAGGCCATGACAGACTGGGTGCCTGTATTGATGGCATCGACGTAGGGCGCGCCGTGCAGACGGGCGAGGTCTGCTTCGGAAACGGTTGAGTTCCCCTGGTCCCGGCCGCCATCGGTCGATCCGTCGCCAAGGAAGTGCTTGGCCGTGGCAATCACGTGATTGGGTCCCAGGAAGTCATCTCCCGTCCCCTGTATGCCCGCCACCATGGCGGCTGCGTACTCGGAGACGATTTGCGGGTCTTCCGAATAGCTCTCGTAGGTTCTCCCCCAGCGATCATCACGGGCGACAGCGATGGTGGGGGCAAAGGTCCAGTCCATGCCGGTTGACCGCATTTCGGCCGCCGTCACCTCCCCGATCCGGCGCAACAGGTCCGGGTCATTCGCAGCACCCAGTCCGATGTTGTGCGGAAACAGGGTGGCACCATAGACGTTGTTGTGGCCGTGCACGGCGTCGGACGCCCAGATCAGGGGTATGGTGACATTCTGGCCGGGTACGACGGACGCCTGGTAATAGGGCTCGATCAGGTCAAGCCAATCCTGGACGGTGGAATGCTTGTTGCCTCCCGGTACTGCGCCGCCGCCGTTTTCGATCGAGCCGATGTGATACTGGGTCACTTCCGCCGGCGTGATTGTCTTCCATTCCGGCTGGACAACCTGACCAACCTTTTGCTCGATGCTCATCTGCGCGAGCATTTCCGTGATCCTGGCTTCCGCCGCCAAATCGAGGCCGATCGGCGAATTCGCTGCAGGCCAAATCTCCGGATGAACCGTGGCTCCGGCCTGGTCAGGCTCGGCTCCGGCATCGGTTGCCGTGAACGAGGCCGCAACCCCCAGCGACAAGGTGAACATCCAGAGGCTCGATCTGGCGAACTTCCTAGCCATGGCCTACCGCTCCAAGCAAAAACGATCCCGAAATGGTAACGTTCCCATTTTAAGATACCTATACAGTTTAGAGATTTGCAAGCGCCCGTTTCACCGAAAACTCGGCCAGCCGTCGATTCAATTGACAACGTTTCCATTCTTATGGATAGACCCTTCGCGGAAGCGACAAGGGCAGGAAACCGTCGGATGCATCTACGGGTCGAGCTTGGGGAAGTTGAAGCGCGCCTGGCGCTCGACGCCTGCATTGCGGAACTGAAGGCCCGCGATAAGGTCGGCAGCGTCGCCGTTGCCGACAGCCATGGCGAATTGATCGGCCTGCTGCGGATGAACGGTGCCGGGCTGGCGACCGGAACGATCGCCGCCAACAAGGTGTTTACGTCCTCCCGCCTGTGTCAGCCCAGTGGTGACCTTGGCAAGGCTGCGGCCGAGGGCGGCTGGGATGTCCACTACCACGGTGATGCACGATATCTGGGATGGGAGGGCGGGGCGCCGGTGTTCCATGATGGCGTCTGCGTAGGCTCGGTTGCCGTCAGCGGATTGAGTGGTGCCGAAGACTATGAAATCGCCCTGATCGGCGTCACCGCCATTCTCGCATCCCTCGACTGATCCTCCATGGCATTCCCCATCCCCTATACCGCATCGCCTTCCCGCTATGATGCCATGCCCTACCGGCGCTGCGGCCGCAGCGGCTTGAAGTTGCCGGCCATTTCGCTGGGGCTCTGGCAGAATTTCGGCGGCGACGATGTCTTCGAAACCGGCCGCTCAATCCTGCGCCATGCGTTCGACAACGGCATCACCCATTTCGATCTCGCCAACAATTATGGCCCTCCCTTCGGTTCGGCGGAGGAAAATTTCGGTCGCGTAATGGCGACAGACTTCAAGAGTCACCGGGACGAACTGGTGATATCGACGAAGGCTGGTTGGGACATGTGGCCAGGCCCCTACGGAGATGTCGGAGGATCGCGCAAATATCTGATCGCCTCATGCGACCAGAGCCTCAAGCGCATGGGTCTGGACTATGTCGACATCTTCTATTCCCACCGGGTCGATGCGGAAACGCCGCTTGAGGAAACGATGGGCGCGCTGGCGTCCCTGCATCACCAGGGCAAGGCGCTCTATGTCGGCATTTCGTCCTATTCACCCGAACTGACGGCCGAGGCAGCGAGGATCCTGCATTCCCATCAGGTCCCTTTGCTGATCCATCAGCCTTCCTATTCCCTGCTCAATCGCTGGATCGAGGACAGCTTGCTGGAAACGCTGGGGGATCTGGGCGTGGGCTGCATCGCCTTTTCCCCCCTCGCGCAGGGTTTGCTGTCGAGGAAATATCTTGATGGCGTGCCTTCAGGTGCGCGGGCTTCCAGGGAGGGTTCCTTCAGCCCGGACCTTGTCACACCCGACAACATCGCCCGCATCCGCGCCTTGAATGCCATTGCCGAGGCCAGGGGGCAGACCCTTGCCCAGATGGCCATTGCCTGGGTGCTGCGTGATCCGCGGGTGACTTCGGCCCTTGTCGGTGCACGAACGGTCGAGCAGCTTGCCGACACCCTGAAGGCCCTCGACAACCTGGCCTTTGCTCCAGACGAGTTGACCGAAATCGACACCCACGCCTGCGACGGCGGCCTCAACATCTGGCGCGTATCCTCCGATCTTTAGGGTCGGCCGGGAGCCTGTCGGAAAGGCAGCTCAAGCATGCGCGTCAATCTTGTCATGAGCCGGTTTCGGGCAAGCCTGACATTGCTGATGTGTCTGTGCTCCGGGCCGGCTTTCGCTCAGGAGCCTTTTGTCCATCCCGGGGCCCTGCACACGGCGCAGAGCCTGGACTTCGTGAAGGCCCGGATATCCGCGGGAAGATCTCCCTGGAGCGCCGCATTTCGCGAGGTCGAGCGGGCTGCGCTCCCGGCACCGGAACCTGTCGAATACATCAATTCGCTGGACATGATTGATGTACGGGCATCCGAGCGGAGCGCCATAAATGCCTATGCGAACGCGCTGGCCTGGCGCTTGACCGGCCAGGAGACTTACGGTCGTCAGGCCATTCAGAATCTCAACGGCTGGGCGGACTTCAAAGGCTTCACCGGCGGTACGGATCAGGACAGGCTGCATGCCGGCTGGGTTGGCTGCCTGTTAGGCGAGGCCGCGGAAATCATGCGCGGTCATCCGGAATGGAGCCCGCAGCAGATTGCGGCGCTTCAGACCATGTTCCGGACCGCGTTCTATCCTCAGCTCGAAGTCGCCAGCCGATGGAACGGCAATGTCGATCTGACCCAGATCGAAGCCTTGATGACCATTGCCGTTTTCAATGATGATCACCCGGCCTTTCGGCTTGCGCTGCAAAGGCTGGAATCGAGAAGCGCGGCCTATTTCCATCTCGGCTCGGATAGCTCCGCTCGCACGGCAGAAGGCGACGCCTTCTGGTTCCATCCATCCCTATGGGTGGACGGACTTACCCAGGAAACCTGCCGCGACAACGGCCACCATGCCCAGTTCGGTTTGGCATCAGCCCTGCACGCAGCCGAGATAGCCTGGAACCAGGGTGTCGACGTCTATGCCGGCCAGGCCGGGCGATACACCGCTGCGATGGAATTGCTCGCCCGCCAGCTTCTCACCGGTGACATGCAGGGAGTTTGCGCCAATCCCGTCGCGACGCGCGTCATCCTCGAGACCTTCGAGATTGGCTTCAATCACTACCACAATCGCATCGGCCTGCCGCTTCCCCATACCCAGCGGCTGATTGCCGAGCGGGTGCGGACGCAAGGGGTCTCCATCTGGAACATCTTCCACGAAACGCTGACCCACGCTGAGCTGTCCCGGCCGGCCGGGCCATAACCAGGCCGACAATCGCAGGCTCGTTTCCCGCGTCAGCCGATCGGCCGGGTGGAACTGCGAATGACCAGCCGGTGCGGCAGGATCTCATCCCTGACAGCATTGCCTTCCGGCGAGTCGATTGCACGCAGCAGCCGCAAGGCAGCGCTGACGCCGATTTCACGCGCCGGCTGGAGTACGGTCGACAAGGGGGGATTGGCGATGGCCGCGTAGCGGGTATCGTCAAAGCCCATGATTGAAAGATCGTCGGGCACCTTGAGGCCGCGCCTGGCTGCATAACTCAGGACGCCCAGCGCCATGTCATCATTGGCGCAGAATACGGCCGTCGGCATCTGCGGCCTGGACAGCATCTCCATGGCGGCATTGACCCCGCCGTTGGAGGTCAGATCGGAATGGATGATGCCGGCTTCATCAACCGGAAGGCCGGCCAGGCGCATCGCCTCCAGAAAGCCAAGTTCCCGATCGCTGGTAACGTAGGAGTTTCTGGGGCCGGAGACGAACAGGATGGTCTTGTGTCCCGTTTGGATGAGGTAGTCCGTGGCGTCAAACGCGGCCTGGTAGTTGTCAATGTGCACGCTTGGAAACTGGTTGAGATCGTCACTTATCGGTTCAAGCCCGATCACGATCGGAAGCGGCTTGGACTTGTTGATCTCGATCAGCTTCTTGCTGAATGGGAGCGTTGAACACAGCAGGATCACGCCTTCCACCTGCTTGGCGACCAGCATGTCGATAAAGGAGTTGCCTTCCGCGACACCGGGTCGCGATTCCGTCAGCACAATGGAATAGCGGGCGTCAAGAACGGACCGAATTCCTTCAAGTATCTCAGCAAACAGCCAGCTGCCAATTTCATGTACCACAACGAGGACGATGTTGGTTTTGCCGCGGCGAAAGTTCTGCGCCAGCATGTTCGGGCTGAAGTTTATTTCTTCAATTACCCGACGAACCCGGGCGAGTGTCTTCTTGCCCACCTTCTCGGGCGCATTCAGGCATCTTGAGACTGTAGTTGTCGAAACCCCGGCAAGTTTGGCAACTTCCACGATTGTAGGGTTCGTCAAAAGATCATCCTGGATGCGGAATTCTATCGTGTCCGACAGAGAACAGAGTGGCCCCTGCTTGAACCCCTGTCCGCGCGAGGCTGTCAGTCTAAAGTGCCGCTGGTCCAACGGCAACTTGTCTCCACCCGTCGCGGTGCAAGGAATGTCTGCTCGAGCGGGGCAATTCGCCGACCGGGCAGACTCCTGTCGGTCCACGTTGCGGAGTTCCTCCTCAGGGCCGATTACGTGATTGCGAGGCCCCGATCACTCCACTAGTCATGGGCGACTATTCTGGAAGACGCCAAATGGCCGGAGCGACCATCTACGACGTTGCCGCCCGGGCAGGCGTGTCGATCAAGACCGTGTCCCGAGTGGTCAACCGGGAAGCCAATGTCAGCAAGGCGATGCGCGACAAGGTCGAGGAGGCTGTCCTCGCGCTCGGTTACCGGCGCAGTCTCTCGGCGAGGACCCTGGCGGGATCGAACTCAAGCATTATCGCAGCCCTCGTGGATGCCGCCTTGACGATCGAGCACTGGAAGAGCGGTCGCGGCAACGACTATCTGAGCCGCCTCGAACTGGGCGCCCTGATGGAATGCCGGCGCGCTGAATATCATCTCATGGTCGAGCTCGTTGATCATGGCTCGGCGACCCTTGAACGGGATATGCTGGCCCTGTTGGGCTCGATCCGCCCCGCGGGTGTCCTGTTGACGCCGCCAAATTCGGATCACCCGCTTGTGCTCGACATTCTCGATCGTGCAGGCGTTGCATACGCCCGGATAAGCCCGGAGAAGGATCCCGGGCGCGGCGTTTCAGTCCGGATGAACGAGCGACAGGCCGCCTTCGACATGACGCGGCATCTGATTGATCTTGGGCACCGCCGGATCGCGCACGTGTCCGGGCCGGCCGCCTACGCCGCCAGCAGCCTGCGGCGGGAGGGCTATGAGCAGGCTTTGGCCGAAGCCGGCCTCGCCCGCGAGCCATCCCTCGTGGTCGAGGGGGACTTCACCTTCGCTTCGGGGATCGCCAGCGTCGGCAAGCTTCTGGAGGGCGAGCTGCCGACCGCCATTTTCGCGGCCAACGACGACATGGCGCTTGGCGTGCTCCAGGGGGCTGCCGCTGCGGGTCTTTCCGTGCCGCAGGACCTTTCCATCGCGGGCTTCGACGACACGCCGAGCGCCCTTTTCAGTACGCCGCCGCTGACAACCATTCGCCAACCTGTGGCGGAAATGGCCGCGGAAGCTACCCGCCGTCTGGTGGCCTCAACCGACCGTCCCGAGTGCGACGACGAGACCGTCATCACCGTTCCCTACGAACTGGTGCTTCGAGGTTCGACCGCCGTCTGCCGGTAGCGGGTTGACAGCGCTGTCATTAAAATCAGAATGGATCCCGAGGAGCGGCGATCAGCTGGTTCGATACGGAATCGATGTGCCAAGCCTGTTTCAGGCCGCGCGGAGTTTGGGTTTCGAGCGGACGATTTCCAGGTTCAAAGCCATCTCCCCCTAGAAAACCTTGCCGCGACGGGGAGCCGTCGCGGCTCCTTTTCGACCCGAGGACCTTTCATGCGCAGCGCCGTTTCCGCTCTGGTTCTCCTGATCGCTCTGGCCCATCCGGCAGTGGCCCAGGTCGCGTCCGCCTCATCCACGGATCTCACCGGGTCTGCGTCGGCCAACCCTTTGCTGTGGCCGCGCTCATCGTCGCCGTCCGCCCTGACGGACCCGCGTACGGAAGTGTTTGTGGAAGACCTGCTCGCGCGGATGACCGTCGAGGAGAAGGTCGGCCAGATGATCCAGGCCGATATCGGGTCCATCACTCCAGACGATCTACGGAGCTATCCGCTGGGATCCATTCTCGCCGGGGGCAATTCGTCGCCCGGCGGGAACGAACGGGCCACGGCGCAGGCATGGGTCGATCTCGCCCGGGCCTTCCGTAGCGCCAATGCAGCGCGAGAGGGGACAACCGTTCCCCTGATTTTCGGTATCGACGCCGTTCACGGCCACAACAATGTGGTCGGGGCGACCGTGTTTCCCCACAACATCGGCCTGGGTGCTGCCCGGGATCCTGACCTGGTCCGCCGGATCGGAGAAGCGACCGCCATGGAGGTTGCGGTGACGGGGGCCGACTGGACCTTCGGCCCGACCCTGGCGGTTCCGCGAGATGACCGCTGGGGCCGCGCCTATGAGGGCTACGGCGAGGACCCTGAAATCGCGCAGGCCTACGCCGGACCCATGACCCTGGGACTGCAGGGCGAATTGGCGGCGGACCGTCCCATTGCCGCCGGCCACATCGCGGGCTCGGCCAAGCATTTTCTTGCGGATGGCGGGACCGCCAACGGCAAGGACCAGGGCGACTTCATCGGCTCCGAGCGCGAACTGATTGATGTCCACCTGAGCGGCTACCCGCAAGCGATCGAAGCCGGCGTGCTGTCGATCATGGTCAGCTTCTCAAGCTGGAACGGGGTCAAGCACACGGGCAATGCAAGCATCCTCCGCGACGTGCTTTACGGCCCGCTCGGTTTCACCGGTTTCACCGTGTCGGACTGGAACGCCCACGGCCAGATTCCAGGCTGCGCAAACGAGAGCTGCCCCGCGGCGATCAATGCCGGGGTGGACATGTTGATGGCGCCGGACAGCTGGCGGCCGCTTTACGCGAACACACTGGCCCAGGTCCGGTCCGGCGAAATCCCGATGGCGCGCGTGGACGAAGCCGTACGCCGCATCCTGCGCGCCAAGGTCAAGGCGGGCTTGTTCCGTCCCGAGCGTCCCGTTGAAGGCCGGCTGGAGGTCCTCGGATCGCCTGAGCATCGGGCCCTGGCGCGCGAAGCCGTCCGCAAATCCCTTGTGCTGCTCAAGAACGACGGCGTGCTGCCGATCAGGGCCGGCGCGAATGTGCTCGTGGTCGGGGCGGCGGCTGACGACATCGGCCAGGCGTCGGGCGGATGGACCCTGACCTGGCAGGGTACAGGCAACACCAACGCTGATTTTCCCAACGGCCAGTCAATCTGGAGCGGCGTCGAAGCAGCCGTTCGGGCCGAGGGCGGGACGGCGACACTGAGCCCGGACGGCGACTATGAAACCCGTCCGGACGTGGCGATCGTCGTGTTCGGAGAGACGCCCTATGCCGAGTTCCAAGGCGACTTGAGCCACGTTGATTTTCAACCGGAACAGCCATTGGCCATGCTGCAACGCTTGCAGGCGAGGGGTATTCCGACGGTCTCCGTCTTTCTTTCCGGCCGCCCCCTGTGGGTCAGCCCGGAGATCAATGCATCCAATGCCTTCGTAGCCGCCTGGCTTCCGGGGGCCGAGGGAGGGGGCGTCGCCGACGTTCTTGTCGGCGGTGCAGATGGCCGCCCGAGGCATGACTTCAGCGGGCGTCTGGGGTTCTCCTGGCCCAGGGACGCGACCGGAGCCCCGCTCAACCGCGGCGACGCCGGCTACAATCCCCTGTTCGCCTACGGCTATGGGCTCAGCTACGCCCGGCCCGGTTCTGTCGGCCCTGTCCCGGAAGAGAGCGGGATCACGGCAAGTGTCTCCAGTGTCGCCGACTATCTGGTCGACGGGCGGATCGTGGAGCCCTGGTCGATCGCCCTGCAGGACGAAGGCGGGCAGACGCGCGTCGGTACAGAGGCCGCCGTCGCCAGCCCTCGTGGTCTGGTCACCATGTCGGTGGTGGACGATCTGGCCCAGGAAAGCGGCCGTCGCTTCCACTTCGCCGGTGGCGAACAGCAACACGCCATCATCTGGGGACGCGCCGTCGATCTCAGCCGACAGGCCAATGGCGAGATGGCGCTCAGCTTCCGCTACCGGGTCGACGCCGCGCCGACGGATCGGGTCACACTCGCCGTCGGAGCCGAGGCCCCGGCCAGCCAGCACGGCCTCGACCTGACCCCCATCCTGGCCGGTGCCGCGAACGGACAATGGCAAACGGTAAAGGTCAGGCTGTCCTGCTTCCGGGACGCCGGTGCCGATCTGACGTCCCTGGAGCGGCCGTTCCAGCTCTCGACCAGCGGTCGCATGACCCTTTCGGTGTCCGAAATCCGCCTCGCCTCAAATGAAGGCGACGCCATCTGTCCTTCAGAGTGAGGCGGGACAGTACTGTTTGAGGAAGGCTTCGTGTGCCGGTATGGCACCGGCCGTCCGGGCGATCACGTCCCGTATGCCGGCCAGACGGTTGCGCAGCATGTCGGCGGGCAGGGCGTCGGCCATGGGGTCCCAGGAGCGGGGCTGAATGTTCTGGCCCAGCAGCACGGCCAGCCAGCTGTCGGCGGCGAAAAGCTCGTCGTCCAGACGGAAGACCCGCCCGGTCGCGCGGAACAGGTCCATGCGTGACTGCAGGCTGTCGGGAACGGCCATCGCCCCGACGTAGCGCCAGAAGTCGGTGTCGTCGCGGCGGGTGGCCTTGTAGTGGAGGATGATGAAATCCCGCACCTGCTCGAACTGCAGTTGCATCATCCGGTTGTACTCGGCGGCCAGCAGCGGCTCGAAATCCCGGTCTGGAAAGAGAGCCAGAAGCCGCGAGATGCCGGCCTGGATGAGGTGGATGCTGGTCGACTCGAGCGGCTCGAGGAAGCCCGACGAAAGGCCGAGCGCCACGACATTGCCGATCCACTGGCACCGTCGGCGGCCCGCGACAAACCGGAGCGCCCGCGGCTCCGCCAGGGCTTCGCCTTCCAGGCCGTTAAGCAGGGTTTGAAGCGCCGCCTCTTCTGAGGTGAAGGCGGAAGCGTGGACATAGCCGTTTCCCGTCCTGTGCTGGAGCGGGATCCGCCAGGTCCAGCCGGCGTCCCGACCGGTGGATCGGGTATAGGGGGTCAGGGGGCCGACATTGCGGGTCGGAACCGCCAGCGCGCGGTCACAAGGCAGCCAATGGCTCCAGTCCTCATAGCCGGCCTGCATCGCGCCCTCGATCAGCAGGCCCCGGAAGCCGGAGCAGTCGATGAACAGGTCGGCCTCCAGGCGTCGGCCATCATCCGTGACGACGGCCGCGACGTGGCCCGTTCCGCTGTCCCGGACTACATCCGCAATTCGCCCCTCGTGACGGGTGACGCCCCGACTTTCCGAGACTTCCCGGAGGAAGCGTGCGTAGAGGCCGGCGTCGAAATGATAGGCGTATTTCAGACTGGACAGCACGGTCCGCGGGTCTGGCGACGGCAGGCACATGCGATTGCCGAGGGCGGCGACGGTCGAGAGATTGTAGTCACGCAGGGGTGTGGCGAACCCCTCCGCATTCGCCCGCAGCCAGACCTGGGCGAACGGCACGGACTCAATGTCCATTCCGATGGGCCCGAACGGATGCACATAGCGATCCCCCAGGGCACCCCAGTCGACGAATTCGATGCCCAGTTTGAACGACGCCTGAGTGCGCCGCATGAACTCGGCCTCGTCTATGCCTGCCAGGGCGTTGAACGCCAGAATGGGCGGGATCGTCGCTTCGCCCACCCCGACCGTTCCGATCTCGTCCGACTCGATGAGGGCGACTTCCGTCGCCCCGTTGCCGGAGATTCGGGCCAGGGCTACTGCAGCCATCCATCCGGCTGTGCCGCCGCCGACGACAAGGATACGGCGGATGGGGCGTCGACGGGGCGAAGAAGGTGAGGATTCGGGCGTCATATCGGTCCAAACATAGCGCGCATCGGAGTGCGTTGATCTTCTACAATCTGCATGATAGCGTCCCGAAATGACAGCGCTGTCAGCTGTCCACAAAAAGATCACTCCGAGGGGGAGGAAATCGTGTCTAATACCCGAACGGGCGCAGGCGCCCTTGCATGCGGACGTCTGTCTTTGCTTCTTTGCGGCGCGTCCAGCCTGGCGGTTGGCGCTCTGCTGCTGGCGACGCCAGCGCTGGCCCAGGATGCGCAGGATCCTGACGCGGTCGAGATCGACGAGGTCGTCGTTACCGGCATTCGCTCCAGCATCCGCAGCGCCCAATCCATCAAGGAAAACTCGGACGTCTTCGTCGACGCCATCAGCGCCGAGGACATCGGCGCGCTGCCGGATCGCTCGGTGACCGAAGCGCTGCAACGGGTGCCGGGTGTCTCGATCAGCCGGTTCGCCGGTGCCAATGACCCGGACCACTTCTCGGTCGAAGGTTCGGGCGTGGTCGTCCGTGGCCTCAATTTTGTCCGCTCGGAACTGAACGGTCGGGATACCTTCTCGGCCAACAACGGGCGAGACCTGTCATTCGCGGATGTTCCTCCGGAACTCCTCGGCAGCGTCGAGGTGTTCAAGAACGTGTCCGCCGACATGATCGAAGGCGGTATCGCCGGCACGGTCAATCTGAACACCCGCCGGCCCTTTGACAGCGCCGGCCGGCAGCTGGCCCTCTCCGTCGAAGGCAACTATGGCGATCTCGAACAGGCCCTGACCCCGACGGTTTCGGGCCTCGTCAGCAATCGATGGGACACGGAAGCGGGTCAGTTCGGCGTGCTTTTGAGCGGGGTATACTCCCAGCTCCAGTCCCGGTCCGACGGACTTCAGTCGCTCAACTACCGGCTCGACACCTCGAGCGGCAGTGACCGCTGGACCCCGTCCGGCCTGGCGTTCCGCACCCAGTCCTTCGATCGTGAGCGTACGGGCCTGGCGGCTGCCGGTCAGTGGCGCTCCAACGACCGGACGATGGAGGCGACACTCCAGTTCCTGCGATCCGAATCGACCCAGGCGTGGACCGAGAATGCGATCGAGACGATTGTCGACGACACCGGCAATCGGGTCCCGCTTCCCGGAACGACGTGGGAGTACGACGACGACGGCATTTTCACGGGCGGCATAATCACGTCGAACGCCGGCTGGCGCTCTGCGGACCCGTCAGTGCCGCTGAACGGGATCCAGCACAGCTTCATCAAGCGTGGCGTCGATCAGCGCTATGTCACCAGCGACCTCGGCTTCAACCTCAAATGGGCCCCGACCGATCGCCTGCGCCTGAATTTCGACGCGCAGTATGTGGACTCCACGGTCGAAAACACGGACTTCCAGATCGCCAACTCCTTCTTCGCCGTCGATGAAATCGACCTCACCGGCGATACCCCCACTCTGGGCCTCCGGCCGCCCAATCCGACAGGGGCCGGCGACATCAACACCTTCCTGGGTGACCCCGCCAACTACTACTGGCGGAACGCGATGGATCACAAGGAAGACAGCGAAGGCGAAGAGTATGCCTTCCGCGCCGATGCGGAATACGACATCGATACGGGCTGGCTGGACTCTGTGAAGGTTGGCGCGCGTTTCGCCGAGCGTGATCAGACTACCCGCAACTCCCTTTACAACTGGGGCGTCCTTTCCGAGGTCTGGAACGGGTCGACCGGCCCGGTCTGGCTTGATCGGGGCAGTGTGACGACGCCCCGGCGGACGGGTGGGTTCTCCAGCGCGGGACTGTTCAACTTCTCGCCCATGGGCGTGCCGATCTCCGCTTATGGATACGCCGGCAATCCCGCAGCCGACTACGACACCGCGGTAGCCTTCGCGCGATCCATCAACCAGATCTGGGGCGGCGGCGGTTGGGTGCCCCTCAACATGCGCTCCAACGTCATCCCCGGCACGGACTACACGGCTGGCGAGATCAACGAGACGAACGAGGAAACCCGGGCTGCATACGCCCTGATGAAGTTCAGCAATCACGCAGACCCGGTCTGGGGTGAAAGCGTCTCGATCAGCGGCAACGTCGGCATCCGCTACGTCGAAACGACGATCACGGCCGCCGGCGCGCTCAGCTTCCCGACCCAGGCCCAGGTCTTCACGGGCAACTGTGGCCTGCCGCCTGCGCCGGGCGCCCCCACACCGGCCTTCTGTCTGCTGACGCCGGCAGAGCGGGCCAGGGCCCTGTCGTTCGCAACCGGCACATCGGTCCCGAACAACGCCGAGCACACCTATGACAACTGGCTGCCCAGCGTGAACATCAAGGTCGGCCTTACCCCCGAGTTCCTGCTGCGCTTCGGCTATACAGAGGCGATCCGCCGCTCCGATCTCGGCCTGACCCGAAACCAGCTGCAGATCACGCCCCGCGTGGTCAACAACCAGTTCCTCGGCTTCGAGGCACAGGCCGGCAATACCTTCCTGGAGCCGATCCGCTCACAGCAGATCGACGTTTCAGCCGAGTGGTATTTCGCCCCGACAGGCTCCCTGACGCTGGCGCTGTTCCATAAGACGCTCGAAGGCGTGATCACCAACGGCTTCTATGAGCGGCCCCTCACCAACGGGGGCACGAGCTACGACGTCTACGTGCGGGGCCCGACGAACTCGCCGGACGATGGCGAGATCCAGGGCTTTGAGGTGGCCTACCAGCAGTTCTACGACTTCCTGCCCGGCTGGTGGTCTGGTCTCGGCATCCAGGCCAACTACACCTACATCGACAGCTCCGGCGTGCCCCAGGAAAACCTGTCGGCCGACAAGGCTAACCCCGGCGGCTCCGAACCGGTCATCGACACCAGTCTTCTGCCGCTGGAATCGCTGTCCGAGCACAACTTCAACCTCGCCGCGATCTATGAGAACGACACGATTTCGGCCCGTCTGGCGTACAGCTGGCGGTCTGAATACCTCCTGACCACGCGAGATGAGATCGTCCCGTTCGCTCCGATCTATTCGGACGACACAGGACAACTGGACGCTTCGTTCTTCTATACGGTCAACCCGATGTTCAAGGTCGGCGTCCAGGGGGTGAACCTGCTGGATGAGACGACGAAGACCTTCCAGGTTCTGAACGACGACCTGCTTCTGGCACCGCGTTCCTGGTTCAAGAATGACCGCCGGTTCTCGTTCGTGGTCAGGGCCACGTTCTAGAAACACAACCAGGGTGGCTCGCCGGCCTTGAGGCCTGCGAGCCACCTTGCGTCAACGCCGCGTCAACGCTCCGATCAGGAATGCTCGGAGCGTTTTCGCCTTTCCGGCATCCAGCGGTCCCAGGATTCCCTGGGCGTGCTCAGGAAGATGCGCAGGCGGGACCGCATCTGTCCCGAATATGAAATGCTCAAACATCTCCCGCCACGCCGCACGGGCCGGAGCGGGCAGCGAGCGGATGGCAAGCACGGCGTGGACCAGGGCCTCAAAGCCCGAACCGGCCAAGGGCTCCAGGTCCCACCAGTAGTTCACAAGCACGTTCAAACGTCCTGATGACCGGACATTGTGCCACCAGAGCGGGGGTATGTAGATCGCGTCGCCGGGTTCCAGCTCGGCGGTGAAGGCGGCTGCGGTTGCATCCGCGAACCGCGGGAAGGCCCTGTCGTCCACGGCCCCCAGCCGGACCATGCTGACCGGCTGGCCCGCCAGGGTGTGTTCCAGCGGGCCGGGATAGAGATTGCCGGTCTGGTCGGGTGGAAACAGGGTGAACACGCGCCGACCCGCGACCACGCAGGCCAGGTTCTCCGAGGCGTCGAAATGGGTCTGGACCTCGACGGCGTTGCCCAGCCAAAGCCTCGGCACGGCCGATTCCGGTACGCCGGGCGGCGGGTTCAGTTGCGAAAACCGGGGCAAGCCGACCGGCAAGGAGGAGGCCCCCATATACAGGGCCGGGGCATCCGTTTCCGGGGCCGTCAGCAGATCCGCGATCATTGCTGAAACCGTCGTCGGTTCGCGCGTGAAGTTGTGCCCCCGCATGTCAGGACCGTAGAAAAAATGCCCGCCGGCGGAGGCTGGCGCGCGCATGCGCGTACCGGCGGCACCTGAATCCAGGTCCGCGAGATAGGCTCCGATCTGCCGGTCGCCGTCGAGGGCGGCCCGGACGGCCGGCCAGTGCGTCACACGCCCGCGCAGCACGACCGGCTGACCGCAAGCCCGCGCATTTGCCAGTGCGACATCGCCGCCCAACGGATTTTCCTCGATCATGCGATGTTCCTTGACAGCGCTGTCTTTCAGCGGCGCACTATGCCCGGGACACCCTGATTTATACAGGGCAGGGGAGTGGAAGCGGGGTCATGGCCGGTCCGAATTTGCATGGCGACCCAATGGCATGGACAGTGCCTGTCGGGATGCCCAGGGATGATGTGCCAGAACCGTCGGCCGGTGCGGTGAGCGGAGGGTTCATCGCCCTCTATACCCTTGCCCAGATCGGCGCCTTCATCGCCTTCATCCCGATGTTCAACCTGCTCCTGCCGTTGAAGGCCGAGGCGGTTGACCTGTCCGGCAAGGCCATCCTCCTCAGTCAGGTCACCGTTCTTGGGGCGGTGGTCGCCGGGCTGGCCAATCTGGGTGCGGGCGTTCTCAGCGACGCCACCCGGGGTCCATGGGGACGGCGGCGCCCGTGGATCGCCGGCGGAGCCGTCGCCGTCGCCGTCGCGTATGGTTTCATCTATCTCGCTGATAGCCTCTGGAGTCTGCTCGCCGCGATCGTGGCGTTCCAGGTTGCACTCAACCTGATGTTTGGCCCGCTGAACGCTGTCCTCGCCGACCGCGTACCGGACCGGCAGAAGGGCACGGTCTCCGCGCTGCTGGGGCTCGCGCTGCCGACGGCGGGCCTGTTCTCGGCCCTGGTCCTGGCCATGGCGCTCGACGGCCTCGCGGAGCGCTTCCTGCTCACCGCCCTCGCCGTTCCGGCGCTGGTATTACCCTTCGCCCTGCTCGTGCCGGATCATAGCGAGCCCGGCCCCCGGCAGGAGGGGGGGAGGATCAGCCTGCGGGTCCTCGCCGACCAGGATTTCCGCCTGGCCTTCCTCTCCCGGCTGCTCGTTCAGGTCAGCATCTCCCTCAATGTCCTCTATCTCCTGTTTTATCTGCAGGATGTCGCGAACCTGCCGCACGCCTCGTTGACCGCACCGGAGTCGGCGTTCGGCTGGCTGCTGGCCGCCGGAACGATCGGAGGGCTGGTCGTCGGCTTCGGCGGCGGCCTCCTGTCCGATCGCACGCGACGTCGCCGGGTGCTGGTCATGAGCGGCGGCCTGCTGATGGCGCTCGGCGCCGGCTTGATGGTGGCGCAGCCCGGCTGGCCGGGGCCTCTGATCGCGCAAATCCTGTTCGGTATCGGCCTGGGCCTCTATTCGACCGTCGACATCGCCCTCGTCGCCGAGGTGCTGCCGGAGCGGGCCAGCGCCGGTCGCGATCTGGGCGTCATGAACCTGGCCATCACCGTGCCGCAGGTCGCCGCGCCGCTGATCGGCCTGGGTGTGCTCGTCGCATTCGACGGCGAACTCCGCTGGGTCTTCGCCATTTCAACGGTCTTCGCGCTCATGGGCGCCGTGGTGATCATGGGCATTCGGAGGGTGAAATGACCGATCGCGGTATCCGGCGCGTTGTCATCGTGGGAGGCGGAACGGCGGGGTGGATGACCGCGGCCGCCCTGGCGCGTCTGGTCAAGACACCCCGCATCTCCGTGCAACTGATCGAGTCGGCGGAAATCGGGACGGTTGGCGTCGGGGAATCGACGCTGCCTCACATCAGGGCATTCAACGAGCGTCTCGGGATCGACGAAGCCGAGTTCATGAAGGCCACGCGGGCCACATTCAAACTGGGAATCCAGTTCGAGGATTGGGGTCGCATCGGGGACCGATATATCCACCCGTTCGGTGACTACGGTATGCCGGGAGGCGAGGCGCCGTTTCACCATTACTGGCTGAAGGCGAGCGCTGAGGCCGATGTCGGTCCCCTCGACGACTATTCCCTGCCGGTCGTCGCCGCGCGCCAGGGCCGGTTCGCCCCGCCGTCCGACGACGCCCGCTCCCTTATGTCGACCTATGGCTATGCCTATCAGCTCGATGCGTCGCTCTACGCCCGCTTCCTCCGCAAGGTCTCCGAGGCCGGCGGGGTCGAGCGCCTTGAGGGGCGGATCGTCGGAACACGACGCGACGGAGAATCGGGCCTGCTCACCGGTGTGGAGATGGAGGGCGGAGCCATCATCGAGGGCGATCTCTTCATCGACTGCTCGGGCTTCCGCGGGCTTCTGATCGAACAGGCGCTGGAGGCCGGTTTCCATGACTGGTCCCACTGGCTGCCTTGTGACCGGGCCGTCGCCATGCCGTGCGCCACCGATCAGGCCACCGTGCCCTATACGCGCGCGACGGCGCTGGAAGCCGGCTGGCAGTTCCGCATTCCGCTGCAGCATCGGGTCGGGAACGGCTATGTCTACTGCAGCGCCTTCCTCGACCAGGACGCCGCGACCGACCGCCTGCACGGCCTGCTGGAAGGCGCGGCGCTGAACGCCCCCAACCACCTGCGTTTCACTGCCGGACAGCGCCGGCGGACCTGGTCCGGCAATTGTGTCGCCATAGGTCTCTCAGGCGGGTTTATCGAGCCGCTTGAGTCGACCAGCATCTACCTGATCCAGCAGGGCATCACCCAGCTGATCGCCCTTTGGCCCGACCGCGACTTCGCGCCGAAGGCCGTCAACGAGTACAATCGCTGGATGGATCTGGAGTTCGAGCGGATCCGCGACTTCATCATCCTGCACTACTGCGCCACCAAACGGGACGACTCCGAACTGTGGAACCACGTCCGCACCATGCCTCTGCCTGACAGCCTGTCGGCCAAGCTGGAGCTCTGGCGCGAAGGCGGGGTGGTCCAGGAATACCGGGATGGCCTGTTCCTCCACCCCAGCTGGGTGGCGGTCTATCTCGGACAAGGGGTTCGCCCCGCGCGCTGGCACCCGCTGGCGGATCGGCGTGAGACCGCCCAGTTGATCCCGGCCCTGGCCCGTCTGCGCCAGACCGTGGCCGCCGCCGCCGCCCGCCTGCCGAGCCAGGACGCCTATATCGCTGGTCATTGCGACTACAGAACAGCGGAGGCCGCATGAGCCCGCCACCTTCCGGCCACCCCGCCCGTATTCGCAGCGTCTGTATCGTCGGCGGCGGCACCGCGGGCTGGATGACGGCCTCTGCGCTCGCCAAGGTGCTGGGGCCCCACTACGCCCAGATCACCCTCGTGGAGTCCGACGAGATCGGCATTGTCGGCGTCGGTGAGGCCACCATCCCCCAGATCCGGCTTTTCAACCAGATGCTTGGCCTGGACGACAGCGACTTCGTGCGCCGCACCAATGGAAGCTTCAAACTGGGGATCGAGTTCGTCGACTGGGGCAAGCCCGGCGACCGCTACATCCATCCCTTTGGCCGCTACGGCATCGATATGGCGGGCGTGTCCTTCCACGCCTTCTATCTGAAGGGCCGGATGCTGGGCGAGACCCATGATCTGGAGCGCTATTCGCTTGAAGCCTCCGCTGCGCGAGCCAACCGCTTCATGCGATCGATCGACGCCGGCAAGTCGCCCCTGTCCAACATCGCCCACGCCTATCATTTCGATGCGGGCCTCTATGCACGCTACCTGCGTGAATATGCCGAGGCCCGGGGTGTGCGGCGGGTGGAGGGTCGTATCGTCGATGTCGCCCTCAGGGCCGGGGACGGCTTTGTCGAGAGCGTGGCGCTGCAGGACGGATCACATATCGAGGCAGACCTCTTCATCGACTGCTCGGGCTTCCGTGGACTGCTGATCGAACAGGCCCTCCAGACCGGCTACGAAGACTGGTCACGCTGGCTGCCGTGCGATCGGGCCTTGGCCGTACCCTGTGAAAGTGCGGGGACCTTGACCCCCTACACCCGCTCCACCGCGCGGGAGGCAGGATGGCAATGGCGCATCCCCCTGCAGCACAGGATCGGCAACGGCTACGTCTACTGCAGCGGTCATCTGTCGGACGACGCGGCGGCGGAGACCCTGCTGGCCAATCTGGATGGCCGGCCGCTGGCCGACCCGAGACCGATCCGGTTCACAACGGGTCGCCGCAAGGCCTTCTGGAACCGCAACGTCGTCGCCCTCGGCCTGGCGTCGGGCTTCATGGAGCCGCTGGAATCGACCAGCATCCACATGATCCAGAGCGGCATCGCCCACCTTCTGGCGATGTTCCCTGACCGGAATTTCGATCCCGTCGAGACGGCTCGCTACAACCGTGTGATCGGCGAGGAGTACATCCGCATCCGCGACTTCCTGGTGCTGCACTACAACGCCAACCAGCGGCCCGGCACCTTCTGGGCGCAAATGCGCGAGATGGAGATCCCCGACGGTCTGCGGGAGAAATACGAGCTCTATCGCGCCCGGGGACGGATCTTCCGTGAGAACGATGAACTGTTCAGCGAGACCAGCTGGTTTGCGGTTCTGGCCGGCCAGAACCTCTGGCCGGCGGCCTACGATCCTGTGGCCGATGTGCTGGATGATGCGGAGACGCTGAAGCGACTGGCCGCCGCCCGCTCAGTCTATGAGGCCTGCCTGGCCCAAATGCCGGACCATGCGGATTTCATCGCCCGAAACTGCGCCATGGCGGCTGCCGCCTAGGGGTTCATTTCGCGCAGCATCTGACGCACGACGACTCCTGACGGGGTCAGCATATCGTCCGTCCAGGGGCCGGTGCCCGGCGCGCCCGGCAACAGGGCGGCTGCGGTTTCGTCCTTGTCCATGATCGACCAGTTCAGATGACTCAGTTGGTGGGTTTCCATGAACTCCCACCACAGGCGGGTCTCCACCTCGTCGAGTATGCCGTCTCCGCTCGCCTCGCTGGTCCCCCATTCCGTGACAAACAGTGCTGCCCCGAGCTCCATGGCTCTCAGGGCCTTGTCGCGGAGTTCCTGCCGGTGCGTCCCTGCGTAGAAGTGCAGCGTGTAGGCGATGTTGGTGAAAGGCAGCGGGTCCGCGGCGGCGATGTCGACATCCTGTGACCAGGTCGGCGTCCCGGCAACAATCAGGTTGTCAGGGTCGATGGCGCGGATCGCCGGGACGACCACCATGTGGAAAGGCCTGACGACCTCCGCCCAGCCGTGGGTTCTGAGCGGCTCGTTGTAGACTTCGTAGATCAGATTGGGGTGCTCGCCGTATTTGGCGGCAATTCGCTCAAAGAATGCCGCAGCGGCCGCTGGATGCGGCTCGTGAGCGTGCCAGTCGACGATCACATAGAGGCCTTCCGCAATCGCGGCCTCGATCACCGCCTCAGCCTTGGCCATTTCGACCTCCGGATTGGCGAGGTATCCGTCGAAGTCGACAGCGATCGCAGCCCGCACGACGGTCACGTTCCAGTCGGATTTCAGATGCCGGACCGCGGCGGCGTTGTAGTAGTGCCCGCCCCATTGGCTCCAGAACAGGGACATGCCGCGAAGGACCACCGGCGACCCGCTCTGGTCGACCAGCCGGCCGGACTCCACACGCAGCGCGCCATGACGCTCCACCGGCGTCTCGGACGAGGCGGACCCGGCGAACAGCATCGCAGAAACACCGACGGCCAGCATGATAACAATTCTGGGGAAGATCATATCACACCTCGGGTTGACAGCGCTGTCAGTCGAGTGGACGTTCCCACCACAGCGATCGAAGTCCAGTCACTTCGAGTTACAAGGACAATAGGGGTCCGCAGGGGCCGGGGGAAAGCACAATGCCAGAATCAACAGCGGGAGAGGCCTCGCCGGGGGGCGGCGCGGACCGCGTCAATCTTCGGTTCATAGTCCTGATCGTCGCCGTGGCTACGCTCGGCGGCTTCATGTTCGGCTATGACTCCGGAGTCATCAACGGCACCCAGGACGGGCTGGAAGCCGCGTTCGATCTGTCTGCGCTCGGTACGGGGATGAACGTCGCCGCCATTCTGCTGGGCTGCGCCGTCGGTGCCTTCATTGCGGGGCGGCTGGCCGACCTGGTCGGCCGTCGCAGGGTGATGTTGCTGGCGGCCGTGGCCTTCCTGATCAGCGCACTTTGGGCCGGCGCGGCTGACACCTCCATCCACTTCATCCTGGCCCGCTTCGTAGGCGGGCTCGGCGTCGGTGCCGCCAGCATCCTGGCCCCGGCCTACATTTCCGAGGTCACGCCTGCCTCCATCCGCGGTCGCCTTTCCAGCATCCAGCAGATCATGATCATCTTCGGTCTGACCGGGGCCTTCGTCGCCAACTACGCCCTGGCGGCGACGGCCGGCGGGTCGACAGCCGCGTTCTGGTTGGGCTTCCCCGCCTGGCGCTGGATGTTCTGGATGCAGGTCATCCCGGCCGGCGTCTACCTCATCGCCTTGCTCTTCATCCCGGAAAGCCCGCGCTACCTGATCGCCAAGGGGCGCGATGCCGAGGCGGACGCTGTCCTTTCGAAACTGTTCGGGCCCGGTGCGGGCGGCCGCAAGGCGGCGGAAATTCGCGCCTCCCTGGCGACCGATCATCGCCCGCGCTTCTCGGACCTGCTGGATCCCGCGACGCGCAGGATTCACCCGATCGTCTGGGCCGGTCTGGTGCTGGCCGTGTTCCAGCAACTGGTCGGCATCAACATCGTCTTCTACTACGGCGCAGTGCTCTGGCAGTCGGTCGGCTTCTCCGAAAGCGACGCCCTGCAGATCAACATCCTGTCCGGTGTGCTCTCGATCGTGGCCTGCCTGTGCGCCATTGCGGCGATCGACAGGATCGGGCGCAAACCCCTGCTGCTGGTCGGATCGGCCGGGATGGCGGTCACCCTCGGCGTGATGGTCTGGTGTTTTTCACAGGGCGGGCTGGTGGACGGTGCCCTGCGGCTGGATGACCGCACTGGCCTGATCGCTCTGGTCGCGGCCAACGCCTATGTCGTGCTGTTCAACTTCAGTTGGGGTCCGGTGATGTGGGTGATGCTGGGCGAGATGTTCCCCAACCATATGCGGGGATCGGCCCTCGCTGTGGCCGGCTTCGCCCAATGGATCGCAAATTTCGGCATTTCCGTCAGCTTTCCAACCATGGCGGCTTCGCTCGGTCTGACAATCACCTACGGCTTCTATGCCGTCAGCGCCGCAATCTCGTTCTTCCTCGTCTCCGCACTGGTCAGGGAAACCCGGGGCAGGGAACTCGAAGAGATGACCGGCTAGGCTGCTGCGGATCCTTGTAGCCATGCGGAAAGATGGATCGGGCGGGGCGGAATGAACCACATAACGAGCACGGTGGAGCTCTTTCTCATCGCCATGCTGATCGTCTTCAGTGTGCCCTATCTGATCTGGCGCGGGCTTCGGACGGAGTATTACGCTCCGCTGGTTGTCGTGCAGATAATTTGCGGGATCCTGCTGGGGCCGGGCGTGCTCGGCGCGATTTTTCCAGATGCACACGCGGCTGTTTTCAATCCCCAGGTGATCGGGGCGCTGAACGGTGTCGCCTGGTGGGCGGTGATGATCTTCGTCTTCATCGCCGGACTGGAGCTGGACCTCAGTCAGGCCTGGAAATACCGGATCGAGACAGGGGTGACGGCCGGACTGTCCCTTGTGGTGCCCTTGGCTTTCGGTGCGGTCGCAGCCATCGGTCTGCTCCGGTTCCCGGGCTGGGCCGGCCCGGGCGGGCAGGAATGGCAGGTGGTGCTCGGCATCGGCATGGCCTGTGCCGTTACCGCCCTGCCGATCCTCATGCTGTTCATGGAGAAGCTGGAGATCCTGAGACAGCCGCTGGGTCAGCGGATATTGCGCTACGCCAGCCTGGACGACATCGCGATCTGGGGGGTCCTGGCCCTCATCCTGCTGGACTGGGATCGTCTCGGTCGTCAGGCGATTTTCGTCGTTGGCTTCACCGTCGCTGCTATCGCGATCCGGGCGCTGATGAAGCGAATTCCCGAGCCGGACCGCTGGTATGTCAGCCTCATCTGGCTGGCGGCATGCGGCTTCGCAGGCGATTGGTCCGGCCTGCATTTCATGGTCGGTGCCTTTCTGGCAGGCGTGATTCTGGACCAGTCCTGGTTCAACCGCGCGAAAATGGATCAGTTTCGGGATCATATCCTTCTGGCCATCATGCCGGTCTTCTTCCTGAGCACAGGACTGAGGACCCAGTGGGACCTGGGAGGAGCCGCGGTATTCCTTGCAGCCGGGGTTCTCCTGTTCGCCTCCGTGGCCGGCAAGCTGGCAGGCGTTCACCTGGCCGGCCGCATCCTCAAATGGCGCAAGGGCGAGGCATCGCTGATTGGCTGGCTACTTCAGACCAAGGCCCTGATCATGATCATCTTCGCCAACATCCTTCTGGACAGGCAGATCATCACCAATGACGCCTTCACCGCCCTGCTGCTGATGGCTGTCGGGTCGACGATGCTCACCATTCCGATGGTGACGCAGCTGTTGAAGCCGGGGCAAAAACCGCCAGTCTGACCGGGGCGTTCCGTCCCCGGACCGCAGCACCCGTTGCGGTCCGGGTTCGCATTCAGTGCGGTGCCGGAGCGTTGGCGTCGACGCTGTTCGACGCCGTCGTCCGCGCACATACCACCGCAAAGACGGTCAGCAGGGCATAGCCCGCCAGCGGTACATAGAAGACGGGGTTCATGGTCGGCGATCCATCGGCGACCATGCCACCAATCCAGGGCAGTACCGCGCCACCCACGATCGCCGTGCAGAGGAGTCCAGAGGTAGCCGACGGAGCCGCCGAAGACCGCTCCAGCGTCAGGGTGAAGATGGTGGGGAACATGATCGAGTTGAACAGGCCGATGGCGATGGCCGCATAACCCGCGGTCACGCCGGACGTCTGGGTTACGGCAAAGCAGAGACCACCGGCCATGACGGTGCATATCGCCAGAAGAACACCGGGCTTGACGCGGGTCAGCAGGGCACTGCCGATCAGCCGCCCCACCATGGCTCCGCCCCAGTAAAAGCTGACCATTTTTCCGGCCTGCTCGAGCGGAACGTCGAGAATATTGGGACTGTTGAGGAAGTTGGTCAGCAGGGCGCCGATCGTCACTTCAGATCCGACATAGAGGAAGATGGCGGCCGCACCGAACAGGGCCCATTTCGAGCTGAAGGCCTTGAGCGGCGAGGATATTTCGACCTTCGATCCGGCCGCGGCGGCGTCGATCTTCCTGCGCGCCGTGAAGATGAAAACGGCGATGAGCGCGAAGAAGCCGCCCATGGCGAGGAAGGCGAAGTCGATGCTGCGGAGGGATTCCGCACGGGTGACCTCAGTGACCACGGCACCGGCCGCAAACACGCCGCCGGTGAGCAGCACGGACGACCCGAGGAACGGTCCGAGTGTGGTGCCGAGCGAGTTGAAGAACTGGGAGAAGTTAAGCCGGGCGTGCGACCCCGTCGCAGTCCCCAGGCCCGCGACCAGGGGGTTGGCGGCCACCTGCAGCAGGGTGACGCCAGAGGCGATGACGAACAACGCCAGCAACACGCCCGGATACCAGTCGAGGATGGTGGCCACCGGAACGATCAGGCAACCGGCCACGATGGTCGCCAATGCGGCGATGACCGCACGGCTGTAGCCGAGCCTTGACAGCACTCCTGCAGCCGGCACCGAGACAATCGCATAGGCAATGAACCAGGCAGAGGCGGCCAGGGTCGTCTCGGTATAGGTCAGCTCGAAGACCCGCTGGGTCGCGGCCATGAGGGGGTCGATGAGGGAAGTCGCAAAGCCCCAGGCGAAAAACAGGGTAGTGACATAGGCGAAGGCCGTGCCGGTTCCCTGGGCGACCCGTGCAGACTGCGGAGCGGATTCGGTCATTGTCTTCCCTCAAGGAACTGGAGCACCCGCAGGTGGGTCCGTCGAACATCGCGCTGGTATGACAGCGCTGTCATTCTTGGCCGACGTGATCTCGAATTGCAACAATCAGTCTGGGTTGCCGCGGATGGCGTCCGTCATCAGACGCGCGCTCACTAGTCCCGGGCCGATGCTCGCCGGGAAGATGTGTTGCAGGCAAGACCCCGCGATCAGGGATGGGCTGTCCATCTCCGGGTTCGGCAAAATCGCGGTAATGTCGGGGTTGTTTCCTGGGTTACAGG
>VYMF01000066.1_pt1 | contig 34127 bp, 14 predicted proteins | sample 5115271 | NCBI WGS metagenome assembly VYMF01 (sample SAMN12291778, study PRJNA351875) | freshwater metagenome | isolation source: freshwater lake | place: USA: Michigan, Wintergreen Lake | collected 2013-08-08
ATCCAATAAACGCTTGGGGAGAGAATACCTCTACTTTTTCAGAAGCAATTCTGTCTAAGCAAGTAATCTCTGTGAACCAAGAATCCCCGTCTCTTTAGAGCGGGGAGTGTCAACTGATCTTACCTTGAGATTCACATTGAAAACCTTCATCGTGCCAAGCTTCTAAATCAACGGAATTTAAGGGAATGACTTGCCAACAGGGGGGATAGATTAATTGTCCCACAAAAGCCCAAATTATACTTCTAGTCACATCTAACCCAGTTTTTAGCTTTGATTCGTGATTACCGGGGATACCAATTTCTCGGACTGCATCGATTTCTACTGCTATACCATGGGATTGCAAGTGAATTTCTGCTAACCATTTAGCCCGGGGTAAATGAGTGGGAGAGGTGACAACTTTTACTTTATGTACTCCCCATTGTTTTAAAATTGGCACGGCAAAGAAAAAATTGCCGAAGGTAGAATCGGCACACTTTTCTAACCAGACGTTAGTTTTTGGCGCTTTTGCTCGTTCAAATAGTAATAAAATACAGGGGTCTTTCGAGCCTTCGGAAATCAAAATCGGTATATTGGGGTATTGCTGGGCTAGATTGGCTACATAAATTTCCCGACGAATGCTGCCCCCCAAAACTAAGATGGCATCAATGGGTTTTTGTTGATTAATTGGCCAGCGGATGGCTAAATTAATCGCTAAATTAAGGATAATAAACCCAAAAACCAGAATCGGAGTTATTTTTAACCATCTTTGCCAATTTCGGTGTTTACGGGCAACATTTTTCGTTTTTTTCGCCATTGTTAGAGACGGTGTAACAATTGTACTTTGATAATTTTTTCTGCGGGGTTGAGTTTGACTAATTGTGAACCTGTCCCGTCTTTACCCGTAACTGTCACAGTCTCTACCTCTAAGGGTAGTTTTCGATTCTGATTGGTACTTAATAACACTATACTCCCCTCCCGGGCCGCTACCATGGCCGCTAAACTATCCTGTTTGTTGACGAATTGTAAAGCGGGTGAACCAAGATCGCCTAATTGTGATAGACGTAAATTCTCGATCGCCAGTCTTTTCCCGTAACCTAATCCCGAAATCAGCAGCAGATTTTCCCGATGAGGGAGAGAAACACAGCCGGCTAGATTTTCCCCGTAGCGCAATCGCAAAATTGCTAAACCCTGGGCAGATTTACCCATAATTGGCAATAATTCCTCGCGCACGGGATAACGCAACACCCGACCGCTACTGGTGGCGATCGCTAAGTCCAGGCCCTCGTGAGTAAAAATAGCACCATATAGGCGATCGTCTTCTTTCAATTTCATGAGGGACAAACCCCGACTACCAACCCCCTCTAATTCATCGATGGGAAGCCGCTTTATTCGCCCCTGTTGACTCAGTAAAAGCAATTCTTGATTTTTTTGAGGTTCCGTCAAGAAAAATTGATTTAACACGGCTTCTGAATCTTGTTGGGCGGTTTTGGTCAGCAGACGGTCGATTAACACCGGTTGATTGTCTTTTGGAGGAACTTCCCGGGTAGCAATCGGGTAAGCTTTAGCATTATCGAGGATAACTAGGAAATTTTCCCGTTTTTCGATCGCCTGTTGATAGATAATTAAACCTCGGTCCGGCGCTCGCTCTTCTGGTGTCGTCCAACTAATTTTATCTTCGGCATCAAGCAATAAAATCGCATTTTCTGGGGGTTCTTGGGGCGTAAATAGGCTTAAACTCGGTGCATTCTCACTCTCAGACTTTTTCTTAACTTTATTCTCCTGTTTTTTAACTTCTGCCTCGAAAGAGGGTGTGGGGTGTGGGGTGTGGGGTGTGGGGAAGGAAACCTCTTTCATCTGTGGGGGTGAAAAATTTTTCATCGGGACTGACTCCTGCTTTTTAACCACAGAATCCTGTTTCTTCCCTGCTGACTGCTCCTTTGTCCCCGCTCCCTTCTGACTGCTCCCTGCTCCCGACTTTCCAGTGCGAATTTTTGTCCGTCTGCTATCGGCGAATTTTTTCTTTAAAGAGCGCAATTCTTTTTTCAGAGACTTGAGAAACTCCTGACGGTTATGGAGGAGGGTTTCCAACTGTTGAATTTTTGTTTGTAATTCCGTCGCTTCCGTCTCTAATTTTTGTCTTTCCAAACCGGTTAGACGACGTAGGGGCATAGCCAAGATAGAATCAGCTTGAGCGTCACTAATGCCCAATTCTGCCTGAAAACGGTACTTAGCCGTCGTACCATCGGGGGCATTTTTGAGAATATCCACCACTCGATCGATATTCTGCAAAGCTAATAATAAACCCTCGACTAGGTGTAAGCGATCGCTGGCCTGTTGCAACTCATCGCCATACTGACGGGTGAGAGTTGTTTCTCGAAAGCGCAAGAATTCCTGTAAAACTTGTTTTAAAGATAACTGCCGGGGTTGATTATCGACCAAAGCGAGGATAATCGCCCCAAAATTAGTCTGTAGGGCCGTTTGTTGGTATAAAGCCGCCAAAACCTGCTGCGGTTGACTTTCCCGCTTTAATTCAATCACCACCCGAATGCCTTCGCGATTGCTTTCATCGCGGATATCGGCAATTCCCTCCAATTTCCCTAAATTAACTAATTCGGCGATTTTTTCAATCCATGCCGCCTTATTCACCTGAAAAGGCAACTCAGTAACCACAATTGCCGTCCTTTCCCTTCGGCGCTTGCCCTCAATGATAATTGTTTCAGTTTTCGCCACTCCGCGCACGGGAATAATCCCCCTACCGGTGCGATAAGCCTCCCGAATGCCGGTATCATCTAAAATCTCGCCTCCCGTGGGAAAATCGGGCCCGGGGATAATTTCTACTAACTTTTCCTCGCTTAAATCGGGATTATCAATCAAAGCGATTAAACCTTCCACCACTTCCCCTAAATTATGGGGAGGAATATTAGTCGCCATCCCCACCGCAATACCTGAACAACCATTAAGAATGAGTATCGGTAACTGAGCGGGTAAAACAACGGGTTCCTGTTGAGAATTATCAAAATTACTGTTGAAATTAACGATAGCTTCGCTAATTCCCCCCAAAACCGCTTGATCACCGATGCCGGCCAAACGGGTTTCTGTATAACGCATGGCTGCTGGGGGGTCGTTATCGATCGAACCAAAGTTACCATGGCCCGATAAAAGTGGGTAACGACTGGAAAAATCCTGTACCATACGAACCAGTGCCTCGTACACTGACTGATCGCCATGGGGATGATATTTACCCAAGACATCCCCCACCACCCGCGCACATTTGCGAAAAGGGCGATCGGGGGTTAAACCCAGTTCGTGCATAGCGTATAATATGCGACGATGTACTGGTTTTAAGCCATCCCGTACATCCGGCAACGCTCGCCCCACGATCACACTCATGGCATATTCTAGATAGGAGCGTTCCATCTCTTGGTGTAAAGCCGTGGGTATAATTTGACCACTAGCTAAGAAATCCAGTTGTTTGGCCATGAGTCTCTCGTTTTCAATCTGTCTAGCTGTGAATCATAAGGCATTTTGCCCGTTTTGACCTTGTTTATCCCTGAGCATCCCTATGACGACTGTTTTGATTGTAGAAGACGACCCGATTAATTTTCGCGTTTTTGCCAAAATTTTGACCAAACGAGGTGGTCTAGAGGTTAAAGGGACTGAAGACGTGGAGGAAGTGCTTCGTATTGCTCGGGACAAGGAAGCGGACGTGATCTTAATGGATGTCTCCCTCTCCCATAGTGTCTATGAAGGGAAAGCGGTAGATGGTATTAAAATCAGCCAAATTCTCAAAGCTAACCCCGAAACCGCCGATTTACCTGTTATTCTCGTCACCGCTCACGCTATGGAGGGCGATCGAGAGAATTTTCTCAAGCAGAGTCAGGCCGATGGTTATATTTCTAAACCCGTGGTTGATCACCAAGCTTTTGTTGATCAAATTTTGGCGATCGTTGATCGGGAGTCGGTGTAAGCTTTGAGTCTTCTTTTGTTAGTATATCAGTATTTATCTAGACCGGTGGCTTTGAGTTTACCCCCAACAGCTATCTCCCTAATCCTCCACTCTGCCATAGATGGCGTAGGCTCGATCGAGCGACCAGGCCCACATCTGATCCCCTAGGGAAAAATGCCACCATTCCCCCTTATGTTGACTAAATCCCGCCTCCTCCATCACTTTAGCCAATAAAACTCGTTTTTGATGATAACTCTGTTCTCGCGGGCTTTTTGCGGGGATATAATAATCGGGATGCGATCGCTCTCCGATCTCATCGATTTCTCCCCCCATGTCGATGGCTTGTCCCTTCTCGTCAACTAGGGTAATATCGATCGCCGCTCCGGTACTATGGGGAGGCGGGGTGGCGGCATTATCGCTGGGAACCGCCCAAATAGTGTAAACTTCTGTTAAAATCCCTTGACTTTCTGCCTCCGATAGTTTCTCTTTGGCTAATCCTCTTGTGTCTAGGAGAGTCTGAAAACTGTAATCGACCATAAATTGTTGCACTTCCAGCGGTCGATAGGCATCAAAAATCAAAATTTGCCAACCAGGTTGATAGACTTGCAGACGGTTTTGAGCCTCAATCAGAGCATTTAACACCCCTTGTCGCAAAAAATAGGGAGATTTACCCCGATAATTAGCCCCTAATTTCTCGTAAGCGTGGGGAGAAGGTATAACAAACTTATCTGCGGGTATAGGTACTAGGGGTTCCCCGCATTCACGAATAGGAATTTTTTGGTAGGGTTTCATCGCGTCGTCGGGAAACAGTAATTTTATTGATTGTCAACTCGATCGCCAGTTTACATAAACCCGTTATTCCTCCTCCTCATCGGTTGTAGGGAATTTCATGCTGGCCCAAGTTAACTGTTTTTGCGGGTCTTTTTCCGGTTCACTAAAACTCTCTTTTAGTTGTTCTTTCACCTGAGCAATATTGCCACTTTGAGCGGCATTCTTTAGATCATAGACATAACGGGCATTTTCGATCGCTTCCTCTTTACTACGAGAACTAGATTCAAAGCATTTTTCTAGATCTTTGTAAATACCCTTGCGAGAGATTTTGAGAAAATATTGACGTTCCGTATCGATCAGTTTAGCCAATAATTCTAGGTGCATGGAATCCTCGGCACAGATATCCGCGAGTATATCCCATTCTTCACTCCCCAAAAGATTATTATCCGCTCCCGGTCGCGGGTCTTGAAAAGTTTCTCCAGTCACTTGTTTATAAATCTTCGGTAATTGGTCATCAAATTCGTGCTTTTCTTCCCTCCAAATCCGGCGAATTTCGCTGAGTTCCTCCGTGGTAATTAGGGTAATATCTTTCATGTCCTCCGGTGCATTAGTACGCACGCTCTCCTGAGCCTCTAATACCCGTCTTAGCCAATATTCTCGCCATTGTTTAGTATAAGGGCCCGGTATGGGTTCGATCGATATTTCTCCATTTAAGTTTCTTTCAAATAATTGTACTTTCCCAACAAGACGACGAAAATCCCGTCTCTCTCTATCATCCAAAAGATCTAATTCATTTCTGAGTTCTACCAGTGGTTGCAACCATTCTTTTTCTTCGTCATTCTGAACCATCATACTCAGCGATGTATCTTTATCTACCAAAGTACACACCCAACAACCAAAACGGGAACTTCCACAGCTAGGGGTTGAGGTGTCCACCACTAAGGGACATTCATTATCCGCAGTCGCTCCTCGATACATTGCTAATAATTCTTTGTTATCTCCTCCCCAGGGATTTTCCCACTGCATTAAGTACATCCATACCTCATCAGTACGCCAATCTTCGATCGGACTATAAACAAGAGAATTTGGCATATTTGCATTAGGACTCAAACGCTCACGAAGTCTTTTAGCTTCTAATTTTTCCATCACCTTAGCACGACGAGAGCTTTCTGTTTTGCGGATTCCCAAAACTAATATTGTTTCCCCACAATTTCTGATGACTTCACGAATAAAGTTATTAGAAGCGTTAATTTTCAGTCTTCCAGTACACCAACGAAATTTCAAACGGGGAGCAGGATAACCCTTACCTATTAATCCACTCCAAAAGCGATCTTCCACAGCAGGATAGAGTAAATGTGATGTAAATGGCATTCTGTGAGCTTCTGAAGCTTTTTCCAGCTTTTCCATCGACTTTCTAACCCATGCAGAGACAATGGGATTTTCAACCATTGTGTCGGTGGTGATGACATGAATAGTTTTTTGTCGCTTCTCTAATGGTAAAGCAGCGATCGCATTCCAGATTAACTGTAAAACTGCTGAACTATCTTTTCCCCAAGAAACACCAATAATCCAAGGAATCTCATCTAAACAGTAGAGCTTTTGTACTTCTTGAGTCAGTAGTTTAACATCTTCTACGAACTCATCAATAGTACGATTCGGTAGTAGAGAGGTTTGGATTGCGGTCATTACACATATACTTTTAAAGTTCTCCTCTCTATACTGTATGTCTAATTAGTAAAACCTATCAATAGGCACAGGAAAAGAGAGATAAAGCAAAACTGCTCGATCTCTGTTTGTGATTTCAGAAGGGATGTAAGACCGAATTGCTGTAAATCTACTCGAAACTAGATTAAAACTATCCCAGTTTTCTCTTGTACAGCATCTCTGGCGATTTTAAACGCTTTATCGACTGCTGTTGTCTGTGTAACTATCTTTTTAGCACCAGCATCATCAATCACGATACTATTTAGCCATAAAGCTGAGTCACGGGTATAATCCAAACCTGCAAGTGCTTTAATTAGAGCTTCTCGCTGTAAATCAGTGAATTCTTGGCCAAAAAAGATTAAATGTCCAATGCGACTAAGTACCTGAAACCCAACCGTATTAAAATCCACGCGCTGTTGTCTGAGATCGTATAAGTTGAGATTGACCGTTTGAGATGCAGGTTGTAGCAAAAGTCGCCAAGTATCGTTATTTTTGGCAAATTCCGTGTAAAAAATCGTCAATCTCTCTAACATTAGCAAAAATTCACTCTTACTTTGACGAGAATGAGATTCTATAACTGGTTTTCGAGATGAACCAAAGAGAAATTCAGCGACACCGATTCTTAACTGACTCATAGTAAACATATATTTGGTGTCTTTTCCGATAGTACGAGAGATTTTATCAATCCGTCCATTGAAAATGACTAAATCTTTAGTAATTGTCCGAGTCAACTTAGCAAGAGGATCGGTAACGTCGAAAGCAGCCAATAAAGCAGGAGGAATGGGTTTATTTTTGGCACAATCGGCAAAATCTTGATGAATTTGATCCATATCTGCTTCTTGAACTACCAGCACAGTTACGCTGTCGTTACGCAAGTCAGGTTTTTCAGGTAAAACTTTTTCGATCGCTTTTAACCGATGTTGACCATCAGTAACATAAAGTTCTACATCTATTGGCATAACAGCATAACCGAATTTGACCGGACCTGCACCATAGGTAAAAACTTTGATCGGTGTATTCGAGTTAAAGATGAATGGGGGCAAAATATACTGATCTGTTTCTAGCAAATACTTTGCAATCTCGTTAACGTGCTGGGGAATAAGTGGTCTGTTCATGACTTCATCCGCATTAGACTTATTCTTTTTAGCTTCAGCACTCTGTAATTTTGCCAATTCAATCAGCAGACTACAAGGTAGAGAAAAAACTAGATGAGTTCTTCCCCCCTGTTCGTAAACATGACAAATAAAAACTCTCGCTCCCGATGTGGCCGAATCAGCGAAAGCTAAAGTCTGCGCTTCATCTTGTCTTTGACAGTGTACGAGGTCAGCACTGGAACGGTAGCCGTCGTCATTGACAGCCGATGTGATCTGAGTCATAATTAACCTTGAAAAAATGTCCAAAAACAATTAAGTACATACAAACGTCCGAGAAGTCCTACTGCAATAGGTACTTATCGGAATTTTTGTTTATGTACTGAATCTAGTTTAAAGAAAGCTTTTAGGCTTGTCAATAGCCCATATAAAATTAATATCCCGTTTTTACAGTCAAGATATGGACTGATTTTTGTTTTTGCAGTCGAAAAGTGGATTAATAAGTAAAATTCAGTAGGGTATAGGTACGATACCCAAAACAGCGATCGCATACTATAGAACTTGTGTACTATGATCAACCCTTAATGCAACTTTAAAAACCCACTTCCCACTCCCCCCTAGACCTTTTAAACAGGATTTAGCATCACTTTCCCGGGTTGAGGGTCGAAATCCCGTTAGGGATTAAAGAGTAACTCCACCGTCCACGGGTAAAACCACACCTGTCATATAGGGGTTGATAATCAAACTCAATACTGCTAGGGCGACTTCTTCGGGTTGCCCTAAATGTTCGACAGGTAGAGCAGAAACCGCCCATTTGCTCAGGTCGGAGCGTTCCGAATCACTTTGACTGCTCCAGATACTTGTATCTTCTATTAATCCGGGGGCAACAACGTTAACGCGAACAGGAGCGAGTTCTAGGGCGAGGGCGCGTCCAAATACTGCTACGGCACTATTAGCGGCGGCTATGACAGAAATTCCGCCCATTTTGGAATATTTGAAGATAGTGACGCTTGATGTCAGGGTAATAGAACCGTCCTTGGCCAAAGTTTTCAGGGAGCCACGCACTGCTAAAAAGGTGGCCCAGAATTTATCCATACCTCCCTGGGCCGTTTCTGTGGTCATTTCAGTTAATAAGGCTCGCGGCATATTTCTGTCTCCCAGAGAGGTTACTACTAAATGGTCAAAGTTGCCAATTTCTGCAAAAAAGGCATTAACAGAATCTTCTTCTAAAAAATTAACAGTTTTGGCTTCAATCTCCCCGGAAATTAGGGCAACAGCCGCAGCTAATTTCTCTTGAGAAGCATGGGAAAGCACCACTTTTGCCCCCAGGGAGAGCAATTTTTCGGCAATCGCTAGGTCAATCCCGGAGCTTGCACCAATAATAACGACTTTTTTACCCGATAAGGAATCAAACATTTTTTTGTCTCCAAAAATTTCAGAAAAACTTACAGCTATTACAGCATATTGACTGGCTTTTGGGCAGCAACTAACCAATAAGTTATGGACGAGGAACTTAGCAAATTATCCAGAGCCTTAATGTTTAAATTATAGGTTTCTTCGTCTAATTTTCCTGATTGCAATTCCTCTGTTAACCAAGATTTAAGATGGCGAAAATGTCTGAACCAGCACTCCTCCGTCACCTCGACAAATTGAACATCTTTAAACCCTGCCTGTTGATAAAGATTTTGATACTCTGCAATATCTTTGACCCTGTTTGCTTGGGGAACTGTCCAATCCCCTAAAAGTTCTGTTGTGGCAAAACTCAGATCTGAGAGAATTAAGGTTCCCCCCGGCTTTAATACTCGCCAAGCTTCTTGTAGGAATTGCTGTCTAGTATTAAAATAAAAAGCCGCTTCTACACAAATAATTTGCTCAAAAGAATCATCGGCAAAATCCATCTCTACTGCGTCCATTAACAGAAATTTACCTTCGGGAAAATTCAAGAGACTTCTGGCAATTTGTGTGGGAGAAATGTTAATCCCCACAATTGCTGTCAATGGATAATATTTGAGAAGATAATGGGTAGTTGCTCCTAAACCACAGCCAATGTCAAGAATTGTTCCCTGTTTGTTGGGAATAAATTCTAAAAGTTTCTCCATCAGAGTGGAGGATGCTTCCTGTTGATCTTGGGTATGGGAGAGCCAATAACCGACATTAAAAAACTCTCTTTCACCATAAAACTCTCGAATCGAAGGACTACAAATTAAATCATCGAATCTAGCAATCCATTCATTTTTATCCATTTTTAAACTCACTTAACTCTTTCGGCAAAAAACTACATTAGTTTAACACGATTTGGCTTAGTAGAGCGGGAAGTGGGAAGTGAGAAGTGGGTTATAGCAATGCTTGCCAAACTCCTGTTAAGGCACTAGATATTGACCGCGTGGCTGAGGCGATAGAAAAAAAGGAGCCACAGCTTTTTGCTTAGATACCGATAAATTTCCCTTAGAGGTTCAACTAACAGCCCAATTTAATGGTAAAAAAAGTTTTTATCAATTAACCTATAACCATCAATCTATATTATCATATCTGGTGAGGGACAGAAGTTATCGCTTTTGAATTAGGAATGGGGAGCGGGGGACAGGGAAGAAAATCGTCGCACCTCATGACTCTGAATACCGCTATAAGTGTCACCCATGAAAGTGCGGGTAAGGTGAGTATTTGACTTGAGTAAGACGGCAATATATGTTACTATCACAGGGTAATCGCAGCTATCTTGAAAAAGCTGCCACTCAAAACTAGGAATGACCATGAATTATCCTAATAGCGAACAAAGTAAAGCAATCCCCTTCTTTGCTCGTTTTTTATCGGCGGACCAAGACGAGGCTCCGACCCCCGATTCCCCCCCCGATTCTGAACCCGCTCCCGTTTGGACTTGGAAATGGCCTTCTGACTGGGAAGATAGTTAATTAATTTCAAGATTGCTTTCAGTAATTCAGACAGAAATAAACCACCGCCATAAGTCAAGCAGGAGTAAGATTTATGGCGGTTTTTTGTTGTATTTAGGGTTTGCTAAACAAGTCAATTGGCTGGTGGAGACAGCCGGGTAGAGGAGGGAGAAAGTGCTTAGTTAAGTTAAAACTACTCTTCAGCAATTTCGACTTCTTTGGGAGCAACGGGTTCTTCGGCAGTAATTTCGACTTCAATAGCCTTTTTCAGGTTAAGTTTTAGAACTTGAGAAATTGGTAAACCTTCCACCTCATTGATGAGATATTCTTGAGTTTCTGTTTCACGACGTTTGAGATAGACCGTTTTAAGCAGTGCCTCAATGCCATAACCTGTCACAATGTCGCCAATAATGGTAGAGATGCCTAAGACCCCAAGTCCACCAATTAGTCCCAGCGGACCGCCTAACCCTAAAAGTGCGTAAATCGCAGGATAGGCAGTAGTGCTGGATGCGGCAATAGCAATAATGAAAATAATGCCGGGGAGTCCCAGAGAAGCAAGTTTTTGAACAACTTCATCTAGAGAAATTCCCCAGGAGACAAGTTTTTTGTTGATTTCTGTGGGATTAATTCCCAGAAAATCATTGGGAATGGCCGTTTCAGTAGTTTCCGTCATTGATGAGACTCCTAAAATCACTAAGTTGGATTGGTTGGTCGGGATTTCAGTCATATAAAATCCATGGTAAGGCAAAAGAATACAAATCGGCTGTCTAGCAATCAGATGCCTTGCAGCATTCTACATTAGTCTTACCGTTCACACAACTTGTAGAAAATCGTCAGTTCTTAGATTAAATCCTGTTTAAAAGATAGAGGAGATTGGGGAGAAACAATTGATAAGTAGTCTTGCAAAATAAATTTCCTAGTGAAGATAGGCACTCATGCAAGAGGCAAAAGGCAAAAGCTTTATCGAAATGTGTAACTAATTTTGCTTAGGTACTTAACTGGGTTTTTCAAGTTGGATTGGGAGTTAATCATAGTCTTAAAAACGGGTTTGGTATCACATCTCAAGGCAAACTTTTAACTCTTCGGCTAAAATCTGGACATGGGGTTCCACCATAATCGAGACATGATTTCCTAGGACGAAATGAATCTCAACTGGCTCTGTAGAAAATTCACTCCAGCCTAAAGAGGAATCCTCGCAATCTCCAGCTATTAAATCTTTATTTGGATCATCAGATAATTCCTCACTGGCCCGTATAATCGTAATTTTACCAGGATAAATCTGTTTAGGGAGATAATCAATCAGACATAAACAGCTAGTTTTATAGGCTTGGACAATTTTTTCAAGCTGCCTAGTTTCCGCATTGGGAGGAAGCATATTAGCCAGTTTAAAAAAGTTTAAGGCGTATTTTAATTGTTCCTCCACTGTTAAGAGTTGAAGAGTTTCATAGGAAATATCGATGGTTTTATCTAAATAAACTTCGATACCTTTGCTGACTTCAGCTAACCATCGCGCATGATCCCAATTAATATAATCAAGCAAAATTTGTTTGTCTTTATAAGTGGGTGCTGAAGAATCAATGATTGCTAGTAATGCCACTTGTTGACCCTGATTAACCAACTGTTGAGCGATTTCAAAAGCCACATTACCACCGTAGGAATGTCCTCCCAAAAAGTAGGGTCCTTGGGGTTGTAAATCTTGCATGGCTTTAAGATAAATACTGGCTATATCCTCAATACGAGTGATTTCTCCAAACTGTTGATAGAGATCATTTTCAAAACTATAGAAAGGTTGATCTTTTCCTAAATAACGTCCTAAATGGTAAAAATAAAATGGTCGTCCCCCGGCGCCTGGAACACAGAAGAAAGGTGGCTTTGAACCCTGGGGTTGAATGGGAACCAAACAAGACTGGTTAGAGGAATCTGAATCGGTTTGGATAATGGTCGCTAACTGTTCAATAGTTGGGTTTTGAAACAGTGTGGTTACGGCAATTTCCTTGCCTAACTGTTCTTTAATTTGGGTGATTAAATAAGGAGCTAAAAGGGAATGACCACCGAGGTCAAAAAAGTTATCATGCACGCTAATTTTGTCAATCTTTAGCACTTTTGACCAGATTTGCACGAGGTTTAATTCTAACTGATTACGCGCTTCAATAAATCTGTCTGAATCACTGGTATTACTAGGAGCTTTTAATGCACGACGATCAATTTTTCCGTTAGCTGTTAAAGGCAAAAACTCCAGCAGCACAAAGGCACTCGGAACCATGTAACCGGGCAATTTATGGCTAAGAAATTGACGCAAATCGCCACTTGTTAGGTTTACTCCTAGCTTAGGCACAATATAGGCAACTAACTGTTTTTCCCCCGGATTATCTTCACGAACAATCACACAAGAAGACTGTACCATCTCATTGTGACTAAGTACCGCCTCAATTTCTCCCAATTCAATGCGGAAGCCGCGAATTTTTACTTGATTGTCAATCCGTCCTACATATTCAATATTACCATCGGGTAAATAACGCGCTAAATCTCCTGTTTTATAGAGACGAGAATCTGGGTAATTACTTAAAGGATTAGGGATAAATTTTTCTTGGGTTAATTCGGGACGGTTAAGATAACCTTTGGCTAATCCTGCACCAGCAATATGTAATTCTCCGACTACACCAATCGGGACAGGTTGGAGATAGTTATCTAAAATGTAAACCTGTGTGTTGGAGATTGGACAACCAATGGGAATTGACTTTATTGTTGCCTCTAGTTGTGTAGGAATAGGATAGCAACAGGTAAAAGTTGTACTTTCTGTTGGTCCATATCCATTAATAATTTGCGTCAATGGCAAAGTTTCCAGTGCTTTATGAACATGAGCAGCCGAAAGTGCTTCTCCACCAATTAGTAGCTGTTTAATTCCTGATAAAGCTTGGGAATTATTGTCAATAATCGTATTGAACAAAGCAGCCGTTAGCCATAAAATAGTAATGCCATGTTTGTCTATTGCATTTCTTAAACTTGTAGCGGTAGGAATATCTTCCGTAAAAATCACACATCTCGCACCATGTAATAAAGCACCCCAAATCTCAAAGGTAGAAGCGTCAAAAGCAATGGGAGCCATTTGTAAAAATCTTTGTGTTGCATCTAGATGTGCGTAATTTACGCCCAACAAAAGACGATTAACGCTACGATGAATAACCTCAACACCTTTAGGTTTACCTGTAGAACCAGAAGTATAAATGACGTAGGCTAAATTATCCGCAGAAACTGTGCTGTTAAGATTCTCCTGACTTGCTTGATTAATTTGTTGCCAATCTTTGTCTAAACAGACAACAATAGCCTGATGATTTGGCAAGGAAGTCTGTAAAGATTCGCAGGTTAACAGTATTTTAACCTGCGAATCTTGGAGCATAAAGCTAATGCGTTCCTTGGGATAATCGGGGTCAATCGGAACATAAGCACCACCGACTTTAAGAATAGCTAATAATCCCACAATCATCTCTAAAGAACGTTCTAGACAAATCCCCACTAATTCCTTAGGTTTTACTCCTAATTTTTGCAGGTAATGAGCTAATTGATTAGCTCGATTATTTAATTCTGAATAGGTTAAGGATTCATGGTCAAAGACCACTGCTATATTATTAGGAGTCCGTTCTACTTGTTCTTCAAATAACTGATGAATACATTTGTTATTGGGATAATCTGTTTGAGTTTCGTTCCACAATGATAACAATTGATAACGTTCTTCATCACTTAACATTGGTAACTCAAAAATTCCCGTTTTGGGATTATCTGCGATCGCAGTTAAGAGATTCTGAAAATGTTGCCCCATTTGCTTAATAGTGCGAGCGGCAAACAAATCCGTACTATAACACCAAACCGCCTCTAACCTATCAGCAACCTCCCAAAAATTAACCTCTAAATCAAATCGCGCTTTAAGCTCAACAGATAAAGGCAAACTCTCCATCTTTAAGCCAGATAAACTTGCCTCAGATTGGGGAGTATTTTGCAGTGAGAACATTACCTGTATCAAAGGATTATGACTTAAATCTCGGTTTAATTGTAATTTTTCTACTAACATTTCAAAAGGCAAATCTTGATGGGCATAAGCTGATAAAGTCGTTTGCTTTACTCGTTCTAATAACTCCAGAAAACTCGGATTTCCCGACATATCACCCCTTAAAGCCAAAGTATTGGCAAAAAAGCCCATTAATTTCTCAATTGCCGAACTATTACGATTAGCGATGGGAGAACCCACCAAAACATCTAATTGACCACTATAACGAGAAATTAGGACAAAAAAAGCCGCCAGTAAAGTCATAAATAGTGTTGCTCCTGACTCCTGACTTAACCGTTTGAGGCGTTGCGTTAAGTCTTGATTCAGTCGAAAAACCTGCCCATCACCCCGGAAACTAGGAATTGGGGGACGGGGATAATCCGTCGGCAATTCTAAAATAGTAGGTGCATCTTGTAACTGTTTTTCCCAGTAATTAAGTTGACGTTCCAGGACTTCACCGGTGAGCCATTGACGTTGCCATACGGCAAAATCGGCGTATTGAATCGATAATTTAGCGAGAGGGGAAGGCAACCCCTGGACAAAGGCCGCATAAAGTTGAGATAATTCATCAAAGAAGATGCTCAAAGACCAACCATCGTAAATAATATGGTGCATCTTCAACAGCAATACATACTCTTGAGAACCCAGTTTAATTAACTTAAATTGGACTAATGATTCCTTGGCTAGATTAAAGGGTTTTAAGGAGAAAGCAATCGCTATTTCTTGCAGATGTTCTGTTTGTTCATTCTTTGATAAACCTTGTAAATCTTCCAGGGGTAAACTGACGGGTGAAGGGGGAGCAATGCGCTGAATGGGTTGCCCTTCTACCATGGGAAAAGTGGTTCTTAAAATTTCGTGACGGCGAATCAGTTCACTGAGACTTTGTTCTAAAGCTAATAGATTGAGGTTTCCTTCTAACCGCAAAGCTTCCAACAGATTATAGGAATGACTATCGGGAGAAAGTTGCTGCAGAAACCAGAGTCGTTGTTGAGCAAAAGAGAGGGGTAAATCCTGATCCCGTGACACGGGAATAATCTCTAAATCAACAGTATTAGTTGGGATTTTTGCCGCCTTTAAAAAGTCCAAAATTTCAGTTTTTTGGGCAGCGATTTCTTCTTTAATTTCTGGGGTCATAACCCCTTTGGGAGCCTGAAAACGAAGTTTTTCGCCTTCCAGCCATAGTTTAATGTCTAAACCCTTTAAATAGGCTAAAAATTCTCCTACTTTCACTTACCAATTGCCTCCCAAAGTTGTTGTTTAATTAGGTCTAAATTACGAGGTTCACTCTTAGGAGCAAAAAGTCCATCAGATTCCCATTTACTAGCATTTAGACTAATTGCCCAGGCATTTAACCAAGAATTAGAGCTAACTTTTGGTAACATTTCTGGCATAGTATCTTCTAGAGCTAGGTGAAACATAACTTGAGCTACCTCCTCTAACAATTTTAAGCTACTGAGATAGTTTTCAATGATTTCTGACTCGGTTTGGTTGTATCTTAAATTTCGTGATCGCAGTTCCTCGACAAAAGGAATTGCTAAATAGTCAATAAATTCAAAATTAACCCGATGTAAAGATTGATTCGCCCAATCCTTAAATAACTGCTGCATTCGATAGGAAAGGGGGAAAAATTTGCTATTGATCTGTTGAACTTTCGTTCTAAATTCTTGGTCAAGGTAGATAGAATTAAACATCATCAAACCACTAAATGTCCAGCCTGACAACGTATCCCAGATAAATTTTGTTGCCATCACCATGCCATTACCCAGACAATTGTAGGCGTTTTGAATATTCAAGGTTACTCCATCGCTATAGCTTAGATAAAAGCAATTTGCATCTTTGACTTTTTCCTGCGTCAGTTTACCTTCTAGATCAAGGGTAATCAACTGAGTTGTTAAGGAATTACCAAAGCCAATATTATCGGTACCTGGAGAATAAAAAGGATCGGGAAATGTCCCTGCTTCACCGACACAAGCCCAACGATTGTAGGAAAATACTTGTTTAGATGAGTAGCTATATTTGGGCATTTTCCTAAAGTCTTCCGGTTTTTTATCGGCTAAGTGAAAAGCCAAAGTCGGCTCATTTTTCTGTAACCATTGGTAAGCCAGTTCGTAGTTATAATAATTCTTTAAAGGATGAATATCTTGGCGAGCGACAATACCAATACTGGTATGACCTGTGGATAGAGGAATTGTCCAAACCCAGTAACCTTCACCGCATAAATGATTGGTAGAATAGTAACGGTTTTTATTGGGAACACGATTATGCCATTTTTCTTCACTACTAGGGACAAAATCGCTGATATCAAAGCGACCCTCAATCCGAAACCAAACAGCACCAAATTGAGCATTATTAGGTTTATCTAAGCCTAATTTTTTTTGCAGAAAACGACGGCGACTCATTGCATCAACCACCCATCTAGCTTGAATGAGTTTAGTTTTTTTATGATTTCCTTTTTCTTGAGTATAAACAACTTTATGATGTTGCTGTAACCCAACGGCGAGTTCAATCTCATTAACTGAACAATTTTCGCGTAATTCTACTCCTGCTTCGAGATTAAAGGCGCGTAAATCATTCTCTAATTTACCCCGATCAATTTGATAGGAATTAGGAAGATGAAACTCTGATAAACCTAGTTCGGGTCTATCTTGAAAATGAGTAGCACTATTGTTAAAGAAATATCGCAATCCTAGTTTAACTAAATGTTGCTTTTCAAGGTAATCTGTTAATTGAAGCGTATTGGCTAAATAGAAAGCACCCACTTCAACTGTTGACTCTCCCACTTTAAAACTGGCTTCTGGTAAAGGACGAGCTATTTTATCGAGAACAATGACAGAAATATTCGGCTTTTGCAGTTTTAACTGTCTTGCTAAGGTTAAACCAGCTAATCCACCGCCACAAATGACGACATCATAAACTTCTGCTTCACTTAAATCCTCAGCTTTTTGGCGCAATAAAGCAATTAATTGCTCTTTCCGCTCTTTTAACTTTCCCAATAATTCTGGGGTCATTACTCCTTGGGGTGAACGATAGCGTAGTTTATCATTTTCAACCCATAGATTAATTTGTAAACTGTTGAGATAAGCTAAAAATTCAACTGTTTTCATAGTTCACCTTCCTCATAATCTTCTAAGGTTTCAGTCATAGATGTTTCTCCCGGTGCAACGCTAAGAACTTCAATGATTTGGGCTAAATTAGCGATAGTTGGGTATTCTAACAAATTTTGTAAAGACAATTCCAACGAGAAAAGATCGCGGGAACGAGAGATAACCTGAGTTGCTAACAAGGAATGTCCTCCCAATTCAAAGAAATTATCCTTAATTCCAATACGTTCGACTCCCAAAACTTCACTCCAAATTTGAGACATTTGAGTTTCAATCGGGGTACGAGGTGCGAGAAATCCCGTAGCCAAATTGCGCGTAGCTGTATCGGGTGTAGGCAAAGCCAGCCGATCTACTTTACCATTAGGAGTCAAAGGTAGGGTATTAAGCAAAACAAAAGCCTGGGGAACCATATAATTAGGTAGCTTTTGTTGGACAAATTCCCGCACCTGTGGCACCAACTTCTGGACTAATTTACCGTATAGGGGATTATTCGTATAATCAGTCCAGGATTTGGGAATAATCGTCCCATCATCCCAAAAATTGGGGTATGGTTGTTGATCAACTTTACTTATTATCGGTTCTAAGATGGCATTCTGGCGACAGAAAACTACATCGAAAGAACCATCTTGACTACCTTCCCACCAACTGAGATGAACAGTGTAACCTAACTGTTCTCCCAGTTGCCACATTTGCTCAGGATTAATCCCTATCCCGGTATTTTTTCCTAACAATTGCCGCAATTCTCCCACCGTTGTTACCCCAGGAGGATTTTCTAAACAGTCTAAAATTTGTAGCGCCTTTTGTAATCGTTGATTTGGCACATCCCTGATACCTAAATATTCTGGTTGTTCCAGTTTCAGTTTATCTTGTAGTTGCCCTAAAGAAAACCGATCTCGTTGCCAATTTAGCCAAGGAATTGTCGTTTTTTGAACATCAGTATCCAGATGTAAAGTAACATCATAGCGGAATTGGGTTAACTCATTTTGAGCCTGACCCCGTTTCGGTGCAATTTCTACCCAAGAAATTCGCGGAAAACGTTGTTTAAGAGCGATAAAGAACTGAGGTTCAATTAGCAATTCTTCTTCGGTAGCTACACTTTGATTCACCTGTTTTTGCCATTGTTCAAGGGGTTTATTAGCTTCAGCGCGAGCTAACTGTACCGCGGCGTGGTAAGGCTCTAGTAAGGGCAAACTACGGATATCACCTAAGAAAATTTGACCCTGATCCGCAATCGTCTTGACTGCTCCTGCGATAACTTGTAATAGATAATCGACACTAGGGAAATACTGAACAACAGAGTTAATTACTACTCGATCAAAAGTAGCTTGGGGAATACCGGTAAAATCATCGGCTGTTCGGTGTAATAATTTTACTTTGCCCTCTAAACCCTCAATTGTGCTACATAAATGTTCTAGGTTATTAATGGTAGCAGAGGAATAATCGGCTCCCCAATATTCCTGACAATGTTTCGCCACACGGAATAGCAATAATCCACTTCCGCAACCAATTTCTAATACTCGTTGCGGTGGTTGATTTCCTAAAATTCGGCTCACCGTCTGATCAACCCATTCCTGCATTTCTGCTGCCGGAATAGCTTGTCCAGTATAACTACTATTCCAACCACTAATATTAAAAGTGGGGTCCTCGGTTTGAGGTTGGGGTTTACTGTAGGATTCTTCGTAAATTTTTTGCCAATCACTAACATATTCACTCTGCCATTGAGCAAGCTGTTCAGGCAATACTTGATCCTTGAGAGCCGGAACTAAGTAGGCTACTAAATTAGTATTAAGCTGGTCATGATCATGATCACTTGTCTGATCAGCGCGAGCTATCACAACCGCTTCTTGTACTAGGGGATGTTGGCTCAAAACTGCTTCAATTTCCCCTAATTCGAGACGGAAACCCCTTACTTTAACCTGATTGTCAATTCGTCCCAGATATTCAATTCTTCCATCAGGTAAATAACGAGCTAAATCTCCTGTTTTGTATAATTTTGACCATTGATTGCCCCCCTTATTAAGGGGGGTTGGGGGGATCAGACCCTGCTCCTCAAAAGGACTAGGAATAAATTTCTCTTGTGTCAATTCTGGACGATTCAAATAACCTCTGGCTACCCCTGCTCCTCCGATGTGTAATTCCCCGGGTACACCAATAGGAACCGGTTGTAAATGAGAATCTAAAATATAAACTTGGACATAAGGAATTGGCCGACCAATAGTTATTTTTTCATCAACCGGCGTACATTTAGCTATCGTTGCACAAACACTTCCCTCCGTTGGGCCATAACCATTAAAGAAATTTCGTCCTTGTGACCATTTTTTCACCAATTCAGGAGAACAGGCTTCCCCTGCAACAATAATAGTTTGCAGAGAGGAAAGATTGTCCCACGGTAGCACTGCTAAAGCTGATGGCGGTAGAGTAATATGAGTAATCTTATTATCTCGTAATTGCTTGATTAAGGGTAGGCCGGGCATTAAATTGTCTTTATTTGCCAAATAAAGTGTAGCGCCTGCTCCCAAAGCCATCAAAACTTCTGAAATACAGGCATCAAAACTAAAAGAAGCAAATTGAAGCACTCGACTCTGAGAAGACACAGCAAAAGTATCAATTTGTGCTAGAGCAAGGTTACACAAACCCTGATGTTCAACCATCACCCCTTTAGGTTTACCCGTAGAACCAGAAGTATAAATCACATTAGCTAAATTAGAAGCTGTCACTTTCCCTGTCAAATTATCCCGGTTCATTGGTTTAATTTCTTCCCAAGTTTCAGCTAAAAATACAGTTTTAGCTTGATGATTAGGGAGTTTATCAATCAGTGAACTTTGGGTTAGTAATAAGGGTACTTGACTATCCTCTAACATAAATTGTAGGCGTTGTTGAGGATATTCCGGGTCAAGGGGTAGATAGGCAGCACCGGCTTTAAGGATGCCAAATAATGCCACAATCATGTCTAAAGAGCGCTCTACACATAAACCGACTATTACCTCGGTTTCTACACCTAAAGAGCGTAAATAGTGAGCTAGTTGATTGGCCCGACTATTTAATTCTGCATAAGTCAACTGTTGACTTTCAAAAACTACTGCTACTGCATCAGGGGTACGCGCTGCTTGTTCCTCGATCAATTGATGAATACACTTGTTATAGGAGTAATCAGCTTTTGTCTCATTCCACCCTTCTAATAGTTGATAATTTTCCTCTGGAGTTAATAAGGGAAGCAAGGCCACTGATTGCTGGGTATTTTCCACAATTGCCGCTAATAAATTCTTAAAATGATTCATCATACGGACAATAGTTTCAGCAGCAAATAAATCCCTGTTATAAGAGCAAAAACCGCCCAATCCTTCCGGTGCATCCCACAGGTAAACTTCTAGGTCAACCCTGACTGAATCAAGTCCCGATGGTATCTCCTCAATGTTTAGTCCGGGTAAATCCCAGGGAGAACTAGGAGCATTCTGAAGGGCAAAAACTATCTGTGTTAAAGGATTACGATCTAAATGACGCTCAATTTGTAATTTTTCGACTAACATCTCGAAGGGTAAATCTTGATGGTCGTAAGCGTCTTGAGTCGTTTGTCTGACTTGTGCGAGAAAATCCTCAAAGGTCGGGTCTTGAGATAAATCAAATCTTAACACTAAACTATTGACAAAAAAGCCGATTAACCCTTCAATTTCGGTGCGGTTACGATTAGCAATTGGTGAACCAATTACCACATCTGTTTGTTGACTATAACGAGATAGTAACACAGCAAAACCCGCTAGTAATGTCATAAAGAGAGTGCTACCGGACTCTTGACTGAGTTTTTTCAATTGTTGCGTTAGTTGACTATCTAGTTGCAGTCGCTCCGTCCCACCGCGAAAACTTTGGATTGCTGGCCGGGGACGGTCTGTGGGAAGTTGGTGTAGTAGGGGAACCCCAGTTAATTGTTGCTTCCAGTAGCTTAATTGACGGTCTAATACTTCATTGGTTAACCATTGACGCTGCCACAGGGCAAAGTCAGCATACTGTATTGATAAATCAGGTAAATCTGCTTTTGTCCCGGTGCAGAAACTTCGATAATAGGCTGATAATTCGTCGATTAAAACACCTATTGACCAACCATCTGCCGCAATATGATGAATGGCTAATAATAGGACATATTCCTCTGTCTTGACTTGCCATAATTTGACTCGTAATACTGAACCATTAGCTAAATCAAAGGGTTCGGAGGCCGCTTCTATCAACAGTTGCTCTACTTGCAGAGGCTGGCTTTGTACTACGGGTAAGGTAAAGTTGACATTGGATGCGATCGCTTGTATTGGTTTGTTATCTTTGAGTTTAAATTGAGTCCGTAGGGGTTCATGGCGTTGAATAATTGCCTGGAAAGCTTTTTCTAAGGCTTTAATATTGAGATTTCCGCGCAAACGCATCGTTAAATCAATAGTATAAGCACCACTTTCTCCTTCTAATTGATTCACAAACCAGAGACGTTCTTGCGCCCAGGATAAGGGAATATCATCCTCTCGATTAACGGGTACAATTGATGGTAGCTTTAACCCTAAACCTGTTTGCAGTTCTTTTAAAATTACCGCACTTAACTGAGCAATGGTTGGGGATTCAAACAGATAACGTAGGGGTAAAGCAATTTCAAAAGCTTCCTGACACCGAGAGATAACCTGGGTAGCTAAGAGGGAATGTCCCCCTAATTCAAAGAAATTATCCTCAATACTGACTCGTTCTAATTTCAGTACCTCGGCCCAAATCCGGGCCATTTTTTCTTCAATGGGGTTACGGGGAGCTATATATTCACCTTGGCCCTGTAAATCGGGTGCAGGTAAGGTGCAGCGGTCGATTTTGCCATTGGGAGTTAAGGGGAAAGTATCAAGAAAAACAAAAGCCGTTGGGACCATATAATCAGGTAATTTTGCTCGCAAAAATTGCCGTATTTCGTTAATTGTCAGGTTGATTTCGGGTTGCGGTACAACGTAAGCAACTAAGCGTTTATCCCCTAGATTATCTTCACGGACAATCACACAAGAAGACTGTACCGCCTGATTTTGGTTGAGTAAGGCTTCAATTTCTCCTAATTCGATACGGAAACCCCGAATCTTAACTTGATTGTCAATCCGTCCTAAATATTCGATTTTACCATCAGGTAAATAACGGGCTAAGTCTCCCGTTTTATAGAGACGAGAATCTGGATAATTACTAAAAGGATTAGGAATGAATTTTTCTTGGGTTAATTCAGGACGATTAAGATAACCTCGCGCTAATCCCATACCCCCAATATGTAATTCTCCTGGAACACCAATCGGGACAGGTTGTAAATGGCAGTCTAAGATATAAACTTGGGTGTTAGCAATGGGACGACCAATAGTGACTTTTAGAGTTTCATCTGTCCATTTTTCTACCGTAGCACAAACGCTGGTTTCTGTTGGACCATAAGCATTAAAGAAATTTCTACCCGTAGCCCATTGTTTGATTAATTCTTCTGAACAAGCTTCTCCTGCCACAATAATTGTTTGTAACTCTGGGATTTCTTCTAGGGGCAAAGCTGCTAAGGCTGACGGCGGTAAAGTAATATGGGTAATAGCATAATCTTTTAATCGCCCCATTAATGGCAACCCGGGCATTAAAGCATCTTTGGTGTCTAAATAAAGGGTCGCACCTGCTCCCATGGCCAGGATAATTTCCCAGATAGAAGCATCAAAATTGAGGGAAGCAAACTGGAGAATGCGAGAGTTTGACTGTAAGTTAAACGTTTTAATTTGCGCTTGCGCTAGGTTAAATAGTCCCCGATGTTCCACCATTACCCCTTTGGGTTTTCCTGTAGAACCAGAGGTATAAATGAGATTAGCTAAATTATTGGCCGTTACTACTCCTGTTAGGTTATCTTGGCTATTTTGGTTAATTTCTTCCCTAATCTGCTCTAACAAGATTAGCGGTGCTTGATGTTTGGGTAATTTATCGATTAATCCCTCTTGAGTGAGCAATAATGACAGTTGAGCATCAGCGATGGCAAATTGTAGCCTTTCACTGGGATATTCCGGGTCAAGTGGTAAATAAGCACCACCGGCTTTTAAAATACCTAATAATCCCACAATCATCTCTAAGGAACGCTCAAGGCAAATGCCGACTAAAGTATCAGGTTTTACCCCCAAAGATTGTAAATAATGTGCTAATTGATTAGCTCGACAATTTAATTCATTGTAGGTTAATTGTTGCTGGGAACAGACCACCGCTACCGCGTCGGGCGTGCGTTTTACTTGTTCCTCAAATAATTGATGAATACACTTATACTCAGGATAGTCAACTTGAGTATTGTTCCACTCAATTAATAACTGATTAGTTTCGCTTTCTGTCAATAAGGGTAATTGGGAAATCCGCTCTTGAGGATTGGCTACAATCCCCCCTAATAAGTTGAGAAAATGCCCTGATAATCGCTCAATAGTGCTACTCTCAAACAAATCAGTATTATATTCCCAGACACCTTTTAAGCCATCATCCATGTTAACCATGGCTAAGGTTAAATCAAATTTAGCTGTGGTATTTTCCGGTGGCAAATCTGTCACCGTTAATCCCGTCATTGCAATCTCAGACTTGGGTGTATTTTGCAGTACAAAAGCGACTTGAAATAGGGGAGTATGGCTCAAATCCCGTTCCGGTTGCAACGCTTCGACTAACATTTCAAAGGGTAAGTCTTGATGCGCGTAAGCATCCATGGTCACTTCCCGAACACGGGTTAATAACTGACTAAAACTCGGATTATCTGATAAATCCGTCCGCATCACTAAAGTATTCACAAAAAAGCCGATTAAACCCTCAATTTCGCTGCGATTACGGTTAGCAATGGGAGTTCCTACCAAAATATCACCGGAACCTGTATAACGATACAGTAAAGCATCAAAAGCAGCCAACAGCGTCATAAATAATGTCACCCCTTGTTGGTGACTCAATTCAGTCAAAGCTTGGCTAAGTTTGGGGGAAAGGGAAAATTCTTGCTGAGTACCGACAAAGCTTTGCACCGCAGGTCGAGGATGGTCTGTGGGAAGAGATAATAAAGGGGGTGCAGCTGTTAGTTGATTTTGCCAGTAATTTAATTGACTTTGCAGGACATCCCCTTGTAACCATTGTTTTTGCCAGAGTGCAAAATCTGCATACTGAATCGGTAAGGGAGCTAAATTTGCGGGTTGATTCTGCACATAAGCATTATATAAGCTGGTCAATTCGTGAATCAACACTTCGATTGACCAACCATCACTAATAATGTGGTGCATACACACTAACAAGAGATGTTCCGTCTCAGATAGCACCACTAAAGTGATTCTGATTAAGGATTCTTTGGCTAAATCAAAGGGTTGAGTCGCTTGTTTTTGCTTTAATTGCTGTGTTTTTTCTGCTTGTTCATGGATGGGTAAATCTTGTAAATCAACGACCGATATTGTCTCCCTTGTTGTTTGAATAACCTGAGTCGGTTGTCCATCAATCGTGACAAAATTAGTCCGTAATACCTCATGGCGATCGCAAATTTCTTGGAAACTTTGTTCTAAGGCCTTTTGATTGAGGTTGCCTCGGAAATGCAACACCATCGGTATATTATATAAAGCGCTATTTGGTTGCAATTGATCTAAAAACCATAAACGCTGTTGAGCAAAAGATAGAGGTAGTTCTGTAGCCTTAGTTCTCGGTAAAATGGGGGGTACTGTTAGAGTGAGATTTTGCTGCTGTAATTGTCCAATAAGATGCGCTAATTCGACTACCGTAGCTGCTGCAAATAAACTCCGCAAAGGTAGTTCTATTTTAAATAAACTCCGAATCCGCGAGACTAATTGAGTTGCGAGGAGAGAATGGCCGCCAATTTCAAAGAAATTATCATAAATTCCCACTTGCTCTACTTTGAGTATTTCTGTCCAAATTTGCACCAACATCTCTTCAATTCCATTGCGTGGTGCTACATATTGATCCCGGCGATTCCCTATCTTATCTGGTGCGGGTAAAGCGCGACGATCTACCTTACGATTAGTAGTAAGGGGTAAAGATTCCAGAAAAACAAAAGCTTGAGGAACCATATATAGAGGCAATTTACTGGACAGAAACTGACGCAGTTCACTAATCATCGGTATCCGTTCGTAATGAGCTACTATGTAGGCGACTAAATATTTATCCCCCGGAGTATCTTCGCGAATAATCACACAAGATGTTTGTACATCAATATTTTGGTTAAGTACCGCTTCAATTTCTCCTAACTCAATACGGAATCCGCGAATTTTAACCTGATTGTCAATCCGGCCAAAACATTCAATATTACCATCGGGTAAATAACGCGCTAAATCTCCCGTTTTATACAACCGATTGAAAGCTGCATTAGCAAAGGGATTGTTAATAAATTTTTCAGCAGTTAATTCGGGACGATTCAGATAACCCCGCGCTAAACGAACACCGCATAAATGCAATTCTCCCTTAACTCCAATGGGTACAGGTTGCAGATTTTGATCCAGGATATATGCTTTTGTGTTAGCAATGGGACGACCAATCAGCACCGAATTGATTTTCTCTGACTGATAATCTAGCAAGTCATGAACTATGGCGGTTACAGACGCTTCTGTGGGTCCATAGACGTTGATACATTGAACCCGTTTTCCGACCATTTGTCGCCAAATATTGACGGTTTCTGGTAACACTGCATCCCCTCCCACAGCGACAACCCGCAGACTGGATGGTACAGTAGCTAATGATTGGGAAACGGCGAGCGCCCATTCATGCCAATAGGCGGGGGTAATATTTAAAACGGTGAGCCTTTCTTGTTCGATAAAATTGGCAAAATCAGTCAAAGTTGCAAACATTTGCCCTGGTCTTAAAACCACTGTGCCACCTTTTAACCAGGTGGGAAAAATTTCTTCCGCAGCGACATCAAAACCAAAGGAAGCAAACTGTAAAACGCGATCAGATTCTGTTAAACCGAATACTTCACTAATGCCCCAACTATGATTAACTAAGGCTGCGTGAGTTAACATCACTCCTTTAGGTTTACCCGTTGAACCAGATGTATATAATAGGCATAGTAGATTTTCTGAAACCACTTCACTGAGGGGATTTTCTGGACTTTGAACTGTCAATATCTCCGCTAATTTATCTAAGACAATTACCCCCACATCTTCTACGGGCAAAGAATCGAGTAAACTTTCTTGAGTTAGCAGTAGAGAAATTTGGGCATCTTCTGCCATGTAAGTCAACCGTTGCTTGGGATAATCTGGGTCTAAAGGTAGATAGGCTCCTCCAGCTTTGAGAACTGCCAATAATCCGACAATAACTAACAGCGACCGCTCTAGATAAATGCCAACTAAAACTTCTGAATTTACTCCCAAAGATTGTAAATAATGAGCTAATTGATTTGCCTGAATATTTAATTCTTGATAGGTTAATTCTTGACCTTCAAATACCACTGCTACTGCATCCGGTGTTCTGGCTGCTTGTTCTTCAAATAAATGATGAACACACTGATGGAAAGGATATTCTTTTTCGGTGGCATTCCAGTCTTGTAATAATTCTTTTGCCTCTACTTCAGTTAATAGTGGTAGTTGGAAAATTTGCTGTTGTGGATTAACAACCAATGCTTCTAGTAAGGTGATGAAATTTCCTGTTAATCGCTCAATGGTACTGCGATCAAATAAATCGGTATTATATTCCCATACCCCTTGTAATCCTGCACCGGTATTCTCCATAGCCAGGGTTAGATCAAATTTGGCGGTGTCATTTTCTGTGGTGAGGGGAGTGGCAGTTAATCCTGTTAGTTCTAAGGGAGACGGAGGACTATTTTGCAGCAGAAAATCCACTTGAAATAAAGGCGCATGACTTAAATCTCGTTCAGGTTGTAGGACTTCTACTAACATTTCAAAAGGCAAATCCTGATGAGCATAGGCATCCATTGCCATTTCCCGCACTCGACCCAATAACTGATTAAAATTGGGTTTACCTGACAAGTCAATTCGCAAGACCAAAGTATTGACAAAAAAGCCGATTAAACCTTCAATTTCCCTGCGATTACGGTTAGCAATGGGAGTACCAATTAAGATGTCTTCCTGTTCTGTATAACGGTAAAGTAAGACAGCATAAGCTGTTAGCAGGGTCATAAATAAGGTGACACCCTGTTCCTGGGTTAATTGGGTCAGTTTTTCGGTTAATTCTAGGGAAAGGCTAAAAGGTAGATGTCCCCCAGCAAAACTTTGTTGATTGGGTCGAGGTCTATCTGTTGGTAAAGATAGAAGGGCCGGTGCGTCTGCTAACTGTTTTTGCCAGTAGTCTAGTTGCTGTTGCAATACCTCTCCCTGCAGCCATTGTCTTTGCCAAAGGGTAAAATCTCCATACTGGATAGATAGGGTATTTAGAGGCGAAGATAAACCCTGAATATAGGCATTATAGAGGGCGGTTAGTTCCTGAAGAAATACTCCCATTGACCAGCCATCACTGACAATGTGGTGCATACAGACTAATAAGAGGTGTTCCGTTTCAGATAACACGACTAAAGTGATTCTGATTAAGGGTTCACTTGCTAAGTCAAAGGGTTGAATCGCTTGGTTTTGTGTTAACTCTTGGGAGGCAATTACTTTTTCACTGCTAGATAAATGCTGTAAATCAACCACCGTAACTGTCCAGGTTCGCGTTTGTATAATCTGGGTAGGGATACCATCAACGGTAATAAAATTGGTGCGTAAAGCTTCGTGGCGATCGCAAATTTCTTCTAAACTCTGGATTAAGATTTGTGAGTTTAAAGTTCCCTCTAAACGCAAGGCTAGGGGGATATTATAAAAAGAACTATTCGACTCAAATTCAGCCAAAAACCAAAGACGAGTCTGAGCAAAAGATAAGGGTAATTCTGCTGCTTTGTCCCTGGGTAAAATCGGCAGTTCAGTAATTTGTTCTTGCTGCGAAATACGTTTTATTACCTGTGCTAATTCGGCGATTGTCTGTGCAACAAATAACTCCCGTAAGGGCATTTCTACCTGAAAAGCCTCACGGATGCGCGAAATTAGTTGAGTTGCTAATAATGAATGTCCACCCAACTCAAAGAAGTTGTCGTGAATCCCCACCTGTGCAACTTTTAACACTTTTGCCCAAATCGAGGATAATATCTCCTCAATCGGGTTACGCGGCGCGATATACTGCTCTTGGCTTTGGAATTCGGGAGTCGGTAAAGCACGGTAATCAGTCTTACCATTAGGCGTTAAGGGTAGGGATTCCAAAATAACAAAAGCACTAGGAATCATATACTCTGGTAACTTAGCTTTCAGGAATTGCCGCAGTTCAGTAACATTAAGCGAATTTTCCTCTTTTTGGGGGGAAATAATCTCTACTTGGGGAATAATATAGGCGACTAAACGTTTCTGATTTGTCTCATCTTCCCAGGCAATAACAACAGCCGTTTTTACCGCACTGTGCTGACTAAGAACAGTTTCAATTTCCCCCAATTCAATGCGGAAACCGCGAATTTTTACCTGATTGTCAATCCGTCCTAAATACTCAATATTACCATCGGGTAAATACCGACATAAATCTCCTGTTTTATATAATTTTGACGGCCCATTGCCCCCCTTATTAAGGGGGGTTGGGGGGATCACTTCATCCTTCTCAAAAGAATTAGGGATAAATTTCTCTTGAGTTAATTCGGGACGATTAAAATAACCCCTGGCTAACCCGACACCGCCAATATGTAATTCTCCGGCTACCCCCACAGGAACAGGTTGTAAGAAAGCATCAAGAATATAAACCTGAGTATTACTGAGGGGTCGCCCAATGGGAACATTGGTTATAGTTGGTGAAGTAAATTCGGAGAAAGTCGCCGCAATGGTTGCTTCTGTTGGTCCGTAACCATTGAATAGTCGAGGAAGAGGGGAATATTGACCCGTAATTGTTTGCCATTGCTGTACTTTTGCCGGTTGAATGGCTTCCCCGCCAATGAAAATTACTTTAATCTTTGAGAGAATTGGCAGAGCAGTAGGAGTCAGTTCAGAGACTAATTGATGCCAATAGGCAGTAGGAATCCCTAAAACTGTTAACTGCCATTTTTGACAACATTGCCAAAAATCCTCACTAGAGCGCAACATCTCTTCTGTTCGCAATACCAAGGTTGCACCCGATAACAAACTAACAAAGATTTCTTCAACGGAAGGATCAAAGCAGACAGAGGAAAATTGCAGAATTTGATCCTCTGAGGTAATACCATACTCTCGAATAGTAGTCAGGATATAGTTGACTACTGAGCGATGTTCAATCATTACCCCTTTGGGTTGACCTGTGGAGCCAGAGGTGTAGATAATATAGGCTAAATTGTGCTGCTCAACTGCTACCAAAGGTTTAACTGTACTCTGTTTGGCGATTATTGACCAGTCTTGATCTAAACAGATAGTGTTCGGTGGAAATTGGGGAAGTTGCTCAACAAATTTAGATTGGGTCAAGAGAATACTAAGTTGAGTATCTTCAAGAAGATAGGCAATTCGCTCTGGGGGATAATCAATATCTAAAGGAATATATGCTCCCCCAGCTTTAAGTATTCCCAGGATTCCGATGATCATATCTAGGGAACGTTCAACAAAAATCCCGACTAAACTATCAGCTTTTACTCCCAAAGATTGTAGGTAATGTGCCAATTGATTAGCACGATTATTTAATTCTTGATAGGTAAAAAATTCATTTTCTAATTTAACTGCGATCGCTTGTGGATTCTGTTTTACTTGTTGTTCAAACAACTTATGCAGACACAAATCATTTTTGTAGTCAATTTCAGTCTGATTCCAAGTAAATAATAACTGATTACTCTCACTTTCTGTTAGTAATGGTAATTGACTAATTACTTGTTCTGGATTAGCAATAATCCCGGTTAATAGGTTAACAAAATGCCCTGATAGTTGCTCAATTGTGCTTTGATTAAATAAATCTGTATTATATTCCCAAATTGCAGTTAATCCAGCTTCTTTTACCTGTATAAACAAACTTAGATCAAACTTAGCCTTTTTAAATTCCAAAGGCTGAGGGGTGGCTTTTATTCCCTCTAAATCCATTTCATTTAGAACTTCATTATCTAGTCCAAACATCACCTGAAATAAAGGAGTATAACTCATATTTCTTTCAGGTTGTATGGCCTCTACTAACATCTCAAAAGGTAAATCTTGATGGTCGTAAGCATCCGTTGCTGTCTCTCGTACCTGTTTTAATAACTCGGTAAAACTGGGATTTCCTGCTAAATCTGTTCTTAAGACTAAGGTATTGACAAAAAAGCCGATCAACCCATTCAGTTCACTACGAGTACGGTTGGCGATGGGAGTACCAACCAAAATATCTGTTTGTCCCGTATAGCGATAGAGTAGTACCTTAAATGCGGTCAGGAGGGTCATAAATAAGGTGACACCTTGTTCACGACTCAGCCTATTTAACCCCTGACTAAGTTCTGGGGAAAGAATACCATTGATCCGATCTCCCTCAAAACGTTGTTCCGGAGGCCTTGGACGATCTGTCGGTAGATGTAATAAGGCGGGTGCTGCTGCTAACTGTTTTTGCCAGTAATTTAACTGATTTTGGCGGATTTCTCCCTGTAAATACTCTCTCTGCCAAATTGCAAAATCTGCGTACTGGATTGGTAACTCTTGTAAAAGAGGTTCTAAACCTTTAGTATAGGCATTATAAAGGGTTGTCAATTCCTCAATAAATACCCCCATTGACCAACCATCAGAGACAATATGGTGCAGACAAATTAGCAAGAAATGTTCTGTGTCTGATAATTGCAGTAGGGTGGCTCTAATTAGGGAGTCATTGGCTAAATCAAAAGGTTGATGGCTGTGAATTTCTAGCCATTTTTTTATTTCCTGCTCTTCTCGATATTTTGGGCTGTCTTTCCCATTGACAAGCGTTAATTGCCAATTACTTTCTGGTTTAATTACTTGTACAGGATTTCCCTCAATAGTGGCGAAATTTGTGCGGAGGGACTCATGGCGCTGAATAATTTCTTGTAGGCTTTTTTCGAGGATATCTGCCTGAAGATCCCCCGCTAAATGCAAGGCAAGAGGAACGTTATAGAAAGAACTGTTGGGTTCTAATTGATCTAGGAACCATAAACGCTGTTGGGCATAAGATAGGGGTAATTCTTCAAAATTCATTTTCTTTTTCTTGGTAAAATGGTGGGAACAGGGGAATCCGGTGTTTGCTGTTTTAACTGTTCAATCCCTTGGGCTAATTCAGCGAGGGTTGCTGTGTTGAATAACTGACGTAGGGGAAGCTCAATTTTCAGGCGATCGCGGATCTGTGCTACTAATTTAGTGGCTAGTAGGGAATGTCCTCCCAGTTCAAAGAAGTTATCATTGATGCCCACTTTCTCTACTTTTAGAATTTCTGACCAAACATTTACTAATATATCCTCAATCGGGTTACGCGGCGCAACATATTTTTCTGATGGTTCACTACTAGATTCTGATGGGGGTAAAGCACGACGGTCTATTTTACCATTAGCAGTAAGGGGTAAGGCATCTAAAATAACGAAAGCATTAGGAACCATGTAACTGGGTAATTTAGCTTTCAGAAATTGCCGTATTTCGTTAATGGTAATCGTTTTTTCCGATTGTGGCACAATGTATGCCACAAGACGTTTATCTCCTGTTGTATCATCCCTCACTATTACTACTGTTTCCCAAATCTGGGGATGAGATGCTAATAATGCTTCGATTTCCCCCAACTCAATCCGAAAACCCCGAATCTTAACTTGATTGTCAATGCGTCCTAAATATTCTAATTCTCCCTTAGGTAAATAACGCGCTAAATCTCCTGTTTTATATAATTTTGCTCCTCCTTGAGTTCCCCCCTTATTAAGGGGGGTTGGGGGGATCACTTCATCCTTCTCAAAAGGACTAGGAATAAACCTTTCTGTTGTTAATTCAGGACGATTGAGATAACCTTTTGTTACTCCTGCACCCCCCACATACATCTCCCCGGGTACACCAACCGGTACAAGTTGTAAATATTGGTCTAGTAAATATACCTGTAAGTCGGGAATGGGACAACCAATCACACTAGCTGTACTATCCAAGTCGGTCATACTTAATGGTCGATAGGTGACATGAACGGTAGTTTCCGTAATTCCGTACATATTAACTAATTGGGGGCATTGGTCACCATGTCGGTTAAACCAAGGCTGTAAACTGTTAATTTCTAAAGCTTCTCCTCCAAAAATAACTAAACGTAAGCTTAAATCGTTATCTGTTGTCGATGAACGATCCCCCCTAACCCCCCTTGATAAGGGGGGAAAACTTCCTTTTAAGGATTCTTCAACTTGAATTAACTGACGGAAAGCGGTAGGAGTTTGATTGAGAATTGTGACTTTTTCTTGACATAATAGCTGATAAAATGCTTCGGGAGAACGCGTCACTAAGTAGGGGACAACTACTAAGCGTCCACCATATAACAAAGCTCCCCACATTTCCCACACCGAAAAGTCAAAAGCGTAAGAATGGAATAGAGTCCAGACATCATTAGAGTTGAAGTGATACCAGGAGTCTGTCGCCGCAAATAGACGTACTACATTAGCGTGATTAACTAAAACTCCTTTCGGTTTACCGGTGGAACCTGACGTATAGATTATATAGGTTAAATTATCGGGTTTTACTCCGCTTTCAGGGTTTGATGGGATATTTTGAGCAATTTTTTCCCATTCTGTATCTAAACAGATAAGTTGTGCTTGATGTTCAGGAATAGACTCGACTAATTTTGCTTGAGTTACTAATACTTTCAATTGAGAGTCTTCTAACATAAAGCTTAGACGTTCCTGGGGATAATCAGGATCAAGAGGAACATAAGCCCCACCCGCTTTTAATATCCCCAATAATCCGACAATCATCTCTAAAGAACGTTCTACACAAATCCCCACTAATTCATCAGGTTTAACCCCCAAAGATTGCAAATAATGGGCTAACTGATTAGCTCGACGATTTAACTCATTATAGGTTAATTGTTGCTCCTCAAATACCACCGCTACATCATTAGGAGTCCGTTCAACCTGCTCCTCAAATAACTGATGAATACACTTATCAGCAGGATAATCTACTTGAGTATTATGACCGTCTATTAATAACTGTTGTTGTTCAACTTTTGTTAACAAAGGTAATTGAGAAACTCGCTCGTTTGGATTAGCAATAATCCCCTCAAGTAAAGTCAGAAAATGACCGTTCATTCTTTCAACAGTCTCGCTATTAAATAGGTCAGTATTATACTCCCGTCTCTGTATTTTGCATTGACAAGGTTAAATCAAACTTAGCTGTTCCCCATTCTAAGGGTAAATAATCAATAGTCAAACCACTCATTTTTACTTCAGATAGGGGAGTATTTTCAAGTGCAAACATTACCTGAAATAGGGGAGTATGACTAAGATTTCTCTCTGGTTGTAACGCTTCTACTAACATTTCAAAGGGTAAATCCTGATGAGTATAAGCACCTAAAGACATTTCCCGCACTCTCATTAATAATTCCTGAAAACTGGGATTTTCTGAACAGTCAGTCCGCATTACTAAGGTGTTCACAAAAAAGCCGATTAAACTCTCTATTTCACGACGATTACGGTTCGCTATAGGTGTCCCTATTAAGATATCTGAT
>VYMF01000069.1_pt1 | contig 32837 bp, 33 predicted proteins | sample 5115271 | NCBI WGS metagenome assembly VYMF01 (sample SAMN12291778, study PRJNA351875) | freshwater metagenome | isolation source: freshwater lake | place: USA: Michigan, Wintergreen Lake | collected 2013-08-08
GCCCCCAGCTTGGCCGTGGCGGCCCGTGCGGCCGCCGCCGCGCCTGCGGCCCCCGCCGGTTCGCTCGAAGACCGCCTGCGCACCAAGTCGTCACCGCTCGTCCGGAAAATCGCGGCCGAACACGGCGTCGAAATCGCGGCGCTCTCCGGCAGCGGAATCGCCGGACGCGTCACCCGCAAGGATCTCGAAGCCTTCCTCGCGGCGCGTCCTGTCGCTGGCGCGGCCCCGCAGCCCGCCGCTGGTGCGTCCATGTACGCCCCGTCGGGCACCGAGCAACACGGCCCCATGCCCACGCCGTGGGCCGGAGACCTGGTCGAACCCATGAGCAAGATCCGTCGCCTCACCTCGGATCACATGAGCATGGCGCGCAAGGTGGCCGCGCACGTCACCTCGTTCTTCGAAATCGATCTCACGCGCGTCGCCCGCATCCGCCACGCCATGCGCCGGGACTTCGAAGCGCAGAGCGGTCAGAAGCTCACCTACCTGCCGTTCATCCTCCAGGCGGTCACGCAACAACTCAAGCGTCACCCCGTGCTCAACGCCGCGGTGGCTGGCACCGACGTCATCTACCGCAAGCAGATCAATCTCGGCATCGCCGTCGCGCTCGAACCCACCGGACTCATCGTCCCCGTACTCAAACGGGCCGACGAGCTGTCGCTCACCGGGCTCACGCGTGGCGTGAACGATTTGGCGGCACGGGCGCGAGGCAAGAAGCTCAGCCCCTCTGATGTGCAGGATGCCACCTTTACCATCACCAACCCCGGCGTCTTCGGGTCGCTCTTCGGCACCCCCATCATTCCCGTGGGTACCACCGCCATCCTCGGACTCGGCGCCATCGAAAAGCGCCCCAAGGTCATCACGGGGCCAGATGGAGAAGACACCATCGCCATTCGCACCTGCGCGTACTTCTCGCTCTCGTTCGATCACAAGGTGGTCGATGGCGCCGACGCGGACCGCTTCATGGCCGACCTCAAGAAGGCGCTCGAGTCCACCCCCGAAGCGGGATGCTGAGCGGTCTCGCATGTCCCGCGCGCTGACCATCGTCGAACGCGTCATTGCCGACGCGGAGCGCGCGGCGTATCTCGCGGCACTGCCGCTGCGCAAGCAACAGGCAGCGTCGGTGCCCGCGCATTTCTGGGTCTTTGAACACGCCACCGATCGTGGCCGGTTCATCGAGTTCACCGAGGCCGGCGGCGAAGAGGCCCTCGCCGCCGTGCACGGGACCGATGTGGCGGCGCTCTGCTGGCGCGAAGTACAGGGAGGTTGAGATGCCCACGCGACGCGTCGACATCGATGGACGCCAGTGGCAGGTGTACCCGTCCGGTTTTCTTACGCAGTACACGGGCGACGAATTCGGACTGATTTTCGTGGCGGGGAAGGGTGACGACCGCGAGGTGCGCGTCACGCGCTATTCACCCGTTGGGGCGCGGGCGCGCGAGCAGTCGTTGGCGGAGCTCGACGACGCGCAGTTGCGCGAGCTCTTCCGCTCCACACAGCCCAGCGACCGATCGCCCGAGGCGGGGTACCGCTCGTGACCAGTACCGCCACGGCGCCCGCGCCGGCGTTCGTGGATCTGCAGGTGCACTCCACCGCCTCCGACGGCGCGCTGACGCCGGCGGCGGTCGTCCAGGCCGCCGCCGACGTGCAGCTGCACGCCATCGCGCTCACCGATCACGACACCGTCGACGGGCTCGATGAAGCCATCGACGCTGGCGAACGGTTGGGCGTGCGCATCGTCCCCGGCGTCGAACTCAGTACGCACTTCGACGACGACGAACTCCACTTGTTGGGGCTGCATCTGCAGCGCCGCGACGCCATGCGTGACGCACTCGCCGATCTGCGTCAGCAACGCATCGCGCGCGCCGAAAAGATCGTCGCGACGCTGAACGCGCACCACATCCCCATCACGCTGGACGCGGTGCTGCAGGAGGCCGGTGGCGGTGCCGTCGGACGTCCCCACATCGCGCGCGTCATGCTCGCCGGCGGGCATGTCCGCGAGTTCCGCGAGGCCTTCGACAAATGGATCGGTTGGGGGCGTCCTGCCTACATGGCCAAGGACAAGTGGGATGTGGCCGATGCCATCGCGCTTGTGCACAAGGCCGGTGGGCTCGCAGTCTGGGCGCATCCCGGCGAGTCGGCGACCCCGACGCGCATTCAACGGCTCGCCGACGTGGGACTCGATGCGGTCGAAGTCCTGCATCCGAGTCACCCGCCCTATCTCGTACAGCGACTGGTCGACCACACCGCGAAGGCCGGCCTGTTGCCAAGTGGTGGTTCCGACTGGCACGGTACCCACGACGGGCCGCGGAAACTCGGCGGACAGCTGGTGCCCAAGATCTGGCTCGATTGGCAGGACGCCAGAGTCGCCGCGCGTGTCGTTGCCGCGGCCTGACGCATGCGCCGCCAAACCGCCCTGGTGACCGGCGGCGCACGCCGCGTTGGCGCTGCGATCGTTCGCAGCTTCGCCGCGCGTGGGTACAACATCGTGTTGCATCACGGAAACTCTCCCAATGAGGCGCACGCGCTCGCGGCGGCGCTCGAAGCACAGTATCAGGTGCGTATTGTCGTCGTGGGGGAAGACCTCGTCGATGCCGCAGCGCCCGCCCGGCTGGTGCAGGCCGCCGTCACGGCCTTCGACGCGCTCGATGTCGTGGTCAGCTCCGCCTCCGTGATGGAGTGGCACCTTTTTGAGTCGGTGACGCCTGAGGATTGGGCGCGGACCGAAGCCATCAACCTGCGGGCGCCTTTCTTTCTCATGCAGGCCGCCGCGCGGGCAATGGCGGACGGCGGAGTGATCATCCAGATCGCCGATCACCTCGCGAACGAAACGGGCTTCCCCCGCCTCATTCCGCATCAGGTGACCAAGTCGGCGCTGCACCAGTTGGTGCGCACCGTGGCCGATCGGTTGGCACCCCGCATTCGGGTGAATGCCATCTCCCCCGGACTCGTCCTGGCACCAGACGAGCTCGGAGAAGCGGCGATGACGGCATTCCTGCGCGACGTACCTCTCGAGCGGAGCGGGTCTCCGGACGATGTCACTCAGGCAATTCACTATCTCGTGGACGCCACGTACGTGACCGGTACGGTCCTCGCCGTTGACGGTGGACGACATCTCCGCCGCTGATACCGGCGCCGCCGGCCCGGGACGCGTGATGCCGCTCGTCTTCGGGCGCATCGTGGTCATCGGCGGCGGCTGCTACGGCAGCTGGTACACGCAGCAGCTCGATCGCGCGCGCGCACGCGGTGCGCTCACCGCTCACGAAATCGTGGTGGTCGACCGCGATGCCCACTGCAACGTCGCGCAGCAGCTCGCGCAGGGCATGTACGAGGGGACGCCGGTGCGACTGGCCGTGTCCACCTGGGACGATTACGTCGCGGAGTGGTTGTCGGCAGGGCCGGACGCGCTTGCCGCCGACACGATGGTCCCGTCGCCGCTCATGCCACATTTGTGCTTGGACTGGCTCATGGCCCGCGCTCGCGCCCGCTGGCCCGGGCGTGCCATGGACGTCGCGCCGCTCCCTGCCACGCCGCCAACCCCGTGGGAACGCGCCGCCCCAGATGCGCGTCACTACGTCAGCTTTGCGACGTGGACGTGCCCGGTCAATTGCATCGAGCCGGCCAAGTGCCCCGCCACCCGCGGGCCACGCGATTGGAGCATGCCAGTGGCCATCCGCGCCATGGCCGACGCAGAACCACGGCTCCACGGGGCGGCTATCTTGCACTGTGTACATCGCACCTACGGCGTCGGCATGATCGACGCGGCGGCGATAGCCGCCGCCGACCAACAGGTCGCCGAATGGGGCGGGCAGGGCCCCTGTAACATTCTGGTCGGCACCGTGTCGCACTGTCATGGTGCGTTGGGCGTGCTGGCCATTTCGTAAATCCGGCACTCGAGTATCACTGCATCCGCGCTGATACGCCTCGATTCGCTTCTACCCTTCGTGGTCATGTCTGCATCGACTCCCGAGAACATCGTCATTATCGGATCCGGCCCCGCGGCATGGACGGCGGCCATTTACGCCGCGCGCGCCAACCTCAACCCGCTCGTGTTCGAGGGTGAGCCGGTCGGAACGGAATTGCCTGGCGGACAGCTGATGCTTACAACGGACATCGAAAACTTCCCGGGCTTTCCCGACGCCATCAGCGGCCCCGAACTCATGGACCGCGTCAAGGCACAAGCGGTCCATCACGGCACGCGCGTGGTGTCCGAGCTCGTCAAGCAGGTCGATCTGTCCCAGCGCCCCTTCACCATCACACCCAACTACTCGGGTGCGGTGACGGCACACACCGTGGTGATCGCCACCGGCGCCGCTGCCAAGTGGATCGGTCTCGACAGCGAAATCCGGCTCGCGCAACAGGGCGGCGGCGTATCGGCGTGCGCGGTGTGCGACGGGGCCATGCCCTTCTATCGCGGCAAGCGCCTTGCCGTCGTTGGCGGGGGAGATACCGCCATGGAGGAAGCGATGTATCTCACGAAGTTCGCCAGCGAAGTCGTGGTCATCCATCGCCGCGACAGCTTCCGTGCCTCGAAAGTGATGGCCAATCGTGTCCTCACGCATCCCAAGGTACGCGTGCTCTGGAACTCGCGGGTTACCGAAGTGCTCGGCGACGAGTTCATCACGGGGCTCCGGTTGCAGGACACCGTGAGCGGCAGCACCAGCGACATCGAAGTCGGCGGCTTGTTCGTCGCTATCGGGCACACGCCCAACACCCGGTTCCTCGGCGGGCAACTCGACACCAGCGAGCATGGCTACATCAAGGTGGCGCCGTGGCGCACGTCAACGAACGTCGAAGGCGTCTACGCGGCCGGCGATGTCATCGATGACTACTATCGCCAGGCGATCACATCGGCCGGGACGGGGTGCATGGCGGCCCTCGAAGCCGAGCGGTGGCTGGCACATCACGGCATTGGCGAAGCGCCCGTGCTCGAAACCGGCGAGAGCTCCATCGCCAAGGCCGAGGCATGAACCCGTGACTGGCCTGCAGGTACAGCAGCTGACGGTCGGACCGCTCGAGGAGAATTGCTGGCTGCTCACCGATGCGGTTTCGAAGCAGGCGGTCCTGGTCGATCCCGGCGACGAACCCGAACGTCTCGTGGAGGCCGTGCAGCGTTCCGGATGCACGCTGTCCGCGATTTGGCTGACGCACTGCCACTTCGATCACGTCGGTGGCGTGGCCGGTGTCGTGCGCCAGCTCCCGGTGCCCATTCACATGCATCCCGCCGACGCCTTCTTCTACGAGCGTGCGGCCGACAACGCCGCACGGTGGGGACTGACCATCGAAAACCCGCCGGCGGCGACGGGACAGCTGGCCGAAGGCGACACGGTCTCTCTTGGCGAACACGCCTTTACCGTGTGGCACCTACCCGGTCACGCGCCAGGACATGTTGCCTTCATCGGGCACGATCTCTGCATTTCGGGTGACGTACTCTTCGCGGGATCGATCGGCCGGACCGATCTGCCGCTCTGCGATCCCTCGGCCATGCAGCGGTCGCTCATGCGTCTGGCCACGTTGCCTGAGGCAGCTCGGGTCTTGCCGGGGCACGGTGTTGGAACGACGATCGGGCGCGAACTTGCGTCCAACCCGTTCCTGCGCGGCGCTGCCCGGCCACTCGGTGCCTAGCACCCGCTGCCACACCCAGTCGGCTCACTCAGCTCCACGTCCCATGCGCCTCGGCACGACCACTGCTCCCCGCAAGGGAACTGCGCTCGCCACGGCTGCGCTGCTGCTTGCCGCGTGCTCGGGCATCACGGCAAGCGAAGCCAGCTTTCAGAAGTACGGTGCCGTCAACTTCGTCGGCAAGCGGGCGTCCGCCACGCAAGGGCGAGCGGCGACAACCGTCGTCTTCTTTGAATCGCTATCGTTGCAGGTGCCGAACAGCAGCGCGCAACAGAGCGACCAATGTGTGTTTGCGCCGGTGGACACGGTGCCGCTGTCGGCCCGCGGCGATCGTCAGGCGGGAACGACCATCGGGATCACCGTCGGGGGCACGACGCGGGAGCTTGCCTACTCCAATACCGATCAGCGCTATGCGACCCCGCTGAACGAACCCATCGTCTACACGGCGGGCGACGTGGCGCAGGTGCGCGTGCCTGGCGATGGCAATGCCTTCCCCGCTATTGCCGGCTCGGTAAAGCTCGCCGAGCCCATCGAGCTGGCGCCGGTCGCCGTTCCCGCAGCGGGGGCAGGTCTCACGGTCAATTGGAACGGCACAAACGATCCAACCGCGGCGGTCATTCTGCAGCTCAAGTATGCGAATCCCGCTGCCGCCTCATTCGCCAATGAGCAGGTGTTTTGCGCACTCAGGGACGATGGCAACGTCGTGGTCCCCGCCGGACTGCTCACGCCGTTCTTGGCGAGCGGCGCGCCCAAGAGGTCGCTCACGCTCGTGCGCTGGCGTACGAATCTCGTCGGAACCGCGGCAGGAAACCTGCACCTCACGTCGTCCATCGATACGTCGTTCGTGTTCCCGTAGTGCATCGCTCGGGCATCCGACGGGCACGGCCGTGCCGGCGGCGCCCGTACCCGGTTGTGATGTGCACGTTTGTCAGGAGAGGTCATGGCGCCGCAGCACCCGAGCAACGCGGCAACGCGCAGCGAGAAGGACCCGTTGGGCACCCTCGAGGTGCCCGCGAGCGCGCTGTATGGCGTGCAAACAGTGCGCGCCGTGCAGAACTTTCCCATTAGTGGACTTCGCCCACTGGAAGCCTTTGTCGTCGCACAGGTCTGGATCAAGAAGGCCGCGGCGCAAACGCATCGGGACACCGGTCGTCTGGACGCGACCCGAGCCGACGCAATCGTGGCTGCCGCCGACGAAGTGCTTTCCGGCTGGCATCGCGATCAGTTCATCGTCGATCCGTATCAGGCAGGCGCTGGCACCTCGCACAACATGAACGTCAATGAAGTCCTTGCCAATCGCGCCAATGAACTGCTCGGAGGCTCGCGTGGCACGTATACGCCCGTGCATCCCAATGATCACGTCAACATGGCGCAGAGTACCAACGATACCATTCCCACCAATATTCGTCTCGCCGTGTTGCGCCAGCTGCCATCATTACTGCTCGCGATGGACAGTCTGCATGACGCCCTGCGCAATCGTGCACAGGCATTCGATCACGTGGTGAAAGCGGGGCGCACCCATTTGCAGGACGCGATGCCCATTCGGCTCGGGCAGGAGTTCGCTGCGTATGCGGGGACAGTTGCCCGTTGTCGCCGACGCATTCTGCAGGCCGCCGATTACCTCAATGATCTCGGCATTGGTGGATCGGCGGTGGGCACGGGCGTCACCGTCCAGCCGGAGTATCCCGCGCGAATGGTCGAACGGCTGCGCGACATCAGCGGGATCACCACCCTGCGCGTAGGCGACGATCGCATCCAGCTCACGCAGAGCATGGGCGACGCAGCCGCGTTCAGTGGGGCGCTGCGCGGACTCGCCATCGAATTGTCGAAGATCGTCAGCGACCTCCGCCTCATGGCGTCCGGCCCGCGAACAGGCCTCGACGAAATCACCCTGCCGGCGGTACAACCCGGCTCCAGTATCATGCCCGGCAAGATCAATCCGTCCATTCCGGAGATGGTCAACCAGGTCTGCTTTCAAGTCATCGGCTGCGACACCACCGTCACAATGGCCGCTGAACACGGGCAGCTCGAGCTCAACGTCATGATGCCGGTGATTGCGCACAACGTCCTGCTGTCCATGCAGCTTCTGACCAATGCGATCACGTCCCTGGCCGAGCGCTGCGTACACGGCATCGAGGCCAACGAAGACATGTGCCGGTATTGGGTGGAGCGCTCCGCCGCACTGGCCACTGCGCTCATGCCGCAAATCGGGTACGCGGCGGCGGCCGAACTCTCCAAGCAGAGCGTTCGCGAGGGCGTGCTCATCCGCGACCTCGTGAAGCGGACCCACGTCGTCCCGGCGGATCAGGTCGACGCCATCCTCGATCTCCGCCGCATGACCGAGATCGGCGTCCCCGAGGGAGCCCACGGAGCGACCGCCGGGGGGTGACCCAACCGCCCAAACCGCTTGTCTCTACCGCGATTGCGACCTAGACTCTCGGGTATGCGGATAACTACGTGGGCCGAATACGGGTTGATTTGCGCCCTCCATCTCGCGCGCCGGGCGGGCGACGGTCCAGTCACCGGTCGCGATGTCGCGGCGCGTGAGCGGTTGCCCGGCGACTATGTCGAGCAAATCCTCCTCCGGATGCGCCGGGCCGGCATCGTCAACAGCACCCGCGGCGCGCGCGGAGGGTATTCGCTGGCCCGCGCGCCCGAGGAAATCACGGTGCGCGACGTCATTCAGGCCTCGGAACTCACAACCTTCGACCTCCACTGCGTCACGCATCCCGTCGATGCCGGACGCTGTGCTGAGGCGGAAAACTGCAGCATCCGCCCCGTGTGGCTGTTGCTTCAGAAGCGCATCGACGAAGTCCTCGACGGCGTAAAGCTCAGCGATCTGCTCGATGACGAGTCGGTCGTTCGCGATCGGGTTGGGGTGCCGGCCTACACGGCGCCAGAGATCCCGGGCGGTTTGCCCATCCTGCAGCCCTGACTCGGGTCGACATGAGCATCTGGACCGATTGGCAGGCGGCACGCGCAAGGCGGCAGCGGGTCGAGTTGTATCTCAATCACGTACTGCGCGACGTCGACACGGCGGCAACCCCCTGGCTGCTCTCGGCGGGCAGTTCCGAAAAGGTCGTCCAGCGCGAAGTCGCCTTCGCCCGCCGCGCCATTGGGCTCATCGTTGCCGAACGCGATGCGCTCGACGATCAGACCGCCGCCGACGTCTCTCACCAGCTGGCCCCCGTGGTTGCGGCCGAATCCCGCCGCGACCCGGAAACCGGTCGGCTCTGGGCCGAACGGTGGCGCGGCTACACGGCGGCACTCGCCGCGCGCGGAAGCCAGGAAACCCCCGTCATGCGGCTCGCCAGGGTCTTGCTCGAAGGGGTCGGCATGTCCAATCCATCGCCCGACCTTGTGCAGCAGACCACGCAGTTCGTGCAGGAGACCAGAGGGGGCCTCAACGAAAGTCTGCGCTCGGCATTCGGTGCGGCCTCGCTCCCGGAAGATGTCCGCCCCAGTGCCATGCGGGGCTGAATAGCCGTTGGCCGCCCAGTCACGGCCAACGCAAAACGGGCAACAGCGCAAATGCGACTGATGCCCGTTCTTACGGTCGATACTGGTGCCGTACACAGGTGCCGAAGGCCGGACTCGAACCGGCACGTCCTTGCGGACACTGCGCCCTGAACGCAGCGCGTCTACCAATTCCACCACTCCGGCAGTTCCCCACCCGCAACCGTTGGACACGGGAGCGGCAGGGCGAGAAGAATAGACCGGATCCCCCCGGGAAGTCAACGCCGAACACGACAAACGTGACGGCGGGAGGCCTCGTCGGGGTCATGGAGCGATTACGTTACAAAGACGTATGGCCAATAAGGACACCGAAGAACCCACCGAGCTGATTGCGCGGAACAAGCGCGCCCGTCACGACTACGAGATCCTCGATACGTGGGAGGCCGGCCTGGTGCTCACCGGTACCGAGGTGAAGGCGCTCCGTGATGGTCGCGCCAATCTCACCGATGCCTACGGCTTCGTGAAGGACGGTGAGGTGTTCCTGCTCAATCTCCACATTGGCGCGTACGCGAACGGCAACCTGTTCAACCACGAGGCCACCCGGACGCGCAAGCTGCTGCTGCACAAGCGCGAGATCCGCAGGCTCATCGGCTCCGTCGAGCGGCAAGGGCTCACACTCGTGCCGCTCGACCTGTACTTCAAGAACGGGCGCGTCAAAACGCGCATCGCCTTGGCACGAGGAAAGGCCCAGCACGACAAGCGCGAAGATCTCAAGAAGCGCGATGCCGAGCGGGAGATCGCGCGGGTGCTCCGCAAGGGATGAGCATGGCGCTCACTGCCCTCGGTTTCTGGTTGCAGGTCGCGGCCGCTGCGCCGCCGACCGCCCTCACCGTCCGCTCGGGCGACCGCGTGCGTCAAGTGCCGGTGGTCGTCGCCGAAGGCGGGGGGCTCGCGTTACGTGCCGATGTCTTGGCCGAAGCGCTCGGAGGGCAACTGGTGCGCGACGGCGCACGAACCGCTCGGTATCGCCTCAACGTTGGCCGTATCGGTGTGGAGCTCGAAACGGGGACGGCGCTCGCGGTCATCGCCGCCGATACGCTCCCCCTCAGCGGGACGGTTTTCCGACGGGCCGCGACGCTCTATGTCCCTCTCGGACTGGCCGCCGATCTGCTCCCCCGCATGGGTGCGGGCGTCATGTTCGACGCCGCCAAACAAGAGATCCGGCGGTTCGCACCGGTTGCCGCTGCCAAGCGAGCGGCGCCCCCGGTACCCACGACCTCGGCTCCCCGGTCATCTCCGGCGATCAGCAAACCGTTTGGCTCCCGCGGTGCGCGCCAGCATGTGGTGGTGGTGGATGCCGGACACGGTGGCCGCGACAATGGCATGTCCGGTCCCATCGGTGGTGGCCCGCGGGTTTACGAGAAGAACATCACGCTTGCCGTATCCCAACAGCTGCAACGGGCATTGGAAGAACGCGGTATTCGCGTGATCATGACGCGAACCACCGATACGCTGATCGGGCTGTATGATCGCGGACCTATCGCCAATGCGGCCAAAGGCGACCTCTTCGTGTCCATCCACGTCAATGCGGCCAATCCCCGATGGCAGAACCCGGGAGGCGCCCGCGGCTTCGAAACGTATTTCCTCGCCGAAGCCAAGACCGAAGATGAGCGGCGCGTCGCGGCGATGGAAAACGAAGCCGTCAAATTCGAAACGAATGCCGATGTCAGCCGCGACGACCCGCTCGGTTTCATCATGCGTGATATGGCGCAGAACGAGCACCTGCGGGAATCCATGCGCCTCGCCACCCTGATTCAGGACGGTATGCGCACCGTGCATCCAGGGCCCAATCGGGGCGTCAAGCAGGCCGGGCTCGCGGTCCTCGTGACGGCGTTCATGCCTGCCGTCCTGGTGGAAATCGGCTTCGGCACGAATCGCGCCGAAGCCGGCTACATCACCGATCCGCAGCGGCAGAGCGAACTCGCCGACCGTCTCGCCGACGCCATTGAGCGATACCTCGACGAATACGAGCGGAAGGTGGGGGGATGAGCGGGACGGCCCGCCGTCGTTTGGCAGCGGTGGCCACCTGTTGGCTGTTCGTCAGCGGCTGTGTGTACTACAACGGTGTGTACAACGCGGAGAAGTCGGCCAAGCGCGGCGATTCCAAGTTGCGCCGCAACGAAGACGACGGCGCACGTGAGGACTTCCGGCTCTCCGCGACGCACGCCGAGTCGGTGTTGGTCCGCCACCCGACATCCACGTGGGCAACACGAGCGCGCTATCTGGCGGGGCGGGGGGCTGCGCTCGCTGGCGACTGCGAGACGGGGCGTACTCGGCTGCTGGCATTCCTTGCAGAGGCGAACGCGCCGTCCGACGACCGCCAACGCGCCGTCGTCGCGCTGGCGGCCTGTTACCTGCGGTCGTCCGAGGCGCCCCGCGCACGGACGCTGCTGGATTCGCTCCTCCCCAGCGTCACTGACGCCGAAATCCGCCGGCAGGCACGCCGCTGGGCCGCACGCACCGCACTCACGCTCGGCGACCTCGCCGCCACCGATCAATACCTCGGCGATCAGGACGCGGGACTGCTGCCGTGGGAAATCGCGTCGTCCGCACTCGGGCAGCGCGACTTCGCACGCGCAGAGTCGGTGCTGGTGCAGCGCGGTCGCGCGGGTGATTATCGCGAAGAGGTGGTGCGCGCCATCAACGACTTCGGCAGCGGAAACCGGCTGGATGGCGCAGAGCGCATCGTGAAGGCGTACGACAACGCCAGAGTGCGCGACGCGAGCCGGGGACGATTGCAGTATGCGTTGGGCGACCAGCTGCTGCGCGCAGGGCGTGACTCACTCGCGCGCCTCTATCTCGCTCGGGCGACGACGCTCATGACCCGCGACTCTCTATTGCGTCGGGAAGTCATGGCGCGGACCGCGTATCTCGAAGTCCGCCGGGCCCAATCCCTGCAGAGCGCCGATTCCGTGCTGACGCGCGTGGACTCCGCCGCGTGGAGTACCGTGTTCGGGCGGCAGATGTCGGAGCATCTGCTCCTCATGCGCTTGCTCCTTGGCCGCGACGATCCTAGCGGGGCCTCGGCCTTTCTGGCCAGCGAGGTCGTTCGCGACTCCCTGCGTGCGGCACCGCTTGCGGCCGCGTTGTTCACCGGCATGGCCCGCCAGAACCCGCAATCGCTCTTCGCGCCGTATGCATGGTATGCCGCCAGCGTGCTGGTCCCCGACTCTGCCGATCGGTGGCGGCAGCTTATTCCCGCCGAATACCCAGCCTCCGCCGTGGCGGCGCGCTTGCGTGGCGACGACGTCGCCGTGATGCCGGACTTCACCAACGCGCCGCAACTGCTCAAACTGCGGTGGGGCGAGGCCGTGCGGGTATGGAGCGACAGCGTGCGCAAGCTGCGAACGCGCGCCGCACCACGGAATCCCTAAGGCACCGTTCTCACGTTCCGCGTTTGCGTTCCCCTTCGTCCCTATGGTCGTGACCGTCGCCACTCCTCACACGCCGCACCCGTCGCCGAAGGCGGCGTCCCTCGGGACGCCACTCGGCATCCGCGTTGCCGGACTGGATTTTCGTAATCCGGTGGTGCTCGCCTCCGGGACCGCCGGCTTCGGCATCGAGATCGACGAGGTCATCGACCTCGACGCCATTGGGGGCATCTCCACCAAGGCGGTAAGCCTCTTGCCGCGCAGCGGCAATCCAGCCTTGCGCGTCAGTGAGTTCGCCGGGGGCATGATCAACGCCATTGGCCTCGCGAATCCTGGGCTCGACGTCGTCAAGCGCGAGTACTTGCCGTGGTTGCCACGGCATCACCCCGGCACGCGCGTGTTCGTGAACGTGGTGGGCAACAGCATCGATGACTTCGCCACGGTGGTGGAAGCCATCGATGGCGAGCCGGGCGTCGACGGCTTTGAGCTCAACGTGAGCTGTCCCAACGTGAAGGCGGGCGGGCTCGAGTTCGGCGCTGATCAGGGGGCGCTCGCAGCGTTGGTCTCGGCCGCCCGGGCGCGAACCTGTCGACCGATCTTCGTGAAGCTCTCGCCGACGTTGGGGGCCGCCATCGCCGACACCGCAAAAGTCGCGGTCGACAACGGCGCGACCGGTCTGACGCTGGTGAATACGATGCCGGGCCTTGTGATCGATACCCACCGCCGAGCACCGAAAATCAGTTTTGGGAGCGGTGGCCTGAGCGGCCCGGCGGTGCTTCCCATTGGTCTCTTGGCCACCTGGCGCGTCAGTCGGGCGCTCCCCGGGGTCCCGCTGGTGGGTTTGGGAGGCGTCAGCACCGGTGACGATGCCATTCAATACGTGCTCGCCGGCGCCTCCTTGGTCGGCGTCGGGACTGCGGCACTGCGCGATCCGCGCGCCCCCGAGCGCATCATCCGCCAAATGCGGCAATGGGCCGATCGGCAAGGGGTACGTGATCTCACCTCACTCATTGGAACGCTCGCGTGGCCACACTGACGTCTGCCGTGGTAACCCCCATCGTCGCCTTGGACGTCCCCGACCGCGCGGGGGCTGAGGCGATCGTGCGCCAGCTCGGCGACGCCTGCGGCTTTTACAAGGTCGGGCTCGAACTGTTTGCTGCCGAGGGGCCGTCGGTGGTCGCTTGGCTTCGGGATCTGGGGAAGAATGTCTTCGTTGATCTCAAGCTCCACGACATCCCGAACACCGTGCGCGGGGCGGCCAGGAGCATCGCGCGCCACGGAGCTTCGTTGCTGACGGTGCACGCGAGCGGAGGACGGGAAATGATCGCCGCCGCCGTGGCGGGGGCGAACGAGGGACGCCCGGACGGCGGCTGCGGCATTCTCGGGGTCACCGTCTTGACGAGCATGGACGCGGGCGGCGTGGCCGAGGCCTGGGGGCGTGGCGAGGTCGAAGTGCAGACGGAAGTCTTGCGATTGGCCGGGTTGGTCGTGGCCGCGCGTGGCGCGGGGATCGTCTGTTCGGGTCACGAGGCCTCCGCCGTCGGCGAGGCGTTCGGCGACCGCCTGGGATTGCTTATTCCCGGCATTCGGCTTCCGGGCGGGGACGCCCATGACCAGCGGCGGGTCATGACGCCCGCCGCCGCCGCCGCCGCCGGCGCCCGCTGGCTCATTCTGGGACGCGCGGTCACGGGCGCGAGCGACCCGGTCGGCGCCATGGCCGCCGTCCACGCAGCGCTCTAGACCGGGGGGCGTCACTTGCGGGGATCGCCTAAGTCCGCTAAGCTGCAGGTCTTGCCCAGTTTGGGTGCCATTTCATGGTGCCCAGAGGACAGGAATTCACCGGCCAATCCGCTGGCCACACTCGCTTCGCTCATGCGCGGAATCGGGGACGTCTGTCGGTTTGCCGACACGCGTCGCGATGCTTCGTGAGCGATGAACAGCATGGGGAGTCCAGCCGGCTACTGCTTGCCAGTAGTGCGGGAGGCTCCGTCGGCGCGGAAGTGCCGAGGTGACCCGTGAAAGTTCGCAGCAGCGTCAAGCCGATCTGTGAGCACTGCAAAGTCGTCAAGCGACAGGGCGTGACTCGCATCATCTGCAAGCGCAACCCCAAGCACAAGCAGCGTCAGGGCTGAGGGGAAGCGTAACCTATGGCACGTATCGCTGGCGTCGATCTCCCGCGCGACAAGAAGATCGAGATCGGCCTGACCTACATCTTCGGCATCGGTCGCAAGACCGCCCAGAAGATTCTCGAAGCGTCCGGTGTGTCGAGCGCGCAGCGCGTTCGCGACCTGAACGACGTCGATCTCAACAAGCTCCGTCAGGAAATCGAGCGCAATTTCCGCGTCGAAGGTGCTCTGCGCACCGAAGTCGCGATGAATATCAAGCGCCTCATGGACATCGGCTCGTACCGTGGCACGCGCCACCGTCGCGGGCTTCCCGTGCGCGGGCAGCGCACGCACACGAACGCGCGCACCAAGAAGGGGCCGCGCCGCGCTATCGCGGGCAAGAAGAAGGTGACCAAGTAAGCCATGGCTACCGCAAAGAAAACCAAGCGCGTCGTCGAGGCCGAAGGCATCGCCCACGTCAGCGCCACGTTCAACAACACGACCATCACGATCACCGATATGCATGGCAATGCGGTGTCGTGGGGCTCGGCCGGCAAGGCGGGCTTCAAGGGGTCGAAGAAGTCCACGCCGTTCGCCGCGACGGTGGCCTCCGAGCAGTGTGCGCGCGAAGCGCTCACCGCGGGTGTGCGTCGCGTGCATGTGCGCGTGCAGGGGCCGGGTTCCGGCCGCGAATCGGCCATCCAGGCGCTCGCCGCTGCCGGTCTCCAGGTGAAGTCCATTCGCGACGTCACCCCGATTCCGCACAACGGCTGCCGTCCCCCCAAGCGCCGGAGGGTTTGATCCATGGCCCGTTACACTGGTCCCAGCTGCCGTCAGTGCCGTCGGGAGGGCGCCAAGCTCTTCCTGAAAGGCACCAAGTGCTTCACCGAAAAGTGCCCCGTGGAACGTCGTCCGTACGCCCCGGGTCAGCACGGTCAGGCCACGGCGCGTCGCAAAAAGATGTCGGAATTCGCCAAGCAGCTGCGCGAGAAGCAGAAGATCAAGCGCATCTACGGCATCTCCGAGAAGCAGTTCCGCAACACGTTCGAGCGCGTCGCCGCACAGGCTGGCATCGCCGGGCACAACCTGCTCGCCGCCCTCGAAACCCGTCTCGACAATGTGGTGTACCGCATGGGCTTCGCGCCCAGCCGCAAGGCCGCGCGTCAGCTCATCCGTCACCGCCACATCGAAGTGAAGGGGCGTCTCCTCGACATCCCGTCGTACCAGGTGCGTCCGGGCGAGGAAGTGCGCGTCAAGCAGAGCTCGCGCGAACTCGTACTCGTCTTGAGCGCCATGGAACAGGCCTCGCGCGGCGGCTCGCTCTCGTGGATCGCGGTCGACAAGGAGTCGTTCAGCGGCCGTGTGCTCGAGAAGCCGCAGCGGACGAGCATCCCGCTCGCGGCACAGGAACAGCTCGTCGTCGAACTGTACTCGAAGTAACCGCAGGAGCTGGTCGGGGCCCGAACCCCTCTACGGGGCTGCCACGCGTTCGGGGCGAGGCAGCGCGTCGCCGGGGCGATGCCGGCGTGACCTTTATTCTTCAAACTCTCCATGGCAACGATCGATCTTTCCGGGCTGGTCCGCCCGCAGCTGGTTGAAGCAACCAAGCGCGAGGACAATCCCAATCTGGCCGAATTCCGTCTGCAGCCGCTCGAACGCGGCTTCGGGCACACCTTGGGCAACGCGATGCGCCGACTGCTCCTGTCGTCGCTCCGTGGCTCCGCCGTGTGGGCGTTCCGTATCGATGGCGTGGTGCATGAGCACCAGACCATCGGCGGCGTCGTCGAAGACGTGCACCAGATCATCGGGAACCTCAAGACGCTGACCCTGTCCCTCCCGGACGAAGTCGAGCAGACGGTGCTCCGCATCGTCAAGGCGGGACCTGGCACCGTCAGCGCGGCAGACATCATCGCCACCGGCGGCGTGCGCGTCATCGACCCCTCGCACCATCTCTTCACCATCACCGACGAGCGCGACTTCACCGTCGAACTCTACGTGAACAAGGGACGCGGCTACGTCGAGAGCGACCAGCATCCGGCCGACAAGAACCTCCCGGTCGATGTCGTGCGGATCGATGCCATCTACAATCCGGTCCGTCGGGCCAACTTCACCGTCGCGGAAACCCGCGTCGGGCAGCGCACCGACTACGACCGGCTCACGCTCACGGTCGAAACCAACGGCACGATGTCGCCCGAGGAAGCCGTCAGCTATGCGGCAGCCCTCGCCCAAACCCACTTCCAGTATTTCGTGGGCTTTGGGTCGTCGGCCTCTGCGCAGCCTGGCGCGGCTGGCGATGGCGCCAACTCGGATGCCATCCGTCTCGCCGAGCTGTTCCGTACCCCCATCGACGACCTCGAATTGTCGGTTCGCTCCGTCAATTCACTCAAGAACTCCAACATCCGCTCGCTCGGCGATCTGGTTCGACAGACCGAGGCGCAAATCCTGCAGGTCAAGAACTTCGGCAAAAAGTCCCTGCAGGAAATCGCCGCGCTGCTCGAGAAAGAAGGGCTCAACTTCGGCATGCGCTACGAGGAATCCACGGACGGTGTCCGTATCCTCGACATGGGCACTCCGCCCAGCCGCGCTGCCGAAAACGCGCCCGACGACGACGAAGACGAGGATTGAACTTCCATGCGCCATCGTAAGGCCAACCGCCAGCTTCGGCGGACCAGTGAGCAGCGCCTCGCGCTGCTGCGCAACCTCGCGACCTCGCTCATTGAGCAGGGCGCGATCGAGACGACCGAGGCCAAGGCCAAGGAGCTCCGCCCGTTCGTTGAGAAGCTCATCACCAAGGCCCGCTCCGGCACGCTGCACGCACGCCGGCTCGCCGGACGGCACGTGCACAAGCGTGAAGCCGCGGACAAGCTCTTCCAGGAGCTCGGCCCCGCCTTCGCGACGCGTCCGGGTGGCTACACGCGCATTCTCAAGACCGGCCACCGCAAAGGTGACGGGGCTGAAATGGCGCGCATCGAACTGATCCTGAGCTGAGACACCCATGCCGATCAATCGCAACCGCTGCTACAGCTGCGACAAGGGTGTTGCCTTCGGCAACAACGTCTCGCATGCCAACAACAAAACGCGTCGTACCTGGAAGCCCAACCTCCAGGTCGTGCGTACGCTCGAAGCGGGCAAGGTCATCAAGGTGAAGGTGTGCACGCGCTGCCTGGCCGCCGGCAAGGTACCGCGTGCACCGCGCGGTCAGGTCGCCGTCGCGTAATTCGCCCACCGTTGCGCACCTCGCGGGGAGCTCGCTCACAAGCGGTCTCCCCGCGTCGTGTATCCAACAGCGTGCACGTCGGGGTCGCTGGTACCTCCCATGCGGCGCACCGCCCGCTGCGCGCCTACACCACTGAACGGATCCGCTCGTGACCAAAACCGCGCTCATCACCGGGATCACCGGCCAGGACGGCTCGTATCTCGCCGAGCAGCTCCTCGACAAAGGCTATCGGGTCGTCGGCGTGGTTCGACGCTCATCGACCACGCCATACGAGCGCATCGCGCACCTCGTCGATCGCGTCGACCTCGTCTCCGCCGATCTCCTCGACCAAACATCGCTCACCGACGTCGTCCAAGCCACCGACCCCGACGAGATCTACAATCTCGCGGCGCAAAGTTTTGTGCAGACGTCCTGGAACCAGCCGGTCCTCACTGGAGAGTTCACGGCGCTTGGCGTGACCCGCATGCTCGAAGCGCTGCGCAAAGCTGCGCCCAGGGCGCGCTTCTACCAGGCCAGTTCGAGCGAACAGTTCGGCAAAGTCGTCGAAACGCCGCAGCGCGAGAGCACGCCGTTCTACCCGCGCTCCCCGTACGGCGTCGCCAAAGTGTACGGGCATTGGATCACGGTGAACTACCGCGAAAGTTTCGATCTGTACGCGGTCAGCGGCATTCTGTTCAATCACGAATCACCGCGCCGTGGTCTCGAATTCGTCACGCGCAAAATCTCCGACGGCGTGGCCCGCATCAAGCTCGGACTCCAGCACGAGTTGCGGCTCGGCAATCTCGACGCGCGGCGCGACTGGGGCTTCGCCGGTGACTACGTCGATGCCATGTGGCGCATGCTGCAGCAGGACGAGCCCGACGATTACGTCATCGGCACCGGGGAGACGTATTCCGTCCGCGAATTCTGCGAGTGCGCCTTCGGCGCCGCCGGTCTCGATTATCGCGATCACGTCGTGCAGGACGAGCGTTTCTTCCGCCCCGCGGAAGTCGATCTGCTCGTGGCCGATCCCGTCAAGGCCAAGACGCAGTTGGGCTGGACGCCCAAGGTGCATTTCCGTCAGCTCGTGGAGATGATGGTCGACGCCGATCTCGCTCGTTACCATCGCGCGAAGTGAGCGCGACCGACGGGCGTCCGCTGGGGCGCGTGCTCGTCACCGGGGCCGCTGGCTTTGTCGGCCAGTGGCTCCTCCCGGCGCTCGCCGCGGAGGGCGCCGAGCTGTTCGCCCTCGCGACCGATCCGAACGTCCCATCGACTTCCCCGCGCGTTCCGCCCGAACCACCAGAGGTCACCTGGCTGCTCGGCGACCTGCGGGACAACGCGTATGTGCGCCATGCCGTTCACACGGCGCGCCCCGATACCGTCATTCACCTCGCCGCCATCTCGCATCTGCCGACCGCCGCCGCCGATCCGGCGCTCGCATGGGACGTGAATGTCACGGCGACCGCCCGGCTGCTCCATCACGTCGAGCAGCAACGCGCGGCGGCGAACCCGACGGTGCTCATCGTCGGCAGCGCCGAGCAGTATGGCCGCGACGTATCGCACACGATGCCACTGCTGGAAACGGCCGTACAGGCTCCGCGCACCATTTACGCCGCCACCAAAGCCGCACAGGAAGTGCTGGCGCTGCAATTGTGGCGGGCAACGGCGCTACCGGTGGTCGTGGCACGGAGCTTCAACCACAGTGGAGCAGGGCAGTCCCCGCGCTTCTTGCTCCCCGCGCTCGCCCACCGCGCCCGCGAGCTGACCAGCGCACCCGCTGGTACCCCCATGCCGGTCGGAAATCGTTCGCCGGTCCGCGATTTCCTGCATGTCAGTGACGTGGTCGCTGCGTATATTTCCCTCTGTCAGCGGGGCACGCCCGGCGAGGTGTACAACGTGGCCAGTGGCACCGGATGGTCGGTGCAGCAGGTGCTCGACAAGGTGCTGGCGCGCACAGGCTCGCGCGCCGTGCCCACCGAAGATCCCGCCCTGGTCCGACCTGTTGACGTCCCTGTGCTCATCGGGGATCCGCGAAAGCTGCAGCATGCCACCGAGTGGCGGGCGCGGCATTCACTCGACGACATCATCGAAGACCTCCTCCATGCCGCGACGTTCTGACCTGCACCGGATTCTCGTGATCGGCTCCGGCCCGATCGTGATCGGGCAGGCCGCTGAGTTTGATTATTCCGGGACGCAGGCCACCAAGGCGCTGCGCGAGGAAGGTTATGAAGTCATCCTCGTCAACTCCAATCCGGCGACGATCATGACCGATCCGGAGTTCGCCGATCGGACGTACGTCGAACCGGTGACACCGGAATTCGTGGAGAAGGTCATCGCGAAGGAACGCCCGGATGCCGTGCTCCCCACCATGGGCGGGCAGACGGCACTCAACGTAGCGCTCGCGTTGTACGACAGTGGGGTGCTCGAGAAATACGGCTGCCAGCTCATCGGCGCCAATGCACGTGCCATCCGCGTGGCCGAAGATCGCAAGCTCTTCGCCCATGCGATGGAGAAGATCGGACTCAAGTGCCCCACCGGCACGACGGTCACCTCGATCGACGAAGCGATGGCGGCCGTCGAGAATACCGGGTTCCCCGCCATCATCCGCCCCTCGTTTACGCTCGGCGGCACCGGCGGTGGTATCGCGTACAACCGCGAAGAGTTCGACACGATGGTCCGTCGCGGACTCGACCTCTCGCCGGTGCATTCGGTACTCATCGAGCGCTCACTCCTCGGATGGAAGGAGTACGAGCTCGAGGTCATGCGCGACTGCGCCGACAACGTCGTCATCGTCTGCTCGATCGAGAATCTCGATCCCATGGGCGTGCACACCGGTGATTCCATCACCGTTGCTCCGGCCATGACGCTCACCGATCGCGAGTATCAGGTCATGCGCGACGCCGCCGTCGCGATCATTCGCGAGATCGGAGTGGATGCCGGTGGGTGCAATGTGCAGTTCGCCGTCAATCCGGTGAACGGCGAACTCATCGTCATCGAGATGAACCCGCGTGTGTCGCGCTCATCGGCGCTGGCGTCCAAGGCCACTGGCTTTCCCATCGCGCGCATCGGTGCCAAGCTCGCCGTCGGCTATACGCTCGACGAAGTCCCCAACGACATCACGAAGACCACGCCGGCGAGCTTCGAACCGGTCCTCGACTACGTGATCGTGAAGTGTCCGCGTTTCGCCTTCGAAAAGTTCCTGTCGAGTGATCCAGGGCTCACCACGCAGATGAAGTCCGTGGGCGAGTCCATGGCGATCGGCCGCACCTTCAAGGAAGCGTTTCAGAAGGCGCTGCGCGCACTCGAAACCGGCCGCGCCGGTTGGACGATCGGCGAACGCTTGGTCGACGATCGGCTCACCGAGGGATCGAAGGAGGAGTTGCGCGGCGCACTGCGTCGTCCGACGCCGGAGCGCATTTTCCAGCTCAAGCGCGCCATGGGGCTGGGCATGTCCACCGCCGAACTGCACGACATCAGCGGGGTCGATCCATGGTTCCTCGAGCAGATGAAGGAATTGCTCGATGCCGAGTCGTGGTATCGACAGCTGCCGCAGGTCGACGCCGATACCATGCGTCGCATGAAGCGGTTCGGGTTCTCCGATCGTCAGCTCGCGTCGTTGCGCGGGCAAACCGAGACCGAGGCGCGTACGCTGCGCTGGTCGCTCGGCGTCCGTCCGTCGTACAAGATGATCGATACCTGTGCCGGTGAGTTTCCGTCGAGCACCCCGTACCTGTACGGCTGTTATGACGAAGAGAGTGAAGCCGCGACCGAGGGACGGAAGAAGGTCGTCATTCTCGGGTCGGGGCCCAACCGCATCGGACAGGGTGTCGAGTTCGACTACTGCTGCGTGCGCGCCGTGCTGGCGCTGCGCGAGCAGAGGTATGAGACCATCATGGTCAACTCGAATCCCGAAACGGTTTCGACCGACTTCGATATCTCCGATAAGCTGTACTTTGAGCCGCTGACGCTCGAAGACGTGCTCGAAATCGTTCAGCGCGAGAACCCGCTCGGCGTCATCGTCCAGCTTGGCGGACAAACGCCGCTCAAGCTCACCCGACCGCTCGAAGCCGCCGGCGTCACGATTCTCGGGACCTCCCCCGATGCGATCGATGCCGCCGAAGATCGGCGGCGCTTCGAGGTCATCGCGCGGGAACTTGGCATCGAGCAGCCCGCGAATGGCACCGCCACCAGCGTCGAGGACGCGGTCGTCATTGCCAGGAACATCGGCTTCCCGGTGCTGGTACGCCCCTCGTACGTGCTCGGTGGACGGGCCATGGAAATCGTACACGACGAACCGTCGTTGCGTGACTACTTCGAGCGCGCCGCGCGTGTCTCCGAGGACCGCCCCGTGCTCGTCGATCGGTTCCTCGAGGACGCGTTCGAAGCCGACGTGGATGCACTCGCCGATGGCACCCACGTGGTCATTGGCGCCGTGATGGAGCACATCGAGAGCGCCGGTATCCACTCCGGCGACTCGGCGTGCATTCTCCCGCCGTATCTCATTCCTCCCGAGGCGGTCGCGCAGATGAAGACGCACACCGTCGCGTTCGCGCGCAAACTCGGAGTCATCGGACTGATCAACGTGCAGTACGCCTACAAGGATGGCGTGGTGTACGTGATCGAAGTGAACCCGCGTGCCTCGCGCACGGCGCCGTTCGTGTCGAAGGCCATCGGCGTGTCGTTGCCGTCGGTGGCAGCGCGCCTCATGCTCGGGGAAACGCTGGCCGACGTCGGCTTCACCGAAGAGATTATTCCGCCGTATACGAGCGTGAAGGAAGCCGTCTTCCCCTTCAACAAGTTCCGCGAGTTCGATCCGGTACTCAGCCCGGAAATGCGCTCCACCGGTGAGGTCATGGGCATCGACGAAGACTTCGGCGCGGCGTTCCTCAAGTCGCAGATCGCCGCCGACAACGCGTTGCCCAATGAGGGGGCCGTATTCTTCACGGTCAATGACGCCGACAAGCCCACGGCGGCCCGACTCGCCGCCCGCTTTCAGGCGTTCGGCTTTACGGTGTACGCCACCAGCGGGACGGCGGCGTTCTTCCGCGCGCAGGGCGTACCCGTCACCCCGGTGCTCAAGGTGCACGAAGGACGGCCGCACGGCGTCGACATGATTCTCAATGGCGACATCCAGTTGCTCGTCAACACGCCACTTGGCAAGCACGCGCAAGTGGACGACGAAAGGTTGCGTCAGGCGGCGATTACCAATCGCGTGCCGTACACCACGACCCTCACGGCCGCCAGCGCTGCCGTCGAGGCCATCGCTTCACGGCGGACGCGGGAGCTGAGGGTGTGCTCGCTACAGGAGTGGCACGCCATCTTGGCCACGTCGCAGGCCGCCAAGGCTGCCAAGGCTGCCGGCGTCGCGTGAATACGGGCACCGTTCCGGGCATGGTTGCCCACGCTGGCGAAGGACGCGTCGGCCCCGCCGTCGTGCTGGGGGAGGGCGTACTGGTGCACGAATCCGCGTACGTCGACGACGGCGCCGTCATCGGCGACCAGTCGCGCGTCTGGCACTTTTGCCACGTGAACAGCGGCGCCGTGATCGGCCGACGCTGCTCATTGGGGCAAAACGTCGTCGTGATGAACGGCGTGATCGTCGGCGACAACGCCAAGATCCAGAACAATGTGTCGTTGTACGAAGGCGTGGAGTTGGAAGACGATGTGTTCTGTGGACCCTCCATGGTCTTCACCAACGTCTACAACCCACGCAGTGCCGTGTCACGCAAGAACGAGTATCGTCGCACGTTGGTGAAGCGTGGGGCCAGCATCGGTGCCAATGCCACGATCGTCTGTGGGGCGACCATCGGACGGTACGCGTTCATCGGGGCGGGCGCCGTGATCAATCGTGATGTTCCCGACTACGCGCTCATGGCGGGCGTGCCGGCCCGGCAGATCGGCTGGATGTCGGAAGCAGGTTACCGGCTCGAGATTGTGGTCCCGGCAGGGAGCGCAGGCTCGGCAGAACGGCTGCGCTGCCGCGGAACCGGCGCGCTCTACGAGCGTCGCGGAACCGTCGTGACGCGCCTCGAGGAACAAGCGTGACCACCAAGCACCTCCCCGAAGGACAGCGGATTCGCATCGCGTTGGTCGGGTGCGGCCGCATCAGCAAGAATCACTTCGACGCGATCGCCCGCATTCCGGAGCTCGAGCTCGTGTCGGTGTGCGACAGTGTCAGCGAACGCGCCGAGCAGGCGGGGGCGGCGAACAATGTGCCGTGCTTCACCAGCTACGAGCAGATGCTCGCCGACGTACCCAGCGACGCGGTGGTCATCGCGACCCCCAGTGGTTTGCATCCGCAGCATGGTATCGTGGCGGCCAAGGCGGGACGTCACGTCATCAGCGAAAAGCCCATGGCCATTTCGCTCGCTGCTGCCGATGCGTTGGTGCAGGCGTGCGACGACCATCATGTGCACCTGTTCGTGGTCAAGCAGAACCGTCTCAATCCGCCCATCGTGCTGCTCAAGCGTGCCATCGACCATGGTCGCTTCGGGCGGATCTACATGGCCAATTGTACGGTGCGGTGGACGCGCCCGCAGGACTACTACGATCAGGCACCGTGGCGTGGCACGTGGGAGTTCGACGGGGGCGCGTTCATGAACCAGGCGTCGCACTATGTGGACCTGGTGCAATGGCTGGTGGGGCCGGTGGAGAGTGTGATGGCCAAGACCGCCACACTGGCGCGCCGCATCGAGGCCGAAGACAGCGGCGTCGCCGTGCTCAAGTTCCGTTCGGGCGCTATCGGGACCATCGAGGTCACCATGCTCACCTTTCCCAAGAACCTCGAAGGATCGATCACGATTCTCGGCGAAAAGGGCACGGTCAAGATCGGCGGGACTGCCGTCAACAAGGTCGAGCATTGGCAGTTTGCCGACTACGACGACGATGACAAGCTCGTCGAGCAGTCCAACACCAATCCGCCATCGGTCTACGGATTCGGTCACGAAGGGTACTATCGCAATGTCGTCTCCGTGCTGCGTGGGCAAGCGAAGCCGGATACCGACGGGCGCGCTGGTCGCAAGTCGTTGGAGCTCATTCTCGGTATCTACGAGTCGGCGAAGACGGGGCGCGATGTGCCCCTCCCGCTGCGCGTGAACATCTGATTCGCAGGGTCTCTCATGGCCGTACCTCTTCTCGATCTGAAGGCGCAATACGCGACCATCCGCGACGACGTCGTCGCGGCGCTCATGGACGTCGTCGAGCACCAGGCGTTCATCCTCGGCGATCCGGTCGCGCAGCTCGAATGCAGCGTGGCGGGGCTGTCGCAGGTCAAGTATGCCGTCGGGTGCGCCAACGGCACCGACGCCATTCTGCTGGCGCTGCGTGCGTTGGGAGTTGGTCAGGGCGACGAAGTCATCACGACCCCGTTCACCTTCTTCGCGACCGGCGGTGCGGTGCACAACGTCGGCGCCCGCCCGGTGTTCGTCGACATCGATCCACGCACCTACAACATCGATCCGGCCCTGATTGGCGCGGCCATCACACCGAAGAGCAAGGCGGTCATCGCCGTGGACCTCTTTGGGCAGATGGCCCCCATCGAACAGGTGGCTGCCGCCGCCAAGGGCCTGCCGGTCATCGAAGACGCGGCGCAGTCCATTGGGGCCAGCCGCGTCGTCGACGGCAAGACGGTCATGGCTGGCGAAGCCGCAGCGATCGGCACGTACAGCTTCTTCCCGTCCAAGAACCTTGGCGGGTACGGCGACGGCGGGATGATGGTGACGCAGGACGAGGTGCTGTTCGAGGCGCTGATGAAGCTTCGCACCCATGGTAGTCGGCGGACGTACTACCACGAGATCGTCGGCTACAATAGCCGCCTCGACGCGCTGCAAGCGGCGGTTCTGCGTGCCAAGCTGCCTCACCTCGAAGCGTGGAGTGCGGCGCGTCGGCGCAACGCTGCGTATTACGACGCGGCCTTCGCCGATGTGTCCGAGGTGACGACGCCATACGTCGATCCCGCCAACACGTCGATCTACAATCAGTACACCATCCGTGTCACGCAGCGCGATGCGCTCCAGGCATATCTCAAGGAGCGCGGCATCGGCTCCAACGTGTACTATCCACTGCCGCTGCACTTGCAGCCGTGTTTCGCCTACCTCGGCTATACCGAGGGGCAATGCCCGGTCGCTGAGCGCGCGGCCAAAGAAGTGCTCTCGCTTCCGGTATTCCCGGAGCTCACCACTGCGCAGCTCGACGAGGTCATCGCCACGGTGCGAGGCTTCTTCGGCCGCTGAGGCCCATCGGTCCATGACTGAAACCGCTACCGTGAAGGATCAGCTCCTCGCCCGGATCGCCGACCGGTCCGCCGTCATCGGGGTCATCGGCCTCGGCTATGTCGGCCTGCCGCTCGCCATGGAGTTCGTGCAGGCGGGCTTCACGGTCATTGGCTACGACGTGAGTCAGCGGGTGGTCGACCTGCTCATGGCCGGGCAATCGCACATTCAGGATATTCCCGCCGCGACGGTACACGAGGCGGTCGCCAAAGGCCGCTTCGTCGCGACGGCCGTGGAAGACCGGCTGCGTGAATGCGAAGCGATCTCGATCGCCGTGCCCACGCCGCTCTCCAAGACGCGCGACCCCGACATGGCGTATGTGCTCAGCGCCGCCGACGCGATCGCCCGGCAGGCCCATCCCGGGCTCTGCGTCGTGCTCGAGAGCACCACGTATCCGGGGACGACGCGCGAACTGCTGCAGCCGCGCCTCGAGGCCCAGGGGCTCATCGTTGGGCGCGACATCTTCGTGGCGTTCAGCCCCGAGCGCGTCGATCCGGGTAACCCGGTCTACCACACCAAGAACACCCCCAAAGTGGTGGGCGGCATTACGCCGGCCTGTGTGGAGGTGGCCACGGCGCTCTACGATAGCTGTATCGACATCGTGGTGCCGGTCAGCTCGCCCGAAGCGGCCGAGCTGGTCAAGCTGCTCGAGAACACGTTCCGGGCGGTCAACATCGGCCTGGTGAACGAAATCGCGATTGTGTGTGACAAACTCGGGGTGAACGTCTGGGAAGTCATCGACGCCGCCGCCACGAAGCCCTTCGGGTTCATGAAGTTCACCCCGGGGCCCGGCATCGGCGGGCACTGCATTCCGCTCGATCCGCACTATCTCGCCTGGAAGATGCGCACGCTGAACTACAAGACGCGGTTCATCGACCTCGCCAGCGAGATCAACGCGCATATGCCCGAGTGGGTCGTGCAGAAGGTGGCCGACGCGCTCAATGAGGTACGGAAAGCGGTACGTGGCAGCCGGTTGCTCGTCCTTGGGGTGGCGTACAAGCGCGACATCGACGATGTCCGCGAAAGCCCCGCTCTCGACGTCATTCGCCTGCTCGAAGAGCGGGGGGCACACGTCGAGTTCCATGATCCGTTCGTCCACGAGTTCCGCGAGGAGGGACATGTCCGGAAGGGGGTGGAGCTCAGCGACGAAATGCTCCGCTGGGCCGACGCGGTCGTCGTCATCACCGATCACAAGGCCGTGGACTACCAGCGCGTCGTCGATCACGCTACCCTCGTGGTTGACACCCGCAACGTGACCGCCCGTCTCACCCCGGGACGGGCGCGTATCATCCCGCTGGCCTCCGGGCCGGCCAGGGGTGGTGCGGCGTGACCGATGGGGTGTTCACGAACCTGCGCTGTTCTTCTCGGGTAATCATCACCGCATGAGTCATATACCGAACCGCGTCGAAGTCCGTCTGCTGGTGCTGCTCGCTGTCGCGACGGCACTCGCTGGCTGTGGGCGCGGGTTCCAGCCCCGGGATTTTGCGACGCCCGAGGCGCTCTTCCAGGCCACGCTCCTCGAGTTCCAGCAGAAAAAGTGGGATAACGCACAGCTCGGCTTCGAGCGGCTGACTGGCGACCTGTCCTCCCGCGATCCGCTCCTGGCGCCGGCGTATTTCTATCTCGCCCTCACGCACGAGCAGAAACGCGAATACCTGCTGGCAGCGCAGGCGTACGAGCGCGTCACCGACGGGTTCCCCGATGACACGCTCGCGCCGACAGCCATGCTTGGCACCGGCCGCGCCTATCAGAGCCTCTGGCGTCGCCCGTGGCTCGACGCCGAACATGGCCAGAAGGCGGCGTCCATTCTGCGGGCACTATTGTCGTCGTATCCCGATGCAAAGGAAACGGCCGATGCCAAACGGCGCATCGCGCAGCTCGAAGAATGGTTTGCGGAGAAGGAATACCTCACCGCGGTGCACTATATCAAAGTGCGTCCCGTCGTCGACGGCGCCATTATTTATCTGAAGGACATCGTCACGACGTACCCGAGCACGAAGGCCGCTCGGCTCTCGTGGCTCCGCCTGCACGAGCTGTACACCAAGATCCGCTGGAAGGAAGACGCGGCGGAAACGTGCGCCGCGATGTTCAAGGCGTACCCCGGCGATACCGACGTCAAGTCGGCGTGTGGTACCGCCGCGACCGATACCGCGACGGCGGCCAAGGGCCCGTCCCCCGCCGTGTCGTCGCCGGTTGCATACGCGCGACCGGCGCCGCCCCGCATCCGCTGAACGCTCCACCTGTGCGCGTCGGCCTGTTTGGCGGAAGCTTCGATCCGCCGCATGTTGGCCACCTGCTCGGTGCGCAGGATGCACGGGAGGCACTGCTGCTCGATCGTCTGCTGGTCATTCCGGCCGCGCAGCAGCCCCTCAAGGGAGCAGAGCAGACGACCGCCATGCATCGCCTGGCCATGGTCCGAGCCTGCTTCGATGGCATCCCAGGTGTTGAGGTCGACCCCGTGGAAATCGTGCGGGGCGGGTTATCTTTCATGGTTGACACCGTGGATGACGTGCGCCGGCGATGGCCGAACGCCGAACTCCACCTCCTGATCGGCAGTGACGTCGTCCCCACGTTGCCCCGCTGGAAGGAGCCAGAACGGTTGCTGGGTATGGTGCGACTCGTCGTGCTGTATCGGGATACCGACGGCACCCTCCCGCCCGAGCCGGAGATTCACGGTGGGGTGCGCGCGCGAGCGCTGGCGTCCCGCCGGGTGGATGTGTCGTCAACCGAAGTCAGGGCACGGGTTCGTGAGGGTCGCTCCGTACGGGGCTTCGTGACCGAATCCGTGGCGGCGTACATCGAATCCACCGGGTTGTATCTCCAGAATTCCCGGATGCCGGATCGCGCAGACTCCTGATCGCCCTCGGGCGCAGGGGCACCGGCGAGCGGTGTCCTCGCCTATGAGGTCCAGAGGTCCGTATGCTGAAAGGGTTGATCAGTAAAGTGTTCGGCACGCGACACGAGCGTGAGCGCAAACGTGTCCAGCCGATTCTCGACGACATTCACCAGATCGAAGCGCGCCTGGCGACGTTATCCGACGCCGACATCCAGGCGCAGACGGCGAAGTTCCGCACCATCCTCGCCGGGCGCACCGGTCCCATCGAGCAGCGCATCGCCGAGCTGAAGGCGGCGAAGCACGACACCGCCAGTGCCGCCGAACGCGAACGTCTCGACGGCGAGCTGCAAGGCCTCGACGGACGCGGCGGAGCAGAAGGTGAGCTGCGGGCGGCCATCGCCGAGACCCTCGATGAGCTGCTCCCGGAGGCGTTCGCCACGGTGCGCGAAGCATGCCGCCGGCTGAAAGGGACGGCCGTGTCGGTCACGGGCCACGAACTGCCGTGGGATATGGTGCCCTACGACGTGCAGCTCATTGGCGGCATTCAGCTGCACCTTGGGCGAATCGCCGAAATGGCTACGGGCGAAGGCAAGACGCTCGTCGCGACGCTGCCACTCTATCTCAATGCGCTCCCGGGACGAGGCGCGCATCTGGTCACCGTCAACAACTATCTCGCCCGCCGCGACTCGCAGTGGATGGGGCATCTGTTTTCGTGGCTCGGCCTCACGGTCGGCTGCCTCGACGACACGGAGCCCGGCTCGTGGGAGCGGCGGGCGGTCTACGCCGCCGACATTACCTACGGCACCAACAACGAATTCGGCTTCGATTACCTGCGCGACAACATGGTGGTCTCGCTCGAACAGCGGGTGCAGCGTCCACACATCTTCGCGCTCGTCGACGAAGTCGACTCCGTCCTCATCGACGAAGCCCGTACGCCGCTGATCATCTCCGGCCCCGTGGGCAATGAGAGCGATGGACAGTACGCCGAGTTCAATACGTCGGTCGAGCGCCTCGTGCGCAAGCAGAACGAGTTGGTGAATCAGCTCGTCGCCGACGGTGAGCGGGCCATGTCGACGAACGACAACGACACCGCTGCGCTCGAGTTCTACAAGGCCCAAATGGGGGGGCCCAAGAACAAGCGCCTCATGAAGGTGCTGCAGGAGTCTGGCGTCAAGCAGATGGTGCAGCGGGTCGAACTCGACGTCATCAGCGACAAGAAGCTTCCGGTGAGCAAGCGGACCTTCAAGGACCTCGAAGACAATCTGCTCTTCGTGCTCGATGAGAAGGGGCACACGGTGCACCTCACGGAGAAGGGGCTCGACTGGCTCTCACCGGATCACCCGGACACGTTCGTGCTCCCCGATATCTCGCTGCTCATCGGGCAGATCGATCGCGATAGTGAGCTGTCGGCGGCTGAGCGCCTTGAGCGTCGCAACGCGATCGAGCGTGAGTACGCCACCAAAAGCGAGCGCCTCAACATCATCCACCAGCTGTTGCGCGCACATGCCTTGTACGAAAAGGACGTGAACTACGTCGTGCAGGAAGGCCAGGTGCTCATCGTCGACGAGTTTACCGGTCGCACCATGCCGGGACGACGCTGGAGCGAAGGGCTGCACCAGGCGGTGGAAGCCAAGGAGCGGGTGCAGGTGAAGGGCGAGACGCAGACGCTCGCCACCATCACGATCCAGAACTACTTCCGCATGTATGAAAAGCTGGCCGGCATGACCGGTACGGCCGAGACGGAAGAGGGCGAGTTTCACACGATCTACGGGTTGGAGGTCTCGGTCATTCCTACCAACCGACCCATCCAGCGTGACGACCGCCAGGACCTCGTGTTCAAGACGCGTCGCGAGAAGTACAACGCCATCGTGGAGGAAACCAAGCGTCTGCACGAGTTGGGCTTCCCGGTGTTGGTCGGTACCGCCAGTGTGGAGTCGTCGGAGACGCTCTCGCGTCTGATGCAGCGCGCGGGACTCAAGCACGCCGTTCTCAACGCCAAGTTTCACCAGCGCGAAGCCGAAATCGTCTCCGAAGCGGGGCGTCCGGGCGCCATTACGATCGCCACGAACATGGCCGGTCGCGGCACCGATATCAAACTCACCGACGACGTTCGTGATGCGAAGCCGTCACGCATCACCGATCCGGATGGCAAGGAGATCGACATCACGGAAATTGGCGGCTTGCATATCGTCGGTTCGGAGCGGCACGAATCACGGCGCATCGATCGTCAGCTCCGCGGGCGTTCCGGTCGTCAGGGGGATCCGGGCGCGTCGCAGTTCTTCCTGTCGCTCGAAGACGATCTCATGCGTCTGTTCGGGTCGGAGCGCATTGCGAAGCTCATGGATCGCATGGGCGCGCAGGACGGCGAGGTGCTGACCCATCCGCTCATTACGCGCTCCATCGAACAGGCGCAGAAACGCGTGGAGTTGCAGAACTTCCAGTCACGCAAGCGCCTGCTCGAATACGACGACGTGATGAATCAGCAGCGTGAAGTGATCTATTCGCTGCGTGCCTTCGCGCTCGAGGGTGGGGAAGAGCTCAAGGGCGAAGCAATCAAGATGCTCGAGCGTGGTGCGCAGCGTCGCGTCGAGCAGGCGTTGGCCACGTTCGACCGGCCGGAAGACTGGGACTTCGAGTACGTGCAGCAGGACTTGCTCATGCACTACATGCTGCAAGTACCGGCGTTCGCCGACGCGCCGCCGGCTACTCTCGAGGAAGCACAGGCGCTCGTGGTCGAGGCGATCCATGCGGCATTCGCGCAGAAGGTGGAGAGCCTCAATCAGGTGACCGACGAGCACGGCAACGGGTTTGCCGATCGGTTGCTCTCGCTGGTGACGCTCAACGTCATCGACGAGAAGTGGAAGGATCACCTGTACGACCTCGATCAGTTGCGAGCATCGATTCACTATCGCTCGTGGGGCCAGAAGGATCCGCTGGTCGAGTACAAGCAGGACGCGTACACCATGTTCGTCGACCTCATGCACGATGTCGCGAACACGTTCACGGAGCGGTTCCTGAAGGCGCAGCTGGTGTTCGAGCCTGCGCCCGAGGCGTTCGAACCGCCGCCGATGCCTGCGGAGTTCCTGCGAGCGGAAGAACAGCGTCCGACCAAGCGCTTCAACGCATTGGGTATCCTCGAGGATATTCCGGCGGATGAGCGTCTGGGCGTGAGCGGCGGCGCGTTCGATGATGCCGACATCGTCGACGCGGATCACGATGAGGATGCGGCGCCCCGCGTCGTCGCCCAAGGGACGCCGCGGGTGGTCGGGGCGGGCTCGGTGCGCTCCTTGGCCGAGGCGGGTGGAGCCGCGCTGCCGGCCGGCTGGGAGCAGACGCCTCGAAACAACGTCTGTCCGTGCGGATCTGGAAAGAAATTCAAGAAGTGCCACGGCTCCCATCTGTAGGGAGGCACGGCCGGGGGTGATCAGGTGGGACGGCAGCGGGTGGCTCATGGTGAGTCACCCGCTGTGTTGTTTCAGAGATATCGAACTGCACGGTTGACATCCGGCGCGCGATGTGCTTTACTTCCCGACCCGCCGATAACGTCGCGGTTTGCCTCACACTCGCCGAGCGAGTTGAGCGGCCGTATGAACGACTGGGCAGGGGGTCTGATGAGGAGTAGCGATTCAGACCGTCGCTCGCTGAGTGTTGCGAGTGCCGAGCGCCACCTCTGGCGCCGATCCTTCGATCTTGAAAAAAGATCGAAAAAGTGATCGCTCGAGGGGTTGACGCTGAGCAAACAAAAGGTTATTTGTTAGATCTGGCGCTGAACACGGCGCCGACGCATACAGGCTAAGTTGTGCAACCGCAAGCGGTTGCGCTGATCGAGTAGGACGCTGTTTGACAATCGAAGATGAGATCGATGGATGTGCGGGGCGGTCTCTATGACCTGCGGCTGATCAGGGCGGCAGCGAGAGAGCA
>VYMF01000070.1_pt1 | contig 32629 bp, 21 predicted proteins | sample 5115271 | NCBI WGS metagenome assembly VYMF01 (sample SAMN12291778, study PRJNA351875) | freshwater metagenome | isolation source: freshwater lake | place: USA: Michigan, Wintergreen Lake | collected 2013-08-08
CCTGACCAATGTCGAGCACATCAGCTTCGACGACGGCCGGTTCATCGTCGCCAGCGGCTTCCGCTACTGGGAAGGCAGCAACAACGCCGAGACCATCATCGGTTCGTTCCGCTCTGACGAGATCCGCGCGCTCGGCGGCAACGACCTTCTCAGCGGCGGCGATGGCGACGACTACATCTACGCCGGCACTGGCAACGACACGATCAACGGAGGCAATGGCCTGGACACGGTCTTCTTCTCCGGTTCGATCACCTCCTATGTGATCACCTCGCCAGAAGGCGGCGGTCTGCTGGTTTCCGGCCCCGACGGGGTCGATACCCTGACCAATGTCGAGCACATCAGCTTTGACGATGGCCGGTTCATCGTCGCCAGCGGCTTCCGCTACTGGGAAGGCAGCAACAACGCCGACCACATCATCGGCTCGTTCCGTTCGGACGAGATCCGGGCGCTCGGCGGCGACGACCTCATCGATGGCGGTGACGGCGACGACTATATTTACGCCGGCACGGGCAACGACACGATCAACGGAGGCAATGGCCTGGATACGGTGTTTTTCAGCGGCAATCGCTCGACCTACACGATCAGCCTCTCCGGGGCCGTCACCACGATCACTGGCCCGGATGGAATCGACACCCTGACCAATGTCGAGCGGCTGCAGTTTGCCGACGGGCTTTTTGACATCAGCGGCAATCCGGCTTCGGCTCCGCCTGCGGCGGCACCCGAGGTCCTGCCGGCCTTGGCTGCAGACAAGTCCACGGTTGCTCCCGAGGTCCTGCCGGCAGCGGCGGGCGACTTCGTCAAGGCGGCAGGTGCTGAGGTGCTGCCGGCCATGTCGGATGACGGGGACAAGGTTGACGGGCCCCAGGTCTTGCCGGGCGCGGTCGAACTCACGACTCCGGTCCGCGGTGAGCGGACGAGTGCGGACTTCACAGCTCCGGGCGGCGACCTGGCGGCCACGGTCTTCATGTTCGATGGTGCGGCCAACGATGGCTATCTGGTCTTCGCCAAGAACGACGATGCCGCGCCCGAGGTCCTGCCGGCTATCGCCGACGACTTCATCCTGACGGCCAAGTTCGAGGGGCCGCCAGTCATGCCGACCGCGGACGTTGAGTTCGACGTGGCCGGACTCGTCAAGGAGGTGGAGTTTGCCGAGGGGCTTCTGTTCCCGGGTGCCGGAAGCTCGTCGAATCCCAATGTCTCCGCGGATGGTCTGACCGTTTACGAGGACTGGTCGGCGTTTGCTGCCCCGACTCGGCACGACGTCTGGGGTTAAGGGAGCCGCCACGACATTCCGGGCGTTCCGGACGACGCAGCTTGCGCCGTTCGGATCGTTGCGGACGTTGGCAGCCTGGACGGTTCGCAGTTTCCGCAGGCCACCCCTACAAGCGTCATGGACGGGTGGCACATTACGGCATTGGCTTTGTACCAGCGACTCGTCTGTGCTCGTGTCAGGACGCGGACGCAACCCATGGCCTCCGGTTGCCCTCTGCGGACGGGGCGGATAGACCTCCGCGGGGGACCTGACCATGGCTATCTATCCCGTAATCCTCTGCGGCGGCGCGGGCACCCGGCTTTGGCCTGCGTCCCGCCCTACGCGACCCAAACAGTTCATTGAACTGGTCTCCGACGTCTCTTTGTTTCAGGAGACCGTCCGGCGGGTCGCGCCCTTGGCGGATGGCGGCCGCATCGTGGTGGTCGCGGGCGAGGCCCATCGAGGATTTATTGAGGCGCAACTGAGAGCACTTGGCGTCGAGGGCGACCTTGTCCTGGAGCCCCTGGGCCGGGACTCGGCGCCCGCCATGGCCGCAGCGGCGCTTTGGATCGAACAGGTGGACCCGGACGGGACCGCGGTCTTTGTGGCCTCCGATCACTACATCCCGGACGCCGACGCCTTCAGGGCGGCAGCGATCGAAGCGGTGACCGCCGCAGCGCATGGGCGGATCGTCACCATGGGCATGACACCGACAGCGCCCTCGTCTGCCTATGGCTATATCCAGCCCGAAACTACTGGTCTGTCCCGCGTCCGGCGGTTTGTCGAAAAGCCGGGCCAAGCCGATGCCGAGCGCTACCTGGCGGAGGGGTATTTTTGGAACAGCGGAAATTTCGTCGTTCCCGTCCGCGTCCTTCTGGATGAGATGGAGCGTTTCGTTCCGGATGTGGTCGCCGCTGTTCGGGCTGCCTTGCCGGTGCAGGGGTCAGGCAGCCAACTGCTTGGTGCGGCTTTCGCCACGGCTCCGAAGATCTCAGTCGACTATGCCGTCATGGAAAAGAGCGACAGGGTCTGGGTCCTGCCGGCCGCGTTCGAATGGTCTGATCTCGGGGCTTGGGACGCCGTAGCGGCGACCGGGCGTGGCGCACGCGGCCTCTGGATCGCCGAGGCGAGCGACGGATGTCTGGTAAGGGCCGCGCCGGGCATGGCGGTGGCGACTGCAGGGATCTCGAACCTGGCCATCATCGCCGAACCCGACGCTGTGCTGGTGTGCGATCTCAACAGCGCCCAGGCGGTAAAGGGTCTGGTCGAGGAGCTTGGCCGACGCAGCCGGACCGGCCAGGTTCGCGCGGAGGCCGACACAGCGACCCTTACCGATCGGTCCGAGGATTTCATTCGCTGGCTGAAGCTGAGTGCCCTTCCGCTGTGGAGCCGACTGGGGGTCGGGGCCGACGGAGGTTTCGCGGAGGCTCTGGACGACGACGGTGCCATGGTCGGGGACTTCCGCCGTGCGCGGGTGCAGGCGCGCCAAGCCTATGTCTTCAGCCTGGCATCACAATGGGGCTGGGGCGAGGGCTACGCCGCGCTGGTGGAGCGCAGTCTCGCACGGTTCGAGGCGACCAACCTGCGGCCGGACGGCCTGTATCGCACCCGAGTGACGGCCGGCGGGCAGGTGCTTGATGACACCGCCTCGCTCTACGACCAGGCCTTCGTCCTGTTGGCCATGTCCACGGCTGCGGCGGCGGGAATCGCGCCGGAACGACAGCGGCGGGCGGCGGCGCGACTGGTCGCTTCGCTGGAGTCGCTACGGTTGTCGCAGGGGGGGTGGCGCGAAGACAGTAGTCATCCGTTTCAGGCCAATGCGCATATGCATCTGCTGGAGGCGGCCCTGGCCTGGGAGGCGCTGGAGCCGGATGGACCATGGGCGACGATCGCGGACACCATCGTCGCGCTGGCCCGGTCCCACTTTATCGATGAGGGCGGCGGCTTTCTGCGGGAGTTCTTCAACGAGGACTGGCAGCCGGCTGGCGGAGAGGCCGGGCGGCTGGTCGAGCCCGGGCACCAGTTCGAATGGGCCTGGCTCCTGACCCGCTGGGGTCGGCTGCGGTGCGATCCGTGGGCCGATGGGGCGGCAAGGCAGCTCTACGCCTGCGGTGAGCGGGGTCTGGATGCCATGCGTGGCGTGGCCGTCGATGAGTTGGACGACAGACTTGCGCCCCGGTCCGCAAGGGCCCGGCTGTGGCCACAGACGGAGTGGTTGAAGGCGGCCCTGATCCTTGCGGAGACATCGGAGGGGGAGGCGCGTGATCGGCTGCTCAACGGAGCCGGCGAGGCCCTGCGAGGGCTGGGCCTCTATCTCGCCCCCAACGGGCTGTGGCGCGACAAGCTGGACTGCGAGAGCCGTCTCGACGGTGACCCTGCGCCAGCGAGTTCGCTCTACCACATCATGGCGGCGGGCCGGCAGGCCCGGGAGACCCTTACTGTCCTGAAGTGACGGACGACAGTCCTGTCAGTGACCGACGGACTTCGCCGCGCCCGTCTGACGTTTCGCTTCAGTCTGTCTCGAGGGTTTTGGGCTCGGGCTCGCGTACCGGCGCATCCCCGACGTAATCACGCATCGGCAGTGCAGGCAGTTCACCATAGAGGCCCGCGGCACCCGACGCCTGGCTGCGCCAGTCGTTGCCGCGGAATGGATCTGGAGATTCTCTATCCATTATATGTCTCTCCGCCTCTGAGCCCGTACGCAGTGTTTACGCTTTGGTAACCTCAATGCAACCCCGAGCCAGTGAAGTATTCACTACAGTCAGGACCGGTGAGTGTCAGAAATCGCAATTTTCAATGTCACTCATGCGTCTGGAAACCGGTGTCAATCTGGTATCAACCATGGAAATCACGACTTCCTGAGGGCACAGTCCGCTGTTAGAAGCACGCGAGCGGGGACTGAAATTGCGTCCGCGCGGTCCACTGTTGCGTACCAGCAAAGCCATGATCTCAAAACTGTTCAAACCCCGAACCCGGGTCAGTGTCCCCGCGTCACCCGCCATCCCTGCCGGAACGGTTGTCTGGGCGGTTGGCGACATTCACGGACGCCTCGATCTCCTTCAGCCGTTGGTGGAAGCGATGACGGCGGACCTTCGGGACAGCCGAGCGGAACGAAAGCTGGTGATCTTTCTGGGCGACTACATCGACCGGGGCCCGGATTCCCGCAGTGTGCTTCACCTATTGTCCGGTCTGTCGCAGACCCAGGGCGTCGAATGGCGTTTCCTCAAAGGCAATCACGAGCAGGCGATGCTCGAATTCCTCGACGACCCTTCGGCGGGCCCGCGCTGGTGTGAACACGGCGGCGACCAAGCGTTGCGTTCCTGGGGGCTGCGGGCCCCGGCATTGGCTCACAAAACGGAGGCGTGGGCGGTGGTGGCTGCGGACCTGCGGCACAAGCTGACCAAGCCCAAGCTGCATTTCCTCGAAACGCTGGAGTTGAGCGTGACCGTCGGCGACTATTTCTTTGTCCATGCCGGCGCGCGGCCGGGCATCGCCCTCGATCGCCAGGCCCCTCAGGACCTGATGTGGATCCGCCAGCCGTTCCTGAACAGCCAGACGGCGTTTGAACGAGTGGTTGTGCATGGCCATACAGCGACGCAGGACGTTCACGCTGACCAGCGCCGTATCGGGATCGACACCAAGGCCTATGATTCAGGGTTGCTGAGCGCCGTCCGGCTGGAGGGTCAGGAGCGGGCCCTGCTGCAGGCTGCCGGACCGCGCCGCAACGAGAATGCCCGCTTGGACGCGGCCGAGTATGAGCCTGGCGAAAGTGGGGGCGTGGTCATCCGCAGAGAGAGGCTGGACCCTTGCCGGGCCGGAGCCGGACTGATCGCCTAGCAGTTTCGGTCCTTTGGGACTGCACCACGACCGCTCGGGTTGCAGGCTATGCCAGTAGCGGCTGAACGCTAAATCTTGGGTGTCAGCCCGAGCCGCGTGCCGGACTGTCCCGCCGGGCCAGTTCGAGAAGGCCGCAACACAAGGCAAAGACGACTGCAAGGGTCGTGGTCCGCAGGGGATAGTCTGCGACGGAGTGCAAAATCACTGCCCCGATGCCGATGCTGGCGGCGCGCTGAAGATCCGTCTCCCGGGAGAGCGGTGCCCTCCAGGCGGCCCAGCACCGCCGAAAATACCAGACAAAGAAGGCCAGAATCACGCCGATGCCGAGCCAGCCGGCTTCCAGCCATGTCTCGAGATAGTCGTTGTGCGCCTGGTTGAAGAAGGTGCTGTCCAGCTGTTCGAGGGGTTCGACCGAGCGATAGACGGCGTCGAAACTGCCGATGCCAGAGCCTAGGGGAAGGTAGGTCTGTGCGGCTTCTGCGACCAAGGGCCAGCGATCCGATCGTCCCGCAAGCTGATCTTCGGTGTCAAACCGCGCCAGAATCGGGGGCAGGGCGAGGATTGCGACGGCCGTCATGGCCGCGCCGACGGACCCGACCAACACCAAGAGCTTCGGACCTGGCCGACCGCGTCCGGCGGACATCCAGGCGGCCAAAAGGCTGAACACCATGACCGGCGCGAACAGGGCAATGCCAGCACGCGACCGGATCGCCGCCAGGGCGACAACGACGAGGCCAGCAAAAAGGGCCCCGAGCCACAAGGTGGAGGTCTTCTGATCGCGCCGTCTCAGTGACGCTGCGCCAAATATAATGGCGAAGGGCAGGACGATGAGCAGAAAGGACGCCAGATGGTTCCGGTTGCCAAAATAGCCATTGACGGAGCCTGCTTGCGTCGAGCTCCAGAGATAGAGACCGTCCCCGCCGCTGGCCAGCTGGGCGGCCCCGAGCAGAATGCCGCCGACTGCAGCGGCGATACAGACCTGAACCAGCCGCTCAAGCTGGATCTGGGTCAGGGACAGGACGGCGAGGAGAAACGCCGTGGGCGGTGCGAGCGCCAAGGCGGAGCCCCAGGTCCGGTCCGGTGCTACGCTCAGTGGAGCCCAGCCCGGTTGAAGTCCGGCGAGATCAAGGCCGAGGACCAGGTCGCCCCGGCCGGGAAGGGCGGTCCAGACCGCCGGGTGCAGAGGAATTAACTGGATCAGTGGGATGGCGGCGACTGCGGCCATCAAGCCGATCGCAAACCGGTGGTCTTGCCACACGCCCGTCTGGATAACGCGCCGGGCAGCAAGGACAAGAAGCGGTAGCGAGGCCAGCTGTACAAGCGCCAAGCGCCAAGGGTCACTCTGGCTGCCACCAAAGGCAAAAGAAAAGGCCAGAAGAACAATCGCAGCTACCGCTACGCCGTTCCACTGGCCTCTCCAACTCGAAATCAGCACCCGCTAGGTCGACTTTCCGACAGACGCGGACTGCCCTTGATCAGTTATCGCTGGCGTTGTTGTCAGAGGTCGCTGCCGAAACAGCCGCCACGGCGACAATACCGCCAACGATCCAAACCGCAGCGGGAATGCCCTGTGCCTGGAACTCGGACGTGTCACCGGCGCGGGCACCGACACGATCGCCGACGCGGGCAGCGGCGTTGTTGGAGGCGACAGCCTGGCCAGCAACCAGAAGCAAACCCAAAGTCACAGCAGCGATGGTCTTACGCATGATTAAATCCCCTTAATCGATGTGAGAGCACGGTTTGAACCGCAGAAGCCTCTAGGCAGTTGGTAAACGTCGGTCTGCAAAAAGGCAACAACCAATCGCGGCCGGCGCGTGGTTTTGTAGGCCCAGCGGACCCGAAACGGCCCTCATCGAGCCGGAGAAAGGGTGATCCGGTCAAACCAGACCATGGTCGGCGAGCGACGATCATCGGCCCTGGTCTCCAGCCGCAGCCATTGCGCCGGACAGCCGGCCGGAACCTCGAATCGTCCAGACAGGGACGTCCAGACATTGCGGCGTGCTGACGCCTCGCCCGCCGGCAGGGCTCCGATCACACCGCCTCCGGGCGCACAGGTCAGGGTCCAGGATAACCGGGCTGACGGTGCGCCGGACTCGCTGCGTGTCTCGACCGAGAAGTGGTAGGATCCCTGTTCCAGCAAGATCAGCTGTTCTGCGATCTGGGCGGAGGCATAGCCGTCATAATCTATGCGCAGTGCCGGATTGGACGGGCGAAGGTCGTCGGCCACGATTTCTGCCGCGACGCCTGCCTTCTGAACCAGTCTCCACTGGAAAGGGGCGGGCGCGTCTGCGTCCGCAAAGCCGCCGTTGGCCACCGCCACATCGATTGGTGGCCGGTTCAGACGCGACCGGACGGTCCGCATGGCTTCCAGCTGACCCTTGTTCAGGAGGGTGAGATAAAGATGCTGCAGTTCGACCGGACTGAAAGGTGCCCGCCCGGCCTCGAGAAGGACGGCCAGACGGGCGGCCAGTTGCAGGTCCTCCGGGGTCTCGGTCAGACCGCCCAGATAGTCGTCCCGCCACGGCGGCTTTGCCGCCAGCAGCTTTACGATGACCGGCAGCGACCGCTGCGGATCCAGGGTGCCTGCGGCGGTGAAGAGCCGGAACACCTGGGGCCGGATATCGTCACGACGCCGGACCAGGGTATCGGCGTGTGCGAAGCTGGAAGCATAGTCGCCGCGCCGCAGGCGACGCTCGACCAGCCAGGCATGGGACGGATCGTCGCGCAGGCTCCAGTTGCCGGCCAGGGTCAGGATGTCGTCCGCTGCGTCCTCACGCCCGGCACGGGCTTCGGTGAGGCCAAACACGCGCAAAGCCCGGACGTCGAAGGGAGACCGGCCGAGGGCATCCCGGCTGAGCGCCGCTGCGTTTTCGACACGTCCGGCGATCAGTTCGGACTCGGCCGAGCGGCTCAGCACCGTCGGCGACCCTGGCGCTAGCCGGATAGCAACCTCGACCGGTGCCTGCTTCAGCAGGGGCTGGATGGCAATCTGCCAGCCGAGGAGAACAGCGCCGATCGTCAGGCCGTAGAAGGCGATGTCACCGGCCAGTGGGCGACGGCGCCGAGCGGCGGGTTGGTCCGCCCGGTCTATCAACCGCGCTTACCCTTCTTGCCGCCTTCACGCTTCGGATCCGGCGTTGCTGCTGGCTCGGCACCGTAATTGTAGTCATAGGCGTAGTCGTAGCCGCCATAGGACGTCGATTCCTTGCTGAACTTGCTCAGGACAGCCCCAAGCAGGCGGCCCCGGCCCAACTGTAGACGTCGCAACGCACCCCGCGCTTGCCCCCGGCGGGTGCTACGGGACTCCAGCACAAAGACGGTGCCGGCGACGGCCGCCGCTAGGATCGGAGCGTCGGCGAATCCCAGTACCGGCGGCCCATCAATGATGGTGTGGTCGAAATTATTGCGCGCTTCGGCCAGTAACTGATTCAGACGATCTCCTCCCCAGAGCTCCGCCGGATTGGGCGGAAGGGGTCCGCAGGGAATAAAGAACAGGTTCTCCTGACGCGTGCGCTGCACAACGGCCGCCAGGTCGGCCGAGCCTGACAGTAGGTTGCTCATGCCTCGATCGTTCTCGACCCCCATCGCGCGATGCATCGAGGGATTGCGCAGGTCGCCGTCCACCAGGAGGACCCGTTTTCCGACACGGGCCAGATTGAGGGCGATGGCATAGGCGGTCGTCGATTTGCCCTCGGCCGGTCGGGCGCTGGACACCAGCAGGCTGGTAGGTGCGCCGTCCGGGGTTGAGAACTGCAGCGCTGTGCGGAGCGAATAATAGGCTTCCGAGAACCCGGACCTAATATTGCCGAGCGCATTTTGAGGGGTCTCCCCCTTGTCGAGAAGGGGAATGACCCCGAGCACCGGGACGCCAAGTTTTTTCTCGACATCGTCAGGCGTGGCTACCGTCTCGTCCAGGACTTCCAGCAGCAGAGCCGCCAGAACGCCGAGACCCAAGCCCAAGAGGGCGGCGAGCGCTAAATTCACCATCATGCTCGGCTTGGAAGGCTCCCGCGGTGGAGTGGCGGGATCCACAATGGAGATGTTGTTGGCGGTAATGCCTCCGGTGACACCAACTTCCTTGTAGCGCTGCAGTAGTCCCTCATAGAGGGTGCGCGTGGTGTCCAGTTCACGCTGCAGGATGTTGTACTGGACCGACCGGTCGCGCAGATCCAGTACGTCGCCAGTCAGACCGTTCACTTGGGCTTGCAGAGACTGTTCCTGTCGGCCCGCGATTTCATACTGGCTCTGGATCGAACTGCGGACGTTGTTCGCAAGGGCTTCAATCTGCTGGTCTGCCTCGTCGATTTGCGACTTCAGCTGCACCATCTCCGGGAAGTCCGGTTGATAGACGCTGAGCTTTTGTTGATAGGTCGCGCTCAATACCGCCCGCTGTTCAGACAAACGCTGAATCGCAGGGTTCTGGAGCACTTCCGGAAGGGTCATCAGCGGTGCTGACCGCGCCGAACGCCAGCGCTCTTCCGCCGCGACGCGCGCAGCCCGGGCTTCGGCCAAGGCCGAGTTCATTGCGACTAGGTTGTTGGACGTCAAGGATTGGGTCGAGCCCACGTTGTCGCCCCCGGGAACAGGCTCGCTGATGTTGACGATCTCCTGGTTGGTTGCATAGGCCACCAGCTGCCGTTCGGCCGATTCCAGCCGGTCCTTTGTCTGGGCGATCCGCTCCTCAAGAAACTCGCGGGCATAAGCGGAGCTCTCGAATTTCCGGTCCAGGTTGGCTTGGATGAAGTTCTCGGCGAAACCATTGGCAATTCTGGCGGAGACCACCGGATTGGGGTTGTCGAAGCCGACCGTCACGAGCCGCGAACCCCTGATAGGCGAAATCTCCAGATTTTCCTGCACGGCTTCGAGCGCGGCGGCACGGCGACGGGACGCCTGTTCGGCCGCCGTGCCCGAAGACGACGGCAGTTCGACACCCAGGGCCTCAAGCGCCGCATCGGAGCTGGCTAGGCCGAGATTTTCGATCACGCGTTCAGCCAGCGACCGGCTGCGCAGGAGCCCGTACTGGGTCTGGAAAAACTCTTCACCTTGAGTCATGCTCTCGCGCGGAGCCACATCCTCCGCGTTGAACACTCGGGCGGCCTCACGATCGATCTGCAAGGTTGCTTTGGCCGTATAGATCGGCGTCATCAGGAGTGTGAGCGCCGCCCCGATCGTGAGCGCGCCGAAGAACGTGCCAAGGATCACAAAGCGGTGTTTCAGCGCCAGCTGCCAATAGAAAGCCAGATCAAATCCGGGCGTGTCGTTGACATCTTTCGACCAGCCGCTTGCCTGGTCATCAACCAAGGCATTTCGCATCCGGTCACTTTCCCACTCCGAACGAAGACTATGTTCGTCAGCGAAAGGTTTGTCGCCCAACATGATGCTATCCGCTACGTTTCGACGGCCGCGGCCGCGCTAAGTTTGGTTTCGGCTGATATCGCAAAGGCCGTCTAGACGCACCCGAAATCGAGACCTGACTGAACCGCTTGAAGTTGAGGCGGCCCGGCCGAGGGGAACAAACTCACCTGACGGCCATGCGATACTTCAATATGGCCGGAAGATCGCCAGGGCCGGAATGACCCCGACCAGTTGGCGGAGACCGGCGTTGAGGCGCGACGTATCGACCACGATGACATCGTCGCCAAAGACCTCGGGATCCGACGCTCTGCCTTGCCGAATGGCGGTGAGGTCGAAGACAGCCACTGAGCGCTGGCCGTCGATTGTCCTGAAGACGGCGACCTGCGTCAGGTCAGCGACGCCTGTGGGACCTTCGGCCATGGCCACCGCCTGGAGCAACGAGGTCGATCCCCGCATCTCGTAGACTCCCGGCTTGGTGACGGCACCATCGACGGTGATTTTCTGACTGGCGGCCTCCTTGACCGTCACGGTCACCTGGGGATCGCGAAGGTAACGGGCTGCCAGGCGTTCGGCGATGTCCGCCGACATCTCGCCGGCGGTCCGTCCCGCACCGCGGACGGCACCAATAAGCGGGAGATTGATATTGCCCGAGGTGTCGACCACCAGTTCCTCGAACGACAGGTCGTCGACCTGGAACACCCGGATATCGAGCTTGTCGCCCACGCCGATGCGGTACTCGGTCGGGGTCGCGGCGACAGCATGAGCCACCTGCAGATCCACCGGCTGGGCGGCAGTCATCTGGGAGATGTCCATACGCTGGCCGCCACAAGCAGCAAGCATGAAGAATGCCAAGGCGGAAAGAAGCGAAAGGGTGCGCATCACGGGCCTCAATACCTGAAAGCTGAACTGGTTCATTTCGGCCGGCGGAACGGGACGGCTACCTGAGTCGAGGTTCGCCGACCCCAAGGGAGGCACCGCCGAGCCACGCGCCTTGTCGAGCATCGGGAGACGGTGGTCAACCGGGTGGCCGCCCAAAGTCTGTCCAGTCCGGTGTCGTGCCGGTCCGGCCGGGGCAGGGCAACAAATGTCTCGAGGGTGACGCGACCCCGCCAATCCCGCACCTGCGGTCCGCGCTGCGATCGCGCTTCCGGTGGCAGCACTAAGCAGGTTCGCGGCTTGCGGAGCCAACCGGCCAGCGCCCGGGTCAGTACTGTTTCCAGACCGCCATTTTCACGTAATCCGTGTAGCTGAGTATGATGCGTAGAACCTTCTCCGAGACATTGGGCATGGCGTAGTCGGAGACCAGCCGCATGCTGCGTTCGTCACCGCGCGGCTGATGGCGAAGGATTTCCAGTGCCTGGAGGATGCGTTCCGTGCCCAGGCCCGTCATCATTACCGATCCTTCCTCCATCGCCTCGGGGCGTTCATGCGCTTCGCGAATGTTGATGGCCGGGAAGTTGAGGATGGATGACTCCTCGCTGATGGTTCCGCTGTCGGACAGCACGGCCCGCGCATTCATCTGAAGAGCATTGTAGTCGAGGAAGCCGAAGGGTTTCACGAGCCGGACGCGGGCGTCGAAACGCATGCCGAACTCGTCGATGCGCTTACGCGTACGGGGATGGGTGCTGACGAGGACCGGGCGGTCGAACTGGCCCGCAACCGCGTTCAAAGAGGCGGTGAGCCGCGAAAGCTGTTCCGGGTCGTCGACATTCTCTTCGCGATGGCAACTGACCAGAAAATACTCGTGAGGCGTCAGGCCCTCACGCGCGAGGACATCGGAACCTTCGATGCCAGCGCGATAGTGCGAGAGGACCTCGAACATCGGGCTGCCGGTCTTCACGATCCGGTCGGCCGGGATCCCTTCCGCGAGCAGGTAATCCCGCGCGATGGTGGAGTAGGGCATATTCACATCGGCGGTGTGGTCCACGATCCGCCGGTTGGTTTCCTCCGGCACTCGTTGGTCGAAGCAGCGGTTGCCCGCCTCCATGTGGAAAATTGGGATCTTGCGACGTTTGGCCGGAATGACCGCCAGACAGCTGTTGGTGTCGCCCAACACCAGAACGGCATCGGGGTTTTCCTTAACCAGAACCTTGTCAGTGGCGATGATGATCTGCCCGATGGTGGCCGCAGCGCTTTCACCCACTGCATTCAGAAAATGATTTGGCGCGCGGATTTTCAGTTCGTCGAAAAACAGACCGTTGAGCTCATAGTCGTAGTTCTGACCTGTATGGACCAGGACGTGGTCGGTGTGACGGTCCAGAACTGCGATGACACGGGACAGCCGGATGATTTCCGGCCGGGTGCCGACAATGGTGACAACCTTCAACTTGCGCATCACGAACTCACTTGGGCCCAAATGGTATCGGGGCGTTCCGGCAAGAAAATCTCGTTCGCCCAGAGCAGGACGACCATCTCATTGTCCCCGATGTTCGTGATGTCATGGGCCCAGCCCGGAATGGTCTCCACAACAACTGGCTTCTCGCTGGAGGTCGAGAGCTCGTGGGTTTCGTCGGTCAGAACGTGCCTGAACCGGAAGCGAGCCTGTCCGTGCACGACCAGGAATTTCTCAGTCTTGGTGTGATGGTAGTGGCCGCCCCGGGTCACGCCGGGGTGGGCCGTGAAATAGGAGAACTGGCCGCTGGTCCGGGTGCGGAGCATCTCGGAGAAGCTGCCCCTCGGATCGACATGTGCCGTCAGCGGGTAGGCGAAGGAATCGGTTGGAAGATTGGCCACATAGGTTGCGTAAAGGGCCCGCGTGAGACCGACGCCGACGCTGTCGATCAGTGCCGTTTCCCGATCGGCTGCAAAGCCGCGGATGGTGTCCGCGACCTGACCGACCGTCGTCACATAGGCGGCCGCCGGCTCAATGAAGCCGGAGGCGGTCGGGGCGTCCCTGATCCAGCCAAGCCACTGGTCAATCAGATCGTCGATGTAGAGCAGTGTCAGGGGCGAGGCCGGATCGCTGACCGTGATCGGCAGCTGGCGCGAAACGTTGTGGCAGAAGGTCGCTACCGCCGAGTTGTAGTTCGGTTTGGCCCACTTACCGAAAATGTTGGGCAACCGCTGCAGGATGACTGTGGCCGGGGTTCGCTCCGCCAAGGCGAGCAATATGTCTTCCGCCGCGTGCTTGCTCCGGCCGTAGTCGTTGTCGTCGACCGCCTTGGTCGACGATGCGAAGATGACCAGTGGGGCTGTGCCTGCGCGTTCGATCGCTTGTGCGATCGTATCTGTCATGCCCACGTTTACGGCGTGGAATTCATCGGTATTCGGCGGACGGTTGGCCCCGGCCAGATGGAATATGATCGCGGCTTCGCTGAGCGCGAGTTCCAGTTCGGCCTGTCCGGTGCTCCGGGTGATGCCGACGACCTGCTGGTGGCCCGCTTCAGCCAACCGGAGGAGCAAATTCTTGCCGACGAAGCCGTTAGCGCCCGTCACGACTATGCGGGGTAAGGTCATTCCGCGTCGCCCCGCCGTCCGGCCAGATAGTCAGTGACGTACTTGAGGTTGGCGAGGATGGAGGTCATTTCTGCAACGTCGAGACGGCGCGTATTATGCGAGTTGAAATCCTGCTGGTGCGACACGCCTTCCTCGCCTTCCACGACATATTTGTCATAGTTCAGATCGCGGTTGTCGGGCGGCACGCGGTAGTAGTCGCCCATGTCCTCCACCACAGCCATCTCCTCGCGGCTGAGCAGGGTTTCGTAGAGTTTCTCGCCATGTCGGGTGCCGATGATCCTGATCGGACTGTCCGGCTGACCGGCAACGGCCTGGGTCGCCAGCGCCAGATCCCGGATCGTCACCGCCGGTGCCTTCTGGACGAAGATGTCGCCGTTGTTGCCATGCTCGAAGGCATGTAGGACGAGGTCGACCGCCTGGTCGAGCGTCATGACGAACCGCGTCATTTCCGGGTCCGTAATCGTGAGCGGAAGCCCTTTTTGAATCTGCGACAGGAAGAGAGGCACCACCGACCCGCGCGAGGCGAGGACGTTGCCGTACCGGGTGCCGCAGATCGTTGTTTTCGTGCCGACCGCTGACCGTGCCTTGGCCACCATAACCTTTTCCATCATCGCCTTGGAGATGCCCATGGCGTTGATCGGGTAGACCGCCTTGTCGGTAGACAGGCAGACCACCCGCTCCACATTCTCGTAGATCGCGGCGTCCAGAACGTTGTTGGTGCCAAGCACGTTCGTCTGCACCGCCTCCATCGGATGGAACTCGCACGAGGGCACTTGTTTCAGGGCCGCAGCATGGAAGATGAAATCGACGCCCCGGCACGCCGTCTGTAGGCTTCTCAGGTCCCGTACGTCGCCGATGTGATACTTCAGCCGGGGATCGCCCATCGCAGTCCGCTGATCTTCCTGCTTTTTCTCGTCACGACTATAGATCCGGATCTCAGACACGGGCAGGTTCAGAAAAGTCCTGAGGATCGTCGTTCCAAAAGAGCCGGTTCCACCCGTTATCAGAATAGATTTTCCCGAGAAGTAGTCCATTGAACCGCTAGTCCGTGCTTTGAAGTCAATGCAGCCAGCGCGTTGGGCGCAGGGCACGCAGCTGTGGAGGCCTGAGCCGCACATAATCGGACGGTTTGGAATTGTCACCCGCAATATTGTTGCGGGAGACCGGTTTCAGGCCACCATTGTGACCGTCACACTTTCTGTCTATTCAGCATCGCTTGGTTGTCTCGGGCATTAGGAATGTTTTGCGATGGCAGTTCTGCTCAAGCGGGAGGCGGCGTGATTGAACGCCTGAGTCAGAAGGCCATGTTGCTGCCGCGCCTTTCGAAGCGGCGGCTCGTGCTGGTCGCAGACGCGATGATGTGCGTGGGTACCGTATACCTCGCCATGTTCTTGCGGCTTGGGTACCTTCCTCCGTCCAGCCCGGCTCTCTGGTTCCTGATTGCCTCGTCCGTGGGACTGGCCATCCCCATTTTCATCTCCTTCGGGACCTACCGTGAGATCTTCAGCCAGGCCGGGCTGAGGACGATCACGGCCATCGGCAATGCCTGTGTTCTCTATGCCCTCGTGTTCTCGGTGGTCTTCACACTGACCGGGATACCGGGGGTGCCGCGGACGGTCGGCGTTATACAGCCGATCCTCCTTTTCCTCGGAGTGTCGGCGCTTCGGGCCGTCGCCCGACAGTGGCTGGGCGAGCGGATCAATGAGGCGACACGCAACCAGGCCCAGCAACGGGTGCTGATCTTCGGAGCGGGCTCGGCCGGACGCCAGATGTCCGCTGCCATGACCCGGAGCCGGGAACTGCGGCTAGTCGGTTTCCTGGATGATGACCCGCTGCTGCAGGGATCGACGATCAACGGCCTGCCTATCCTGGATCCGACGAATATTGCCGAGATCGCGGTTCGTCTGGATGTGACGGACGTACTCCTTGCGCTGCCGTCCGCATCGCAGCGGCGGCGGAATGAGGTCCTTGAAGCCATGCGCGCCGCATCTCTCCGCGTCCGGAGCGTGCCCGGGATAATGGATATCGCCCACGGCAGGATCCAGATCAGTGACATCCGGGAGCTTGATGCCAATGACCTTCTGGGCCGTGATCCGGTTGCTCCCGACGCGGAACTGCTCGGCCTCAGGATCCGGGCGCGCACCGTTCTTGTCACAGGCGCGGGCGGTTCAATCGGCAGCGAAATATGCCGGCAGGTGGCCGCGTTGGGCCCGGCGCGGCTATTGCTTTTCGAAGTCAGCGAGTTTGCGCTCTACACCCTGCATCAGGAGCTTCTCGGGAAGGTCACAGGCGGGATAGACGGGGACGTCGAACTGATCCCCATCCTGGGGTCGGTCCTGGACCAGGCGCGGATTGAAAGTGTGCTGGCGACATGGCGTCCGGAGACGATCTACCACGCGGCTGCTTACAAGCACGTGCCCCTGGTCGAGCATAATCCGGCCGAAGGCGTGCGGAACAACATCTTCGGAACCGCAACAGTCGCTAAGGCTGCCGCGGCAGCGGGCACGCCTGACTTCGTGTTGATCAGCACCGACAAGGCCGTCCGCCCAACGAATGTAATGGGTGCCACCAAACGTGTCGCGGAGATGATCCTCCAATCGCTGAACGAAACCAGCCCCGGGACCCGCTTCTCCATGGTCCGGTTCGGCAATGTGCTGGGTTCCAGCGGTTCCGTCGTGCCGCTGTTCCGCAAGCAGATTCAGAATGGTGGCCCGGTAACGATCACGGATCGCCGGATCATCCGCTATTTCATGACGATCCCGGAAGCGGCGCAGCTGGTCATCCAGGCGGGGGCGATGGCTCGGGGCGGCGAGGTCTTTGTCCTGGATATGGGCGAGCCGGTTCGGATCATCGATCTCGCCCGCTCGATGATCGAACTTTCGGGCAAGCGGGTGAAGGACGCCGAGACGCCGTCGGGGGACATCGAGATCGAGGAAATCGGCCTTCGTCCTGGCGAGAAGCTGTACGAGGAACTCCTGATCGGCGAGAATCCGATGCCGACCGGTCACCCGCGGATCCTGACCGCTCTTGAGAGCTATTTGCCGCTGGACGAGCTCGAGCAGGCCTTGCTGGAGCTCTCCGACATCCTGCTTCGGGACGACGCGCACGCCCTGCTGGCGCAGCTGAACCGGCTGGTCCCCGAGTTCGAGTCCCGTGATGGCGTTGTGGACTGGGTCCATATCGAACGGCTGGCCCAGCAAAGCAAAGCCGCCGCCAGCTGACCGCTGGCGGGCCGGGCCCGGCTTCGTGCTCCGTCGTCGACGGATCAGAGGCCGTGGTAGGTCCGGTACCATTCGACGAAGCGCGGAATGCCGACATCGATCGAGGTGGTCGGCTGGAAACCGAGGTCTGTGGCGATCGCGCTGATATCGGCATAGGTCTCCGGAACGTCGCCGGCCTGCATGGGCAGCATGTTCCGCTCGGCCTTCACACCGCAGGCCTCCTCGATCAGCCCGATCATCCGGCCCAGCTCCTCGGAGCGGTTGTTGCCGATGTTGTAGAGGCGGTGCGGGCCCCGGCTGCCGCCGGCCTTGAGCTCGCCGTTGTCCGGCGGCGGGTTGTCCAGGCAGGCGACGATGCCGGTCACGATGTCGTCAACGTAGGTAAAGTCGCGTCGCATATTGCCGTGGTTGAAGACATTGATCGGCCGTCCTTCGAGGATGGCCTTTGTGAACAGCCACATGGCCATGTCGGGCCGGCCCCACGGACCGTAGACAGTGAAGAAGCGCAGACCGGTCAGTGGAAGGCGGTAGAGGTGGGCATAGGTTTCGCTCATCAGTTCGTCCGCCTTCTTGGTGGCGGCGTAGAGCGAAATGGGATGGTCCACGCGGTCCTCGACCCGGAAAGGCAGCTGGGTGTTGCCCCCGTAGACCGACGACGAGCTGGCATAGACCATCTGGGAGACGCCGCGGTGCCGGGCGACCTCGAGCAGGTTGACGTGACCCGCGAGATTGGCCCGCACATAGGCGCGCGGGTTCTCGATAGAATAGCGGACGCCGGCCTGGGCACCAAGGTGCACGACGGCCGTGATGTCGACGTCCGCCAGCGCCGCGTCGATCCTGGCGTCGTCCGCAAAATCCAGGCGGATGAAGCGGAACAGGTCCGGATAGGTCTCCTGAAGGCGGGCCAGCCGGGCCTCCTTGAGCGTCACATCATAATAGTTGTTGAGGTCGTCGATGCCGATGACCGGTGTCCCCCGCGCCAGAAGGCGGTGGGCGACATGCGAACCGATGAATCCGGCGACTCCCGTGACCAGGACAGACATGGAACTGCTTTCTTGTATTCGCCCGCCGGGCCGGTGAGGTTCGCTCGAACCGCACAGCCGTTTCCGCCCGGGCACCCTGTGAATGGGTTTCCTACTGGCGCTTCACACCCATCGCAATCGCAGAGTCGTCCGGGAGGTTCCAAGCCGCGTTCGTGGCCTTCGCGAAGGCAGGCCGACGGCCCTTGTATCTGGACCACCGGATGTGGTGCTGCTAGACGCACCCCCGGGCGGCGAGAGTCGTACCCGGAACCTGTCCTGCCGGGTTCGTTCCACCTGTCGCGCCACTGTCGCGGCTGGTTTTTACACAAGCGGTGGGACCCGGGTCGGCACCCCCGGGAGATTGGAAGTGGGTATGCGGATCGTTGTCGTGGGACTGGGCTATGTCGGCTTGCCTCTTGCCGTCCATCTGGCCAAGCATTTCGAGACCTGGGGCCTGGATATCAGCGCCGCCCGGATTGCCGAGTTGCAGTCCGGTCACGACCGCACGGCGGAAGTGGCAGGTCCGGAGCTGGCGGCATCGGGTCTGAAATTCGTCAGTGATCCCGCAGCCTGCCCGCCGGCGGACCTCTACATTGTAACGGTGCCGACCCCGATCGACAGCGAAAACCGGCCCGACCTCGGCCCCCTGAGGGCTGCCACGCGGACCGTGGGCGGCATGCTGGACCGTTCCACCCGTCCGGTCGTGGTGTTCGAGAGCACGGTCTATCCGGGCGTCACCGAGGACATCTGCCGTCCCATCCTGGCAGAGGCGTCCGGCCTGACCCCGTCGGTGGACTTCTTCGTCGGCTATTCGCCGGAGCGCATCAATCCGGGCGACCGGGAACACACCGTCGACCGAATCACCAAGGTGATCGCCGGTGAATCGGACGAGGTCACCGAACGGATGGCCGACGTCTACGACCGGGTCACCAGCGGTGGCGTTTTCAGGGCCGCCTCGATAAAGGCCGCCGAAGCGGCCAAGGTGATCGAGAACGCCCAGCGCGACATCAACATCGCCTTCATCAACGAGATCACCCAGATCTTCTCGTCCCTCGGGCTGACGATCTGGGACGTGCTGGCGGCCGCCCGCACCAAGTGGAATTTCCTGCCGTTCGAGCCCGGGCTGGTCGGGGGGCACTGCATCGGCGTCGACCCCTACTACCTCAGCTACCGCGCCCAGGAACTGGGCCACAAGGCGCAGGTCATCCTCGCCGGCCGGTCGATCAATGACGGGATGGCGAACTGGATCGCCGATCAGGTGCACACCAACCGGTCCGGACGCCCGGGTTCTGTGCTCGTGCTCGGCCTGACCTTCAAGGAGGACGTGCCCGATCTGAGGAACTCCAAGGTCGCAGACCTGATTGCGCGGCTGGTCGAGCTGGGCCACGAGGTCACGGTGACCGATCCGTTCGCGGACGCCGATGAAGCGTTGCACGAGTACGGCATCGTGCTCGACGCGGGGGCGCTGGAGCGGCGCTACGACTGTGTGATCGCCGCCGTGCCGCACGCGTCCTACAAGGGCATGGAAGGCAGCGCCGTCGACGCCCTGGTGGCGGAAGGCGGGCTCGTGGCCGATCTCAAGGGCTCCTGGCCCGCGATGCGGACGGCGGCCAGCCCCCTGTCGCCGGGCAAATCCTACTGGTGCCTGTGACGCCAGTGGCGGAGGACGGGGTCATCGACCGCGGGTCGGCGCCCCGGCCGGGCGGTCCCGCCGACACGATCCTCTACGCCGGGGCGTTCGAGTTTCCCGACCGCAATGCGGCCGCGCAGCGGGCCATCGCCAACGCCTCGATCTTCCGCGACCTCGGCTATCGCGTCGTGCTGATCGGCCTGTCGCGCGAGCTCGGCGAGGCGGACGGCGCGCGGCGCGCGACGTTTGATACGGGCGGCATGGACTGCTGGGAGCTGCCCTATCCGGCGGGCCGCGGGGCCTGGTTGCGGCGCATCGTCAGCGGGGCCGACGTGCTGGCCATCGCCGACGCCCACTATGCCGGACGGCTGGCCGCCCTCATCCTCTATGACTACCCCGCCGTCGCCCAGGAGCGGCTCCGCCGGGCGGCCAAGGCGCGGGGAGCGGTGGCCATCGGCGAGGCGACGGAATGGTACAGCGTCAGCCGCATGCGCAGCGTCGCGGCGGTGGCGCGCAACATCGACCGCCCGCTGCGGATGCGCTGGGCCAATCACCGCATGGACGGAATGATCGTCGCCAGCGAGTTCCTGCGCGACTTCTACGGCCGGGGCGGGCAGCCCGTGCTGGAACTGCCGACCCTGCTGGCGGACCCGCCCGTCGAGGCGGACGGCGCGGCGACCCCGGACGGCCAGCCGAAACGGCTGTTCTTCGCCGGGTCGGGGTTCGATCCCCGCACGGTGGCGGAGTCGCGCGAGGGGCCCAAGGACCGGCTGGACAAGGTGGTCGAGGCCCTGGGTGTCGCGCAGGGGCTGGGGGCCGGGTTCGTCCTCGACGTCTATGGCGTCGAGCGCAGCGACTACCTGGCCGTCATGCCCCTTCACGCGCCCCTGCTCGAGACGCTGGGCGACCGGATCCTGTTCCACGGCCGTCAGCCCCGCGCCCTCGTCCGGGCCCGGCTGGCCGCGTCGGATTACTCGATCTTTCTCCGGAAAAAGAGCATCGTCTCACTGGCCGGCTTCCCGACGAAATTCGGGGAGTCGATTCACTTTGGCACCCCGGTGATCACCAATGCGTTGGGGAGCCTGATGCGCTATCACACCGAGGGGCGCACGGGCTGGTACATCGACTATGAAGACAGCGTATCGGCGGGTGGAAGGCTGGCCTCCATCCTGCGGGGCAGCCAGGCAGAGGTTTCGGCTATGAAGACCCATTGCCGGACGTCGGGTCTCTTTCACTATTCGGCTTTCGTCGAAGCCACGCGTCACTTCGTGGTCAGTGCGGGGGTGTCAGATGTTCTACCGGGTTAAGCGGATTTTGAGGCTACCGTTCGCGCTGTTTCACGCCAAGTTTTCGCCGGTGAGCTACGCACGCTCGCAGGGCGTGGTGATCAAGGGCTCCCTGACGATTTACGGTTCGAGCTACAAGATGTTCAGCTCGGAGCCCTTCCTCGTCACGCTGGGCGACAATGTCTACATAAGCGGCGACGCGAAATTCATCTGCCATGACGGGGGCGTTCTTCCGTTCCGGAAGGATCACCCGACCCTCGATCTGGCCGCTCCGATCGTCGTGGGTGACAACTGCTTTATCGGGATGGGTGCCACCATCCTCAAGGGCGTGACGATCGGGAACAACTGCATCGTCGGCGCCCATGCGGTCGTCACAAAAGACGTCCCGGACGGGACCATCGTCGCCGGGAACCCGGCCCAATTTGTCAAGAAGACCGACGATTACATCAAAGGGGCGCTGAAAAAGTCGCTTGAGATCGGGCATCTGCAGGGCGACGAAAAAGAGAACGAATATCGTCGTATATTCAAGTTGACGAGATCGGACGCCCGATGAAGCTGCCAAATCTGAGTGTCCGCTATGCGCCGATCTTCTTCATCGTATTGTATTTGATTTTCACGTTCCTGGTCTCGTCGTTTGGGCCGGTGCTGTACGTGAACTATGACCGCCTCGGTGTGGCGGGCTACCTTCTGGCCGTCACCGTCTCGATGGTGATTGGTTACCATCTCGCGATCCGAAAACCGCTGGTGCTTGCCCACCCTCGACAGGTCGTCCCGGGGGTGCCCTTCAGCCGGAAATTCTTCCAGGTCATGCTCGTCCTGTCCTTCGTCGGACTGGCCTATTCGGTCTTCTCGTTCGCGAGAGCCGGCAACGTGAACCTGGACGTCACCCAGGTCGGGCAGGCCTACTCGGACGCCTACGTCGGATATGAGAGAAACTCCGGCACCTACAGCATGGCCTTTATTCTCTACACGCTGTTCTCGGTCCCGAACTTCATCGCCACGATCTGGGGAATCTACTTCTTCAACAGGCTTTCCCTCGGCGAAAAGATCGGCGTGGTTGTCGTCGTGTTTGGTGCGCCGCTTGTGTTCGCGCTGACTGCCGGACAGCAGAAAACGATCGGCGATCTGATAATCTATCTCGCGGCCATCTTCTGTCTGCGGGCGGGCCTCAGAGGCCGGATCATCACCCCGAGGACGCTGGGGCTGATTGCCCTGATCGGGTTCATTGGCATCGGAGCCTTCACCGCCATCCTGTCCCAACGCTATGCCGCCATCGGGATCGATGCGTTCAACATCAACAGCCGGGAAGTGGCGCTCGTCCAGTACGATACCGGGCACCCCATATTCCGAATCTTCGGACCCAATCTGGGCTTCACGCTGTCGATCCTGTGCATGTACCTCGGCAACGGTCTCGTGGGCCTGAGCTATGCGCTGCACGCACCGTTTACGTGGTCCCACATGCTGGGCTTCGCCTATCCCCTGTCGGTCATTGCAGACCGCGTGGCCGGTCTGGGGTTCCCGTACTACGACACCTATCCGTACATCGCCGCCTACACCTCGGGCTGGGGAGAGACGCGGTGGTATTCGGTCTTCGCGTGGTTCGCGTCAGACTTCACCTTCCCGGGTACGGTCATCCTGTTCGGGTTCTTTGCCTACGTTTACGCCCGTGCCTGGGTTGAGAGCATCACCTTCGCCAACCCCTATTCGATCCTGCTGTTCAGCCTGCTGACCCTCGGGGCCGTCATGATGCCGGCGAACAACCAGCTGATGCAGACGCCGGGCGGCATGTTGGTGCTCATGGCCGTGGTCGCCCTCTACCTGACCTACCGGCGAGCCTATAACCAGCGCATGACCTCACGCAACGTCCGACCCAAACGCTAGCCCGATGTCCAGCGCTGCCAAGCAGGTCACCCGGGTCCTTTCCGTTGGACTGATCGCGACAGCGTTGACGCTGGTTGGCAAGGTTCTGGCGTTTGGCCGGGACGTCGCCCTGTCGCGCTTCTTCGGGGCCTCGGGCGCGACCGATGCCTTCTTCATCGCCAACGCCATCCCCGGGATTCTGTGGGCCACGATCCACGTCACCATCGGTATCGTCTTCCTGCCGGTCTATGTGACGAGGCTGGCCGAGGGCTCCGGCCCGGCGCAGCGGTTCGCCCAGCAGTCTGTTCAGATCTACTTCCTGCTCGCGCTGTTCATGACCCTTGTCTGCGTCGTCGGCGCCGGTCCGATCGTGCAGGCAACCTCGTCGCAGTCCTCGCCGGAGACGCTTGAGCTGGCCCGCAATCTGACCGCCATCATGGCGGTGGGATTTTGCTTTTCCGGCTACGTCGCGGTCCAGAACGCCATCCAGCAGGCGCATGGTCGGTTCGGCCCGCCGCTGGTGGTGCCGGTCATCAACAATGCGATGGCGGTGCTCGGCGTCTTCATCGCCTATGTCTATTCCGACATCCGTATCGCGGTGGTGTTCGCCGTGCTCGGCTGGATCGTCCAGTCGCCCATCCAGCGCCTTCAGACGCGGCAGTTCTATCCTAGCATCTGGCGGGTCAATATCTCGTCAGAGGATGTGCGACGCCTCGCCCTGCTTTCGCTGCCGGTCATGCTCGGCACCTTCCTCGACCAGATCAACATCTACATCGGCATCTATCTGGCCGGGGGGATGGGGCCCGGGGCGATTTCGCACCTGAACTACGCCAGCCGGCTGGCCATGTTCCTCGCCACCACCTTCTCGATGCTGGTGTCCTATTTCCTGTTCCCGCGGCTGGCCGTCGATGCGGTCGCCGCGGACGACGCGCGCACCGGCCGGACCCTGGCGCTCGGCATATTGCTCATCGTCGGGGCGACCCTGCCGCCGACCGTGGTCTCGGTCATGATGCGCGAGGACGTGGTCTCCCTGGTCTATGGCCGGGGCGCGCTCTCGGCCGATGACATCGCCGCCACGGCGAGCGCCTATGCCCTGTTCGCCCTCGGGATCGTGTTCATCGCGGTCCGCGAAATCTTCAACCGCCTGTTCTTCTCGCACCAGCGGATGGTGGTTCCGCTGGTCATCGGCGCCGTGGCCTCGGTGGTGAATTTCTTCGTCAGCCGCTGGCTGGGCGAGATCATGGGGCCGGCCGGGATCGCGCTCGGGGCGTCCGCCGCCGGTGCCGTCTATCTGCTCGGCCAGGCCGCCGTGACCTTCATCTGGAAGCCGCGCCTGTTCACCCGGGCCCTGGCCATCGAGCTGGTCGCCCTGTTCGGCGCCGCCGTCGCGGGCTGGCTCGCCCTGCGGGCCATGCTGCCGCTGCTCGAGGATTGGGCGCTGGTCCTGCGCCTCCTCGGGGGAGGTGTGATATTCACCGCCGTCTTCCTGCTCGCCCTGACCCCGCTGGTCTGGCGCGGCGGGTTCCGACGCCTACTCTGACGCCCGGGGGAACTGGACATGTGCGGAATCGCAGGCTTCGTCAGCGCCCTGCCTCTTGATGACACGGCGGCGGACACGGTCCGTCGCATGACCGATGCGATCCGGCACCGGGGCCCCGACGACGGCGACGCCTGGCTGGACCGGGAGGCCGGCGTCGCCCTCGGCCACCGCCGCCTCGCAATCATCGACCTGACCCCCACCGGCCACCAGCCGATGGCTTCGCACGATGGCCGGTACGTCACCGTCTATAACGGCGAGATCTACAATTTCGCGGAGATCCGCGAGGCGCTCGAGACGGCCGGTCTGGCACCGCCCTGGCGGGGCCGGTCCGACACCGAGGTGCTGCTGGCCGCCATCTGCGCCTGGGGTCTCGAAGAGGCGCTGAAGCGGACCCGGGGCATGTTCGCCCTGGCCCTGTGGGACCGCCAGACGCGCACCCTGATGCTGGCGCGCGACCGCATGGGCGAGAAGCCGCTCTATTTCGGATGGCAGGGCCAGGGGGCCGCGCGCACCCTGATCTTCGGGTCCGAGCTGACCGCCCTGCGCCAGCATGCCAGCTTCGAGGGGCAGGTCGACCATGCCGCCATCGGCATGCTGGCGCGCTACCTCTATGTCCCCGATCCGCACACGGTCTATGCCGGCATATCCAAGGTCCCGGCCGGGGTGATCCTGCAGATCGACCCGCGGACCGAGGCCGTGTCGAAGACGACCTACTGGGACTCCCTCGCGGTCGCCATCGACGGGGCCAACAACCGCTTCCAGGGCTCGCCCGAGGAGGCGGTCGACCAGCTGGCCACCATTCTGGAACGGGTCGTCGGCCGGCAGATGGTGTCGGATGTGCCGCTGGGTGCCTTCCTGTCGGGCGGAGTCGACTCCTCGACGGTCGTCGCCCTGATGCAGGCCTGCTCGAGCCGCCCGGTCCAGACCTTCACCATCGGCTTTGAGGATGAGGCCTATAACGAGGCCGGCTACGCGCGGGACGTCGCCGATCATCTGAAGACGGATCATACCGAGCTGGTGGTCACGGCCGCGGACGCCCTGGCCATGATCCCCGACCTGCCCCGCATCTTCAGCGAGCCGTTCGCGGACTCGTCCCAGATCCCGACCTGGATCGTCAGTGGGCTGGCCCGGAAGTCGGTGACGGTGTCGCTGTCCGGCGACGGCGGGGACGAGGTGTTCGGGGGCTATAACCGGCACACCTTCGCCCAGGGGTCCTGGCCGCGCCTGTCCCGGGTTCCCCGGGCCCTGCGCGCCGGCATCCGGCCGGTCATGACGGCCTTCTCGCCCGACTGGTGGGATCGCACGGCCGGACCGCTGCTCGGCTCGCGCATCTCCAATGTGGGCGACAAGATCCACAAGGCCGCCGCGGTGATCGCGAGCCGGTCGACGGATGATCTCTACCAGACCCTGATCTCCACCAACCCCGAGGCGGCGCGGGCGATGCGGGGCGGCGGCGGGGCCGCGATCGATCTGCCGTCCCTGCGCGATCGACCCGGCCATGAGGCCCTGTCGGACGCGGAGACCATGATGGCCCTCGACGCCGTCGGCTACCTGCCGGGCGACGTCCTGACCAAGGTCGACCGGGCGGCCATGGCGCACTCCCTCGAGACGCGGGTGCCGTTCCTCGATCCCGAGGTCTTCGCCTTCGCCTGGACCCTGCCCACCGGGATGAAGATCCGGGACGGCGTGTCGAAATGGCCGTTGCGTCAGGTGCTTTACCGGCATGTGCCCAAGGCCCTGATCGAGCGGCCCAAGATGGGTTTCGGCGTCCCGATCGGCGCCTGGCTGAGGGGCCCGTTGAAGCCCTGGGCCGCCGCCCTGCTCGACGCCCGGTCCCTCGAGGACGGCGGGATCTTCGACCCGGCCGGCGTGACCCGTCTGTGGGACGAACATCAGTCCGGGGTGAGAAACAACCAGCATCAGCTGTGGCCGATCCTCATGGCGCAGGCCTGGCTTGAGCACAGCTAGCCCCGGCGTGGTACACGGGCCCGCATCCGCCCTTCCTTCAGCGTGACCGAAAGCGACATGAAGACGATTCATACCGGAGTGATCCGTTGCGTAGACTTCGCCGCCGCCCTCGGCGGGGGCCTGCTGCTGCTGCCTGTCGTCGTCGTGGTCGGGCTGCTTGTGCGGCGTGACAGCCCCGGCCCGGCCCTGTTCCGCCAGGAACGCGTGGGGCTTAACGAGCGACGTTTCACCTGCCTCAAACTGCGCACCATGTCGGTGGGCACGCCGGTGGCCGGCACCCACGAGGTGCAGGCCTCGGCGGTGACCCCGCTGGGCCGCCGGCTTCGCCATCTCAAGCTTGATGAGCTGCCGCAGCTCTGGAACGTGATCCGGGGGGATATGAGCCTTGTGGGCCCGCGTCCCTGCCTGCCGAGCCAGGTCGAACTGATCGAGGCCCGTCGCGCGCGGGGCGTCTTCCAGGTGCGGCCCGGGGTGACCGGTCCCGCCCAGGTCCAGGGCCTGGACATGTCAACGCCGGTCGCGCTGGCCGAAGAGGATGCGATCTGGGCCGCGCGGCCGACCGTGCCGCAGTATTTCCGGCTGATCTTCCAGACCCTCGGCGGCCGTGGCCAGGGCGACCGGATCCGCGCCGGCTAGCACGACCCGAGCCCCGACCCTCGACCACGACCCCCTGTCATTTGGCGATTTTCCACCCATGCAGTCTTCGGCCCCGACCTCCTCGCCCCTCGTGCTGTTTGTGACGAGCAGCACGGCGTCGTTCTTCAACCATCGCATCGGCGTCGCCCGCGAAGCCCTGCGGCGGGGGTACCGTGTCGCGCTGGCCGCGCCGGACATGGAGGGGTTCACGGCGCAGCTGACGGCCGAGCAGGTGACCCCGGTCTTCCTGTCCGGCGGACGCCGCGGCATTGATCCGCTGGGAGACATGACGGCTGCCTTCAACCTGGCCCGCTACGTCGGAACGGCGAAGCCGGACGTGGTGCACGCCACGGGCCTGAAAGGCATGTTCGTCACGGCCCTGTCGCGGCTCTTCGGCCGGCTGCCGCGGACCGTGACCACCGTCACCGGCCTCGGGGCCACCTATATCTCCGACGGGATCAAGAACCGGCTGATCCGGGGCGGTATCGAGCAGGTCCTGAAGACGCTGCTGTGGAGCCGGAACACGGTGACCATCTTCCAGAACGGCGACGACATGAAGCTGTTCGTGTCGGGAGGCGTCGCCCCGGCATCGCAGTCCGTTCTTATCCCGGGGTCCGGCGTGGACATCGCGGAGTTCGCCCTCTCGCCGGAACCTGACACTGATGTGCCGGTCATCGTCTTCCCGGCCCGGCTGATCGCGACCAAGGGGCTCCGGGAGTTCATCTCCGCAGCCCAACTTCTGCGCCAGCGTGGCGTGAAGGCCCGGTTTGCGCTGGTCGGCTCCGTCGACCCCATCAATCCCGACGCCGTCTCCCAGGAGGAGATCGACCAGGCCGTCGCGCAAGGGATCGTAGAGGCCTGGGGTTTCAGGCCCGACATGACCGCGGTGCTGGCGGGCTGCAATCTCGTCTGTTTGCCGTCCTACCGCGAAGGCGTTCCCAAGGCCCTGATCGAGGCCGCGGCCATCGGTCGCGCGATCGTCGCCACGGACGTGCCCGGATGCCGGGAAATTGTCGTGTCGGGCGAGACCGGCCTGCTCACCCCGGCGCGCGAGTTCGAGCGCCTGGCCGACGCCCTCCAAAGCCTGATCGAGGACAGTGCACTCCGTCGGCAGTATGGCCAGGCGGGCCGGCGACTGGTCGAGACCGAATTCGCCCTCGACCTCGTCGTGGCGCGGACCATCGCCCTTTATGATACGCCGTCGGCGTAGCGTCCGCGCCGCCGTGTCTGGTCCAGAAGGCCGGCTCCGGCTGCTTGCTTCCACCCGGAAGCCCAAAGGGCTGCAGGACGGCGCATCTCCGGTCCGTTCACTCGCGTACCTTGGGTCGTCGCCTGACGGCGGCCGGCCAGCCGATTTCAGCCCGGACTGTCGGGCCCGACTGACCGTATCCGGGACAGTATGTTCTGCATTCGGAGCCCGTTGATGTAAGGAAGGGCGGGGCTCTATGGTTAGGTGAAGCGATGCCGTTTTCCACTGGACAACTGATCGGACAGTCCGTTGCATTTCCCGCCATCGGTGACTTCAACAACGATGGACTGCTTGAGCCGTTCGGCTTTCTGAACCGGGGCGACTGGACATTCAACATCGCGCCATCGGTCGCTCTGGACATAATCATTGCGGGCTATCCGGGGCGCGTAAGCCGCGACAACCGGGTGATGGATCTCGACGGCGACGGCAATCTGGATGTCTTCTGGAATGTCTATTCGGACGCCGCCGCGACCGGTTCCTTCACCCTGATCCTGTTCGGCGACGGTGCCGGCGGCTTCTCACGGATAGAAGAACGACAGGATATCATCGGGTTCGGTGAGACGATTGTCGCCGCGGACTTCAACAACGACGGGCTCGTTGACATCTACAGCCCCGTCTACACCCACGTTCTGGGCGTTGATTCCGGCTTCCTGCTTTTCAACGAAGGGGGCGGGGTTCTGGGCGATAACTTAGCCGAAGACTGGAATATCGGACTTTCCAACCTGCCGGCCCAATACCGGGTGGAAGGTGCCCAGGGCGCCGACGTCAATTTCGACGGCTGGATCGATATCTATGTCGGCAGCCACCTTTTCCTCAACCAGGGCGACCATTTCCTCGCCCAGCCCCTCACGACCTTCCTGTTCGAGGAAGGCGCAAACCTGGTCGATTTCGACAACGACGGTGATTTCGACCTCGTCCTGCGTCCCCTGAATCTCGGCCCTCAGCTGGTCGAGAACGTCGACGGTGTCTTTGTCGACCGCGGCGTTCTGACCGGCTCCGAATTCGTCGGCGGCTACGGCAGCAATGTCGGCGACCTCGACGGGAACGGCTGGCAGGACATCATCATCGGGGGACCGGGGATGATCTCGATCTTCATGAACTACGAAGGGGTGTTCGAGCGCCTCGACATCGTCGCCGCAGGCAGTACCGACTTCGAGGCGATGGCGCTGGCCGACCTGAACGGTGATGGCGCGCTCGATATCGTCGGCCGGGCGGATAACGACGTCTATGTCTTCTGGAACGAGTTCACCCAAGGGGATGTCGTCACCTTCTCGGTCCTCGGTGAGAACGGCGAGGAAAACCAGTTCGGCCGATCGCTGAGACTGACGCCGCGGGAGCAGAGCGAACTGGTCCTCGCCCGGGTGGTGGACAGCGGTTCCGGCTACCTCAGCCAGGGGCAGTACGACCTCGTGGTCGGCCTGCCGATCGGCGGTGCCTATGACGCCGAGGTCGCGCTGGCGACGGGAATGCTGCGTTTCGTGATCAGCGCCAACCAGCATGTCACGACCTTTGCCGACGGACGGGTGTCGATCGTAGGCTCAGGCGACGCCGATACGATGGGCGGCGCGAGCGGTGACGATGTGCTGACATCGGCCGGTGGGGACGACCTCATTCTCGGCTCGCTCGGCGCCGACGCCATCGACGGCGGCACCGGGCGCGACATCGTCGACTTCAGCGAGGTAGCCGGCGGCATCGTCGCTGATCTGGCGGCGGGAACGGCGCTGGTGGGCGGCGAGGCCCAGACCCTTGCGGGCATCGAGGGGCTGATCGGCACCTCGGACGATGACGAACTGCACGGGGACGCGGCGGACGATGAGCTTACCGGCGGCGACGGCGACGACCTTCTCGATGGCGGCGCGGGGGCGGACATCCTGCGAGGCGGCCTCGGGAACGACGTCTACATCGTGGACTCGGCGCTCGACGACATCGCAGAGGCCTCCGGTGAAGGCGACGACGAGGTCCAGACCTCGCTCGCCAGCTATGTCCTGGGCGCAGGCTTTGAAAGCCTGACGGGGACGTCGTCCGGTGGCCAGTCCCTGACCGGCAATGATGCGGCCAACCTGATCCAGGGCGGAGCGGGCGCGGACACGTTTACGGGCGGCCTCGGCGACGACACCTATATCGTGGGCGACGCGGACGGGGTCGTCGAACTGGCCGATGGCGGGTTCGATACGGTCCGGACCAATCTTGCGAGCTATGCGCTGGCGGACAATGTCGAGGACCTGGTCGGCCTTGCGGTCTCGGGACAGGCGCTGACGGGCAACAGCCTCGGCAATCACATCTCCGGAGGGGCCGGCGCCGATACCTTCGCGGGCGCGGGCGGCGACGACCTCTATACGGTTGGGGCGGGCGACATCGTTGTGGAGGCAACGGGCGAGGGCCTGGACGAGGTCCGCACCGCGCTGGCTACCTACACCCTCACCGAAAACGTCGAGATCCTGAGGGGCACGTCCAACAGCGCCCAACACCTGTTCGGCAATGCATTGGCGAACACCATCTCCGGCGGGACCGGGCGTGACACATTCGAGGGGGGCGACGGCGACGACCTCTATCTGGTGGGCCGCGGCGATATTGTTGTCGAGGGGACGGGTGCCGGCATCGACGAGGTCCGGACCGAACTGTCGACCTACACCCTGACCGCGCATGTCGAGAACCTGACGGGCCTGTCAAACCTGGGTCAGAAGCTGGTCGGAAATGACCTCGGCAACGAGATCCGGTCGGGGGGCGGGCTGGACGTTCTGATCGGCCGGGGTGGGGACGACTCCTACTGGATCACCAACACGTTCGACTCGATCGCCGAGGTGGATGGCGAGGGCTTCGATACCGTCTTCACGACAGTCGAATTCAGGCTTCAGGAAGGGGTTTTTGTGGAGGCCCTGGCGGTGGCCGACGCGGCCAGCACCACGGCGCTGATGCTGACCGGCAATAGTCTGGCCAACCAGATCACCGGCAATGCCGGGGCCAATCTGATCTTCGGCGACGGCGGCGCGGATGTGCTGACGGGCCTCGGAGGCGACGACCAGTATTATATCGACAACCTCGGCGTCACCGTGATCGAGGCGGCCGGCGGGGGGAACGATGCCATTCTGACCAGCGTCAATTTCGTGCTGGCCGAGGGCGTCCACGTAGAAATGCTGCAGACCCGCGACAGCAGCGGGACCAGCAATATCGACCTGACCGGCAATAGTCTGGCCAACACCCTGATCGGCAATGCCGGGAACAATGTGCTCGACGGCGGCGGCGGGTCCGATGCCCTGTTTGGCGGTCTGGGCGACGACACCTATGTCGTGGACGACACCCTGGATGTCGTCAGCGAGGCGGCCGATGCGGGTACCGACACCGTCCTGACGAGCATCAGCTACGCCCTGGCGACACACGTCGAAAACCTGACGGTCGCCGATGCGGCCAGCTTCTCGGGGCTGACTCTGACCGGCAATAGTCTGGCCAACCAGATCACCGGCAATGCCGGCGCCAATCTGATCTTCGGCGGCGGGGGCGCGGATGTGCTGTCGGGCCTCGAGGGCGACGATCAATATTTTGTCGACAGCCTCGGCGTCACGGTGATCGAGGCGGCCGACGGGGGGAATGACACCGTCCTGACCAGCGTCAATTTCGTGCTGGCGGAGGGCGTCCACGTCGAAATGCTGCAGACCCGCGATAGCGGGGGAACCAGCAGCATCGACCTGACGGGCAACAGCCTGGCCAACTCCCTGATCGGCAACGCCGGGAACAACGTCCTCGACGGCGGGGCCGGTGTCGACGCCATGTACGGAGGGCTGGGCGACGACACCTATATGGTGGACGATGCCATGGATGTCGTGGGCGAGGGGGTGGATGCGGGCACCGATACCGTCCTGACGAGCATCAGCTACGTCCTGACGGCCAATGTCGAAAATCTGCGTGTCGCCGATGCGGCCGGCACCTCCGGCCTGATGCTGACGGGCAATAGCCTGGCCAACCAGATCACCGGCAATGCCGGTGCCAACCTGATCTTCGGCGGCGGTGGGGCGGATGTCCTTACGGGGCTGGGCGGCGATGATCGCTACTTCATCGACAACCTCGGCGTCGCCGTCATTGAAGCTGCCGACGGGGGGAACGACACCGTCCTAACCAGCGTCAATTTCGTGCTGGCGGAGGGTGTGCACGTCGAAATACTGCAGACCCGCGATAGCGGCGGAACCAGCAGCATCGACCTGACGGGCAACAGCCTGGCCAACACCCTGACCGGCAACGCCGGAAACAATGTCCTCGACGGCGGGGCCGGGGCTGACACCCTGGTGGGCGGGCTGGGTGACGACACCTATGAGGTGGATGACG
>VYMF01000072.1_pt1 | contig 32445 bp, 24 predicted proteins | sample 5115271 | NCBI WGS metagenome assembly VYMF01 (sample SAMN12291778, study PRJNA351875) | freshwater metagenome | isolation source: freshwater lake | place: USA: Michigan, Wintergreen Lake | collected 2013-08-08
GGTGCGGCGCCTGCGGCTGCGGCTGCGGCTGCGGCCCCCGCGCGCACGGACAGCGCCACCGCCGCGCGTCGCAACGACCGCCTCATGCACTGGAGGGCGCCGTTCGATTCCGGCAGCGCCACGGTGCTGTACGAAACGGCCAATCGCATTACCGCCACACGCTTCAACGATGCCGGCACCATTCTCTTCGTTACCGAGAGCGGCACCGCCGGCACGTTCGAGCAGGCGGTGTTCCTCACCGAGAACAACGCCAAGTATACCGTGGTCACGCCGCGGCGCGGCGCCGATACCACGCAGGTGCGAGGCGGCTTTGGTGGCCGTCAGCCCGATGGCCTGATCACGCGCCCGGGGAAAAAGGGCGTGCCGGTGGTGATGGTCTCCACCGATGGCAAGTTCGTGTTCCGTACGGGGACGGCGCCCGACACCGCCAAGGTGCAGAATACCTGGGTCGAGAAGATCGAAATCAAGACGGGCAGCCTGTCGCGCCTGTACGAGAGCGACGGCAAGATCGTCGAAACCATCTCGGCGCCGCTCGACGATGATTTCTCCAAGGCCGTCGTGCAGCGCGAGTCGGCGACGCTCCTGCCGCAGTCGTACGTCCTCACGCTGGCCACGAAAGACGCCACGCAACTCACGCAGAATGTGGACCTCATGCCGGAGCTGTCGGCTGCGGTCAAGAAGAACATCGTGGCGCGCCGCGCCGACGGCTACACGTTCAACGTGAAGGTGACGCTCCCCGCCGGCTACCAGGACGGCACGCGGCTCCCCGCCATGTTCTGGTTCTATCCGTACGAGTACGACAATCAGGCGGCCTACGATCGTGCGGCCTCGCAGAACGCGCAGCGGGACCGCCGGTACGCCACGTACGGCCCGCGCTCGCTGGCGTTCCTCGTCACGCAGGGCTATGCCGTCGTCGAACCCGACGCGCCGATCTTTGCCAGCGAGGGGCAGTTGCCGAACGACAACTACGTGGCCGATTTGCGCAACAACCTGTCGGCGGTCATCGATGCACTCGATACACTCGCCATCGTAGACCGTCATCGCCTCGGACTCGGCGGACACAGCTACGGCGCATTCAGCACCGTGAACGCCATGGTGCACACGCCGTTCTTCAAGGCGGGCATCGCGGGTGACGGCGCGTACAACCGTACGCTGACGCCCAATGGTTTCCAGTCGGAACGCCGCGACATCTGGGCCGGCCGTCAGACGTATCTCGATATGTCGCCGTTCCTGTACGCCGATCAGCTCAACGGCGCGCTGCTCATGTACCACAGCACCGAAGATCAGAACGTCGGGACCGACCCGATCAACTCCACGCGCATGTACCACGCGCTCATGGGCCTTGGGAAGACGACGTCACTGTACATGTATCCGTACGAGGACCACGGCCCGATCGCCAAAGAGACGGTGCTCGACCAGTGGGGCCGATGGGTGGCGTGGCTCGACAAGTATGTGAAGAACGCCAACGCGCCCACGAAACCGTCGGCATGGTAACCCCTGGTGCCCGTGCCGAACACACGCATTGGTCCCATCGCGCTGACGGTGCTCCTGCCGCTGTGTGCGCCTCACGCGCTCACCGCGCAGGACACACCCCAGCGCCTCGTCGGCAGTCGTCTCCAGTGGCATGGTGCCGTGACCAGCGCCGTGGCCACCCGGACGGCGTCGAACAATGAGTTCATCAACGGTGAGTTGAGCGCGATCGCCGTCCAGGTGGTTAAGCCCCTCGTCCGTTGGCGGCGTGCCACCTTTTCGTGGCTCGTCGAAGTTCAGCCGGTCATTCGTGTCGCCTCCGGTGCACCACCGGAGCGCGTGCCCACGTTGGCCAACGACCCGGCGGAAGCGGGGAATCCGGATCGGCTGGCCCGCTATGCGCGGCGTCGCGGATTAGGGGTCGGCATCGCGCCGCTTGGCGCCGAAGCAAGCCTGCCAGTTCGACCCAGCACACAGGTCGTGTTCAGCGTCACGTCGGGCGGCGCGTGGTTCAATCAGGTGGTGCCCTATGGCAAAGCCACGCAAGCCAATTTCACCGTAGCACCCGGCATAGCCCTGCAGCAGCAGATCGGGTCACGCGATCTGCTCGCCGTGGGGTACGCCCTGCACCATTTGTCGAACGCCAGCATGGGAGGAGCGAACCCGGGAATGAATTCGCACCTCCTGTTCATGCGCTGGGGGCGCCGCCGCTGACGGGCACGGTCAGCGGCTGAGCGCGACTCCGCTTACGGAACGATGACCTTGGGTTTGGCCGGCTTCGTGCCGTTCAACCGCGGACGCGGCCCGTTGGCCACGTCGACGGTGATGTCGCGAATGTAGTGCGTAATCCGCGCGTAGTGCGGATAATCGATCTGATCGGGTTCATCCGTGCGCTGGTGATAGTCACCGTGCAAACCGGTAAAGAAGAAGGCAATCGGGACCCCCTGCTGCGCATAGAGGAAATGGTCGCTGCGCGCGTAGATGTTGTTGTACCCCGACCAGTCGATCGGCTCGTCGAACTTGTAGTCGAGCGCGAGCGGCTTCGGCTGCTTGGTGTTGATGCGCGCGACGGTTTCGCCCAGGTCCTTCGAGTCGAAAAGCGATCCGATGACGGCCACGTAATCATCGCTGCCACCCGGAAGATCCTCGGTACGGCCCCGCCCGATCATGTCGATGTTGAGCTGTGCCACGACGGAATCCATCGGCACCGTCGGATGGCGCGTGAAGTGGGCGGCGCCCAGCAGTCCGGCCTCTTCGCCGGTGTGCCACACGAGCAAGATCGATCGCTTGGGTTTGACCGGCATGGCCATGATCGCTTCGGCGATTTCGAGCACCCCCATGGAGCCCGAGCCGTCGTCGTCGGCGCCGTTGTTGATCGAGTCGAGACGCGGCTTGGGATACAGCTTGCGGATGCTGTCCATGTTCACCGTGATCTTCGACGTCAGCTCCGGCCCCAGCGGCTTCATCCCGTTGGCGAGCAGCAGCTTGTTGCGGGCGTCGTTGAACGCCTTGAGGGAGTCCTTGTCGACCGGCGTCGTCATCCCTACGTGATCGTTGTGAGCGCCCACCGCGACATACTGCGACCGCAGCTTGGGATCACTGCCGGGAATGATGCCGATCACATTGCGGGCGAAGTCGGTGGGCAGCTCCACGAAGTCGAGCGCCGTGTTCACGAGGCCACCCTTGGCGCCCGGCGCGAGCGCTTCGACGGACTTCCCCTTGAACAGCTGCGCCGCCCCGGCGCGCGTAAGGCGGAAGCTCGCCTGCGGCTGCAGTGCAGCCAAGTCGCGCTTGAGGAGCGTGAGCGAATCGACGGGAGCGGCTGCCGGGCCGCCCGCCCGTGCGGGAGCGTTCTGCTGCGCGACCGTGGGTTCGTTGATAGCCGAACGCTGCGCCGGCGTGAGGTTGTCGAGGTCGATGACCGCGACGGCCGCCGCATCAGCGAAGCGCGCGGGGGCCTGCGTGAATCCCTGACGCACCGCAAAGCCTTGTCCCTGCCCGCCACGGGTGCCGGCGGCCGGCAGCAGCACGACGAACTTGCCAACGGCGTCCTTGGCCGGAATCTGCAGCGTGGTGTCGCCCTGCGTTCCACCGAACACCACTTCGGCGTTATTGACAGGACGCGGCGCCCGCATCCCCGGAACAGCCACGATGTCCGTGTTCCACGCCATCGGGTTACCGTCGACGGTGACTCGCGAGTGTTCGGTGAACTTGCGCAGGTGAAACGGCAGATTCTGGAAGTACGTGCCGTCCACGCCCCCCGGGACGACTCCCAGGCGCTTGAGCTCGGCCGCAATGAAATCGGTGCCTTTCTTGTTGCCAGCCCGTCCCACCTGCCGCCCCATCATGGAATCGTCGGCGAACTGATAGAGGCGAATTTGCAGGTCGCGCGGCGTGATGGCCGCCGTGGTGGGGGCCGGCTTGAGCTTCTCGGGATTGCCGAAGCGATTGACCTTGGGGGTCCCCTGCGCGGCAAGCGCAGGAGCAAGGGTCGGGAGCAGCATGGCGCCGGCGATGGCGCCACGACGCAGGGATGACCGCATGAATGTTCTCCGTGTTTCGGGGCGAAGCGAGGAAGTTACGCCGGACGCGCGCCGAAGGGCATATTTGCGGAGCATCATCACCCTCTTGTCGAGCATCGCCCATGTGGTCGTTGGCCTCCCTGCTGCTCCGTAGCGCTGTCGTCTCCGCATCGCTCGCCGCGCCCGTGCTCCAACCGCCGGCGCCGACCCCCTATCAGGTCATGGTGGCGGAGCATGCCCGCCTCACCGATATGCGCACCATCGAGCGCGCCATCGCATCGGGTGATACCGTGCTGCAACGGCTCGCGGCCCGGGCACTCGGGCGCACCGATGACGACCGGTGGGCGCTCATGCTCGACCGGCTCATGGACAGCCCGGCGGCATCGGTTCGCCTCGAGGCGGTACGCGCCGCGGCGCAGCTGAAGTCGGCGGCCATGGTCATGCACTCCCGCAGCTTCCCGTTCTCGAAAGAAGCACATCCGGCCGTGCGCGCCGAACTCTACGAAACGCTGGGGCGCGGCGGCATGGCATCACTGCAAGTAGAGGAGACGCTTCGCGGGGGATTGTCGGATACGTCGCTGACAGTGCGTCGGGGAGCGGCGCGCGGCTTTGAAGTCTTCTTGCGACGCAATGCCCGCAGTGGGTTTCGCGCTACGTCGCCGACGCTGGCCGCCATCGCGGGTACCGTGGTCTCCGACCGCGATTCCGAACTCAGATACGCGCTCCTGCTGGCGCTCAACGCCGTCTCTTACCGGGATACGGCGGCCGTTCGCGCCGGTCTCGCCGACCCCGACCCCGATGTCCGCCGGGTGGCGGTCATGCTGGGACGCGCGTGGGTAACCGACACGTCGGCGATGGTACGTTGGCAGGCGCTCCGCAGCGCCGGCACCTGCGACTTGGCATTGCAGCATGTGCGCGACCGCAGTGAACATGTGCGACTACTCGCCATCGATCTCCTGGGCACACTGCGCTGTGCCCCTGCCCCGCTGTACGCGCTGGCACGACCGTCCACCCCGTGGCGCTCCCGTGCGCATGCCGTGTTCGCGCTCACCTATGCCGACAGCGCCAAGGCGCAAGGCGCCGTACGCGCGCTGTCGAACGGGGAGCCGTGGCAGGCCCGCGCCTGGGCCGCCCGCGCCGCGCGACGCCTCAACGACAGCGTCACGCTCGCGCGGCTTGCCAACGACGCTGAGCCCAACGTGCGCGTCGACGCCATTACCTCGCGCGCCGAGGCCGTGAGCGCGCTGCGCGCCGACCACGCGGGGCTCTTGCTGCAGGCCGCGACCATTCTCAAGCGCGTGGGCGCCGCTGCCACGCGCGCCGAGTTGGATGCGGCGGTGGCGAGCTTCGAGCGCATCAGCCGCACCAAGCCCCTCCGCTGGCGTGATCCGCGCGAAGTCCTGCTCCCCTTCATCATCGACGCCGATCGCGCCCACATGGCGTACGGGGGCGCGTGGCTCACGCAGTGGCTGCGCGACGGCGATCCGGTCATTCAACGGATTGCGCTCGAGGCCATCCCGGCGTTCCGTCCGCGCCAGTCCACCGGTGCCACGCTGTTCGTGCCGCCGTTGCAACCCCCGCCGTTCCCCACGGAAGCGCAGCTGCGCGCCCTCGAGGGCGCAACGGCCGTGGTCACTATTCGCGGACGCGGACGCATGGAGCTCGCGTTGCTCCCCGATGTGGCGCCGGCCGCGGTGCACACTTTCGTGCGGCTTGCCGAGGGTGGTGCCTACAATGGCAAGACGTGGCATCGTATCGTGCCCAACTTCGTCGTGCAGGGCGGCAGCCCGGGCGCCGACGAATACGACCCCGCCACGACGTACTTCATGCGCGATGAAGTCGGCGCCCGCAACCTGCGCGGGACGTTCGGCATCTCCACGCGCGGTCGCGATACCGGCGACGGACAGCTGTACATCAATCACGTGAACAACATGCGACTCGATCACGACTACACCGTGTTCGCCACGACCACGCGCGGGCTCGACGTGCTCGACGCCATTCAGGAAGGCGACGTGATCGAATCGGTCGTGATCCGTCGCCGTGGTGCACGGGGCGCACGCTGATGCGTAACGTCATGCGCAACGTCATGCGCAACGTCATGCGCAACGTCATGCGCAACGTCATGCGCACGTTCACGATCGCGCACGCCGGCGCCCTCCTGTTCGCGGTGTCCGCTGTGCCGTTCGCGTCATCCGACGCACAGACCGCCGTCGTGTCGACACGCAAACCAACGCTGTCGTCACGAGGCGATCTCGTCTTCGAGCGTCAGGGGCTGCTCTATCTGGTTGGCGCCAACGGCACGACCACGATGCTCTCCTCAGGGAGCGCGTACCATCGCGATCCATTTTGGGCTGGCAATACGCTCTATTGGGCGGCCGACTCCGGCGGGCACTATGCCATTTACGCGCGTACTCGCGACAGCACGACGGGCTCGTGGACGGAGGCCGCGCGCCGCGTCACGAACGGCGCGGTGCATGAGGTGGCCCCCACGGCGGGCGGCACTCGGTTCGCCTTTCAGCGTGGCCTCGGCAATGCCTCGCGGGTGTGGGTCCGCGATAGCAACAGCGCCGAACGTCGAGCGTTCGCGTCAGAACAAACCGAACGACGTCCGCGCCTGTCGGCCGACGGCAAGGTGCTCGCCTACATCGTGGAGACAGAGACGGGTCGAAAAGTCGTCGCCAACGACCGCACGGTGTACACCGACTCGGGGATCGAAGACATCGCGCTGTCGCCGGCCGGCGATCGGATTGCCGTCTCCACGCGTGCAGGTGTGGTCGTGGTGCCCGTGAGCGGCGAGTCCTACACGAATCTCGTCTCGCGCGCGCACGGCGACGTGGATTGGTCGGCCGATGGGCAGACGATCAGCATCGCCGAATTTCGCGAAACCAGTGTGAGCTACAACGGCGATCCGGACAGGGGGGTGGATCGTGCGGCGCACGAGAAGACCGCGCTGTCCTCGTCCGCGACGCCGTTGTCGCTGCATCGCCTCCCGGCGCCGGTCGCTCCAGACGCGCGGCGCGTGGCGGTGACGGCCTCGATGCCTCGCGATCGGTCCCTCATGAACGCCGCGGCGTTCGACCGCGTGTGGGAGCGCAGTGCGCGTCTGTACTATGGCACCAACGCGCCCGCGGAGGCGCGCGCGCAATGGGCGGCTGCACGCGACCGCCTGCGCCCACAGGCCGTGAGGGCCGAAAGCGACAGTGCCTTGCAAGCCTCCATCTATGCGCTCCTGCAGGCGGCGCCGCCGCGGCGGCGTGACGCCACGGGCAAAGCCGCCGTGTCGAGCGCGCATCCCGTGGCCACCGAAGCCGGGCTCGAGATCTTCCGGCTCGGTGGTAATGTGGTCGATGCGGCGGTCGCCGTGAGCTTTGCACTCGGCGTGGTGGAGCCGGATGCGAGCGGCATTGGCGGCTACGGCGAAATGGTCATCGCGCTCAAGGGGAAGCAGCCGACACTCATCGAGTTCATGAGCCGCGTCCCCGAAGAGGGGGGACTCACCAACACATCACTGCTGGTGAATGGCCGCTATCCCAGCGATGGTCCCGTCCTGGTGAATGTGCCGGGCACCGTGGCCGGGATGTATCTGGCCTGGCAGCAGCATGGCAGCAAGAAGGTCACGTGGGCACAGCTGGTGGCGCCGGCCATTCGTGCGGCGCGCAACGGCTACGCAGTGAGCGAAGGGCTGGCGACCACGCTGGCGACCGAACGCGAGCACTTTGCCAAGTACGAAGGCAGCCGTGCGCTCTTCTTCCGCAACGGCGTGCCCGTGCAGCGCGGCGACACCGTTCGCAACGCCGACCTCGCGTGGGTGCTCGAACAGATTGCGGCGCGTGGTGCCGATGGGTTTTACAAGGGTGACGTGGCGGCCAAGTATGCGGGGGATTTGCGGGCGAAGGGGAACGCCATGAAGGCGAGCGATCTGGCGCGCTACTTTGCCAACGAACGCGCGCCTGTGTGCGGTACCTATCGCCGCTATCGTGTCTGCTCGAGTGCGCCCCCCGTGAGCGGCGGGGCAGACCTCGTGGCGCGACTCAATCTGCTCGAGCGGTTCCCCGCGCCGCGGCCGTATCCCGACGACGCGGCCACGATGCACGCGATGCTGTCGGCATGGTTCCTCACGCCCTCTTCGCGCAACAAGATCGCCGACCCCGCGATGTGGCCCGTGGATGTTGCGAGCATCGTGAACAAGGACACGGCGGCCGTTCGCTGGCAGTGTTACTCTGCCGACCGTGCGCTGACGCCACGCCTCACCCGAGGCGATACGCTGGAGTGTCTCAAGCCGCGTCCTGCCGCGCCAGCGACGCCGGCGGCACCACCGGCAAACGGGTTGAGCGACGTCGCCAACGAGCCGGACAACGGCGGCCCGTGTGGCGACGAACACGCGCGGGAAATGACCGTGTGCCACGCCGCCGGGACCACCGCCTACACCGTCGCCGATGCCGACGGCAACGCGGTGGCCGTGACGCAAACGCTGGGCACGTGGGGTGGCAACTTCTACGTGACGCCGGGGCTGGGTTTCCTGAGCAACGACAAGCTCACCTCGTACGGCACCGACGCCACGCAGTACGGGTCACGGCTCCCCTTCGCGCGGCACGGCAGCACGCTCGCGCCGACCATCGCCTTCGAGGGCACGCGCCCGGTGTTCGCCGTGGGCGCGGCGGGGAACGCGTGGATTACGAGCGCGGTGTACCAGTCGCTCGTGGGCGCCCTCGACTTCGGTCTGGGGGCACAGGCGGCGCTGGAGTTGCCGAGATTCCTCCCCAGCGGCACCGCTGTCACGCCAGCTGGCGCCGCACCAGGCTCGGCGCCCTTCAACATTCAGCTCGAAGACGGCTTCGCCCCGCAGGTCACCGAGCGCCTACGCACGCTGGGCTACGAGCTCACCTTCGTGACCGCGCGCGGCGAAGTTCGCGAGGGGTACGGCGGCGCCATTCGCATTGGACGCCGCTCAGTGACGGCTGGTGCGGACCCGCGACGCGCCGGTGCGGCCGGCGCCATTCGCTGACGCGTTCGCCCGACCAGAGGGCTCGTGAGCCGGTCAGCGCAATGCCGGCACCGGCTCACGATTCCACACGAAGCGCTTGAGAAAGACACCCATGCGGTCGAAGGTGTCGATCCAGTTGGCATGTAACATGGACTCGTGCAAATCGTCGGGTACCACGATGAGTTCGTGATACACGTTGCGCGCGCGCAGCAGCTGTACCAACCCCACGGTTTGTGCGAAGTCGACGTTGCGATCATCATCGCCGTGCACCAGAAACACCGGGCTCTTCCAGCCTTCGATCGCACCTACCGGCGCCGACGTGAACGCGCTGCTCGTGGAGTCGAACACGTAATCGTACTGGTGTACACCGGCCATATCGACACCAGCCACGAAAAGGTCACTGTTCCGCGCCAGTGCCTGTGACGCGAGCAGGCCACCGTACGAGAGCCCCCAGATCCCCACGCGCTTGGCATCGACGTCCGCGCGCTGCTGCAGGTACTTGGCGCCGGCCACCACATCGAGATACTCGCTGTTGCCCTTGTTGCGTGCGTTCGGCGCATCGCGGAAACTCTTGCCGTAGCCGATGCCGCGTCGGTAGTTGACGGAGAGCACGATGTAGCCCTGATCGGCGAGCCACTGATTCGCGGCGTACGACCAGTGATAAAACTGCATGTAGTGATAGGCCGGGAGCATCTGCCGACGCGGTCCGCCGTGCACGAACACCATGGCGGGACGCTGCTCGCCCGGTTTGAGATCGCGCGGCAGGAACAGCTGGTTGCTGACCTCCAGCCCATCGTCGGCCTTGGTCTTCACGATCTGCGGTTCCACGTGCGCGGCTGTCGGGAAACCGGACGGCAACACAGGAAAAATGATGCGCGGGGCGCCGCCGCTCGTCGGCACCAGCGCTACCGACGCCGGCGTGCGCGCACCGAACGCCAGGACGGCCACCGCCCGTCCGCTCGCGAGCGGCTGCGGTGACGTCTCCACCCCATTGCCGCTGCTGAGCCGCACCGGCTCGCCCCCGTTGCTCGGCACCGACCAGATATGCCGGCGCTCGATGTCACCCGCGTTGGTCGTGTAGAACATCGTGCGTCCGCCATCACGCGACCACGCCACCGACGTTTCGTCTTCGATCAGCCCGTTGGTGGTCGTCAGGCGTATCGGGTCGCCGCCCGTGAGCTTCACCGCATACCACCGATCGAACTCATCCTTCGGTACATTCACCGGAAACGCGATCTGCTCGCCGGCCCACGTCATAGCCGTCAGCGACGTGAACACGCTGTCACCGACCGCGTTGTGCCACACTTCGCGCGCGGGAATCTGCGCCGTCACCATGGGCGACGTGATGTTCTTCGCTCCACCAATGTCGGCGACCATGAGCGCCAGTCGATAACCGCCCGGCAGCTGCGATGTGAGGAAGCCTTGGGCACGCACCGTGGTTGCCTGCAGCGTCACGGCGGGAGCGGCGCCCGCTGCCCCTGGCCCATTGCTGCAGCCTCCGGCGGGGTTCTGCACACCCGGCGGCGTGCGTTGCTGCCTGCCGAACGGCGTTCCTGGGCGCCGCGAGAACGCAAGATAGCGGCCGTCGGGCGACCACGCCGGCGTCCCATCACAATCCACACTCGGCGCCACGTACTGCACGGTGCGCGAGCGCACATCGTACACCACGATGAACGCGTGATGTTCACGATCGCTCACGAAGGCGATGCGCTTGCCGTCGGGCGACCAGCTGGGCGATCCGTTCCGCCCCCAGAGCCGAACGAATGGCACGCCGCCGGTGTCCATCGGCGAGGGTGCGGCCGACCGCGCAACGCGTGCGCGGTAGATCTGTCCGTCTTTGGTGAACAGCACCCACTGTCCGTCGGGCGACAGCACGGGCGCCGCGCCGGCCGCCACCCGCCACGCGGGACCGCCCGCGGTACGCACCGCCCAGATGGCACGCTCAGCGCCGCGGGGATCGTGATTGGGGTTGGCCACCCAGCCCCAGCGGTTGGGCGCCGACCCGCGCACGAACACGATGGTGCGGCCGTCATCAGACAGCTGCACATCGGTCAGATCGATACCGTCGTCGGTCGTGAAGTTGGTAAGCCGCCGAGCGCGGAAATCCGGTGCCGCCGCGCTGTACACGTTGCGCATGCCGCGGTCGTACACGATGAACGCCAGCCGGTCGGCGCGTCGTGCCGATACGAGCGACAGCGGCGACGCGGGCGACATCCACGGGGCAATGCTGGGGACCATGCGTTCAGCCTGTCCGAGCGCCACTCGCGGAAGGCTCGTGATGCCGACGATGGCCAGCAGTGCGCAGGCAACTCCGCTGCGGAAAACGATCGAGGGCATGCTGAGCTCGGGGCGAAGTACCGTGAGAATACGTGGTCGCATACGAGACGCGCGATCAACGCGCCGACGACGTAACGCGGAGCAGGACACTCTGGCGCGGCGGGGCACTGCTGGTCGCGGTGTAGCCAACGAGCAGTGTCACGACGCCGCTGTCAGGCGCGGTCAGCGACGTCGTCGTGCCCATCCTCGACTCGTCACCAGCCATGACGAGCCTCACGGACGCTTCGCTGCCGGGCAGCGACACCGACGCGGTAATGCGGTCACCCTTGTCGACCAGCACGCGGATGGCTTTTTCCGTCCCGGCATTGACGTCGGTACGGAAGGTGGCGTCGCGACACGCCGTCGAGAAGCCAATGGGAAGGAACGGCACATCGCGCACGAGGCGTACCGCGCGGCTCGCCGGCATACTGTCGCTCGCGCCCCGGGTCGACGCCCATGCGGTGCGCTCCCCGGCATCGCGATAACGCAACGACGTGACGAGCGAATCGAGGGTAGCCGGTGCCGGCGTGAGTACCGCTTCGATCTCCGGGTCCGATGCAGTGGCCGGCACCGGACCACTCGACCGGACGGGCCAGCGTACGCTCACCCGTGTTCCGCCATGGGTCGTGAAGCCTTCGAAGTGATATGCCGCATTCACGCCGGGTACGAGCAAGCGCACGCCATACACGTCACCACCGGCAAGGATCTTGGGCGCGAGATGCGGCAGCATGCTGTCGACGGGCCACGCAAAGGGCAGTCGCTCGGTGAGTCGACTGCGTCCCACCAGGACGCCGCACAGCCGTGCAGTCGCGTCGTCATCAACGCGAAGCGCTGTGCGGAGGCGGACCTCGCCGTCCGTCGACGCAACGCCCTCCTGACCCTCTGCGGCATCACGCAGGGTGAGTGATGTCGACGCGGGCGTCGCCACGAGCGTCAATGGCGTCGCCCCGGAGGTCGACGACGGCTCGGCACACGCCGTCGCCGCAGCGAGCCCCACAGCAGCGGTCAACAGACCCGCACGACGCATCCTCGACGTGCGGTGTCGTCGCGACTCTGGCACATGCCCCGGCATACGATCTCCACCCATGCTGACTTTCCATGAACCAGGCCGTCGGGACCGACGACAACATCACGGAAAACTGCTGCGCTCTCGCCACAAATGCGACGGTGGCCCCACGGGATGTCACGCGACCAGACAGTCAGCCGGCGGGCAGGAAATCCCGTCGGAAGGCGAAATCGTGCATGGCCGCGCTCGCGGAGGCGAACTCCCGCGTACGACCGGCGTGGCACCACGTCACCGCGTCGACCGACGCCATGAAGACCGGCAGTTCGTGTCCAGTGAGGAGAACGGCGCCACCCTGTTCGGCAAACCGACGTAGTGCGGCCAGAATGACCTCGGCATCGAGCGGGGCGATGCCACGCAGCGGCTCGTCGAGCACCAAGACGCGAGGGGCCAGGAGCAGCGCGAGCGCAACCTCGGCGCGCCGACGCTCGCCGCCGGACAGAGAACGCGGCCGCGCATCACGCAAATGCACAATGCCGAACTGCTCGAGCAGCGTATCGACGACCGCTGCAGTGCCGCAGTCGCGTGCGACCCATGAGCATTGCGACCCCATGGGAACGCCGGGGTGCAGGAGATCGCGGTCGGGGACGAAGCAGACGCCGCGCCGTGCAAGCCACGCGAGCCTCGGCCGTACGACGGTCGCCCCATCAAGACGAATATTGCCTTGGTCGGCGTCGATCTCGCCGACGGTGCAGCGCAACAGCGTGCTCTTCCCCGCCCCGTTACGGCCGAGAAGCGCCGTGATCGTCCCGACGCGTGCGCGTAGCGACGCCGTATTGAGCACGGTGCGGTCGCCGTAGTGCTTGCTGACGCAATCCGCTTCCAGCAACACGGTGGCGTTCACGGTCTCGTGACCGTCGCGAGAATGGCAACCAGCATCAGCTCGCCCACCAGCGCGGTTGCCGCGCCCATGCCAAGGAGCTCGCGCGATCCGTATCCCAGATTGGCATACAGATCAGGGGCCCCTGTGCGTCGCCGGTCGGCGTACAGCAGCAGAGCCGTAAGCAGGGGCATGAGCGCGACATACTCGATCCCCCACGTCGGCCCTTTGGCGAATGCCATCGCCATCGTGCAGAGCAGACGACCCGCGGTATAGAGCACGATGGCGTGCCGCAGGTGCAGCAGCAGGAAGGGGACAAAGCGCATGATGGCAGTGATACGCGCCACAACGCAGCGCGTTCCTTCCACGGCGCGATCCGGCTATTGCCCCTTCACGCCCAAATCGATCGTGCGCCACTTCCCTTGCTCGAAGCGCCACACGCTCAGCACACACCGCGTCGCGTGACCCATGACGATCGCGGTCCACACGTGCCACGTCTGCAAGGATTGTGTTGCCTGCACGTACGTCAGGACGCCAATCGGGATCGCGAACTGCGACACGAGCGTAATGAACAGCGGACTGCGCGTGTCCCCCGTGCCCTGCAACCCACCCGTGAAGGTGAGCGCGACCGTGATGAACAATCCGGACACGCTGAGAAACAGCAGCAACTCGCGGCCAATGCGCAGCACGCCGGGCTCGGTCATGCCAAACAGACCCAACAGGACATCGGGAATGGCGACAAACAGCGCGCCCACGACCACGGCGATGCCGAGCCCGAAACGGGCGGCGACCCGCACCGCATCGCGGCTCCGGTCAGGACATCCGGCCCCGAGATTCTGGCCGGCCACCGTGGCGGCAGCCCCCATGAGCCCCACCGACGTCCACGTCACCAGCGAAAAGAGCTCGGTATAGCCTACGGCGTACGCCGCCTGCGCTTCCGCACTCTCCACCGTCGACCCGATGAAGCGCAGGAGCAGCACGCCGGCAATGTTCATGGCAATGCCCTGCACGCCGGTGGGTAACCCAAACCGGAAGAGCGCCCGGATAATCTCCCAATCGGGGCGCCATGACATGCCGCGGAAGTCGATGACCCACGCGCCGCTGAACAACTTCCATATCGCATAGACCGACACGAGCGCGCTCGAAATCATGATGCCCGCGGCGGCGCCGGCGGTGCCCATGCGCGGGAACGGCCCGTAACCGCGAATGAGCAGCACATTGAACACCACGTTGCCGATGGTAAGGGCAATGCCAAGACGCAGCGGCGTTCGCGCGTCACCGGCGCTCCGCAACGCGCCGCCCAGCATGAAGAACATCATCATGCCGAAGCCGAAGACGAACATGATGCGCAAATACGGCAGCGCCTCCACCTGCACCGCTGCCGAGGCGTTCACGAGCCCCAGCAATGTGGGAGCAAGGAAATAGCCGAGCGGCGCGAGCACGCCGAGCGACAGCACGAGCGCCAACAGAAACGCCTGCGACGCGGCGCGGTTCACCCCCGCTTCATCCCCGGCGCCAGCGAAACGGGCGACCAACACGCCCATGCCACTGAACAGTGATGACACGAAGACCATCACCACCAGAAAGATCTGGAAGCCCACACCGATCGCGGCGTTGCCGGCAAAGCCGACGAAGTGCCCCACCAGCGCGTGATCGATCATCCCCTGCAAACCGCTGATGACGTTCTGCAGCACCGTCGGCCACGCGACCCGCCACACGGCGGGGCCGATCGGCCCCTCGACAATCGAGCGGTCGATCTTGCGCGTGGCGGTTTTCGTGGTGGATGCCGTGGCTTGGGTCGTCACGTGGGGGCGTCAGCTCACGCGGCGTGCGAGGCCATGGTGGGCGCGCCGTCGCTCCGCCGGACAAGCGTGAGGATGGAGTACACCGCCACGGCCTCGCCGTGCTGGTTCATGACCTCCACATCCCACTCCACCACCCCCTGCGGAATCGTCCCTTCGGGCGTGTCCTTCGCCGTCTTCTGCTTGACGGTGAGTCGCACGTGAATGGTATCACCAGGGTACACCGGCTTGGTGAAGCGCAGCTTCTCGAGGCCGTAATTGGCGAGCACAGGGCCGAGGTCGGGATCGACGAACAGGCCGGCGGCCGCCGAGACGATGAAGTACCCGTGCGCCACGCGCCCTTCGAAGACCCCGTTGCTGCGCGCTTCGTCGTCGTTCATGTGCGCATAGAAGGTATCGCCACTGAGCTTGGCGAACGCCTCGACATCGTCGAGCGTGATGAGGCGCGTCTTGGTGATGATCGTATCGCCCACCACCAATTCATCGAACGTCTTGCGGAACGGATGCACCGTATCGGTCTTCTCTTCGGCACCCTTGGTCCACTCGCGCGTGATGGCCGTGAGCATGCTGGGGCTCCCCTGCAACGCCACGCGCTGCAGATAGTGCGTCACCCCTCGTGCGCCGCCCATTTCTTCACCGCCACCGGCGCGTCCCGGACCGCCGTGCACGAGGTTGGGGAGCGGAGATCCGTGGCCGGTGCTTTCCTTTGCGCTCGTGCGGTCGAGCACCAGCATGCGCCCGTGATAGCAGGCGGCGCCGAGAATGATCTCCTGCGCGACCTTCGGATCGTGCGTGATAAGCGAGCCCACGAGCGAGCCGCGTCCCATGCGAGCAAGCTGCACGGCTTCGCCAAGATCGCGGTACGGCATGACCGTATTGACGGGGCCGAAGGCCTCGATATCATGCGGCTCGAGGCGATGGAGTGCATCGGCGCAGTACAACAGTTCGGGCGCAAAGAACGCCCCCTTGTCGCGGTCGGCACCCACCACCTGGAAGTCACCACCACCGTACACCCGTTCGGCCGCCGCACGAATCGCTTGGGCGCTCGAAGCCACCGACGCCATTTGCCCGCGCGAGGCCAACGGGCCCATGCGAACGCCTTCGGTGGTGGGGTCACCAATGCTGGTGCTGCCGAGACGCTTGGAGAGCGCCTGAATGACCGCGTCTTCCAGACCGGCCGGCACAATGGTGCGACGAATGGCGGTGCACTTCTGCCCGGCCTTCGTCGTCATCTCGCGCGTGACTTCCTTGATGAACAGATCGAACTCTTCGGTGCCCGGCACTGCATCGGGCCCCAAAATGGAACAGTTGAGCGAGTCGGCCTCCATGTTGAAGCGCACCGAATGCTGCATGATGCTGGGCGCCGACTTGAGCTTCTGTCCGGTCGCGGCCGAGCCGGTGAAGGCGACGATGTCCTGCTCTTCGACATGCTCGAGCAACGTGCGCGCTTCTCCGCAAATGAGCTGCAGCGCCCCTTTGGGAAACTCGTTCGTCTCGATGATGGCCTTGAACACGGCGTGCGTGAGATGGCTGCCGGTGGTGCTCGGCTTCACGATGCACGGCACGCCGGCCAGCAACGCCGGCGCGAGCTTCTCGAGCATCCCCCACACGGGAAAGTTGAAGGCGTTGATATGCACCGCCGCGCCTTCCATGGGCACGAGGATGTGCCGTCCAACGAACGTGCCGTTCTTGGAGAGCGGCTCGGTGGGGCCTTCCACGTGGAAGCGCTCGTTGGTGAACTCGCGACGCCCGCGGCTCGCGTAGGCAAAGAACGTGGCAATGCCGCCTTCGATGTCGACCCATGAGTCGGCCCGTGTGGCCCCGGTCATGGAGGACAGCGGATAAAACTCTTCCTTGCGCTCCATGAGTGCAATCGCGACGCGCTTGAGCATCAGCGCACGCTGATGAAAGGTGTACGAACGCAACACCGGGCCACCCACGCGGCGCGCGTACTGCAACATGGCCTTGAAGTCGAGGCCATGACTGGACGTGTCACCGATCACGTCACCGGTGACGGCATGAATGAGTTCGGTCTTGGGAGCCAGACCTTCCACCCATTCACCAAGCGCAAAGTTCTGCAAGTGCAACATCACCGGGTCTCCGTGCTGGAACGCTGAGTGTCTTTCCAATTCTTCAGAATGGCCGACTGCACGGGGCGGTCGGCGGGGATTTCACGTAACGGCTCCACTGGATGCCACGCACCACGCATGGTGGCCGGCAACTGCTGATAGAGCGCGGTGCCTTCGGACTTCCACGCGAGCATCTCGTCGCTCACGTCTTTCACGATCTTGGCCGGGTTTCCCACCACCACCTTGCGATCGGGGACGACCATGTCGGTGGGCACAAAGCACAGCGCCCCCACCACACAGCCGCTGCCGATGACGGCATTGTCCATGATCACGGCGTTCATCCCCACCAGCGAGTTCGCCCCGATGCGCGCGCCATGCACGATGGCGCCGTGCCCGATATGCGCCCCCGCTTCGAGCGTGACCACCACACCGGGGAACATGTGAATCGTGCAGTTCTCCTGCACGTTGCACCCGTCCTCGATCACGATACCGCCCCAGTCGCCACGAATCGCGGCACCCGGCCCCACATACACATCACGCCCGATGACCACGTTGCCCGTCACGGCGGCCTGCGGATGCACGAACGCTCGCTCGTGGACGACGGGGATGAAGCCCTCAAACGCATAGATCATGATAGATCGAGGTGAATCATGACGGAAAACGGCGTGCCGAGACGTGAGGTCTGACGGCGCGCGTCGAGCTCGGCGTGCTCGCCACGGTCTCCACCCTTTTCAATTGGGCCGTTCCACGATGAGCGCGAACCCCTGTCCCACCCCAATGCACATGGTACACAAGGCGTAACGTTCACCGGTCAGCTGCAGCTGACGCGCGGCGGTGAGGGCGAGTCGCGCGCCGCTCATGCCGAGTGGGTGCCCAAGGGCGATGGCGCCGCCGTTGGGGTTTACGCGGGGGTCGTCGTCGGCCACACCGAGTTCGCGCAGGCAGGCGAGCCCCTGCGCGGCGAACGCTTCGTTGAGTTCGATGACGTCCATCTGGTCGAGCGTGAGGCCGGCGCGTTCGAGGACGAGGCGTGTGGCGGGGACTGGGCCCATGCCCATGATGCGTGGCTCGACGCCGGCGGCGGCGCTGGCCACGACGCGTGCCAACGGCGTGAGGCCGTAGCGGGACAATGCGGCGTCGCCGGCGAGCAGGAGCGCGGCAGCGCCGTCGTTGAGGCCACTGGCGTTGCCGGCGGTCACGCTTCCCAGTCCGTCGTGGCGGAAGGCCGGCTTGAGACGCGCGAGCGTTTCGAGTGTGGTGTCGGGACGGAGAAACTCGTCCTGTGCCACCACGACCGCCTCACCCTTCTTCTGCGGAATGGTGACCGGTGTGATCTCGGTGGCGAATCGCCCCGCCGCGCGCGCCGCAGCGGCCTTCTGCTGTGAACGCACGGCAAAGGCGTCCTGATCGGCGCGCGAGACACCATATTGCGCCGCGACATTCTCTGCGGTCTCGCCCATGCTGTCGGTTCCGTGCATGGCCTTCATGGCCGGGTTTACGAAGCGCCAGCCGAGGCTCGTGTCGAACAGTTGCACATCACGCGCGAAGGGCGTGCTGCCCTTGCTCAAGACGAACGGCGCGCGCGTCATGCTTTCGACGCCACCGGCGATGTACACGTCGCCTTCCCCAGCGCGTATCGCCCGCGCCGCGCCGGCGACCGCCGACAAGCCGGAGGCGCAGAGCCGGTTCACCGTTTCGCCAGGCACGGTGACCGGGAGGCCGGCCAGCAGCGCCGACATGCGGGCCACGTTGCGATTATCCTCGCCGGCCTGATTGGCACAGCCCATGATCACGTCGGCAATGGCGGCCGCATCGAAGTCCGGCGCCTGGGCCGCCACCTGCGCCACGAGCGCCTTGATGACGTGCGCGCCAAGATCGTCGGCGCGGATGCTGCTCAACGCCCCACCGATGTTGCCGATGGGGGTGCGCACGCCATCGACCAGCCACGCCTGCGTGGCGCCCGTCTGTGCTGCGGCCATCACGAATCTCCGAAAGCAAAGGCAACGTGGATCATGTTCCGGGCTCGTGGGTGCGCGTGGTGCGATACACCGTGCCTCGGAAATAGCCCACCGGAACGTCATCCTGATTACGAATGGTCACGTCGACGAACGCCAGCCGGTTGGTGGTGCTCTGTTCAACCGCGGTCGCGGTCAGCACATCACCCGGGCGCGACGCCACGGGAATACTGAGCGTCATATCGATCGCGACGCTGAGCGTGCCGCCGGCGTTGGTCGCGAAGGCAAAAGCGCTGTCGGCCAGCGAGAAGAGCGCCCCGCCGTGCAACGTGCCGAAACCATTCATCATGTCGTCGCGCACCCGCATGCGAACGACCGCCTGTCCAACCGCAGACGACAGCACTTCCATACCCATCAGCTGCGAAAAGGCGTCGCGCTGCATGAGATGGGCAACTACGGCCTCGGGCGCGTGACTCATCAGCCGCGCGCCGGATCGAGGAGCGAGCGCCCCGACTGCACGGCGCGACGCAAACGCACACTGGGGCGGTACCGGTCATCACCCGTTTCGAATTGCAGCGCCTGCAATCGCGCGAGCACATTGGCGGGGCCGAGCTCGTCGCCCCAGGCCAACAACCCCTTGGGATAGTTCACTCCGGTCGTCATGGCGAGCTCCACATCGGCAATGCTGCATACGTTGAGATGCACGGCGTCGACCGCTTCGTTCACCAGCATGACCAGCACGCGGTGTACAATGGCTTCGGCCAGCACCGGATCTTCCGTTGGCGCCGGCTGCACGGCGCCTTCGGCGTAGTCGTAGAAGCCGCGACCGCTCTTGCGCCCGAGCCATCCCGCTTCGACCAAGCGCTGCTGATGCAGACTCGGCCGGTAGCGGGGATCGTGAAACATGCTGTCGAACACCGACCGGGTCACCGCGAAGTTGATGTCGTGTCCGATGAAATCCATGAGCTCGAAGGGGCCCATGCGAAAGCCGCCCACTGTCTTGAGTGCCCAGTCAATCGTGGCGCAATCGGCGAGGCCTTCTTCACGCAGGCGCAGTGCTTCGCCATAAAACGGCCGGGCCACGCGATTGACGATGAAGCCCGGCGTGTCGGCAGCGACGACGGTCACCTTCTTCCATGAGGCCGCAAGCGCGCGGGTCGCCTCCGCCGTCTCCGGCGAGGTACTGATCGCGGGGATGATCTCCACCAGCGGCATGATCGGCGCCGGATTGAAGAAGTGCACCCCCACCACCCGCGACTTGTGCTCGCAGGCCCCGGCAAGCGCCGCAATCGAGAGGGACGACGTGTTCGATGCCAGGATCGTCGCCGGCGTCACCACCCGTTCCAGCGTGCGCAGCAACTCCTGCTTCGCCTCGAGGCGCTCGACGATCGCTTCGATCACCATGACACAGCTCGCCATCGGCGCCAGCGCCTCGGCCGTCACCTGCTCGACATACGTCATTCGCGCCAGGATCGCGTCTGCGGCTTCGCGCGACAAGCGCCCCTTGTCCACGTCGCGCGCCACCGCTCGCTCGTGGCCGCTGCGCGCGCGGGCAATAGCGGCCGGCATGGCGTCGGCGAGCACTACCTGATGCCCGTGCACCGCGGCCACCTGCGCGATGCCCGCGCCCATCGCGCCGGCACCGACCACGCCGATCGGTGCGCGCGTGCTGTCTGGCGATCCGGTCACCGGCGTCATTTCCCCTGATAGACCGGGGCGCGCTTCTCGAGAAACGCGCGCACCCCTTCTTCGTAGTCGGCGGTGCGCCCCGCCTCGTGCATCGCCTGTGCCTCGACGTCGAGCTGCGCGTCGAGCGAATTCGCAAAGCTGGCGTTGAGGGCCCGCTTGGTCAGGCCGAAGCCGCGCGTGGCCTGCGAGGCCAGTTGTGTGGCGAGCTGCGTGACGGTGGCCATGAGTGACTCCCGAGGCACCACATCCCAGATGAGCCCCCACTCTTTGGCCTTCGCGGCCGGCATCTTCTCCGCAAGAAAGAACATCCCGGTGGCGCGCTGCATCCCCACCAGCCGTGGCACGAAGAAGGTGCCACTGGTATCGGGAATGAGCCCGAGCTTGGCAAAGCTCTCCACGAAGCTCGCCTCTTCCGCAGCGATCGTCAGGTCGCAGGCAAAGGCGAGATTGGCGCCCGCACCAGCCGCAATGCCGTTCACCGCGCACAGCACCGGCTTTTCGAGGGTGCGAATGGCGCGGATGATGGGGTTGTAGCTGGCTTTGACGATCTCGCCAATATCGGGAATGGGCCCGCCGTCGTGCGGCAGCGCTTCTGCCAAATCCTGCCCGGCACAGAAGCCCCGACCGGCGCCGGTAAGGACGACGGCACGAACCTGATCGTCGGCCGCCGCGTCGGCGAGCGCCGACTGCAGCGACAGCGCCATGTCACGGGTGAAGCTATTGAGCACGTCGGGGCGATTGAGCGTCAGGGTAAGGACGCCGTGCGCCTGCTCGACAAGGAGGGAGGCCGAGGAATGGGACATCCTGAAAAGGTAGCAGGGGGCGGCCCCCGGCGCGGCCTCCGCCGCCGTCGCCGCTCCCGATTCGGCCCCGTGGTTGGCAGATTAATAGGCTATGCCTGCCAAGACTGCCGCGCGGCCCGTCGTTCGAGCGTCGCCCGCCACTGCCGTATCGCCTCGCGCCGGATTCGACTGGCGCCGTATTGCATACAACACGCTGGTGTCTCGTGCGCTCGACGAAGTCGAAGAGCAGACGAACAGGCAGCGCGCCACCGTCCCCCGCGAACACCTGGTGCTCTACCAGTTTTCGGCGCGCGGCCACGACATGGCCCAGAGTATTCTGGGCTCGCTCCTCACGGGGTCGCATGACGGCGCGGGCGCGTACTATCGATCGCGACCGCTGCTGCTCTCGATCGGATTGAGCATCGAAGATGCCTTGGCCAGCCCACTCGGCCGCTCCGGCGGCTTTAGCGATGGCCGCGACATTGGCGTGGTGTGCAACCTCCCCAACAACAACGGCTGCACCGTGTTGCCCATGGCCGGCGATGTTGGTTCGCAGTACACCCCGGCCGCAGGATGGGCGCAGAGCATTGTCTATCATCGCGACACGTTGGCCGACGAGAGCTATCGCGACTGCATGAGTGTGGCGCTGGGCGGTGACGGTTCCGTGGCCACCAACGGCTTCTGGGCGGCGCTCACGATGGCGACGACGCTCAAGTTGCCGATGCTCTTCTACATCGAAGACAACGACCTCGGTATCAGTGTTCGCGGCGGTATGCAAACGCCGGGCGGCGACATCGCGCAGAATCTGGCGTCGTTCAACAACCTGTTCATCCGCAACGGCAGCGGCACCGATCCGCACGAAGCGTCGGGGCTGTTGCTCGAAGCAGCCACCCACGTGCGCAGCGGTGCCGGTCCGGCGCTCGTGCGCCTCACCGTGCCGCGACTGTCGAGTCATTCCGGCCCCGACAATCAAAAGGGCTATCGCACCGATAGTGAAATCGCCGCCGATCTGGCCCGTGATCCACTGCCGCAGCTGCGCGCGTATCTCGTGCCCGCGTTCATGAGCGAGCAGGAGTGGTCGTCACTCGAGCGCGAAGTGGCGCACGATGTGGAGGCGGCGCTGACGGCCGCGCGCGCGCGCCCCATGCCCGATCCCACCACGGTCGCCAGACACGTCTACGCCGACGACCGTGCGCCCACGGCACCCATGGGTGGCCTCTCGCGTGCGGAACGTGCCGCGCTTGGCGGTACCGACGTCGCGCAGGAAAACGGCGAGCTGCTCCGATTCGCCGAAGCCATTCGACGCACGCTGCGGCACGAGCTCGCGGTCAATCCCAAGGTCGTCGTGTTCGGCGAAGATGTCGGCCGCAAGGGTGGCGTGCACCTCGTCACCGAAGGATTGCAGAAGCAATTCGGTGCCGAGCGCGTGTTCGACACCAGTCTGAGCGAAGAAGGGATCATCGGCCGTGCGGTCTCCATGGCTATCAGTGGTTTGATGCCGGTGGCCGAGATTCAGTTTCGCAAGTACGCCGACCCTGCCGCCGAGCAGTTGAACAACTGTGGGACGATGCGCTGGCGAACCGCCAATCGGTTTGCGGCGCCCATCGTGGTGCGTATGCCCGGCGGCTACGGCAAGGATGTGGGCGATCCATGGCATTCGCTCAGCGATGAAGTGCGCTTCGCGCATGCCTACGGGTGGCAGGTCATCATGCCGTCCAATGCGGCCGATGCCGTGGGGCTGTTGCGTGCCGCCATGCGCAGTCCCAATCCGAGCATCTTCTTCGAGCACCGTTCGCTGCTCATGACCGGCGACGGCAGTGCGCGGTATCCCGGTGATGATTATGTGTTGCCGTTGGGTCGTGCGTGTATCGTGCAGGCGGGTGACGCACTGACGCTGGTGACATGGGGCGCGATGGTGCATCGCTGTGTCGAAGCGGTGCGGCCACTTGGCGACGCCGTCGAGCTGATCGACTTGCGGACGATTGCGCCGTGGGACCGCGAGACGGTGCTGGCCTCCGTGAAGAGGACCGGGCGGTGCCTCATCGTGCACGAGGACAACCTCACGGCGGGCTTCGGGGCCGAAATTGCCAGCTCCCTGGTCCAGGAGGCGTTCTGGCATCTCGATGCTCCCGTCGAGCGGCTGGCGCCGCGGGACATTCCCGTGCCGTACCACCCGACCCTGCTGGACGTCGTCATTCCCTCCGTCGAGCTGATCCGCAAACGGGCCTCTGCGTTGCTCGCGATGTAGGACAATGCTGGTATTCCATACTCTGGAATACTACCATCTTGTGCTGCGACGGAACCAGTGCCATCCCTGCCGGCGCGTCACCCGGCGGGGTGTGTAGTTGGTCGGCGCGTGCCGGACCGTTGCAGCTGAGGTTGTCAGCTATCTCATGGGGATGACGTATCGGTTGGATGACACATCACATACTTTTGTAGGGCTCCCATAGGCAAGTGCCCATGGACGGGCGCGGGCCACGTTGTGCCCGTTCAACACGCTCATTCCCAGAGGACGCCATGAACAAGACGCTGGTCGGATTTTCGCTGCTAGCCGCAGTTGCGGTAGCGCCGACGGCCCACGCTCAGGGTCTCGGTGAACGTATCGAAGTCGGTGCTTTCGGTCAGTTCACGAGGCTCGATGAGAAGATCAAGATGGACAACGTGCTCGGCGTGGGTGGCCGACTCGGCGTGTCCGTGTATCGCTGGCTCGGTGTCGAAGGCGATGTCCAGGCCGGCCGTACCCAGGCGACGCGCAATCCGTTCGAGAACATCACGTATCGTCCGGCGCGGGTGCTTGGTACACTCACGGTCCCCGTGACGCCGTCGAAGAAGACGTCGGTCATTCTCGGTGCCGGTTACGTGAACTCCATCTACGATGGCCGTTCGACGGCCAACGAGTTCGAAGACGGCTTCTCTGCGTTGCTTGGCCTCAAGGTCTGCTCCAGCGGCAAGTGGGGCGCGCGCGTCGATGGTCTGCTCGACCGCAACCCGTCGCCGAATGAGCAGGATGTCACCGGTACGTCGCGGAACCTCGGCATCCGTGCCGGCGTGACGTACGCGCTGCGCGGTGCCTGCGCCAAGACCGAAGCATTCGACTGGGCGCTCAAGATCGATCCAGCGAGCGCCACGGTGAACCGCGGTGCCGACCGTCAGTTCGCGCTCAGCGCGTCCGACGCCAAGGGCAAGATCATCGAGCTCCGGAAGGTGCAGAACCTCACCTGCTCGTCGAGCGATGCGTCGGTGGCCACCGTGGACAACACGGCCAAGGTCAAGGCCGTCAAGTACGGCACCGCCACGATCACCTGCAAGGGCCTAGTCAAGAAGCTCGAGCGTTCGGCCCAGTCGACGGTCACCGTGCCGCCGCCGGCGTGGACGCTGTCGCTGGCCCCGAAGAGCGGCTCCACCGATGTGGGCAAGACGCTCTCGTTCAGCGCCAAGGCTGTGGACGCGGACAATGTAGATCTCGGCGCCATCACCTGGAGCTCGGCCAACGCGTCGATCGCCACGGTGAACAACGGCACCGTGACCTGTAACGCGGCCGGCACCACCACCATCACGGTCACCAAGACGGCGTACGGCAGCTCGAAGAGCGAGGCGGCGTCGGTCGAGTGCATTGCGGTGAAGTTGGCGAACATTGCGCTCGACGAAGCGCTCTTCGACTTCGACCGCGCGATCGTGCTCAAGGCGGGCATCGACACGCTCAAGACGGTCGTCGAGGCGATGCTGCGCATTCCGACGCTCCGCGTCTCGGTGGAAGGACACACCGACCGCTACGGCTCGGAAGCCTACAACAGCAAGCTCGCCAAGAGCCGCGCGGAGTCGGTGACCAAGCAGATCCTCCGTCTTGCCGGCAAGGAAGCGGCGTCGATCAAGGGTCGCATCGTGACGTCGAGCTTCGGTGAGCAGTGCCTCGTGACGTCGGCTGGTGCCGATGAGACCGAGCCGCCGCCGGCCAACCGTGGCCGTATCGCCAAGGGCGATCGTTCGGCGCAGTCCGCCAACCGCCGCGTGGAAGTGTGGCAGCTGGTTGATGGCAAGGGTGCTCCGACCGGCTGCCGTTCGGCCGACGAGCGCGCTGGCCACGTGCCCTTCGGTTCGCTCAAGTAAACAACCGAACGTACGACCAGTAGCGGCAAAAGCCGCCAGTGCCCACTGGGCACTGGCGGCTTTTGCGCGTGGCGCACGGATCGCGCAATCAGTGCGCCTTGAACTCGTCGAACGGACTGCCGCAGCTGCGACACGTATGTATCGCCTTGCAGGCGGTCGATCCGAACTCGCTCTGCAACTGCGTATCGGTTGACCCGCAAAATGGACACGCCACCGCCGGCCGTGCGCGCGTCAGGGTCACGAATCCACCGGCCTCCGCCTTCCCGGGCGGCGCAATGCCGTAGCGACGCAGCTTTTCCCGTGCGTCCTCGCCAAGCCAGTCAGTGGTCCACGCCGGCGTGAGCACCATGCGGACTTCCACGCGCGGCACACCTCGCGCCATGAGCGCCGCTTTCACATCGGCTTCCATCTCGCGCATGGCGGGGCAGCCGGAGTAGGTGGGCGTCATCGTCACCGTGATCAACTCGGGCGTGATCTCCACGTCGCGCACGACCCCGAGCTCCACCACACTGATGACCGGCACCTCGGGATCCGGCACCGTGTGCAGAATCCCGAACACTTCCTCACGCGTCAGCATGCGCGCTTACCAGGCGGCGCCAGGATGCGCCCGCGCGACGCTCTGCATGGTGGCCAGCATGTGCCCCAGATGCTCGCTGTGCATGCCGCGACGGCCGCCGCGACGCTGCGGCGCCTGCTCGCCCGGCCGCGTGAGCGTGGCGCGCTGCAGCACGTCGTTCACGAGCCCATCCCACAGCGCGCGCAGCGCGGCCGTGTCTATCGTGATCCCCTGTGCCGCCACCGCGTCGTTCACCGCATCGTGATCGAACAACTCGGCGGTGTAGCGCCACAACGTGTCGAGCGCACGCTGCGTGCGGGCCTGACTCTCGTCGGTGCCATCGCCGAGTCGCACGATCCACTCGCTGCTGTGGCGCAGATGGTACGTGTCTTCCTTGAGCGACTTGGCCGCAATGGCCGCGAGCTCCGGGTGCGACGCGCGCGAGAGCTGATCCCACAGCAGCACGCTGTGCGCATCGAAGAGGAACTGCCGCACCATGGTGACCGCGAAGTCGCCATTGGGCTGCTCCACGAGCAGCGCATTACGATAGGCGGTGCCATCACGAAAAAAGGCCAGCGCGTCTTCGTCTCGCCCCTGCCCTTCCACCGTGCCGGCGAGTGCCAGCAGGCTGGTGGCGTGCCCGATGAGATCGAGCGCCATGTTCGAGAGCGCAATGTCTTCCTCGAGAATCGGGCCGTGTCCGCACCATTCCGACAACCGGTGCCCGAGCACGAGGCGGTCATCGCCAAGCCGCAGCAGATACTCGAACAGCGGATTGGCAATCGGCGCAGTACGCGGCGCCGCAATGGGATAATCGGGAGCCTTGTTCACGACGCCGGATTTCCCACCAACGGTTGCTTCTTCTTCGTCGTGAGCCACGCGTCGCCTCAGAAAATGCGCACGCCGCGCGGCGCGACATAGAACTGCGGGTGCCGGTACGGCTTGTCGTTCCCCGGATCGAAGAACGGCCCCGCGTCGGATGGCGCCGAGGCGACGATGGCACTGCTCGGCACCACCCACAGATTCACCGCTTCACCGCGTCGCGTGTACACATCACGCGCGTTCTGCATGGCCTGTTCGGCATCGGCCGCGTGAACGCTGCCGGCGTGCTCGAACGGCTCGCCACGGGCGCCCTGGGTAAAGACCTCCCAGAGCGGCCACTGGCTGTCGTCGATGGTGCTCATGCGGCGGCCGTATCCCGACGCGCGCGCTGCTTTTGTGCGTGGGCCGACGCCGCGGCGCGCACCCACTCGCCGTTTTCGTGCGCCGCACGGCGCGCAGCCATGCGCTCCTGATTACACGGGCCGTTGCCCTTGAGCACGTCGTGGAACTCCGACCACTCGATTTCGCCGAACTCCCAGTTGCCGGTGCTCTCGTCGAAATGCAGGTCGGGATCGGGGAGCGTGATGCCGAGGGCGATGGCCTGCGGCACGGTGAGGTTCACGAACCGCTGACGCAGCTCGTCGTTCGTCTTGCGCTTCACACGCCAGCGCAGGAGTTCCGCGCTGTTGGGCGAGTTGGTATCGCTCGGCCCGAACATCATGAGCGCGGGCCACCAGAAGCGGTTCACGGCGTCCTGCAGCATGGCCTTCTGCGCGGGCGTGCCGTTGGCCAGCACCGTGCAAATTTCGTAGCCCTGACGCTTGTGGAAGTTTTCTTCCTTGCAAATGCGCACCATCGCGCGCGCGTACGGCCCGTAGCTGGCCTTCGCGAGCACCGTCTGGTTCACAATGGCGGCGCCGTCCACGAGCCACCCGATGACGCCCATGTCGGCCCACGCGAGCGTGGGATAGTTGAAGATGCTGGAGTACTTCGCGCGTCCGTCGATGAGCTGCTCGACGAGCTCCTTGCGATCGACGCCCAGCGTTTCGGTGCCACAGTAGATGTACAAGCCGTGACCGGCTTCGTCCTGCACCTTGGCGATGAGCGACAGCTTGCGGCGCAGACTGGGTGCGCGCGTAATCCAGTTGCCTTCGGGAAGCATGCCCACGATTTCGGAGTGCGCGTGTTGCGACATCATCCGCGTGAGCTGCTTGCGATAGCGTTCCGGCATCCAATCCTTCGGCTCGATGCTTTCACCGGCGGCAATACGAGCTTCGAAGGCGGCCAGGAGGGCCGGATCCTCGGCGGGGACAGGCATGGTGTGGTCCATGGTCGAAAGGTACTGGGGCGGCGGCGGGTTCGACAATCGGAACAGGGCGCTATCTTGCCATGCATGACGCCCTTCCCTCTCATCACCTCCGGTCCGGACGGCTACGTCCGCACCTATGTGGCCGACGGTATTGGCCGCATCGAGTTCTACCATCCCAAAAGCAATTCGCTCCCCAGCGCCGTGTTACAGGAACTGGCGGCAACGGTGAGCGCCGTGAGCGCCGACCCCGCCGTACGCGTGATCGTGCTGCAGAGTGGCGGGAGCGGGCCGTTCTGCGCCGGCGCCAGCTTCGACGAGCTGGCCGCCATTGCCGACCGCGAGCAGGGGCAGCGGTTCTTCAGCGGGTTCGCCGGGGTGATTCTGGCCATGATCCGTGCCCCGCAGTTTGTGATTGCCCGCGTGCACGGCAAAGCGGCCGGCGGTGCGGTCGGTCTCATTGCCGCGTCCGATTTCAGCATGGCGGTGGACAAGGCCTCGGCGAAACTGAGCGAGCTGGCCGTGGGCATCGGGCCCTTCGTGGTAGGCCCGGTGATCGAAAAAAAGATCGGCCTCGCGTCGTTCAGTCAGATGGCGGTCGATGCGGACTGGCGCGATGCCTCGTGGTGCGAGCGTCGCGGACTGTACGCCAAGGTCGTGTCCGACGTCGCGGCCCTCGATGCGCATGTCGACACCCTCGCGACTACGCTAGCGGCGTCCAACCCCGAGGCGATGGCGATGATGAAGCGCGTGTTCTGGGCCGGCACGGAACAGTGGGACTCGCTGCTCGCCGCACGTGCCGCGATGAGCGGCACGCTGGTGCTGTCGGAGTTCACGCGCCACGCGATCGGCATGTTCAAGACCAAGTAAGCGGTGCGCTCCGAGACTCCGGGTTAGAAGCGCACGGCCACCATCACGCCGCCGCGTTCATTGCGTGAGCGCGGCAGCAGCGGCATGATGGTCGCCGCGCGGGTGGGACGCGCCACAATGTCGGCGCCGCGTTGCGAGCGATTGGCGGAGACGACGGCGTCGATCATGCCGATGACCAGGAAGCCCGCAGCCGTACCGATGCCGGGGATGAAGTACGCGCGTTCCTGCGTGGTGCGCGTGTAGGGGGCTGCCACGCCATTGGGGTCGGTGTACGCGATCGTTTCCGTCGTAGTCATCTGTACGAACGCCGCGCCCAGCCCGCCGCCGACGCCGAGGACCGTGAGCAATCCGCGCACCGTGTGTCCAGTGTACAGCTGCCCGACACCGGGAAGGAGCGAGCCGACGAAGGCGGCACCGGGGCTGTACACGGGGCGACGGAGCACTTCGATGGCACGACCGACTTCCACGCGGTCATCGACCGTCGGCGCGTTCACGCGATACTGCTCGAGATCCTGCAGGGCGACCGCGCGTTGTCCCGCAGCCGCTCGCGCAAGACCGCGATTGAAGTACCCTTCCGGCGATTCGGGCGCGCCGCGGATGACGTCCTCGAAGGCGCGGACGGCCGCGTCGTACCGCGCGTCGTCGAAGAGCGCGAGCCCCAGTCGGAACGCCACCTGCACGTCGGCGGCGCGGCGCTGCGCGAGGGCGGGTACCAGTCGCAGCAGACGGTCGCGCACATCGGTCGCTTCGCGTCCTCCCGGCGACAGCGTGAGATACCGGCAGAACTCGGAAATGGCGCGTGTGGAGTCGGCGAGCTCTTCGTGAGCGCGTGCCAAGTCGTAGGCAAGGCGTTCATCTCCCGGATTGAGCGTCGCGGCGCGTACGAAGGCGTCGCGCGCCGCGCTCTGGTCGCCAATGAGCGCAGCCTCCTGACCGGCCAGCGCGAGTCGTCGGGCTTCGGCGTTGTCCCGACGTGCGGCTGGCGGGCCCGAAGGCGGGATCGCACACCCTGGCGCAGGCCCGACCGTGAGGGTGCGTTTGGGCGCCAGACGCGGTGATGCGCTCTGTGCCTGGGTGGCGGTCGGGAAAGCTACTGCCAGAAGGCCAAGCAGCATCGCTGCGCAAGCGGCGTGCTCAGCGGACGGTAACGAACGTCGTTGCACTGACACCCTCGGATGTGGCCGTGATGACGGCGGTCCCCGCGCGTACGCCGACCACGAGGCCGGTGCTGCTCACGAATACCACCTGCTCGTTCGACGAGCTCCACGTGATGACGCGATTCGTCAGGAGCTCTCCGCCGCTGCTGCGCGCGGTTGCGGTGAGTTGTGCTCCCTGTCCGGCATCGATCGTCGTCGAGGCCGGTGTCAGGGTGAGTGAAGCGATCGCCGGCAGCCGCACCGTAATGACGCTGCTCGCCGTCACGTTTTCGACCGTCGCGAGTACCACGGCCACACCGGGTGCGATGGCGGTCACGAGACCGCTCGCCGACACCGTGGCGACATTGGGGGCGCCAGAGCGCCAGACGATCGTGCGATCGGTGAGCGGTGCGCCAGCCGCGGTACGCGGGGTGGCGGTGAGCGTGAGCGACTCCCCCGCGATGAGCGTGAAGGTCGCGGGGGAGAGCTCGAGCGTCGCGACCGGTACCGGCAGCACCTGGATGCTTGCAAAGCCGGTCTTTCCTTCGCTGGTGACAACGATGCGCGTGCTCCCGGGGCTCACGGCGGTGACGACACCCGCGGACGTCACCGATGCAATCGCGGGCGACTCACTCGTGAAGCTGAGGGGGCGGCCGGTGAGCACGTTCCCGGCCCCATCGGTCACCTGCGTCGTGAGCGCGACGGTGTTGCCGACCACGAGCGAGGCGACGCCGGGGGTCACGGTGACGGCGCTGGCAAGCCGAGCCAGCACGACGACGGTGGCGGTAGCGCTGCGCCCTTCGCTGGTCGCGGTGAGTATGGCGGAGCCGGGCGACAGGGCGGTCACCGAACCGGTCGCCGAGGCGATCGCGACCGCGATGTTGTCGGTACTCCAGCTGACGGTGCGCCCGGTGAGGACCGTCCCATTCGCATCGCGCAGCGTGGCGGTGAACTGCCGGGCGCCGTTCACCGCGAGCGTGTCGCGCGTGGGCGCGATCGCGACGGTTTGCACCGGCGGCAAGGTGATGGTGACGGCGGACTGCGCGGTTCGGCCTTCGCAGGTGGCCGTGATGGTGGCCGCGCCCGGCGCCACGCCCGTGACCGTTCCCGTGGCATCGACGCGTGCGACGGTCACATCGCTGCTGGCCCAGGTGATGGTGCGTCCGGTGAGGGGTGCACCGGCGGCGTCGAGCGGAACAGCGGTCAGTGGTGTCGTCGCTCCAATGAGGATGGCGGTCTGTGGCGGCGTAATGCTCAGTGCAGCGACGGCCCGTGGGGTCACGGTGAGGGTGGCGAGCGCACTCCGTCCCATGCTCGACACGGCGATACGGGCGGTGCCAACCGCGGTGGTCGTGACGACACCAGTGGCCGAAACGGTGGCGATGGCGTTGTCGCTGCTCGACCAGCGCAAGACGGGCGCGACGATGACGGCCCCGTTCTCGTCGAGGGCGCGCGCGGTGAGCGTGGTGGTCGCTCCAGCTTGGAGCTGCGCGGTGGTCGGCGAGACCTCGAGGGTGGCCACGTCGATGGTGCTCGCGGTCGTCTCGGTGCACCCGGTCAGGGCCACGGCCGACAGCAGCGCGAGAAGGGCACGGCGCGCGGTGTGGCGCACACCGCTGCGCGAGTCTCGAGGGGGGGACACGGTGTACGTCATGGGGTGATCGTCAGGAGCGCCGTACCGGATTGTCCTTCGCTGGTCGCGGTGATGGTCACCGAACCGGCGGTGAGCGCGGTCACGACGCCATTGCTGGCGACGGTGGCGATGTTGGTATTGGAGGATGTCCAGGTCACCACTCGACCGGTGAGGACGTTGTTGCTCGCGTCGCGCGTGACGGCGGTGCCGGTCGACGTCGCGCCGACCGCGATGCTGGTGGGACTGAGCGTGGCGGTGACCGAGGCCACCGGCACGTTGGTCACGGTGATGGTGGCGGTGCCGTTCACCCCTTCACTCGTGGCCGTAATCGTGGCACTGCCGGCACTCACGCCCGTCACCACGCCGCTGCCACTCACGGTGGCGACCGCGGTGTTGCTGCTGCTCCACGTGATCGTGCGGCCGGTGAGGACGTTGTTGCTGGCGTCGCGCGTGACGGCGGTGCCGGTCGACGTCGCCCCCACCGCAATGCTCGTGGGGCTGAGACTCGCCGTGACCGACGCCACCGGCACGTTGGTCACGGTG
>VYMF01000162.1_pt1 | contig 30229 bp, 30 predicted proteins | sample 5115271 | NCBI WGS metagenome assembly VYMF01 (sample SAMN12291778, study PRJNA351875) | freshwater metagenome | isolation source: freshwater lake | place: USA: Michigan, Wintergreen Lake | collected 2013-08-08
CGCGAATGACAGCCCGACCGCCAGAGCCCCTCCCAGCTTCCAGCTGCTGATCAGAAGGGCATAAAGCACGCCCGTCTGATCCGAACCCGAATCCAGTCTGAGCTCGTCCGCGGCATCGGCCATCATGGCACGCGGCAGCAGGTTGAAGGCACCGAACGACAGCCCCCAACCCATCATTCCAAGCGACATCGCCAACAGGTTCCGGTCGGGAGCGAAGACGAATGCGATGCTGACGGCCGCCGCCAGCAGACCCGAGATTCCGAGAACGAAATGTTTGTCAAAACGTCGCGCCAGCCATGCGACGACAGGAACGGTGATCATGGCCGTGATGACCTGGGCGATAAGCACAATACCAATGGCACTGCGATCCAGCCCCTTGGCCGCCGTCACAAAGAATACCAGCATGGCCGACGCCGTCCCGAAGCCGAGGCCGAACAGCAGATCGATCGCCGTAATTCGCAGCACCGCCTTGCGACCCACAACAGCAAGGTATTCCTTGATGCCGATGACATGCCTTTGGGCGACCTCGACGGCTTCGGGAACCCGCCATACGGCGAGGGCGACGGCCGGGCCCATCAAGACAATAATGATCCAACCCATAAGTTGGGTGGGTGCCAGGCCCGTTTCCCCGAGCTTCGCCAAAAGGATCGGAAAGCCCATGACGGTCAGAATGCCCAGTAGCGACGCAAACTGGATCCAGGCGTAAACACGGGAACGCTCGTCGTAACCGGCTGCCAATCCTGAAGCCATGGCCAGCTGCGCCAGTGAAAGGACTGACCAGCCGACGAAGGCCGCAGTCAGGGTCACCAGCAGGTAAAGCGGCCCGACGCCCGGCTCAGCCATGAACAGCAGATAGACCGCCAGCATCAACGCCGGCGCACCGAAGATCAGCCAGGGCCGGTATCGACCAAAACGACTGCGGGTCCGGTCCATCGCCGCGCCCAGCATCGGATCGATGACAATGTCGAATATTCGCACGCTGGTGAAGATCAGGCCGACCACCGCCAAGGGGAGTCCGAGGACTGTCGCGTAGTGCTCGGGGATCATGACCACGAGAGGCAGCGACAGCGCCGTCAGAGGCACCCCCATCAGAGAAAGCGCCACGAGGCCGGGCGGCCTCCGTGGGCCCTTGGTCGGTGCTGACGGGCTCGCAACGACCGGAGGCACGGTCATCCCGCCGCTACTTCCACGACGAGGGCCGACTGCGGGCAGGACTCGGCACCCTCGATAGCGCGTTCCAGCAGTTCCGCCGGCACGATATCGGTCGTCAGAACCACCAGCCCACCCTCCAGCTGGTAGATTTCCGGACAGATCTCAACACAGGTTCCGTAGCCGCAACAGGCGCTGCGGTCGGCCCTGACGCGATGGGAAATCGCCTCCGAACTCATCTTCATCCTCCCTGCCGGGCGCCCCTTTGGGACTTCTCCGGGGACCTGCGGTCCGTCGTTCCTCTATGAATCGAACAGTTGCATTTTCTATACAGAAATGCCACCTCTGTTCAAAATTAAATGGCGGGAATCGCCACGGAGGAAACCCATGCTGGACCGCACCCGGACAACGCTTTCCGATGGCACGACGATCGACGATCTGATCAATGTCCACACCCGGGAAGTACAGCTCCGCGCCATCTCGGACCCCGAACTCTACGACATCGAAATGCGCAAGGTGTTCGGAAAGACCTGGCTTCTGCTGGGCCATGAGAGCGAAATCCCCAACCCCGGCGACTTCATAACCCGGCTGATGGGATCCGATCCCGTCCTGATCACGCGCCAGAAGGACGGCTCGATCAGGGTCATGCTCAACGTCTGCCCCCACCGGGGCATGAGAGTCTGCACCAGCGACGCCGGCAATGCCAAGGTGCACACCTGCATCTATCACGGCTGGGCCTTCAAGAACGACGGCGAGTTCATTGGCGCGCCCGTCGCGGGCGAGAAGATGCACGGCGACATCCTGCCCAAGGAAAAGCTCGGCCTGACCCAGGCGCGCAGCCACCTGTACGGCGGGCTGATCTTTGCGACCTGGAATTTCGACGGGCCCTCTTTCGACGAGTTCCTCGGCGAAATGAAGTGGTACTACGATATGCTGTTCTGCCGCACGGACAGGGGCCTGGAGGTTCTCGGCCCGCCCCAGCGCTTTACCATCAAGGCGAACTGGAAAACGGCATGTGAGCAGTCGGCCGCCGACGGCTTCCACACTCTGACGCTTCACCGCTGGCTGGGTGAGTTCGCCAAGTTCGGCGACGGCGACTTGACGACCTCAATGTATGGCACCGAGGTAGGTTCGCTTCAGGGGCACGCCCTTCGCTGCATGCCCGCCGCCAACAAGTTCAAGCAGGCGGCCGGTTTCCGGGACGGCAATCTGACGCTGGAAGAAAAGTTGGCCATCGTGCCGCCCCCGGGCATCACCAAGGAAATGCTGCCCCAGCTGATGCGCAACCTGACACCGGAACAGCTGAGTCTGCTGGTCGACAGCCCGCCCCAGGTGGGAGGCATGTTCCCCAACGTCCTGATCGCCTTCATCTACGTACCCCAGCCCGATGGCGAGATTATCGGTCTGACCTCGCTGCACACCTACATTCCAAAGGGGCCGGACGAGCTGGAGTTCTGCAATTACATCCTTGCAGAAAAGGACGCGCCCGAAGAGCACAAGCAGAAGGCGCTGCAGTTCGCTGTACGAATGCTCGGCACGTCCGGCATGGTGGAACAGGACGATTCCGACACCTGGCCGCACATCACCCAGACTGCCAAGGGTGCTGCCGCCCGCAACGTCACCATGAAATACCAGGCCGTCTGCACCACTCCGCCCCGCCCCGACTGGCCCGGCCCGGCCCTGGTCTATGAAGGCTTCACCAAGGACGACACCCAGTGGAATTGGTGGCTGGCCTATCGCGATCTCATGAACAGCGCTGGCTGATCATCGTCGACATCATCAGGATAACACCGCCATGACCATGAACGCCGTCATCCCGACCGACGTCAGCAGTGCATCGGATACCCCCTTTCGTCCGAACCGGGTCCCGGTGGGCTCACCCACCTACAACCAGATCGCTGAATTCCTCTACGAGGAAGCTTGGCTGCTCGACGAGATCCGGCTCGCGGAATGGGTGGCCCGGCTCGACTTTGATCTGCGGTACACCTGTCCGGTGCGCCAGACCCGTTCTCTGGCCCAGAATGCCCAATCGATCGTGCGCACCGTTATGCACTTTGACGAAACCTACGCCTCGATCCGGGGGCGCGTCGGACGGATTACCGACACCCGCAGCGCCTGGGCCGAAGACCCGCCCTCGCGTACCCGCCGTCTGGTGACCAATATCATGGTTGAATCGACGGACCACCCGGACGAGTTCGAAGTGAAGAGCTACCTGCTGTGCAGCCGGAGCCGGTTCGACGAGACAACTCTGCTGATGCTCAGTTGCGTTCGACACGATCTGCTGCGCCGACATGGCGACAGCTTCAAACTGGCCCAGCGCGAGATCATCATCGATCAGACCGTGCTCGGCTTTCCGAACCTCGCCATCTTCCTCTGAGACGAGGCCCCGCCGAGGCCTGCACCATCCCCTTCCGCGGGCTGCGTTGACACGTTTTTCGCCCTGCCAAGATCAGGAAACATGCCCATGCGCGCGGCAGTCATCTCCGGCAACGGAGCCACCCCGGTCCTTCAGGACTTTCCTGAACCGACGGCCCAGGACGGCTCAGTTCTGATCGACGTCGATACCGCCGGCCTTGGCGGATGGGATGTGCTCGGTGCCTATCGTCTCGGCGTTCAGTATCCTTGCGTGATCCGCGGAGAAGGCGTTGGCCGCACGGCAGATGGACGTCGCGTCTATTTCGGGGAGCGGTCGCTGGCTCCGTGGGGCGCATGGGCCGAAAAGACCATCGTTCCAGCAGTCGAGGTCTGGGACGTACCCGATGATATCGACGACCGCACGGCCATAACCATGGGCATCGCCGGCACCGGGATTCTGATCCCTTTGGAGGCCGCAAGGATCCAGGCCGGCGAGCGTGTGCTGATCCTCGGTGCCACCGGCGTGCTTGGACAGATCGGGTTGCAACTGGCGAGAAATCTCGGTGCCGGACAGGTCGTGGCCGCGGCGCGCAATCAGGCCGCTCTTGACCGGCTGATGGAACGCGGGCTTGCCGACGCCGTCGTGGCGATAGGCGGCGAGAACGACACCGAGGCGTTGAGGGTAGCGTCAGGCGGCGAGGGCTTCGACGTCGTGCTGGACCTCGTCTTCGGCAAGCCCTTCCTTTCGGCGGTCAAGGCGACCAAATGGGGCGCTCGTCTGATCACGATCGGCACGGGAGCGGGTCGCGTCGTGGACCTGAACATCGGCGATCTCCTCTTCCGAACCTTGACCTGCATTGGCACCGGCCAACGTCCGCCCGCCGACCGCGAGGCAATCTGGCGGCGATTGCTGGCAATGCAGAAGGAACAGGCCCTCGACGTCGATTACCTCGAGTTCGAATTCTCGGACGCCGCCGAGGCCTGGGCCGCTCAGGTTTCCGGGCCCCATGCCAAGATCACGGCCAAGCTCCGTCGATGAAAGGAGCGGTGGGCTACCAGCGCCACCGCGCCCCCTATGCTGTGTCAGCTGACCGCAAGGGCCTTATCAACCGCACGAACCAATCGAGAATCGGTCGCGTCAACATCAGGCGCGAAGCGTTCGATGATCTGACCATCGCGCCCGATCAGGAATTTTTCGAAATTCCACACAACTTCACCCGGTGCACCCGTCGCGATCCCATAGCCCTCAAGCCGCTCTCGCATCGGACCCTCCCCGACCGCATCAGGCTTGCTCGACGTCAGGCGGGCATAGAGCGGATGGATATCCTCTCCCCTGACGCTAATCTTGGAATAGAGCGGAAAGGTCACGTCGTAGCTGGTCTTGCAGAAGTCCAGGATCTGATCGTCAGTGCCAGGCTCCTGACCATTGAAGTTGTTGGCAGGAAACGCCAGCACCTGCAGCCCCTCAGTGTGTTTTTCGCGATAGAGGGCCTCAAGTCCTTCGTACTGGGGCGTCAGGCCGCATTTCGACGCAACATTGACGATCAAGAGAACCTTGCCGGCATGGTTCGCCAGGCTGTCGATTTCTCCGTCGATGCGGGTCAGGGGAATAGCTGTGATCTGGTCGCTCACGATGGCTCCATCAGGTCTGTAGGACAACGGCCGCGGTGGACTCACCAATAGCAAACGAGCGGCGGATTCGTGCCGGAAAGCTGCCGACAGACACCCGAGTTGGAAGGACGAACATCCCGTGAAAAGACTGCCGATCGACATCATCCGCCAGTTCCTTGACGTCTGGTCCGACGGCCCGGAAGCGCTCGAGAATGCCATCCGCGACCTGTTCCGCGCGGATACCGAATGGGTCAACGTGGGCCTGTCGAAAACCGTAGGGGCCGATGAAGCTCTGGCCCTCGGAGCGAAATTTGAAGCCGCAATGGGCTATTCGAAAATTCTGGTTGAGACCCTGCACATCGCAGCCCACGGCAACGTTGTCCTTACAGAACGAGTGGACCGGCTTGTCGCCGCCGACGGACGCGAGATTGGTGCCTTCGCCATAGCAGGCATTTTTGAGCTGGACGAAGAGGGCAAGCTGCTCCGGTGGCGCGATTATACGGACCCGTCCGCGGTCGCCGCGATCCACGGGCATTGATCGACCGAAACACCGGGATTGATGGACTTTTTTCTGGAATGCTATTCTGTATCTGAAATATCTTGCGCCCGTGAGATTGGCCCTTTCTGGAAAGCATGACCGATGAGCACCTCCCAGATGACCCCAAACAAGGACCTCGCCGAGGGTTTCGCCCAGATCGGCGCCCTGTTCGCTGGCAATGATGGAAATCTCGATCTGATCTATCGGGAGCACCGCGCCAACATCCCGGTTTTGGAGGGCGACATCTGCGCCGAACTGGGTGCTGCCTCTTTCGCTGGCGACACGGGTCGCCCGATCTACACGGTCTTCAAACATGCCGACGTCATGTTGGTGCTGCGCGACACCAAGACCTTCACTAGCGGGATCCTTATGGAGACCGGTCTCGGCCAGTTCCTCGACGGGCTCATGATCACCGGTCTGGACGGCGATGAACATCGCCAGCTTCGCGGTATCCTGCAGCCTTCGTTTACGCCGGCGGTCATGGAAGAGTGGCGCGAGGCCTATATCCGGCCATTGATCCAGCGCTACTTCATCGAGCCAATCATCCCGCTTGGGAAGGCTGAGTTGGTCTCAAGCGTCGGCGTGATGTTTCCGATCCATGTGGTCTATGCGGTCCTGGGCTTCCAGGATGATGACCCGGCAGCTCTCGAACTCTTCGCTACCAAGGCGCTGAAGGTTTTGGGCGGAATGGCGAATGATCCGGAGGCCAAGCGTGCCGCGTTTCAGGCCTTCCAGGAACTCTACGAGCCGACCCTCGCGGCTGTTCAGGCGCGCCGGGAATCAGGTGCCACAGGCGCAGACCTGATCAGCCGTCTCATACGCGCCGAGTTCGAAGGACGCACACTCACCGATCACCAGATTACCAACTTCGTCCGGATGATGCTGCCGGCCGCCTCCGAGACCACGTCCCGCACCTTCGCGATCATGTTGACCCACCTGTTCGATCACCCCGAGGTTCTGGAACGGCTTCGTGCGGATCGCTCGCTCATGCGGAAGGTTCTGGACGAGAGCGTCCGGTACGATTCTGTTACGACCTTCAAGGTTCGCGAGACCCAGACGGAAGTGACCCTGCAGGGGGTGACCATTCCGAAGGGAGCCGTGATCTCTGCCTGCGTTGCCTCTGCGAACCGCGACGAAACCGTATTCGAAAACCCAGACGTCTTCGACATCGATCGTAAGCAAATGGCCGCGTTCGGTTTCGGATTCGGGGCTCACATGTGCATCGGCATATGGCTGGCGAAGGTCGAGATAGAAGAGGCTGTTGGCCTGCTTCTCGACCGGCTCCCGAACCTCCGGCTCGATCCGTCATATCCTCGTCCGGAAATCCGGGGCGTTTCGCTGCGCGGTCCCGACGCCGTTCATGTGCTCTGGGACGTGCCTTGAGCCATTACAGGACCCGTCTGCGGACGGGTTCAGGAGATGCCCCGAAGAAATAGGCCGCCACGCTGAGCGTGGCGGCCTGTTTTCCGTTTCATCGCATCCAACAAAAAGCCGCCGACCGGAGACCGGTCGGCGGCAAGTTTTTACAGGAAAGGGCTTTCCTTAGAAGCGCCTCGTCAGGGAGACGCCATAAGTGGTCGGCTCGCCGATGAAGTCCGTCGCGAACCCGAGGCCTGCGGCATAGACGTCAGCCCAGTGACGCGTGCTGTATTCTTCGCCAGCCAGGTTCTTGCCGTAGATGGCCAGCTCGACGTTCTGGGCGTCGAACTCCATCGTGATGCGCGCGTTCAGCAGGCCGTAGCCGGGCGTCCGGGTGATCCTGTTCGAAGCTGCAAAGATCCCCTGGGTGGTCGCCGATTGGAACGACGAAGGCGTGACCGGGTTGAAGAACTGCTCCCCGAGATAGGAATAGTCCACGTGGAAGGACATCGCACCGAATGAGGTCGGCACGACCTGGGTGGCACCCAGGTTGTACTGGAGCTTCGGAAGCTGCGGCAGTTCTTCTCCGCTACGGTCGACCGGGCAGATCGACGCCGTTCCCGCCGGGTTCAGCGTACATCCCGCCAGACCAACACCGGGCACGGCTTGCTGTTCGATAAAGGAACCGTCGACGTAGCTGCCGTCCATCAGGCTGATGTTGCTGGTCAGCTCCATACCGGTCCAGGGACGGAAGGCACCCTCAAACTCGAGCCCGTGAACCCGTGCATCGCCGGCGTTGACGATGAACTGGGTACTGGCCCCGGCCGGGGTCAGAGCGGCAGCGTTCCGCTGCACGTCGGACTGCCACGAATGGAAGAAGGCGATGTTGGTGCGCAGGCGATTTTCAAGCCAGGTCGCCTTGAAGCCGAGTTCCAGATCCTCAACGGTCTCCGGTTCGAAGGCCGGCAGACCGCCGGCGCGCGTGTTCCAGCCGCCGGACTTTGAAGCCCGACGTGTCTGGATGTAGGCGAACATGTCCGGGTTGATTTGCCAGTCGAGGCCCAGGGTGTAGGCCGGATAGTCGAACTCGACCTCCTGCGTCTGGGTGCAGACACCCACGACGTCTGGGCGTTGAAGGTTGCAGGTAGCAGCGACGCCCCAGGTGGAGAAATTATGCAGCTCGGTGTCGCGGCTGTCCCAGGTCCAGCGAAGGCCACCCGCCAGCCTCAGGTTTTCCGTCAGCTGGTAGTAGCCTTGGCTGAATACCCCGGCCGAGGTGTTGTGCACGTCGGCCATGTTCTGACCGGCGAACCCGGCATAGGGACGCGTCGTGGCGTTGTAGGGCAGGAAGCCGAAATTCTGGGAACGGCTGAACTCCACACCCTGTTCGTCGGAGTAATAGACCCCGGCGATATAGGTGAATTTTTCGCCGATGCTTCCGGTGATCTGGAATTCCTGAGACCACTGGTCGGAGTTATAGCCGGCCCAGGTCGTCAGGATCGGTACGGGCGTTCCGTCAGTGTCAATCACGCCGTCCGTGTCACTGAAACGGAAACCGGTGATGGACTTGAGAGTCACGTCGCCAAGGTCGAATGAGGCGTTAAGACCGAACCCATAGGCTTCCAGACGGTTGCCAAGCGGCTTCGTGTAAAGGTCTCTGACCTCTTGCGGCAGCGCCGCAAAGTTCGGGTTGCTCGACGGCACGAAATAGCCGGTCGCATAGGTATCGTACCAGCCGCCGTCATGCAGCGAGTTGGTCAAGGTCGTCCCGAGACCGAATGGGGCGAACGATCCCGACGGACCGAAAAGCTCGGGTGCGAAGGAGTTCAGGGCGGTGAACTGCCCATTGTCCTCAATCATGTTGTAGTCGCCGGACAGGACCAGCTCGACGCCCTCGCCCTCGTACTTCAACTTGCCGCGAATGAAGTCGCTGTCCTGATCCCAGACATCGCGCCCCAGCGGAATGCTTTGGCCATAGCCACTACGCCCCTTGGTGCTCGCCGCAAGGCGGCCGGAAACCCGGTCCGACAGCGCGCCGTTCAGGACGAAGCTCGCACCAATCTGGTCGTAGTTGCCGGCCTCGATACGGACGGATCCACCGAAGTCACCGGTTGGGTCCGCCGTCAGAATGTTCACAGCACCGCCGATGGTGTTCCGGCCAAACAGGGTGCCTTGCGGTCCACGCAGGACTTCAACACGCTGAAGGTCGAAGAGGTCGGTCAGCCCCTGCGACGGACGCGGGATATAGACGCCGTCGACATAGATCGCGACGGCCGGGTCGTTGGAGACCAGAGCCTGAAGATTTCCCTGGCCGCGCATTGAGACAAAGGAGAAGCCCGAAGACGACGGAGCCCCGGTTGCGATCGAGAGGCTGGGCACGGTGCGCTGAAGATCAGTCACATCAGCGACCTGCGCCTGCTCAAGGGCCTCCGCACCAATTGCGGTCACGGCGACAGGAGTCGACTGCAGGTTTTCTTCAGTCCGCCGCGCAGTAACGACGATCTCATCGAGTTGGTCGGACTGCTGCGGAGCCTGCGCGCTCTGTGCGAAGGCGGGGCTGGTCAAGGCTGTGCATGCCAAAAGGCCAAGGGCACCGCTGCGCCGCAGGAATTTGGCCACATGCCGGCTGTGGTTGGATCGCATAGAAACCTCCCCAGGGGGTCTATCGCCCCGCATATCGCAACTACCGGACGGTGATGCGTTGGAGAGAAGCTAAACAGAATTGGAAATCTGTCGCAAGAATAAAAATCTAGGGTAAGAATTCCGGGATTGGCGTCCGCGCCCGGGCCGGCGGCCCGGGACGCCGACAATGATCCGGTAGAATGCGAGCTCGTCACATCGGGCCGACGAAGTGCCTGAAACAGTTGGTGCCCGGGGTGACCCGGCAGGGATGGACGACAGATGACCGAGCCTCAAATCTTGGCGGGAAAGAGGATCATTGTCACCGGCGCTGCGCGCGGGATCGGCGTGAGCGCGGCGAAAGCGTTGGCTGCGGCAGGGGCAAGAGTGACAGGCCTCGACATCACCGGGGGACCGGCCGAATCGATCACCGTCCCCAGCCCGGGGTCCCTCACCTACGACGCCTGTGATGTCTCCTCGCGCACGTCGACCAGGGAAGCGTTCGACAAGGCTGTCGCCGCAATGGGCGGGCTGGATGTTCTGATCCATGTCGCCGGCATCCAGCGCTATACGCCCGCAGAACTTATCACCGATGAGGAGTGGGATATGGTCCTGGGCGTCAACGCCCGGGGAACGATGATCACGAACCAGGCGGCATTCCCTTACCTGAAAGACAGGGGCGGCCGGATCATCAATTTCGCTTCGGCGGCGGGCGCGGTCGGCCTGCGCGGTTGCGCGCATTACTCCGCTTCGAAGGGCGCTGTCCTGGCATGGACCCGCACCATCGCCCAGGAGTGGGGCCAGTTCGGAATATCGGCCAATGCCATAGCGCCGGGGATGTGGACGCCCATGTATGACACCACGCGCGCCGGCATGACGGCCGAACAACTGGAGGCGCACGACCGCGGCATGGCCATGATGATCCCGCTCGGCGGGCGGCTCGGAGATCCGGATTCCGACATGGCTCCGGTGCTGGTTTTCCTGGCCAGCGATGCTTCGCGCTTTATCACCGGGCAGACGCTGGCGGTCGATGGCGGCCTGATGATGGTTCGCTAGAGCCGCACGTCGAGGTCGCCCCGGACCCTCGGCGCGTCGACGATCGGGTTTGTCAGAACACCCACATTCTCGATCTCGACCCGTACGACATCGCCCGGAACGAGCCACTGCGGGTTCGGCGAACCAGCGGCGCAGCCCGACGGCGTCCCCGTCGCGATCAGATCTCCAGGATACAGAGTGAAGATGGTCGACATCAGATGCACCAGATAGGCGACGTCCCAATGCATCTCCGCGATATCGGCGCTCTGGCGCAGATCGCCGTTGACATGGGTCGTAAGCCGCAGGCCCTTGCAGCCGGGAGGAAGTTCATCTGCGGTGACGATCTCCGGGCCGAAACCGCCGGTGTTGAGAAAATTCTTTCCCGCGGTCACGGCCGAAGGGATGTAGTTGTAGGCGCGGACGCTGCCGTCGTTGTGACAGGCGTAGCCGGCCACATGGTTCAGGGCCTCCTCGCGCGAAATCATGCGCCCCCCCTTGCCGATGACGACCATCAGTTCGCCTTCGTAGTCGAGCGTGTCGGAGGCTTCGGGTCGCCAGATCGGCTGATTGTGAGCCACCAGAGAATCCGGAACTCTCAGGAACATCCCTGGAAAGGACTGCACATCGGCCTTCATCTCCTCGACGTGCTTCATATAGTTCTTGCCCAGGCCGATGATCTTGTCCGGCCTTTGAATGGGGGTCAGGTGACGCAGACCCTCCAGTGGACGCCGAGCGCCTGCTCCTGCCGACGCTGCCGCCTGACGGGCGGCGGACAAGGCGTCCGGTCCCGCCGCAAGCAGCGAGATCAGGTCGCGTGGCAGTTCCGGCGCGGCGACCGACAGGTCAATCACCTCATCACCGATGCGCACGCCCACGGTCGCCGCGCCGTGATTGTCGAACGACAGGAGTCGCATCGGAGTTTCTCCTGGCGCGGTTCAGCGCACCGTCAGCGGTTGGGCTTGATGTCTGTGGTCTCGATGTCCCAGGTCGTCGGAGTCGCGCCCTCGTCACGAAGCTGGAACTTCAGCACCCTGCCCTGCGGATTGACCGGCAGGTCAGCCCGAAACTCAATGAATCGCGGCACCGCATAGTAGGGCACCCGTTCTATCAGCCACCGGCACAGGTCTTCCTCGGAAAGCGTTACGCCGGGCTTCAGCTTGGCGGTCACTTTCAGGTCGTCTTCCTGCAGGCTCGACGGTACGGCGTGGACCGCGACCTGTTCGATCGCGGGATGGGTCAGGATCGAGGTCTCCATCTCAAAGCTTGAGATGTTTTCGCCCCTCCGCCGCAGGTAGTCCTTCTTTCGATCCACGAAGTAGAAGAAGCCATTCTCATCGAACTTGCCGATGTCGCCGGTGTGGAACCACAGGTTCCCCCAGACCTTCAGCGTGTCCTCGGGCCGGCGCCAATACCCCTTGAAGATGATGTCCGGCAGCAGCGGCCGACAGACCACCTCGCCCGAGGTTCCGATCGGAACCTCATTGTCGTTGTCGTCGAATATTCTGACATCAAGCTCCGGCGCGGCCTTTCCCGAGGCCCCCTCTGCATAGCCACCGTCGGCAGGCATGGAGGTCAGCAGCCCTTCGGTCAGACCATAGACATTGGATCCGACATTTTTCGCGCCGAAGCGTGAGCGCCAGATTTCCTTGATCTCTTCGGGGAAGGGATTGCCCTTGATCGTGTGAACCTGGCCGAAGCAGCGAGCCATCGCGTCATTATCTTCAGCGCGCGCCAACATCGTTCCAAGCGAACCGAGGATCGACACCACTGTGGCCCCGGACTTCTCGATGGCCGGCCAGAATCCCGAGACCGAAAATTTCGGAGCGAACGAGATTGTCGCGCCCACCAGCATGACCGAAACGACCCCTGTGGCGATCGCGTTCATGTGAAACAGAGGCAATGGCGTCCAATAGATGTCGTCCGGTCCGAACGGTGCCGACCGTGTCAACATCCGCGCAAAATGGCACATCTGATTGCCGGTGATCATGCAGCCCTTTGAAGGACCCGTGGTCCCCGAGGTGTAGATCAGCGCGTTCAACGCGCCCGGATCGGGCAGTGCGTCGAACGGGCTGGCGTCGGCCCCTCGATGGCTGTCCAGGGGCACTATGGTCAGCTTGGACTCGACTGAAGCAGCGAAGGCACCCCGAACCAGAACCGTCTTCAGGGTCGTCAGCTGATCCTCGATATCCAGCACTCGCTGAAGATACCGCGCCTCGCACACCATCAAGCTGGCACCCGTGTCCTCAATCTGGTGGCGCAGGAACTGACCAATCAGAGCGGTGTTCAGCGGTACGCTGATGGCGGATATCTTGTTGGCGGCGATCCAGGTGGTGACCGCGTCGACATTGTTGTCGAGCATCGAGACGATCGGCGCGCCGGCGATAAGGCCAAGCGCCTGAAGGGAATGTGCGAACCGGTTGCTGGTCCGGTCAAACTCGCCGTAGGTGTGAGTCTCACCGCTGAAGTCGAGAAAGATCTTCTCGGGATGAGCCGCGACGGCCCTGCGCAACGCAGCGATGGGGGTGTCGCGCGGACCGGTGCGCCATCCCGCTTCAGTCACATCGGCAATCGCATTCATTCGTTCATCCTCGGCGCAGGCGGGGCGAACCAGCGCCAGGGCGATGCACGACACCGACAGTATCCGGAATCGCATTCCGTCCCGGGCGGGCCCGCCGTCCTGCCTGTCAGTCGACCTGAAAACAGGGCAGAAAGCGAAGCCACGCAGCCCGACACTGCATCACCGCAAACTAAACGGACCGCCCGACCCGGTCCAGATGTATTCTCATTCTAACCTGTCATTCTGTTATCAGAACCGTCAACCTCCACGACGACCTTGCCTTGGACGCTGCGCGTCGCCAACCGGGCGATCGCCTCCCCCCCGCGCTCCAAAGAAAAACGTTCCGAAACCAATGGATTGACCCTGCCTTCTGCGAACAGATCCAACAACGCCTTCATGTCTTCAGAGCCGCGAAGCGGGCTTCGCGCCATGTAGCTGCCCCAGAAGACGCCGATGATCTGGGCACCCTTGAGCATGATCAGATTGAGCGGGATCGACGGTATACCGGCCGCAAAGCCGACGACCAGATAGCGCCCCTGCCACGCAACGGACCGGAATGCCGGTTCTGCGTAGGCACCGCCGACGGGGTCGATGACGACGTCCGGCCCTTCTCCGCCGCACGCGGACCGGACCGCTTCGGTGAACGCCTTGCCTTCTGCAGGTGCATCGAGCGACCTGGAATAAAGCACCCCGGCGTCTGCACCCATGGCCAGCGCAACGTCCAGCTTGTCCTGGGACGAGGCCGCAGCGACCACCCTTGCTCCGAGGGCCTTCCCGAGTTCGACAGCGGCCAGGCCGATGCCGCCGCCCGCTCCAAGAACCAGCAAGGTCTCCCCCTGCCGAAGCTGGCCTCGCCCAACGAGCGCATAATAGACCGTGCCATAGGTCACCTGAAACGCAGCGGCCTGGTCGAAAGGCATGGTGTCCGGGATGACCGTACAGCGATTGGCCGACACAACGACCACCTCGGCCATCGCCCCGAACGGCAACGAGGCGGACACCCGTTGCCCAACAGAAGGTGCCTCTACGCCCTCTCCGACAGCGCGAACGACTCCCGCCAACTCGCTGCCCGGCGAAAAAGGGCGCGCCGGCCTCATCTGGTATCGATCCTCAACAACAAGCAGGTCGGGAAAATTAACGCCGCACGCATGGACCGCTATGGCGACCTGACCCGGCCCCGGAGCCGGCTCCTCAACCTCGCGGATCGCAAGCGTCTCGGGACCGCCGGACTGAAGACTGAGAAGGGCTCGCACGGCAAACTCCCGTTCATGGCGCGAAGACGCTTCGACAGGCCTGACCTCAAAGAAAGGTGACCGCGACCGAAATCCACGAACATTCTAACATTAGAACGGCGTTTCTCTTGCCGAATTCTTCTCGCTGTTCTAGCGTCACGCGAAGAGACGATATTCGAGACGCGTGCCGGAGGATATCAGTGCCTGTCGTTTCCCGCATCCCGGCTAATTCGGGCCCGGACCGCAGGGCGCGATTCCAGCAATGCCCCGCGCCGCGAAAGCGCCACTCGCCCTCGGTGCCTGGTAAACAATTGCCATGCTGACGCTGCTCCATCTGTCGAACGCGATCGAACGAACGGCGATGTCGATTCTGACCGAGCCGGTGCAGCCCGCATTTTCTGGCCTCCGGGCCGGCCGCTCGTCGCCCGGAACGACTTGCTGCTGGAGCGGCCGCATGACGAACCTTTCGCAGCATTTTCTGAACCTTCCCGGCACACCCGGAACCGCCGTCGCAGCCGCTGGAGCATGACAACCATGGCAGATGGAGCCATCGAACACGCAGTACAGATCGAGCGCATCAACCGCGTGGCCTGGGTCGTCCTCGATCGCCCCGGCCAGATCAATGCGATCAATTCCACCCTGCGCCGTGAGGCGGTTCAGGCGCTTGAGCTTCTGGACAATGATCCTGACATTGGCGTGATCGTCATACGTGGTGCAGGAGAACGGGGCTTCTGCGCCGGTGCCGACATCAAGTCCCAGAGTGACGCGACATCTCTGCCCGCGCTCAGGAATAACATGACACCGGGCTGGATCGAGGTTCTGGATCAGATCCGCAAGCCGGTGATCGCCGCCATCCATGGCTACTGCCTCGGCGGCGGCCTCGAGATCTCCTTGGCTTGTGACTTTCGCGTCGCCGCCCCCAATGCAGTCTTCGGCTTGCCCGAAACCGGCCTGGGGCTGATCCCGGGCGGAGGCGGCACTCAGTCTCACGCCTCGCAGCGTCGAACGACCGTCTCATCGACGAGGTTCAGGCCCTGGCCGAGCGTATCGCTGCCAAACCAGCCATCGCGACGGCCTATGCGAAAGAGGCTGCTCGCGACGGCCTGGAGCTGGATTTGCGCGCCGGACTGAAGCTCGAAAAGGACCTGTTCGTTCTGCTGATGTCCACCGGGGATCGCAAGGAGGCCGCTGCTGCATTCAAGGAAAAGCGCCCCCCGGTCTTCACGGGGCGCTAGATGGGTCGTGTTCAGCTGAAACCCGAGGCGGGAACGTGAGAAAGCTGCCCTTGCTCAACGCGGAAACGCGACCGTTCTGGACTGGCGGCGAGGTCGGCGAGCTGCGCATGCATCGCTGCGCCGACTGCGTGCGGTTTTTCCATCCGCCCGCGCCGGTCTGCCGCCATTGCACAAGCCTGAACGTCGCGCCGACGCCGGTTTCAGGGCGTGGACGGGTTCTAACCTTCACGATCAATCACCAGGTCTGGACGCCAGATCTCGCCGAACCCTATGTCGTCGCCATCATTGAACTGGAAGAGCAGGAAGGGCTGCGCTTCCTGTCCAACGTCGTGAACTGCCCGCCGGAGGACGTCGAGTTCGGCATGCCCGTGACCGTCGTTTTCGAACAGCGCGAGGATGTCTGGATCCCGATGTTCGAACGGGCCGCGGCCTGATGGCCACTCGCTTTCTCGAAAAGGACGTCGCTATCGTCGGCATCGGGCAGTCCGAGGTTGGGCGCCCCTCCCCGCGCTCGGCCATGCAGTTGACCGTGGATGCAGCACTGGAGGCCATTGCAGACGCAGGCCTGGCCCCCGGAGACATCGACGGCGTTTGTTCCTGGCCCGGCGACAACTCCAACGGCAGCAGCTTCTCGCCGGTCGGACCGCTGGCGGTGCTGACCATGCTCGGGCTGAAATGTAACTGGTTCAGCGGGGGCTATGAGGCGGCGGGACCGCTGGCCGGTCTTATGAACGGCGCCATGGCCATAGCCTCCGGCATGGCGAACAACGTGCTGGTCTTCCGCACGATCACCGAGTCCAGCAACCGCCTGACCGGCAGCAAGGACCAGAGCCTCGCCGCCAAATCGGGTCCGCGCGACGGCAATTTCATGTGGCAGTGGTGCACGCCGTTCAATGTGCTGTCGGTGGTCAATATCACCGCCATGTATGCTGCGGCCCATATGCAAAAATATGGAACGACGCCGGAACAGCTGGCCCAGATCGCCCTGACCACCCGCCGCAATGCCCTCCTCAACCCCAAGGCCGTCATGCGCAAGCCCATGACGATGGACGACTATTTCGCATCGAAAATGATCTCGACGCCGCTGCGGATGTTCGACTGCGACGTCCATTGTGACGCCTCGACCGCCATCGTGCTGTCGCGCAAGGACATCGCCAGGGACCTGCGCAATCCGCCGATCAGGATCGAGGCGATCGGGGCGACGATGAATCAGCCCTATCTCTGGGACCAGGTCGATCTGACTGCCAACGCCATGCCCGACGCCGGCAACGCCATGTGGGCGCGAACGGACCTGAGGCCGGCCGACGTCGACACGGCTCAGCTCTACGACGGCTTCAGCATCCTCACGATGATGTGGCTGGAAGGACTGGGCCTTTGCCCGAAAGGCCAGAGCGGCACCTTCGTCGAGGGCGGCCACCGGATCGCCCTGGACGGCGAACTGCCCCTGAACACCAACGGCGGCCAGTTGTCCGGAGGACGCACACACGGCCTCGGCTACGTCCATGAGGCCTGCACCCAGCTGTGGGGACGCGGCGGCGAGCGCCAGATCCGCGACCCGCATGTCGCCGTCTGCGCCGCCGGCGGCGGACCGCTCGCCGGCAGCCTGCTGCTGGTCAAGGACTAAAGATTATTCGGCGAGCGTTCACGCGCCCGACCCAAGGAGAATGAGATGAGCCTCTACGATCTGCTGCTCAGCGGCGATTTGATGGTCCACGACGCCGACGAGACGGCCGCGCAAATCGTCAGCAAGCTTGAGATCCACGGTCACGCCAACTGGCGGCAGGCCTTCCCGGGGCACCCCTACGTTGCCCACTTCCTCAGGGTCCACAAATCGCTGGCCGTGTCGCCGACGCGGGTCGAGCCGCAAGGCCACCTTGATTTCCCGAACCACGGCGACCCGATGTTCCCTGGCTTTCTCAAGAGCCTCGAGGACTTTCAGGGTCCGTTCCGCCCGATCAAGACCCACGCCACGGTACTGGTCTCTGACAACATCGGCGGCGTGGTCGAGCATTTGCTCAGCAAGGGCCAACCCTTCCGCCTGGCGCAGCTGACGCCCGAAATGCCGTTCGATCGCCTGTGGGTCGGCTGCACACCGGAAAACCCGATCTACGAGCCCTCCGTCGACGGCGGCCTGTGCATCGAAGTCATTCCGCTCGCTGCGATCCAGATGCCCGCCGAGGCCTTCAGCACGCCCCCGCCCCGGCCGCGCGATCCCAAACCCGGCGACATGGTCCGGGTTGTCGGGCGTGGCTTTCTGGTCCGGGATCTGGACGACGTGCTGCGCCGCCTGGACCAGAACCTGGACCTTCAGCCCGCCGGTGCTGTCGAACAGCTCGATCGAGAGGGCTACAAACTCGCCCGCATCGGCTTCAATCTGGGGACCAGCGCCACGCTCGACGTCATCCAGCCGACGAAATGGGACAGCCCCTCGGGTCGCTATCTGCACAACTGGGGACCGGGTCCTCACTACATCCGGATCTCTGTGAATGGTCTGGACGCCAAGGCAGACCGACTGTCGGCGCTGGGCGTGAAGTTCGAGCGGATCGAGGACTGCGAGGCTGTCGACGGCCCGCTTTTGCGCGTTGATTCGAAAGAGCTTGGCGGGGCGATCTTCGAGTTCTGCGAAGACAGGGGCTGATGAATGGCCCGGATCGCCCCCCTGCCCCTGGACAGCCTGGCTGATCCGCTGCGCGAGTCGATCGCCCGGGGAACGGCGACTCGCATGTTGTCCAATACCTTGCCGGTCCAGATCTGGGCGCGCCGACCAGCGGCGGCCAACGCATGGCTGGGCACCATGGCCGAGATCCATGAGCGAGGCGTCCTGCCCGACCGGCTTCGCGAACTGGTGCGGCTGAAGATCGCCTCGATCACGATGTGTCCGGTGTGCCAGATCGCGCGAAAGTCGGACGAAGTCAGCGAAGCCGACATTGTCGCCTGCAGTGATTGGTCCGACTCCCGCTTCAGCCCGCCCGAACAGGCTGCCCTGCGCTTCGCCGAACTGTTTGCCGGCGACTATTTCGCCATGGGCGACGAGGTCTACAACCATCTGCGGGAGCATTTCACCGAGGAACAGATCGTCGAACTTCACCTGTTCAGCGGCCTGATGCTGGCCGGCGGGCGAATGACCTATGTCCTCAAGGGGTATGAGGACACGCCCGCTTGAAGGCGTTCTTTTCGCGCCTGTCGCCAAATACACAAGGTGCCATCTGGGTGTTGATGTCCGGGGTGACCTTCGTCGCCATGACGACCCTGGTGAAGCATCTGAGCGGCGATTACCCGTCGCACGTCCAGAATTTCTATCGCCAGACCGGATCGCTGATCGTCGCCATCCCCTTCATGCTCCGCAGCCCCCGGCAGGTGCTCTTCGTCCCGCGTTCCACAATGCCCGCGCTGTTCCTGCGATCCCTGCTGGCGACAATAGGCATGATCTGGCTGCTCTACAGCTATGAAGCCATGTCGATGGCCGAGGCGAACGCCCTGTCGTTCACCCGTCCGCTCTGGGTTGTGCTGCTGGCCGCCCTGTTCCTGCGCGAGACCATTGGTCCCAGCCGGATCGCGGCGGTGCTGATGGGGTTCGTCGGCGTGGTCGTCATCATGCGGCCGTGGGGTGCTGACGTCGCCGTCGGCTGGCCACACGTCGCGGCGCTCTTTTCTGCCCTCTGCCTGGCCGGAACGATCACCGGCGTGAAGTCCCTGACGAACACACTGTCGGCAAGCTCGATCCTGGTCTGGTCCAGCATTATGGGCGAACTGTTGTCTTTGCCATTCGCCTTGGCAGACTGGCGTTGGCCCAGCACCGGCGACCTGATCCCGCTGTTCCTGATCGGCCTGCTCAGTGCCGCCAACCAGGTGCTGTTCATCAAGGGAATGGCGGTGGGTGAGGCTGCCGTCCTGGCTCCCATCGACTACGCTCGGCTGGTGCTATCGGTGATCGCCGGACTGCTGGTGTTCGGCGAATGGCCTGACGCCTTCACCTGGATCGGCGCAGGGGTCATCGTCGTCTCGACCCTCTACATCACGATCCGGGAGATTCAGAGCAAGCGCGCGAATACGCTCGCCATCGATGCCGGTCAGCCGGACGCCTCTACGCCGCTCGGTCTGGATGACCCCAGCCTGCCTCGTCCCTGATCGCTGGATCAGGCAGGAAGGACAGGCGGGTTTTCACGTTCCATCAAGCAGGTCGTCGGCGTGTAGCTGAAAGACCAACTCAGCCATCGACCCAGTTCCCCTGATCGTCAGCCCGGCTTCGGCATCAGGTTCTCGTAAACCGTGGCCGTGGCCAGACCGCCGGCACAACAGATCGCCTGAAGTCCGTATTTCCGGCCACTACGGCCCAGTTCGTGGATCAGACTGGTGGCCAGCCGGGCCCCGGTCGCGCCCAACGGATGGCCGAGAGCAATGGCACCGCCATTCACGTTCAGCCGGTCGGCACCGACGCCGGTCACCTGCATCCACATCAGGGGGACGCTGGCGAAGGCTTCATTGACCTCGAACAGGGCGATATCGTCGAACGAGAGGCCAGCGAGAGCGGCTGCCTTACGGCTGGCTGCAATGGGACCTTCGAGCATGAGCGCAGGGTCGGCACCGACCACGGCGACGGACCGTATGAGAGCCAGCGGCGTCAATCCAAACTTCTTCACCGCGGCCTCGGAGGCCAACAGCACCAAGGCCGCCCCGTCCGAAATTTGCGACGCATTGCCGGCCGTGACGCGGCCATTCTCCCTGAAACTGGTCTTCAGGGTCGCGAGCTTTTCCCGGCTTGTGTCGCGCCGGATGGTCTGGTCAGCTTCCAGCGTGTCCCGGGGCCCCTCCCAGTCCTTCTCGCAAAGGTCTGCGACCGGAACAGCAACGGTCTCGGCCCGGAAATAGCCCGCGTCGGTCGCGACGGCGGCCCGTCGATGGCTTTCGGCAGCGAAATCATCCATCGCGTCGCGGTCGAAGCCGTATTTGTCCGCGATTCGCTCGGCCGCCTCGCCCTGTGAGGTCAGTTCATAGCGATCCGACACCATCCAGCCGAAGGCCTCGCCGTGGATAGCGCGATTGGACCCCATCGGGACGCGAGACATCGCCTCGGCTCCGCCTGCGACGACCAGGTCGCTCAGGCCCGCGGCGATCTGGGCAACGCCGATATGGATGGCGGCTTCCGATGACCCGCATTTGCGGTCGACGGTCATGGCGGGAATAGTCTCGGGCCAGCCGGCCCCCAGCAAGGACGTCCGCGCGATATTGGCCGACTGCTCGCCGATCTGGGTCACATTGCCGAAGATCACGTCGTCGATCTCGTCGGCACCCACGCCCGCACGGGCGATCAGTTCGTTCAGCGCGTGGGCACCCAGATGGTCAGCGCGCACGCCTGCCAGGGCCCCACGAAACCTGCCGATCGGCGTGCGAACCGCAGCGACCACATAGACCGGCTTCACAAACTGCTCCCGCGCAAACCGGAGCCTGGCACCTTGACGCCGTTTTCGTACTTGTAGACACCCCAGCCCACCTTGCGGCCGTACCGTCCAGCCTTGACCATCTTGATGATCAACGGACAGGGCCTGAACTTGTCGCCCAGGGTGGCGTGAAGATATTGGAGCACCGCAAGGCGCGTGTCCCAGCCGGTCAGATCACCCAGTTCCAGCGGTCCCATCGGGTGGTTGAAACCCAGCCTGAGCGCCGTATCGATGTCCTCGGCCGTCGCAGCGCCTTCCTGAAGCATCCACATCGCCTCATTGCCGGCCATGGCAGACATGCGGCTGGTGGTCAGACCAGGCGTCTCGTTGACGACGATCGCCGTCTTGCCGAGCCCGGCGACATAGTCGCGACAGGCCGCGACCGCCTCGTCGGTGGTGGCCAGCCCCCGCACCAGCTCGACCAGCTTCATCTTCTGGACCGGGTTGAAAAAATGCATGCCGATCACCCGCGTCGGATCCTGACATGCGGCCGCTATCTCGGTCACGCTCAACGCCGAGGTGTTTGTGGCAATCAGGCCGGTCGGGGCCATCACTGCCTCAGCCTTTCGAACCACATCGATCTTGATCGCCAGGTTTTCCGAAACCGTCTCGACCAGAAAATCGGTGCCCGCCGCCCCTTCGGTGACACTCTCGCAGGTCGTCAGCCGCGCCAGCGCGGCAGCAGCGGCCGGCTCCTCGACCTTCCCCAACCGCACGCCGTCGGCGAGAATGCCCGCGATGGTCTTCTCTGCTTTGCCCAGCTGTTCGGACGAGACATCGATCAGACAGACGTCGTGACCGGACGACGCAAACGCATGCGCAATCCCGACGCCCATCAGGCCGGCTCCAACCACCGCTACCTTGGCCAACTGAACACCTCTTCCTGAGCCCGATCGCCGCATCGACGGGAGCCGGTGCTTGGCCTGACGCCGCCGTCGCCGGTTGCATCAGAGGCCGGGATCCCCCGCGAGTGACGGATCAGCCGCCATCATTGTGGGCAGACTCTACCGGGATATTGAGCGGCCTCGCAAACAAAATTCTCTGTTCAGAACGTTATTCTGAGGTGTATTAGAGTGCCAGAGCTCCAGATGGAGCCAGTCCAGCGTCCGGAATACCTTCGTGAATCTGTTCGATCAGTTCGGTCCGCCTGTCCTGCCGTCGGGCCTCGAACCGCTGCGTGCGCGAGTTCGCGCCTTTCTGGCCGATTGGAGCCCAACCTGCCCGCCCGAAAAGTGCGCCCTGTCCTGGATGGGGTTCGATGCCGACTTCAGCCGCTCGCTCGGTGCCAAGGGCTGGCTTGGCCTCAGCATTCCCAAACAATACGGCGGTCACGACGCGTCGCCGTTTGAGCGGTTCGTGGTCAGCGAAGAACTCCTCGCAGCAGGCGCTCCGGTCACCGCCCACTGGATCGCTGATCGCCAGAGCGCCCCCTTGATCCTGCGCCATGGCACGGAGGCCCAGAAGCAGCGCTATCTGCCCCCGATCTGCGCCGGCGAAATGTATTTTTGTATCGGTATGAGCGAGCCCGCTTCCGGCTCTGACCTCGCGTCGGTGCGCACAAAGGCGGATCGCCAGCCCGACGGCTCCTGGCTGTTGAACGGCCGGAAGGTCTGGACCACCAACGCTGACCGCTGCCACGCAATGATCGCCCTCGTCCGTACCGATCCCGCCAGCGAACGGCACGCGGGCCTGTCCCAGATCATCGTCGATCTGACCCTGCCCGGCGTCATGGTACGTCCGATCAAGGACCTTTCCGGACATGAACATTTCAACGAGGTCACCTTCGATAATGTCCGGCTGGATGCCGACGCTCTGATCGGTGTCGAGGGCGACGGCTGGGCCCAGGCGACTTCTGAACTCGCTTTTGAACGCAGCGGCCCCGAGAGATTCCTCAGCGCCATGACCTTGTTCTCCTGCCTGGTCGGTGCGATCGGGCCCACGCCAAACGCGCTTCAGGCGATGGAGATCGGGCGCCTTGCCGCCTGGCTGATCTCGCTGCGGTCGATGTCTGTTTCGCTGACCGCACAGCTCGCCGCCGGCCAGGACCCGGTCTGGGGTGCCTCGTGCGTCAAGGACCTGGGCACCGGCTACGAACAGGACACCGTCGAGGTGGCGATGCGGCTGATCGACTCCCTGCCACCCGGCGAGCAGACGACAACCACCCGGAAGGTCATGGCCATCACCCAGAGCATGGCACCGTCCTTTTCGCTGCGCGGCGGGACAAGGGAAATCCTGCGCGGCATTCTCGCGCGCGGCCTGGGAGTGCGCTGATGAGAACCCTCCTGCAGGACTCGATCGCGCGGCTCCTGGCCGACGCCGTAACACCCGACCTTCTCCGTGCCGCCGAGGCCGGTGTCTGGTCAGCCGACCTCTGGGCCGAAATCGAAACCTTGGGCCTGCCCCTTGCCGCCGTTCCCGAAGATCTGGGCGGGACAGGCGCGAGCTGGTCCGACATCTTCGTCGTCATCCGCGCCTGCGGATCTGCGGCCGCGCCCGTCCCCCTGCCCGAGGCTATTCTGGCCAACAGCCTGCTGGCGGCAGCAGGCCTCAAACCGCCAGAGAGCGGCGCGACCGTATTCGCTACCGGCTCCGCCGATGCACCCCTGGCGGACATCCCTTGGGGCCGCCACGCCCGTTGGCTGGCACTCCACGATGCCTCCTCAGGTCGCATCGGCCTGCATTCACTAAGCGGTGCGCAGATCACCGCTGATTTCAATGTTGCGGGCGAACCTCGCGATATCATCACCCTCGCGTCGGGGTCGCTTGTGTTCGACGCTGCCACGTCGATGGCCACGGACCATGTCATGCTGGCAGCGGCCATGTTGCGGTCGGCCCAAATGGCCGGGGCGCTGGCTCGGCTGACCGAACTGAGCGCGGACTATGCCAATGAACGCGTCCAGTTCGGCCGTCCTATCGGCAAGTTTCAAGCCGTCCAGCAACAGTTGGCGGTCCTCGCCACCCACACCGCGGCTGCCGTCGCGGCGTCAGAAGCGGCCTTCCTGATGGCCCGGCCGGGTGCCGATTTCCTCACCGCTGCCTCAGCCAAGGCGGTGTCCGGCGAGGCCGCCGGCAAGGGCGCGGGCATCGCCCATGCCGTCTTCGGCGCCATCGGCTTCACCCACGAACACAGCCTTCATTTCCTGACCCGTCGCTTGTGGGCCTGGCGCGCCGAATACGGCTCTGACGCCCTTTGGGCCGAGCGTTTGGGTCAGACCATTGCGGCGGCAGGCGACGACGGCCTGTGGCCCCTGGTCACCGGCGCATTTGCGGAGGCCCCGACCCATGGCTGACTTCCTCCTCAAGACCCGCGACGGTCCCGTCGCGGTCTGGACCCTGAACCGACCCGAAAGCCGCAATGCGTTCTCGACGCCAGAGGACATGTTCGAGATCGAAGACGCCTGCAAAGAGGTCCGCGCCGACCCCTCGATCCACGTCGTGGTCCTGACCGGCGCAGGCGCTTCCTTCTGTGCGGGCGGCGACATCAAGGCGATGCAAAACCGCACCGGGATCTTCGAGGGGTCCCCGTATCGACTGCGCAACCGCTACCGGGACGGCATCCAGCGAATTCCGACGGCCCTCTATGAGCTGGAGACACCGGTAATCGCAGCGGTCAACGGCCACGCGATCGGGGCCGGCCTGGACTTCGCCTGCATGGCCGATATCCGCATCGCCTCGACCACCGCCACCTTTGCCGAGAGTTTCGTCAAACTGGGAATCGTCCCCGGCGACGGCGGTGCCTGGCTTCTGCCGCGGATCGTCGGCATGCCCCGCGCAAGTCACATGGCCCTGACCGGCGACGCTCTCGACGCCCAGACTGCGCTGGACTGGACGCTCGTCACGCAACTGACCGCGCCCGAGGATTTGATGAGCACCGCGATGGCACTGGCCCACCGTATGGCCTCCAGCCCCGGCCATGCGCTTCGTCTGACCAAACGGCTGCTGCGCGAGGGCCAGCACATGCGTCTCGGACCCCTGCTTGAGCTGTCAGCCGCCTTTCAGGCCCTGGCCCACCACACCAACGATCATGCCGAGGCGGTCGCGGCGATGATCGAGAAACGCCCGGCCGTCTTCACTGACAACTGACGGAGCCACGACCATGCGCAAGGTGTTCCGCGACGATCATGAGATGTTCCGCGATCAGGTCCGGCGCTTCATTGAGACCGAGATCGTTCCGCACCACGCCCAGTGGGAACGCGACGGGATCGTACCGAAATCCCTGTGGCTCCGCGCCGGCGAAGAAGGACTGCTCTGCGTTACGGCCCCCGAAGAATACGGCGGGGCCGGCGGCGACTTCGGCCACAGCGCCGTCCTGATAGAGGAACTGGCGCGGGTGAATGCCACGGCCGTCGGCTTCACCACTCACTCCGACGTCGCCGTTCCCTATCTGAGCAACTACGGGACGGATGATCAGAAAGCCCGATGGCTGCCACGACTGATCTCCGGCGAGTTGATCGCCGTCATCGCCATGTCGGAACCCCAGATCGGCAGCGACCTGCGGGGCATGAAGACCCGGGCGGTCCGCGACGGCGACCATTACATTCTGTCCGGCCAGAAGACCTTCATCACCAATGGGATCAACTCCGGCCTCGTGATTGTAGCGGCCAAGGTCGAGGGTCAGTCCAATCCCAAGGACATCACCCTGTTCTGCGTAGAGGACGGCACGCCCGGCTTCGAGAAGGGCAAGAAGCTGGAGAAGATCGGTCTGCGCGGCCAGGATACGTCAGAGCTGTTCTTCTCCGACGTACGGGTGCCGATCGAGAACCGACTGGGGGAGGAAAGCGGTGGCTTCGCCTGCCTGATGACCGAACTGGCCAAGGAACGACTGGTTATCGGCATCCGCGCCGCGGCATCGCTGGAAGCCATGCTGGAAAAGACAATCGCCTACACCAAGGACCGCGTCGTCTTCGGCAAGCCCCTGCTGGAATTTCAGAACACCCGGTTCAAACTGGCGGACGTCAAGGCGCGGACCCAAATGCTGCGGGTATTCATCGACGACTGTCTGCAAAAGCTGCTGGACGGTGAACTGACGCCCGAGACCGCCGCAATGGCCAAACTGACCAGCGCAGAACTGCATGGCCAGTTGCTGGATGAACTGCTGCAGTTGCACGGCGGCTATGGCTATATGAGCGAGTATGATGTCGGGCGCGCCTGGGTCGATGCGCGGGTTGCCCGGATCTATGCCGGGACGTCCGAGATCATGAAGGAAATCATCGCCCGCACACTCTGACGGGCGACCAGGAGCAGGCTCATGGATTTCGGCATCGCCGGAAAGCGCGCCTTGGTCTGCGCCTCGTCCTTGGGGCTCGGTAAAGCCTGTGCGATCTCACTGGGTCTCGAAGGAGCCGAGCTCTGGATAAACGGCCGGGACGCAGAACGGCTCGAAGCCGCGGCGGCTGAGATCAAAACCCTGACGGGCCGCCGGCCTCATACTGTTCTTGCAAACATCGACACGGCCGAGGGGCGCGCAGCCGTCCTGGCCGCTTGTCCCGACCCCGACATCCTGGTCTGCAACAGTGGCGGGCCAAAGCCCGGTCGTCTCGAGGACTGGACCGAAACAGTTTGGAGCGAGGTCGTCGCCGCCAAGATGATCTCGCCGATCCTGCTGATCCAGTCGGTGATTGGCGGCATGCGCGAGCGGGGTTTCGGCCGCGTGGTCGCGATCACCTCGGCCATGGTCAAGACCCCGAAATTGCCGATGGCTCTTTCCACCGGACCTCGCGCGGGACTGACCGCCTTCTGCAGGGCGCTGGCCGGAGAGGTCGCAAGCGACGGCGTCACCATCAACTGCATCCTGCCGGAAAAGGTCGAAACCGAGCGGCTGGCCCAGATGACCCGATCGCTGGCGCGTGTCCGGAAGGTCGATGAGGCTGACGCCCGCGCCGAGATGCTCTCTTCGATTCCGGCCGGGCGGTTCGGCCGTCCGGGCGAAGTCGGCGACGCCTGCGCCTTCCTGTGTTCCGACCGTGCCGGCTACATCACCGGGCAGAACCTGCAACTCGACGGCGGGGCGTATTCCGGCCTGATCTAGGCCTCCTTGACGATACGGTTCCTGAGGACGCCGATCCCCTCGACCTCCAGCTCCACCTCGTCGCCGGATTTCAGGAACCGCTGAGCCTCCAGACCACAGCCGTTGCCGATGGTGCCGGATCCCAGGAACTCGCCGGGATGAAGGGTCTCCGACCGGGAGATGTAGGCGATCAGATCCTCGAACTTCCAGTGCATCGTACCCGAGTTGCCCCTGCCCCACTCCTCGCCGTTGACCCGCGCGATCATGGTCAGATCATAAGGATTGGGCATTTCGTCGGCGGTGACGATACATGGGCCCATCGCATTTCCGGTATCGAAATCCTTGCCCTTGGCGGGACCGAGCTGGCCAATCATCTCAACGGCCTGGGCGTCGCGGGCGCTGAAATCATTGTAGATCGTGTAGCCGAATATGTAGTCGCGCGCCTTCTCGGCTGGCACGTCCTTGGCCGCCTTCTTGATGTAGCAGCCGTACTCCAGCTCGAAATCCATCGTCCGCGAATAGGCCGGCCAGATCACGGTTTCCTCGGTCCCGATCACCGAGAACCGATTGGCTTTGTAGTAGATTGGCTGTTTGGCGAAGAGGTCCAGGATGCGCTGCTCGGCGTCCGTCGGCCCGGTACCGGCCAGGACTTCGGTACCCTTGGCCCTGGCCCGCATCTCGCGTGCGGCGGCGTAGCACTGACGAAGGTGCAGTTCGAAGCAGCTGCAATCCCGCATCTGCGGTGGCGGCTGGATCGGGGCGCGCAACCTGACGGCGGAGCGGGGCAGGATCGCCGCCTCGGGTGCCGATTTTACGGCTTCGGCCGCCTTGTCGAGCGCGTCGTCGCCGCCCTCGATCAAGGCCAGAATGTCCGCGAGTTCCGGTGCGTGAACCCCGTGCCTCTGCTCGTGGGCAGCCGCCAGATCGACAACCCTCGTATCATCGTTGATGAACGCCCCTGCCCGGCGACGGCCCTCATGCTCAAACGTAACCAGACGCAATGGTTTCACCCTGTGCTGGCCAGACGCAGCTGGCCGGACCCAAACGGAGCGGTCGTCGCGTCGAGACAAGAACGCGACAAACCTCAAATCATGCCCCTGAAGGCCATTTCAAACGTTAGATCAGAACGGCAGCACCGGGAACTGCAGCATGACTTCGGGACCAGAATTACTGTTGCCGCGAGTGCCGGCGAGGCTGTTGGCATTTCTCGAGTCCGGCAGAGGCTGCTCAAACGCGATGCCGGGCAGTGATGCGTTTGAGCCAACAACGCGCCAGCCCCGGACAGGCGTCCCGCTTCGCTTGCTGATCAGAGTCGGGTCAGCACTGTTCTGATCCGGTTTCAGCCCCGGAGACCATTCCGACGAGCGTCTGCACCAGATCATCGAGTGTGGCTTGCGGGCTCCAGAATGCGTGGTCCTGATCGGCGGCAAGGCCTGCTTCCCTCGCTGTCATGATTGCGCGGAGGCCAAGGCTCAGGAACACCAGCCGCCGCTCGAGTACCTGAGGCGACAAAGGTGCCAGTCGGCGAATGTGTTCAAGGCAGCGCTGATATCCAAGGTTCCAGCCGTCCCCGACGATTGCCTCGAACGCGGCGCGGTTCTGCAGGCTGAAGGTGCTGATGAAACGAAGGTAGTCACCCTCCCGTCCGTCGTGCCCGAGGCCGGTGGAGGGAATGATCAGCACCTCCATGACTTCACGAAGCGTTCGCGGTCCGCCGTCAGTCTCCATTGCATCCAGCCGCGCGTTCCGGCGGTCGTCGATCAGGCGGGCGCCATCGATTACCAGCTGTGCGACCAGGTCGTCCTTGGACCCGAAATAGTAGTGCAGCGAAGCGCCGTTGCGCTGGCCCGCCGCCGTCAGGATCTCGCGCACCGAAACCGCATCCACGCCCCGCGCGGCGAACAGACTCTGTGCGGCCCGCTTGATCGCATCCCGGGCGATATCTGCTTTCATGGATTGACGGTCTATCGCGGCCATGCAAAATAAATCAACCGTTTCATTTGATCGTTTTAGGCTCGTTGTGGACCTCAACTGCGCCGGCAAGAACGTTCTGATCGTCGGCGGCTCGAGCGGAATCGGTCTGGCCTGCGCCCAGGCATTCGCTGCCCGCGGGGCCTGCGTCGCCGTTACAGGCACACGCGCCGGCACAAAAGCTTACGGCGAGGGTGCAGAAGCACTCGCCCCCTTTTCCTTCTCCCGTCTGGACGTTGCGGAACCGGGTGCGATCGAAGGCTGGACCCCACCATTCGAGGCTCTAGACGTCGTGGTTCTGTCCCAGGGCGCGGTGCAGTACCGCCGCCGGGAATTCGAGGCGGAATCCTTCCGCCAGGTCGTAGAGGTCAACCTCAACAGCCTGATGGCTTGCGCCCAGAAGCTGGCCCCCGCCCTGGAGGCTCGCGCCGGCAGTTTGATCATCATCAGTTCGGTCGGGGGACTGCGCGCAGCCCGTGGCAATCCCGCCTATTCCGCGTCGAAAGCCGGTGCCATCCACCTGACCCGCGCTCTCGGCGATGCGTGGGCCGGGCGCGGCATCCGCGTCAACGGCATAGCGCCAGGCCTGATCGCCACAAAGATGACCGAGGTCACGACCTCCGACCCGGTACGTCTGCAGGAACGACTCAAGGGCATTCCGCTGAAGCGCCTGGGACGCCCGGAAGAAATCGCCGGCGTAGCGCTTTTTCTCGCCTCGCCGCTCGCCGCCTACATCGTCGGCGAGACCATCGTCGTCGATGGCGGCCGAACCCTGTCCTGAATATCAAAACGAACGGAAACGCCGATGGCCTGGGAATTCGAGACCGACCCCGATTTCGCCGAACAGCTCGCCTGGATCGACGCTTTCGTCCGTGAGGACGTAGAGCCGCTGGACCTCATTCTCAAAAGTCCCTTCGATGTCGACAACCCGCTGAACCGCCGGTTCGTCCGGCCGTTGCAAGAGCGGGTCAAGGATCGCGGCCTGTGGGCCTGCCACCTTGGACCAGAGCTGGGCGGCCCCGGCTACGGTCAGGTCAAGCTGGCCCTGATGAACGAGATTCTGGGGCGCTCCGTCTTCGCGCCGACCGTCTTCGGCTGCCAGGCCCCCGACTCCGGCAATGCC